>ERZ1034871.47-NODE-47-length-59874-cov-16.377455_pt1 | contig 59874 bp, 39 predicted proteins | sample MGYA00520631_ERZ1034871 | MGnify/ENA primary metagenome ERZ1034871 (study PRJEB33766, sample SAMN09781721) | gut metagenome | biome: gut microbiome | host: Homo sapiens | place: Madagascar | study: EMG produced TPA metagenomics assembly of the PRJNA485056 data set...
CAATGACCATTGCTTTGAGATTTATTCCTACCTTGATTGAAGAAATTGATAAAAGAATTACTTTTTTAATAGAATTAAGAGGAAGATTTATTATATATTTACTAAAAAAACACCACTTTACAACTTTATAGATGACTCATATTTTGCGAAAATGCTTGTTTTAAGGCATTTATAACAGATGTTGATTTTATTTGGTTTTCGACTTTCTGCACGAAAGTGGAAAAAAATACCTGGCTGCGAATTCCTTCGTTTAATGCGAATCTGAAATCCTGAACACTTTTATTCCTGTAGCCGGCAAATTTGTCATCGACATAAGGTAAAAGCTTTATTGAGTGTGTGAAACTTTTTGAAAAAACATATTATATTCGGTGAATAATGGATATATATTTCTTCAAAGTATTCCTACTTATATTATATCTCCTCATCAAATCCACCTGTTTAATAGACATATCAGACAAATACTTTAAAATCTCCTCTCTGAGAGCATTATACATCAGAAAGCCTTGTACTATTTTTTTTATAAAAAAAATTGTAAACTGCTTGTAGAAAGATAAAAAGGATGATTATCTTGCTCTGCAGCAGAGTAAGAGCCTACACAAATGAAAATCCAGTCACAGCGTAAGAAAACCGGGAGACCGTGAACGCAGCCGGGGGATGGCACACCCTCATGTAAGCGACTAGCGAAGCTGTTTAGATACTGTAGAATTATGCACATGAAACACAGAAATGCCCAGCCATGGATGGCTGGGCAAGGTGTTATGCGCCATGGACGGCGCATAAAAGCCGGTTTCGTCAAGTATAGAAACACTATAAGCATAATTCGTACAGAATCTTAACAGCAAAGCGTTAGCGCACGTGATGGTGTGCCATCCCCCGGCTGCGTTCACGGTCTCCCGGTTTTCGTAGTTAGTCAAGTGAATTAAGCAGTCTTTCCTGTATAAAGCTGATAATACTTTCCCTTCTTTGAAATCAGCTCATCATGACTTCCCCTTTCAATAATGCGTCCCTGCTCCAAAACCATAATGCAGTCGCTGTTTCTGACAGTAGAAAGCCTGTGTGCGATAACAAATGTAGTACGGCCATGCATGAGCTTATCCATGCCGTCCTGAACAATACGCTCAGTACGCGTATCAATTGAGCTTGTCGCCTCATCGAGGATGAGCACAGGCGGATCGGCGATAGCGGCACGCGCAATGGCTAGAAGCTGGCGCTGGCCCTGGCTTAGGTTTGCACCGTCACCTGTCAGTACAGTATTGTAGCCGTCAGGAAGCTGGCGGATAAACGTATCGGCATTTGCCAGGCGGGCAGCAGCGTATACCTCGTCATCAGTGGCATCAAGCTTGCCGTAGCGGATGTTTTCCATGACAGTAGCTGTGAAAAGATGGGTATCCTGCAAAACAATGCCAAGAGAGTGGCGCAGATCAGCCTTTTTAATCTTGTTTATATTGATGCCGTCATATCTTATCTTGCCGTCTGCTATATCGTAGAAGCGGTTGATAAGGTTAGTGATGGTAGTCTTTCCAGCTCCGGTGGTGCCGACAAAGGCAATCTTCTGACCGGGTGTTGCAAAAAGATACACATCGTGCAGTACAATTTTTTCAGGCACATATCCGAAATCCACATCGTCAAATACCACATCGCCCTCGAGCTTTTTGTAGTCGACAGAGCCGTCAGCCTGATGAGTATGCTTCCATGCCCATAAGCCGGTGCGCTCAGGTGTTTCAGTAAGTTTTCCGTTTTCTTCCTTAGCATTTACAAGTGTGACATAGCCCTCGTCAGTCTCAGGCGCTTCGTCGAGCAGTGAGAAGATACGGTCACATCCGGCAAGTGCCATGATTATACTGTTGAACTGCTGGCTGACCTGCGAGATAGGCATGTTAAAGCTCTTGTTAAAGGTTAAAAAGCTCGCAAGCTTACCAAGGGTCAGACCGCCAAAGCCTGAAAGAGCCATAACACCGCCGGCAAGAGCGCAGAGCACGTAGCTTAGATTTCCAATCTGTGCGTTTACAGGACCGAGCATGTTGGAGTACATGTTGGCATTGTAGGCGCTTTCAAAGAGTTCATCGTTTATTTTGTCGAAGGCTTCAATATTTTCCTGCTCGTGGGTAAATACCTTGACTACCTTTTGGCCGTTGAGCATTTCCTCGATGAAGCCGTTAACCTTGCCGAGGTCGCGCTGCTGCGCAAGGAAATAGCGGCTTGAGAAGCCTGCAAATTTCTTTGTCACGACTGTTGTTACGATTACCATCACGATAGTTAGTACGGTGAGCGGAATATTTAATATGACCATTGAAACAAAAACGCTCACAACAGTGATAGCACTGTTAAGTATCTGCGGAAGACTCTGGCTGATGAGCTGGCGGAGTGTGTCGATATCGTTTGTATAAATTGACATGACATCGCCGTGCGCATGTGAGTCAAAGTATCGGATTGGCAGATCCTGCATATGGGAAAAGAGCTCAACACGCAGGTTCTTGATGGTGCCCTGTGATACGTAGATCATTATTTTGCTGTATGCAAACGTACTGATGACGCCGATGCCGTAGAATACGGCGACCTTTCCCATTGCTGCAAGGAGCGGTCCGTAGTCGGGACTTCCTGTCTTAAGCAGTGGTACTATATAGTCATCAATCAAATTTTTGGTAAACATGGTTCCCTGCACATTTGCAAGTACACTGACAAAGATACATATCACAACAATTATGCAGGCAGGTAAATATTTCTTGAAAATAAATCCCATGAGGCGCGCAAAAAGCTTACCGGGATTTTTAATTTTGGGTTTTGGACCCCTTGGTCCTCTTGGTCCTGGCATCAGGCAGCACCTCCTTCATCAAAGTCTCCTCCGCCGTTTGTCTGGGAATCGTAAACATCGCGGTAGATTTCATTATTTTTAAGCAGATTTTCGTGGGTGTCAAAGCCGTCCACTTTTCCGTCATTCATCACTATGATACGGCCAGCATCCATGACTGATGAGATACGCTGTGCGATGATGAGCTTCGTGGTTCCCGGAATTGTTTTTGCAAGGGCAGCACGGATTTTTGAATCTGTTGCTGTATCTACAGCAGATGTGCTGTCGTCGAGTATGAGTATCCTTGGCTTTTTAAGCAGAGCTCTTGCGATACACAGACGCTGCTTCTGACCGCCGGATACGTTGGTTCCGCCCTGCTCTATGTAGGTGTTGTACTTGTCAGGGAAGGACTCGATAAAGTCATCGGCGCATGCCATTTTGCAGGCATTGATACACTCATCCGTGGTAGCATTTTTGTCACCCCAGCGCAGATTTTCGAGTATGGTTCCTGAGAAAAGGACATTCTGCTGGAGCACAACGGCTACCTTGTTTCTGAGAGTGTCCATGTCGTACTCACGCACATCGTGGCCTCCGACGGTTACGGAGCCTGTGTCTGTGTCATAGAGACGGCTTATCAGGTTTACGAGGGAGGATTTCGAGCTTCCCGTGCCTCCGATGATGCCGATGGTCTCACCGGATTTTATGTCTAGATTTATATCTGACAGAACCGGAGTCTCAGCGGTGTCTGAATATCTGAAGGTCACATGCTTAAAGCTTATGCTTCCGTCAGGCACATCGTAAAGCGGTTCCTTTGGATTGTGCAGTGTGCTCTGCTCATTTAATACCTCGCTGATTCGTCTTGCAGATGCGAGTGAGAGTGAAATCATTACAAACACCATCGAGAGCATCATGAGGTTCATCAGAATATTCATGCAATATGTGAGAAGAGCCATCAGATCACCTGTAGTGAGAGTGCTGCTTACCACCATATGAGCTCCGAGCCAGCTTATTAACAGGATGCAGGCATACACTGTAAACTGCATGAGAGGAGAGTTGTATACCACAAGGCTTTCTGCCTTCACAAATACATCGTAGATATTCTGTGCTGCCTTTGAAAAACGTTTCTTCTCATAATCCTCACGGACGTATGCCTTTACAACGCGGATAGCGGATACGTTTTCCTGTACGCTTTCATTCAGGTCATCATAGCGCTTGAAGGCTCTGTCGAAGTATTTCATGGCCGCCTTACTGATGAAAAGCAGTAAAGCTCCAAGCACAATGACAGCGATTAAGTATATTGTCGCAAGGCGGGGGCTGATGAAAAATGACATAGCCATCGCACATATTATGGACGCAGGGGCTCTCATAGCCATGCGAAGCAGCATCATGTAAGCATTCTGGATGTTGGTCACATCGGTTGTCATACGTGTGACAAGACTCGCGGATGAGAATCTGTCGATATTTGCAAAAGAAAAGGTCTGGATGTTGCGAAACATTGCAGCACGCAGATTCTTTCCAAAGCCCATTGCGGCCTTTGCACCATATTTTGCACCGAGACATCCTGTCAAAAGACCAAACAGTGCTGCGACAATCATCCACACACCCATGATATAGATATGACTTGTGTCGCCCTTATTGACACCATTGTCGATGATTGATGCCATGAGAAGAGGGATTATGGTATCCACAGCCACCTCAAGCAGCATGAAAACAGGTGTCGCAATTGAAGCCCATTTGTATTCCTTTATTTGGGCACCTAGTGTTTTTAACATATGTTTTGTCCTTTCTTCTTATATTTTATATTTGATTAAAACAAACTTCCCACATTTATGGTAATGTGGTTAACTAAAAAAATACTTGCATTTAATTAGTTAGTGTGCTAACTATATTATAGATATACTTTTTTTATTGTCAAGAAAAATTTATGAAAGGATTTCAGATATGAAGGAGTTTACACCGGATAAATACTTAGGACACAAGATAAACCGCATCAGCAGGAGCATAGACAGATATTTTGACAGAAAAAGGTGCAGCAAGGATGAATGTATACCGCGAAGCCAGGGCATGATGATTGGATATATAATGGATAATCAGGGCCAAAATATATTTCAAAAGGATATCGAGGCAGAGTTTCACCTGTCGGGAGCTTCCGTGACCAATATGCTTAAAAGTCTTGAGAAAAACGGCTATATTGTGCGCACACCTATGGAAAATGATGCAAGGCTTAAGAGGATTGAGCTGACGCAAAAAGCGCTGGACCACGAAAACCGTGTGAGAGAAAATATAAGGGTAATAGAGGAAGCCATGCACAAAGGCTTTTCTAAGGAAGAATTTGACATGATGCTTGGCTTTTTGGACAGGGTGATTGACAATATGGAAGAGCTCAACATGTAACCGGTGAGTAACTATTCGAAACTACCGGGAACAAAATGACTATAGAGTTGAAAAAGTAGCATAAATATTGTGGCTTTTTTTGTGCAATAAGCCAAAATGCTACAAAATATTGTTGAGCGTATTGACATAGCAACAATATCTTGTATAATTTAGATTGTCATCAAAAGACAGATGCACAGATTTGTATTAAATAATATGGCATTTTATATGTAGCTATATCGTAATTGTTTGGTGAAAAGCCTGCTTTACATTGACGGGCTGTGACATGGATTAATGATTACATCTCATTTATAGCTGCATATTTTGTGCCATTACACATGATAAAATACATATATATAGTATGTGCATTCAATGGCAATACTATATATAGTACACTGCATTATATGAAATATAGTATACAGAGAGGAGAAATTTACATGAAAATCATCAAGCGAAGCGGCAGTGAGGATATATTTGATGCAGCCAAAATTGTAGCTGCCATTAGAAAGGCAAACGATTCAGTGCTGGACTATGAGAAGCTTACTGCTGATCAGATTGAGGAAATTGCGAGCAACGTGGAGACTGCATGTGAGAACATGAAGCGTTCTCCAAGCGTTGAGGAGATACAGGATATGGTGGAGAACCAGCTCATGAACAAGCGTGCCTTTACCGTAGCCAGAAACTACATTACTTACAGATATAAGAGAGCCATCGTCCGTAAGTCGAATTCTACAGACCAGCAGATTCTTAGCCTTCTTGAGTGCAATAACGAGGAGGTAAAGCAGGAAAACTCCAACAAGAATCCTACTGTAAACAGCGTGCAGCGTGACTACATGGCAGGTGAGGTGAGCAAGGATATCACACGCCGTTTCCTGCTTCCTGAGGATATAGTGGAGGCTCATGAGAAGGGGCTTATCCATTTCCACGATGCAGATTATTTTGCACAGCACATGCACAACTGCTGTCTTGTAAACCTTGAGGACATGCTTCAGAACGGCACAGTAATCAGTGAGACTATGATTGACACACCAAAGAGCTTTTCAACAGCCTGCAACATCGCTACACAGGCTATCGCACAGATTGCCAGCTCGCAGTATGGTGGACAGAGTATCTCGCTTGCACATCTGGCACCATTTGTACAGGTCAGTCGTGAGAAGTTCAGAAAGCAGGTGCTAAAGGAATTCGAGAGCGTAGGACTTGATTTGGATGAAGAAAAAATCAACGAGGTAGCAGAGCTCCGTGTCAAGGAGGAAATCAACCGCGGTGTGCAGATGATTCAGTATCAGGTCATCACACTCATGACTACAAACGGACAGGCACCGTTTATCACAGTATTCATGTACCTGAATGAGGTATCCGATCCGCAGACAAAGGCAGATCTTGCCGCAATCATTGAGGAGATGCTGCACCAGAGAATAAAGGGCGTAAAGAACGAAAAGGGTGTATATATCACACCGGCATTCCCTAAGCTCATATATGTGCTTGAGGATGATAATATCACAGAGGATTCAAAGTACTGGAATCTCACAGTGCTCGCGGCACAGTGCTCTGCAAAGAGAATGGTGCCTGACTATATTTCAGAGAAGGTCATGAAGGAGCTTAAGGACGGAGATGTGTATACATGCATGGGCTGCCGTTCATTCCTCACAGTGGACAGATGCTCACAGACAGCAGGCAATGTGGCACATGCCGAGAACTTTGATCCAAACAAGCGTAAATACTATGGACGTTTCAACCAGGGTGTTGTCACCTTAAATCTCGTTGATGTGGCATGCTCATCAGAAAAGGATGAGGAAAAATTCTGGAAGATACTTGATGAGAGACTCGAGCTTTGTCACAGAGCACTTATGTGCAGACATAAGAGGCTTCTTGGTACCAAATCCGATGTAGCACCGATTCTCTGGCAGAACGGAGCACTTGCACGTCTGAAAAAGGGAGAGGTTATTGACCCATTATTATTTAACGGATACTCAACAATCTCACTCGGCTATGCAGGACTTTGTGAGTGTGTGCGCTACATGAAGGGTGTATCACACACAGAGCCAAAAGAAGGCACACCGTTTGCGCTTAAGGTAATGCAGCGCTTAAACGATGCATGTGAGCAGTGGAAAAAGGAGTCAAACATCGATTTCAGTATATATGGCACACCGCTTGAGTCTACCACCTATAAGTTTGCTAAGTGCTTACAGAAGCGCTTTGGTATCATCGAGGGTGTTACCGACAAGAACTATATTACAAACAGCTACCATGTGCATGTAACAGAGCAGATCAATGCATTTGACAAGCTAAAGTTTGAGTCCCAGTTCCAGAAGCTGTCTCCGGGTGGCGCTATCAGCTACGTGGAGGTACCAAACATGCAGGACAATATCCCTGCAGTGCTTTCAGTAATGCAGTACATTTACGACAATATCATGTACGCAGAGCTGAATACAAAGAGCGACTATTGCCAGGTATGCGGCTACGACGGAGAAATCAAAATCGTAGAGGAAGAGGGCTCAGGCAAGCTTATCTGGGAGTGCCCACACTGTGGCAATCGTGACCAGAACAAGATGAGTGTAGCCCGCCGTACATGCGGCTATATCGGCACACAGTTCTGGAATCAGGGAAGAACCCAGGAGATTAAAGAGCGAGTGCTTCATCTGTAGAAGTTAAAGGAGGTTATTGTTTATGACTAATGAAGAAATCTGGAATATTGGCTTAGAGGAGCGTACAGACGAGCTTTCAAAGCTGCAAAGCGAATATGACAGGCTCGATGTGGAGTGCCGCAAGGCAGAATTTGAAATGGATATGTATGCACGTCTCAGGGAAGTAAACAATGCAATGCTTTATAAGCAGAAATTCTCAGAAAAATATGAGAAATGTGCCAGGGAATCTGAAAAGCTTACGAAACAGAAGAATGCGCTTGAGAATGAGATTAGTGTTCTGAAAAAAGAGATATATTACATTAATAGCCTGATGTAACATAAAAATATGCCGTATGGCAGCTTTTGAAAATATTTCATAAGCTGCTGTACGGCTTTTTTATATATGGTACCGGGGACTCTGGCAATTTGCCTATGAAAAAACTAAAAATTCTGATGCATATTAATATATTTAGTTTGCATAAAAAATTATTATACTTCTAAACGCGTAAAAGTATTGTGAAATTTCCACAAAATCTATGTGAATATCATTATTTGAAAAACCGTTTGAACATACTAATCTTTGTACATTTTCCCATATTTACAAATATTAAATTGATGTATTTTTGCTAAATATTGCAGAAATAAGTTGGCATTTATGTCTATTGAAACGTAAACGCTTAATGTATAAACTGTAAATATAGTTATTGCAACCGATTGCGCTGTTGCGCATGAAACAGATTCAATCATGTGTGACATGCAATTGGTGAATGTGCATGACAGTGGCTTGATGACTTAGTATTTACAAATTAGATAGTCATTTACCACTGCATAAAAACAAGGAGGAAAATATGAGCGGGAAGAGAAAAATGGCATCTATAACAAGTGCCGGACTGGTGTTTGCAATGCTTTTAAGCCAGAGCGCTGTGGCGGATTTGGGCACAGAGCGGGTTAAGGCAGCAGAGAATACCGCAAAGTGGGTAGACACAGAGTATGTGGTGAATGGAGACTTTGAGTCAGGAGCAGATAATTGGGATATTAATATACCAAAAGACACTGAAAACTGGCTTTACGGATCAGGAGCAGAAAATGGATATTATTGCATCTGGGAGAATAAAACAGAGGAAGAAAAAGATGTATCAATCTCACAGACGGTTAAGCTTCCGGCCGGTACCTATAAACTTGGAATCAAAAGCACCGGTGCAGCAGGTGGATTAAAGCTGAGTGCAGGTGAATATGTCAGCACAGATTTAAAGGCTTCTGAGTGGGCTGATGATCAGAGCAAATGGGAATCAATTGAGACAGGGGAATTCACTCTTGATAAGGAAAGTGACGTGAAGGTTTTTGTTTCAGGAAAGCTGACAGCATGGAATAAAGGCAGCGCAATTGATGATATTGTTTTGTATGAAAAAGAAGCAGATGATACTGACTCTTCCGAAGAAAACCAGAAAGGCTACACAATTTCAGTAAACCAGACAGAAGTAGCCGTAGAAAATGGTGATACAGTCAATCTTGAAGCAAAGATTACCTATGATGGAAAAGAAATAAGTGAACTTCCTGAGGGAGTAAATTTATGGTGGTGGGTTGATACATGGGGTGACCACACAGATGGATTGAAAGACGGAACATTAGAAAACGATAAAGATTCCGGAAAAACTCTTAAGGCAGCTTACACAACAAAGTCAGCCGGTAAGTATTATGTTGTAGCCCAGCTTAAGGATGCAAATAACAATGAGCTTGGTTTAGTATGTACAACCATTACATCAAAGGCACCTGAAATTGATACCTCAGTAGACAATGACGATATTGTTGTTGCAAAGGTAAAGGATTTGTCCTCTGATTTCATAATGGGAATGGACATTTCATCTGTTATAACAGAATTAGGCAGTGGTGTTGTATACAAGGATTATAGCGGAAAAGAAATTAACAACGTGACAGATTTCTGCAAATTTATGGCAGAAAACGGCATAAACCATATCCGTGTCAGAGTATGGAATGATCCATATGATTCAAACGGAAATGGATATGGTGGTGGAAATAACGATGTGGCAACTGCAAAGAAAATTGCTGATGCATGCCGCAGTGCAGGAATAAAAATGCTTGTTGATTTCCATTGCTCAGATTTCTGGACAGATCCGAGTAAACAGATGGTGCCTAAGGCATGGAAGGGCTATACAGTTGATGAGAAGGCTTCAGCTGTAGAAGAGTTTATCAACGAAACACTAAACACAATTGATGCATCAAAGGATGTTGTAGATATGGTTCAGGTTGGAAATGAGACAACAGGCGGTTTTATCGGAGAAACAAAAACAGATGCCATGTGCAAGCTCTTTTCTGCAGGCTCAAAAGGTGTTAAGGATTACAACAGTGATGTAAAGGTTGTGATTCATGTGGAAAGCCCACAGAAGAATACACTTACAACATGGTCAGATAATCTTGAAAATTATAATGTAAATTATGATATTCTTGGAACAAGCTATTATCCATACTGGCATGGAACACTGAGCAATTTAAAGAAAGAACTCAGCTATGTTCAGACTAAGCACAACAAGGATGCAATGGTTGTAGAAACAAGCTACGCATATACACTTGATGATTCAGATGGCCATGGAAATACTGTCCGTGAGGGAAATAATGATGACTCGGCAGATGCCACAGAGCCTTTCACAGTGCAGGGACAGGCTACTTTTATGAGAAACCTCATCAATGCAGTAAATGAGGCAGGCGGCCTTGGGGTATACTACTGGGAGCCGGCGTGGATTACAGTTGGAGATACCACAGGTCTTTCAGAGAAAGCTGCAGCGGCAAGATATGAAGCAAATAAAAAGATTTGGGAGGAAAAGGGCTCAGGCTGGGCATCAAGCTACAGCGGTGAGTATGATCCAAAGGATGCAGGAAAGTGGTATGGAGGTTCCGCTGTTGACAATCAGGCAATGATTTATCCGGATGGAACAGCAACAGCAGGCCTTAAGGTATGGAATTACGTAAAGACCGGTGCAAAGGTGACCAAAATCGGAGTTGAGGATATAGAAACAGCAGATGTCACATCAGAGGCAGGTAAAGAGATAGAGCTTCCAAAAACAGTCAATGTGACATATAATACAGAGAAAGTTGAAGAGAACGTTGTTTGGAATACAGATGGAATTGATTTTTCAAAGGCAGGAACCTACACTGTAGAGGGAACTGTTAAATTCAGCAGAAAAATCGAGCGTGGTGCTTATAAAGATAAGACATCGGGTACAACAAAATGTACAGTAGTTATAAAGCAGAAAAATCTCATTACAGACGCAGATGATGCAGGCTTTGAAAAGGCTGATAATTTTACTGCCAATAACAAGATTGTCGATTCGGTTTCTTCTACCAAGGATGATAAAAAGTCAGGAGCAGCATGTGCTCACTGGTACAATGCCGGCACAGATGTAGCCGAGGCAGAAATTACATACAAGAAAGCTATTACACTTGCTTCAGGCGAGTACATCTTTGAGTATGTAGGACAGGGAGCTGACGGAGATGAGCTTTATGCTGAGGTTATGGATTCAGAAGGCAATATCATTGCAAAGGGAGATAATGTAACACTTACAGGCTGGAAAAACTGGAAGACTCCAAGCGTTTCATTTAAGCTTGAGAAAGAAATCAAAGTTACACTTGTTGTCGGTATCGTGAGTGCAAAAGGTGGCTGGGGAACAGTTGATGACCTATACTTATATCAGACAAAGTCAGCCGACAAGAGTGATGCCGATAATGGTAATACCGGTGATGATGAAAACAAGAAGCCGGATACCCCATCTACTGATGATAATAACAAGGACAATACAGGAAACGATGATACAGCCACACAGCCTGCAAAGACTCTTACACCGGGAGCAGTTGTATCAAGCACATCCGACACCAAAACAACTGTAAAGGACACTAATGGAATCCTTCCGGATACAGTAAAATTCGAGTCAAAGAAGGTAACTGATGAGAAGGAAGTGGCAAAGGTTGCAAATGTAGTAAAGAATAAAATTTTAGGAGTAAAGGATGTTTTAATATATGAGCTTAATCTGACAGATGGCACTACACAGCTTCATCAGCTTGCAGACAAGGTTCAGGTAACTATGGATATGCCGTTTGCATTAGCTGACAATGAGGCAGTCAAGGTGTTCCGTGTAGATTCAGACAAGCTTATAGCATGCACATCAAGGGTAGCAGATGGAAAGCTTGTATTTGAGACAGACCATTTCAGCACATTTGCCTTTGTAAAGGTAAATACCAATGCAGGTACTAAAGCAGCTGCTGCAGGCGCAGCAAAGACCTCAGATGACAGCAATATGTATATGTGGCTTGTTATCGCAATGGCAGGTCTTGGCGTATCAGTCGCAGCTCTTATGAACCGCAAAAAGGAGCAGGCATAGAGCAGTGTTTCTAAAAGCACAACATAAAGCATAAGAAAAAAATAAAACCGTCGTACCGGGCCGTAAATGGCAGGTTACGACGGTTTTACTTATGTTTTTAAATGATTAATTATTTTAATTATTCATCAAATTTTTGAGCCTTATCGAAGAGCTCATAAACCTCTTTTGAAGGCTCATTTGTGCAAAGTGTCACAACAACGGCTGCGATAAGCCCTAAAACAAATCCCGGCAGCAGCTCGTAGATTCCGGTTGATGTGAGGAATGCATACCACAATATATCAACGGCAGCACCTGTTATGATTCCTGCAACAGCACCCTTGAAGTTAAAGCGCTTCCAGAAGAGGCTGAGCATGATTGCAGGTCCAAAGGCAGCTCCAAAGATACCCCATGCATTGGAAACAAGTGCCATGATAGAGCCGGCATTAGGGTTTGATGCGATGATGAGTGCTGCAACAGAGATTCCAAGAACAACGATACGGCCGGTCCACATCATCTCTTTATCACTTGCCTTGCCTTTTCTGATGACAGGCTTGTACACATCACTCGAGAAAGCAGATGAAGCAGCAAGCAGCTGGCTGTCTGCGGTACTCATGGAAGCGGCAAGCACTGCTGAGAGCAGTATACCTGAGATAACACCCGGGAAAATCTTTCTTACAATCTGGATGAAAACAAGAGAGTTTTCATTGATTGATTCGTCAAAGCCAAGGAAAAGTCTTCCGATTACTCCGATTAAGGTTGCAAAAAATACAATAAGCAGAGTCCATGTGATACCGATTTTTGCTGATTTCTTCAAATCCTTCTGTGATTTGATGGACATGAATCTGATAATGATATGTGGCATACCAAAGTAACCAAGTCCCCATGCCAGTCCTGACACGATATCCTGCCAGCTTGAGAATGGATTTAAGTAACCGCCCGGGAGTGCTGACATGGATGATGTGTCAAGCATAAATGCTGCAAAAATCGGTGCTATAAACATAGAACCAAGCACGAGCATGCCCTGAAAGAAATCGGTCCAGCATACAGCCGAGAAGCCGCCGAGGAAGGTATAGCCTACGATGACAACTGCTGCAAGATACATGGCAATCTGTGGATCCATTCCTATTACAGTGTGGAAAAGAGTACCGCATGCCTTTACGCTTGATGCTGCATAAATAGTGTATGCAACCAAAAACACAATTGCACATATTACCTGCAGTGCAAGTGATTTGGACAGGAATCTGTTGGTCAGATACTGTGGAATGGTGATTGAGTCGTTTGCTACAATCGAGAATTTTCTCAGTCTCGGTGCTTCTAGCAGCCAGCTTATAGTGTAGCCGATTGCAAGTCCCACAGGAATCCATACCTGACCTAAGCCCAGTGCATAGATAGAAGTAGGAAGTCCCATGAGCACCCATGCACTCATGTCTGAGGCTCCGGCTGACAGCGCCGCAACCCATGGTCCCATCTCACGTCCGCCGAGGAAGTAGGTCTTTTCTCCGCCGTTTCTGTTTTTCACGAAGAAGAAGATACCGATACCCAGCATGCACAGCAGATAGACGATAAATACAATAATTTCTGATGTTTTCATTTGTAGTACCTCTTTAATAGTTTATTTAGTAACCATGCTACCACGTTAGCGTGATAAAGGCAAGAAAAAATTAATGATAAAAAAAATCAACAGGCTTTTTTTGTATGGACTCTTATTGACATAAAACATGATTTAAAATAAAATATCGAAGTTAGCAAGAACTAATTGGAATTAGAAATATAGTATACAAGTTAGCATACTGTAATCGATTGGCGTGATGTATATAAGTAAGTGCTATATAGGCCTGGCTGACATTTATACAGGTTTACACAAAAGTGTATGAATTAATAAAAATATATATTTGATTAAGAGGTAATAAGGTGAAAAAGAAGACAGCAGCTGCGATATTACTGACAGTCGCATTGGCAGTGACCGGTTGTGGCTCAGGTGGAAGTGATGCGACAGAGAATACAACAGCTTCGCAGGAAGGAATAAATAGTGATTTAAAATCCGCAAAAGAGTCCTCACAGGAAGTATTTGCAATGGATACATATATGACAGTGACTGCATACGGTAAGAATGCAAAAAAAGCTGTGGATGCATCTATAGCAGAGATAAAGAGACTTGATGCATTGCTTTCAACAGGAGATGAAGACAGTGAAATAGCAAAGTTGAATGTGAATAAGTCAGCCACTTTGTCAGAGGATGGGGGATATCTCGTGCAGAGAGGAATTGAGCTTAGTACGATGACGGATGGAGCCTTTGACATAGCCATATATCCTGTTATGCAGGAGTGGGGATTTCCGACAAAGGACTTTAAGGTGCCGGATGATGCAACTCTAAAAGAGCTGCTAAAGCTTGCAGACATTTCAAAAATAGATTACGACAATAAAAGCAGAGAGATTTCCTTTGAGGATGCCGGTATGGAGATAGACCTTGGTGGTATTGCAAAGGGATATACTTCATCAAGGATTATGGATATTTTCAAGGAGTATGACGTGGATAGCGGTCTTGTGAATCTGGGAGGCAATGTTCAGACTTACCGAACCAAAACTGATGGCAGCAAGTGGAGAGTAGCTGTGCAAAGCCCGGAGGATGAAAGTCAGTATATAGGAGTGGTTGATGTGAGCGACAAGGCGGTTATCACCTCCGGTGGATATGAGCGTTATTTTGAGCAGGATGGAAAAATCTACCACCATATCATAGATCCTGCTACAGGCTATCCTGCAGAGAGTGGACTTAAATCTGTCACCATTGTGAGTGATGACGGAACACTCGCAGATGGATTGTCAACATCGCTGTTTATCATGGGAAAGGACAAGGCGTGTGAGTTCTGGAAGGCACACAGCGATGAATTTGATTTCGTACTGCTTACAGATGATGACAGCATGTATATTTCAGAGGGGATAGCGGATGACTATTCATCTGACTATGAGTATGAGGTAGTAAATAAAAATTAGAGCAGAGTAAAAGTAATATGCACAGATAGCTGTGCTATCGGAAATATAAGAGGTATATATGAAGTTCAAGGAAGTTTTGGAAAAAATAAAGGTATATGCACCACTTGGAGTGTCACTTGTGATTGCTGCATGTGTGGTGATTTCATTGAGTGGATATCAGACAAAGGCGAGTGAACCTTCAAAGGATAAAAAGCAGCAGGTTTCAGAGAGGGTGACTGATACTGAAACTGAAACAGAGAATACACAAACAGCCACAGGCTCGTTTGACCTCGCAGATGGTGTGTACAAGGGCTCTGCGACAGGCTTTAGCGGACCTGTGACAGTGGCTGTAACTATCATGGATAAGAAGATTACTTCCATTGATATTCTTTCATCTACGGATGATGAGGCATTTTTCAATAGGGCAAAGGGTGTGATAGACAGAATTATATCGTCACAGTCTTTTGATGTGGATGTTGTATCCGGAGCTACATACAGTTCAAACGGAATAATTAAAGCAGTGAAAAATGCCCTGACAGGTGAGAAGGATAAGACAGTTACAGGAAAATCAAAACAGGAAAGTGCGTCAGAGTCCGACAGCTCTTCGGTAGAGAAAGCGGCTGTACAGGACGCGTCCGCATATAAGGATGGTACATATTACGGCACCGGAAAAGGATTTGCGGGCACTATGAAGGTAAAGGTTGATATAGCAGGCGGTAAAATAGCCTCTATAAGCATAGTCAGCACAAAGGATGGTGACAGCTATGTAAAGAGCGCATCATCGCTGCTTGATACAATAGTCGAAAAGCAGAGTACCAACGTGGATACAGTTTCAGGTGCTACATTCAGCTCGCGCGGAATCATAGCTGCTGTAAGAAGTGCACTTAGCCAGGCAGCTGTGAGTGATAATACAACGGGCAATAATACAGATAAACAGGGTGCTGCAGAGGCATCGGGAAATGGACAGACTGATGAAAATTCATCCGGCAGTGCACAGGAACAGGGCAAAGAGGGGACACTTCCGTATGTTGACGGTATATACTACGGCACAGCAGAGGGCTACAAGGGTGACATAAGGGTAGCGGTTGTTATCCAGGACAAGACGCTTAAAGCGATTCTTGTCACTAAAAAACAGGATGATGAGCCTTTTATCACTAATGCAATGGATGTGTTAAAAAATATGATGAAAAAGCAGAGTGCGGATGTGGATACGGTATCAGGAGCCACCTACAGCTCAAAGGGACTCATAGGAGCCGTAAAGGCAGCATTTGAGGAAGCACGAAAGACAACTGCAGGTGAGAATACCGGTGACAGCAATTCAGGTAACAATAATAGCAGTAATAATTCGGATAACAGCAATATTGCGGGAGATGAGGACAAGGCGGTCCTGTCAAAGCTTGTGCAGTCACAGGCATCGCTTGATGGCACACAGTACACACAGCTTAGCTGGTACCTGCTTCAGATACGTCTGGAGGATGCAAACGAAGTATTGTCATCCGCAGAGGCCACTAAGAAGGATGTAAGCCATGCACAGGAAAAGCTTCAGGCTGCAATAAATGCACTTCAGAAAAATGATACATCCACAAATGTATACGAGGATGGCACATATGATGTATCTACACTGTGCATACCGGATGATGATATGGACTTTAGTGCATATAATCTGAGCATGAAGGTGACTATAGCAAATGACAGGATAGTTTCCATTACTGATATAAAGGGAGATGGAGATTCACAAAATGCTTCTTATATAAAGAAGGCTGCAGATGGCACAAAAAATCAGCAGGGTATGGTTTCTGTGCTCACATCACAGGCAAATGCAGACAGCATCGACTTTAGCGGCATTGACACTGTTTCCCGTGCCACATGCACATCAAAGGCTATAATTAATGGCTGTAAGAGCGTACTTGAAGCTGCTAAGAAGAAATAAAACCGCAAGGACATTTACAGGATGGAGATAACATGCAGGAATTTTGGATCAGACTGGCAAGCCTGTTTATAGTTGTATCATCACTATGGGGATACAATATGACAATAGATAAAAGAGAACAGGAAAATAAAAATACACAGCGTATTGCTTCACAAACTGAAAGCACAGACAGTGAGGGAGCATATAAGGATGGCACATACACAGGCAGTGCAGAGGGCTTTGGAGGCAATGTGGATGTCGAGGTGACAATCAAGGCAGGGAAAATATCATCGGTTGATATTACATCGGCAGATAAGGAAGATGGTGCATATCTGGCGATGGCAGAGGATATCATACCGTCCATCATTTCATCGCAGTCCGCGGATGTGGACACTGTAAGTGGTGCGACATTCAGCTCAACTGCAATAAGAAATGCCACTAAGCAGGCACTTGATAAGGCGGTGAAATAGATGAGAATAAAAGATATGAATCCAAAGCTTCGAAAGAGAAAGATACAGACCTGGTTTCGTGTAGGAGTGCAGCTTTTATTTTTCATACTATTTCCGTCAATGTTCACGGCAGCGTTCAATGGTGTCAAGTATATTATTACACAGATTGGAGCTGGAAACAGAATTGAGCTTACATCTTTTGTAGCAGTTCTTCTGATGCTTTGCGTGTACACAATGATATTTGGCAGATTCTTCTGTGGTTTTGCCTGCGCATTCGGAAGCTTTGGTGATGCGGTGCATGCAATATATGTGTCATGCTGTCGTAAGCTTAAGAAAAAGCCGGTGAGTATACCGGTAGAGGCTGCAAAAAAGCTTACATATATGAAATACGTGATACTTGCAATCATATTGATACTATGCTATCTGGGAGCGTATAGCTTGTTAAAGGGCACAAGTCCGTGGGATGTATTCTCAATGCTTAGGGCAGGTAATTTAGGGCTTGCCTCATATATCACAGGAGCAGTATTTCTTGTGCTTATAATCATCGGTATGTGTGTTCAGGAGAGATTTTTCTGTCGTTTTATGTGTCCGATGGGAGCTGTTTTTTCAATACTGCCTATAGCAGCTACATTTACCCTGCACAGGGACAGGGCGGGCTGCATAAAGGGCTGTGGAGCCTGTGAGAAGATATGTCCGTGTGATATAGGATTACCGGATGATGGCTCAGGCAGGATATCAGGTGACTGCTTCCAGTGTCAGAAATGCAACGGAATATGTCCAAAAAGCAATATTCATACAGGTATAAAGCGGCTCCGAGGAAATGAGCTTTGGTTTACCGGCATAAGAGCTGCGATACTTATAGCTATATGTGTATGGCTGGGTGTGTAGCATGCTGGTATTATGGAGAACAAAAATAAATGAAAAGAAATATGACTAAATCAGGAAAAATAGCATACGGCGCCATGCTTGTGGCACTTGCGATGATATTCAGTTATGTGGAGAGCCTTATTCCGATAAGCATAGGCATTCCGGGTATTAAGCTAGGAGTGGCAAATCTGGTCACTGTTCTTGGAATATTTTTCCTTGGGCCTTGTGAGGTACTTACAGTAGTGATAATGAGGATATTTCTCGTGGGCTTTATGTTTGGAAATGGTGTTTCCATCATATACAGTCTGGCAGGTGGTCTGATAAGTCTTGCAGTGATGCTTATTATAAAGAAAACAGATAAATTTTCGATGGTCAGTGTGAGTGTGGCAGGTGGAATCAGCCACAACATAGGACAGCTTTTGGCCGCTGCGATAGTGCTTAAAAGCACTGCGGTGGTGTATTATCTGCCACCACTTCTTGTGGCCGGCACGGTGACAGGGCTTTTGATAGGAATTATCGCACAAAAGATCTTTCCCGCAGTAGGAATAAGCGGGAAAAATTTTTTAAATATAACTATAAAGCATTAAAATCTTAAGGAGGAAAAAATGAAGAGAAAGATTTTAGAACAGAAATTTCTTGCATTTGCACTGACAGCATCGGTGACAGCCACTATGTTTCCGACAAGTGCATTTGCAGTGACAGGCAGCCAGGTGGCGGCTGACGGAACGTATACTGGTGCAGGAATCGTCAAAGCAGCAGAAGATGATGACAACGAATGGAATGAATATGACATTTCAGTATCGGTAGGAGTACAGGATGGAAAGATAAGCAGCATATCTGTAACACCTGGAAGTACATATGATAAAGAAAGCGATTCATATTTTAATAAGGCTAAAACAGGCAACAAAAAGAAAAATCAGCAAGGATATGAGTCCTTGATAGGTCAGGCTGCAACAGAAGAGACAATAAGCAACTGGGATACTGTTTCAGGAGCAACACGTACATCAAGCGCGGTAAAAAAAGCAGCTCTTGAAGCAATTCAGTCAGCTTCAGCTAAGGAGGAGTCAAAGCCGGCAGAGGAAGAAAAATATGTATACTGCTATGCAGGACTTACATGGGCAGAGTACTGGGCAGCTGAGGGTGTACAGGCTGCAGGAAGCACAGCAGCTTCAAGTGACAATGATTCACATAATGAATCAGATAAAGGAGCTTTCGATACAGTAACACGTGCTACTACAAATCACGGTCTTCACAGAGGAAGCTTCCAGTGTAATGCTATTGTCGAGACTAAAGAAGGTACGACACTCAATATTTCATATTGGAAGACTGGTGAAAACAATCAGCAAATTGCTGTCATGACAGATGGTACTGAATATAATTACAATAGGGGTGTATTTACCAAGGACGGAACAACTCTTAACCTGAAGGATTACAAAGTAACAGGGCTTAAATTTGTCCCTGTAAAGGTAAAGAAATCAGATTATGATGCATTTAAGGCAAAATATACAGTTTACGAGAACGGTTCTGAATTGAAGGGCGGTTATGGAGAGAATAAACTTCAGGTTATTGACGAGGAGGCAAATGTTACCGCTGATACAAACGGTCTTAAGACTGTTACAAAGAACGCAGACGGAAGCTTCAGCTTTTCCGCCAGAGCAACCGGAACTGACTCCGGTGTGAAAGATACTTCTCTTAAAAAAGCCGATGTTACAGGTACAGTTAAGGATGCAAGCGGATCATACGGAGAGTTTTTAAGAGTAGATTTCAACGGTAACTATGGGGATCTTGGAGCCAATATGCAGGCGGTTAAGTGGACATATTATGGTAATGACAGCACAAGAACCAAAGCACTTGCCACATACGGAACAAAGTTTGCATCAGACAACTGGATGCATAAGTCTATGGGAATCCAGCTTGGTCTTACTGACTCACTCAGATGCAGCCTTCCTGACGGATACGATGGAACAGGATACTGGTCTGTTACAATCTATGCATTAGGTTATGAGGATTATACATATAATTTTGAGGCTTCAGCTGCAAATATAGTTACACCACAGGTACCGGCAGATGAGACTTCAAAGAAGGCACTTTCAGATAAGGTTTCGGAGGCTGAGAAGCTGAACAATGAGCTCTATACTGATAAAACATGGTCAAATATGCAGACTGAGCTTAAGGAAGCAAAGGATGCTTTAGCAAAGACTGATCTCATGCAGTCGGAAGCCGAAGAAGCATTATCGCACCTTACAGACGCTGTAAATAACCTTAAATCACAGTATGTTCTTATGAACATTCCATATGATGAGTTCTACAAGGCTGATCTTAATAACAATTCAGTCGCAGTAGATGCCACTACATCTGCCACAAAGCAGAAGACCAGAAATACTCTGGCAGCAGGCTCATATCATGCGGATGCAGAAGGAGAGCATATAAACGGTGTAACCTTCCCGGTAAAGGTCACAGATGAGTTCTACGATAACAATAAGGGTTATACACAGATTACAGATGACAGTAAGGTAGATATCACAACCAATATGAAGGGCAAGGTTTCTACAACAACATATGAGGGAAAGAAGGCTCTTTTTGAGAGTGCTGACTACTCATACTATGTACTTAGTGAGGTGCCTTCATATTATAAGACAGCAACAGTAGGCACAGATAAAAAACTGTCATTTGGCGCTGTAAATGGAACTAAGACGCAGATAGCTTCTGACAGGGTGAAAACAAAGTTCAAGACAAAAACAAAGTACGGAGATTATCAGCTCAATCTTGATGGCATAGAGGATGCTATGGGCTTTGAAGATGATGATGTGGTTTACGGTGTTATTGTAAGCACTGATGACAACACAGATTATGCTATGCGTCATGTGGAGAACATCTGGAAAACAGAGAAGCTTGCATGGAGTGTGGGAATTGTTACAGATTCACACGGATGTACCCTTTCGCCTGAGCACTACAAGTCCATGGTTGGAAAGACAATCAAAAATGTAACATACTATACAAGTAAAGGAATCTTCACTTTACCTGTAAATTACAAGGTGCTTGAGCATGCTAAGGATGCAGCTGTTGAAGCAGACAATGCAGCAGTATCAGCCGGACAGACTAATCTTGACGTAGCACTTCCGGATGATTTTAACGCAACATATGCAGTTACAGATGCAAATGGAAATGAAGTCAAGGGATTTAAGGTTACAGAGGAAAACTTAGCATCGGCAGTATCAACATATGCAGCAAGCTATACTCAGACTAATAAGCTTGTAATTACATATCCTAAGGATGCAGAGAATACAGAGTATACGCTGACAGTATCCGATAAGAACAATAAATATGCCCCAATCACTACCACATTTGAGCTCTATGCAGAGGCAGTTTCAGCAGCATACAATAATGATGCAACAGCACCGAAGCTTGTAGTGGCAGATGGAGCAACAGCAGCACAGTTTGCAGATTTTATTGGAAAAATCAAGTCTGTAAATGTAAATGGTAAGGATTATCCGGCAACAGGCAAGGGCGATGTAAAGCTTATCAAGGAAGATGGTTCAATTGATACTACTCAGGCTCCATTTGCTGAGGGCTCAAGCTTTGAAATCAAGGTGTCAGCAACAGGATATAAGGATGAGCTTTCATTTACATATGAGAAGCCTGTAGTCATTGATACTAAAGCACTTGAGAGTGCAATTGAAAAAGCAGATAAACTCAAAGAGGCTGATTACACAGCAGACAGCTGGAAGACATTCTCACAGGTGCTTTCAAGTGCAAAAGCAGTGCTTGAGCAGAAGGATGGCCAGACAAAGGTTGACAATGCAGTTGCGTCACTCAATAAGGCTATTGAAGGCTTAAAGAAGAAGGAAGCTGTAAATCCGGGAACATCTGGAACCGGTACAGGAAGCACAGGTGCGATATCAGGAGGTACAGGAAGCTCTAATGGAGCCGGTTCGAATGCAACTGTAGCAACAGGTAACAAGTCAAATTCTACGACTACTAACACAACAGGCACCACAGCTAAAAAAGCTACAGTAAAGAAGGCTTCAAAGACAGGTGATACAAACCCTCTTATGGGCATGCTTGCTTTGGCATTTGCATCAATCAGTCTGGTGGGAGCAGCACTTTTTGCGAAAAAGCCAAACCGTAAATAATATAGATAAATGATTTAGTTTACAGGCAAGGAAAACTTTCTCTTGACATATTCCGAAAAAAGTTTAAAATAGGGTTTAATTTAATAAGCAATCCAACAAAAGAGCGATGTTGTTCATACATCGCTCTTTTTTGCATTTTTTTGCATGGTTGGAGGAAAGCGAGGATATATTATGAAAGAATTGAGTAATGTTATTTCGGCAATTGATGACTTCGTCTGGGGACCGGTTATGCTGGTGCTCTTGGTTGGAACCGGAATTTATCTGACATTTCGGACGCGATTTCTGACATGGAGGAACCTGGGCTATGCGCTAAAGAGCACACTCAGCAAGGAGGCGCGCACAAAGAGCAGAGGAGAGGGCGATGTATCACCATTCTCGGCACTGACCACGGCGCTTGCAGCTACAATCGGCACAGGCAATATAGTAGGTGTCGCTACAGCTATGGTTTCCGGAGGACCCGGAGCACTGGTGTGGATGTGGATTTCAGCAGCCTTTGGACTTACGTCAAAATTTTCCGAGTGTATGCTTGCCATCAAATACCGTGAGGTAAATGAAAAGGGCGAGATGAGCGGTGGTCCGATGTATACGATGAAAAAGGGAATAAAGAATAAGAAGCTTGGAGCTGTTTTAGCATGGCTTTTTGCATTTTTTGCAGTGGTAGCTTCGTTTGGCATCGGAAACATGACACAGGGTAACTCTATATCGGGAGCATTAAAAGCTACCTTCAATGTGCCAACCTGGCTGTCCGGAATAATTATTACAGTGCTTGCACTTCTTATCATCGTAGGTGGTATCAAGTCAATATCAAAGGTTTCATCGGTTGTTGTGCCTGTAATGGCTATCTTCTATGTTATCTGTGGACTTATAGTAATAATAGGAAATATCTCTAACCTTCCGGCTGGCCTTGCAATGATTTTCAAGATGGCATTTTCTGTCAAGGCAGTGGGCGGCGGAATGTGTGGAACAATCGTAGCGTCAATGATGAATGCCATGCGTTATGGTGTAGCCAGAGGTGTTTTCTCAAATGAGGCAGGCATGGGCTCAGCTGCAATCACAGCAGCGGCAGCCACAACCGACAATCCGGTACGCCAGGGCTATATCAATATGACAGGAACCTTCTGGGATACAATAGTTGTTTGTACAATCACTGGACTTGCAATCGCATCATCAGGAGTGCTTGGCATGACAGATGCTGCCGGAGACTACCTGACAGGCTCTGATATCACAATAGCGGCCTTTAAGACAGTGCTTGGAACAGGCGGTGGCTGGCTTGTGACAATAGGTATCACGCTGTTTGCTTTTTCTACAATACTTGGCTGGGAGTATCACGGAGAGAAGGCTTTTGAGTATCTGCTCGGCACACACAGGTTCAACATGATTTACAGGGTGATTTTCTCACTCGTGGCATACATAGGCTGTACACAGACTCTGAGCCTGGTGTGGAACTTCTCAGATATCGCAAATGCACTTATGGCTATTCCAAACCTCATCTGTATGCTTCTTCTAAGCGGTGAGATAGCAAGTGATATAAAGAAATTCCAGCCGGAGATAAAATAGTTTAGAATTTCTATTGACGAATACCCTGCATTGGCATATCATAATATATAAGTGAAAGGGAGTAGCCGGCGCGAAAGTGCTTACTTATCCGTCAGTACGATTGCTCATACATATCATATATATGACAGCAATCCGGAGAGTGATTAAATGGCGAGACTTTTGTTGTTTTATACAGCAGAAGTGTCGCCTTTTTTGTATATAAAAGCCTTCTGCTGATAGGACATAGCTGTAACTATCAATTAATCAGGCATCCTTAAAAAGGACAGCAGAAGGAGGAAAAATATGATTTTTGTAGCAATTTTACTGCTTGTAGCAGGCTTTGTAGCACTGGTGAAGGGCGCGGATGTGTTTGTGGATGGAGCAGCGGCGCTCGCCGGGAAATTTGGTATTCCGCAGCTTGTGATTGGACTTACGATTGTGGCGATGGGCACGTCGCTGCCGGAGGCGGCGGTCAGCATCACAGCAGGAATAAAGGGTAATGCGGGTATCACAGTCGGTAATATAGTCGGCAGCAATATACTAAATATCCTTATAATCCTTGGAGTGACGGCACTTATCACAAATGTAGCCATACAAAAAACCACCTTCAAATACGAGATACCGTACATGCTTCTTATCACAGCGGTGCTTCTCGTGATGGGAATGACAGGTAATGAAATCACATTCATGGAGGGCGTTATACTGTGGATTTTATTTATTGCATATCTGCTTTATCTGTATCTCCTAGCTAAAAAAGGCAATGACGGTGGTGATGAGCAGTCTGTAAAGCTATATCCTGTATGGAAATGCCTGCTCTTTATTGTGCTGGGCGGTGTGTGCGTCGTGATTGGAAGCCAGCTTGTCGTAAACGGTGCCACGACTATAGCGAGAGCCTGTGGCATGAGTGAGCGCTTTATCGGACTGACAATCGTAGCATTCGGTACATCGCTGCCGGAGCTTGTGACATCTGTTTCAGCAGCACGCAAGGGAAATGCAGGAATTGCAATAGGAAATATAGTCGGCAGCAATATTTTCAATATACTCTTTGTAATCGGAACAGTAGCGCTCATCTGTCCGGTACCGTTTGAGAGCAGGTTTGTGATTGATACAGTTGTGGCAATCCTGTGTGGTGTGCTCCTGTGGGGAGGCACGATAAGACACAAAGAGCTTAGAAAGCCATGCGGAGTGGTGATGCTGCTTTGCTATGCGGCGTATTTTGTGTATCTGGCAGTTATGTAATGATGTATTTTTCGGAATTGCGATGAAGAGACTATAATTAAATTTAGCAAATCGTCAATAATTGTGCATACAAATTAGCGTTTTGATATCAAAATGATAGTGATTTTGCAATAAATATAAACAATTGATTAAAAATAGCACTCTCGCTTGACAAGTGCTAATTGCAGGTGTATAACGTAGTCAGAACGAACGGAAGGAAGCGATTATAATGGATAAAAACCCAAAGCATCCATTGAAGAAAAAGAATAAGGCAGATGCAAAGAAGCATCAGAAGCATGTATACGAATAGCAGCTTCCGTTAAGGAATACTATCCAGTAAGCACAATGTACCCCAGCCCGTTACAGGGTTGGGGTATTTTGCGTTTTTGGCAGTGCTTTCAGAGACTTTTCCTGAGGCAGATGTAAATACATTTTCTCCCGCTCCTTTTATTAGAGAAGCCTTTAGCTTGTCGCCATACATATAGAGGTCATTTCCACGCACAATGCCCCATTCCATCAGAAGTGCAGCCGCACCGGTCGCAAACGGCGCAGCCATGGAGGTGCCTGTTTTTGAAGTGTAGCCTCCGGTGTTTGAACAAGAGATAATGTCCACGCCGGGCGCTATGATATCAGGCTTTATGCTGTTAAAGGCCCATGTATAGCCGCGGCCGGAAAAGGCGGCTGCGCGGTTTGTGCGGCTGTCATAGGCTCCGACGGAGATGACGTTTTGGGCGGTTGAGGGGATGGTCAGGGTGATATCGGGTGATGCGTGGATAAATGAAGTCTGTGCATTGCGCAGAGCACCTGACGGCAGCCATATATCCCATGAGCCGTCCTTTACAGATATAGGGTCAAGTGATATTTTCCAGATGCCGGGTGAGATGTATTCAGATCCCATGAGTTCAATGAATATTTCCTGAAATGGAGAGTAGGGAGAGGGACCGCCGCCTGTTATATATATGTCTGTCCCATCGAGACGGTATCTGTAGGTAAAGCCCTTTGCCTGATTGGTAATTGTATCGGGAATCTGCAGCATATCATTATTTGGTGCGGTAATGCGTATTTGTATTTCATCCCAGTATTTTTTCCATAAATCTATAGAAAGAGACGGCTCAGGGTAGCCTATTGCAAGCTCCGCATCGGCAGGATATGAGCTGCCGTTTGCATGGCCAAAGCCGGCTCCATCGTTGCCTGAGCCGACAGAGACAGCGCAGCGGTAGTTTTCTGCTATATAGTCCAGGTATGCTTCAAGCAGTGAGGTGCCGCTGTGCGAGCCGTTACTTGTGCCAAAGCTTAGGTTTATGGCTATAGGCATATTCATATCGATAGATTTTCTTATGCAAAAGTCCACTGCCAGCATGATCTGTGTGGTTGTGGGAAAGCTGGCACCGCCTGAGGTTTTAAGCTTTACAACTATAAGAGTGCTCTCATAAGCGACACCGCGATACTTCGTATTTTGTTCATTACCATTATCATTTCCGTTTCCGGCAGCAATTCCTGCCACATGCGTGCCGTGACCGGATAGGTCGATGCTTGGACAGATGCGCTGCATCTCTAAGCTGTTTCCTGCATTTATGGCTTTTGTGATTGTGTCGCGGTCATATAAGGTGCCAAAGGGGATGGCATCAGTGTTTGAGGAATTATCGGAAACAGTCTGATCCCACAGATAGGCTATTCTGCTTACCCCATCCTGTATAAAAGCCGGATGGGCATAGTAAATGCCGGAGTCGATAATGCCTACAAGCACGCCTTTTCCGGTCAGATTGTATGGATTGGTGTGTACGGGAGTGATGCATGAGGCCTGCGAGCCCTCGTATACATCGTAGTTAAATTGCTTTGGCTTTTCCATATATATGATTTCATCGCACAGTGCGACGGTATTTACGAGGGATTTCTCAATTACAAGCACCGCATAGTTTCCGAGCAGCCTCGTGATAAGGACAGAGGGAAATTTTTCTTTAATTTTTTCGATGTCACCGACATATTTCACTATCACTTCCCAGCTGTCACTCTCAGGCAGATAGCCGCTTGAAAGCCCACCCTCCTTCCCAAGCTCATAAGGGGTGGAAAGCAGGGCGGCGGACAGCTGTGGAGAAATTTTCTCACTAAAAGCTATTTCCATGATAACCTCCATTTTTTATTAGTAAAATATTAAAAAAATCTTAAAAGACAAAAGCAATATACATTTGGTATGATTAATTCATAATCAATCAATTTATTATAAGTAACCGGGAGGTCGAAATGAGTAAAAAGAAAAAGATTATCATTTCAGTGATTGCAGCTGTGATTATCATAGCAGTTATTGTGTCAGCTGTTGTCATTGCAATGACAAAGGGAAAGAACGCAGCAAAGGCATCGGGCGTGTATGCAAACAAGGTCTCTGATGTCATGTATCAGGCGGGTAGCACTGACAAGTACAGCGGTGTCGTGGAAGCGGCTGATACCATGGATATCAAGGCTGACAGTGAGAAAACAGTAAAGGATATTCTTGTATCGGAGGGTGATGAGGTACAGGTGGGTACACCTCTTTTTACCTATGATACAAAGGAACTTGCTGCGAAAAAGGAAAGCGCCACTCTTGAGCTTGAGAGCTTAAACAATACGCTTTCAGGCTATGACGCACAGATAGAGCAGCTCACTAAGGAAAAGAAGGAAGCATCAAAGGATCAGCAGCTTGACTATACACTGCAGATTCAGCAGGCACAGACACAGCAGAAGCAGACTCAGTACGATGTTGCAACGAAGAAGGCAGAGATAGAAAAGTACGATGAGAGCATCAAAAATGCCACTGTAAACAGCACAATGGTCGGTGTTGTTAAGAAAATCAATGAGAATCAGAGTGCAGACACAGCAGATTCTGCATTTATGACAATCGTTGCCACCGGTGATTACAGGGTAAAGGGCACAATCGATGAGCAGAGCTTTTTAAACAGTGGACTGTCAGAGGGACAGGCGGTTATCGTGCGCTCAAGAGTTGATGAGTCAAAGACCTGGCAGGGTACCATCAGCAAGGTTGATACTGAGAATCCTCAGACTGATAACAGCAATTCAGGCATGTATGACGATGGAAGCAGCGAGCAGAAGGCCTCAAAGTACAATTTCTATGTGCAGCTTACAGGCACAGGTGATATGCTTTTAGGACAGCATGTATATGTGGAGCCGGATTTCGGACAGACGCAGGTGAAGGAGGGCATATGGATTGATGAGAGCTATGTCGTAAAGGATGGCGATGATGCATATGTCTGGACACTCAATAAAAAGAATAAGCTTGAGAAGACAAAGGTTGAGCTTGGAGACTATGATGAGAACCTCGTGATGTATGAAATTAAATCAGGACTTAAGAAGGATGACTACATAGTATGGGCATCTGATGACCTTTATGAGGGCGAGCCGGCACAGACCTGGGAAGAGTACATTGAAAATGGCGGCGGTGAAGATTCAGTCTATGACGATATGGGTACAGAAGCCATTGATGAGCAGATGCTTGAGGGCACTGAGGGCGGTCCTGTTGATGATGGAATCATGGATGAGGGCACAATGGACGAAGGTGCTGCCGCTGACGGTGCAGATGCCACCGGTTCAGGTGACGCGGAGGTACAGTAGATGATTCTAGAACTCCAGCATATTTACAAAAACTATGACCAGGATAAGCTCGTGGTGCCGGTTTTAAAGGATGTCTCACTCCAGATTGAGGAGGGAGAGTACGTGGCAATCATGGGTCCGTCGGGCTCCGGCAAGACCACTCTCATGAATATCGTGGGATGCCTTGATCTGCCAACCTCGGGCACATATATACTTGACGGCAGACCTGTCAGTGAGCTGAAGGAAAAGGAGCTTACGAGGGTAAGGCGCGATACAATTGGATTTGTATTCCAGAATTTCCAGCTCATGCCGCGTGAGAGTGCACTGGACAATGTGTGCCTGCCACTCATATACGCAGGTGTGAGCAAAAAGGACAGAAGGCAGATGGGTATGGAGGCCTTAGAGCGTGTTGGACTTTCAGACAGGGCTGATTTCAAGCCTACGCAGCTTTCGGGAGGACAGAAGCAGAGAGTGGCGATAGCGAGAGCAATGGTCAATCATCCAAAGCTTCTGCTTGCGGATGAGCCTACGGGAGCACTCGATTCAAAGTCCGGCAAGCAGGTGCTTGAGCTCTTTGAGAGCCTTAATGAGTCCGGTGTGACGGTTGTTATGATCACACACGACAGAAAGGTCGCAGAGCAGGCAAAGCGCATTGTTCACATCATAGATGGTGAGATAACAGAGGAAGGACAGGAGGCAGGTAATGAAAAAGAAAAAGAAAATTAAGATCATTATAATAGCTGTCCTTGTAGTTGCGGTTGCAGCGGGAAGCATCACAGGAGTTGTTTATTATAAGAACTCCAAGGGGCTTGCTTCCGTTATGAGCGTTTCAATGATCAGCACGACAAACGACTACACATCCATGACCAGTGAGGGAATGGTGTGCGATGATGCATGTCAGACAATCAATTTAAAGGATGGACAGAAGGTGACTGAGGTTTATGTCACAAAGGATCAGCAGGTAAAGGCCGGAGATAAGCTCCTTGCATATGATGTGACGAGCCTTTCCCTCTCGGTTGAGATGAAGCAGCTTGAGATACAGAGTCTTGAGAATCAGCTTACATCGGAAAAGCAGAAGCTTGACAAGCTAAAGAACACTAAGCCGATTGCAAAGCAGCCTGAGACTCCGGTTACACCTGAGCCACAGCCGGCAGCACCTGAGCAAAAGCCTGACGAAGAGCATGATGTGATATCTGATCTGTCGGTGGCTGAAGGAAGCGGTACAGAGGACGATCCTTATGTATTTACATGCACAGAGGCTTCATATGTATCGGGAGCGCTTTTGAATACACTCGCTGATAAGAGTGCTGTAGCACGGTTTGTAATAGGAGATGCTAACGCACCTGATATGGAGCTTACCGTAAGAGGAGATAAGCTTGGCAGCTATGATGACAGCGATGAGATAAAGCTTTTCCTTGCAGGCACAATTACAGCAGGAAATGAGCCGTCAGACAGCATAGCAGACAGTGATGCAGAACAGACCACACAGCCTGATGCTGATACCGCTTCAGAAGAAAAGACATACACAGCAGATGAGCTTAAGGATGCCATAAAGGAGCAGACCAGAAGTGTTGCCGATGTTGATTTACAAAAGAGAATTGCACAGGCTGATTTAAAGGAGCTGCAGAGTGAGCTTGAGGATGGCGTGGTATATGCAAAGAAGGACGGAATCGTGACAACAGTTTGCGATCCTGCAAATCCACCACAGGACGGCACACCTTTCTTACAGCTTTCAGGAGCGGCAGGCCTATATATCAGCGGAACAATCGGTGAGCTGGATCTGGATACGGTAAAGGTAGGACAGAGCGTATCAGCAGTAAACTACATGACAGGTGATACCTATGAGGGCACAATATCTGAGATAAGCAATGTGCCGTCAGACAGTATCAACTACTATGGAGACAGCAATCCGAACTCATCATTCTATGAGTACACTGCATATATTGAGAATCCGCAGAATCTTAAAAAGGGTGATTCACTGGAGCTGACTATAGATACATCATCAGAGGGCTCTGACGGTGGACTTTATATCGACAAGTCATTTGTCAGAACAGAGAACGGACAGTCATATATATACAAGGATGACAACGGAAAGCTCAAAAAGCAGACTGTCAAAACAGGCAAGTCACTCTGGGGCTCATATGTGGAGATTAAGTCAGGTCTGACAAATGATGACTATATCGCATTCCCGTATGGAGTCAGGGAGGGCGAGAAAACCAAGGTGTCCGAAGATGGTATGTATTAGTTTAGCAGGGAGGATTAAAGATGCTTGAAAATATTAGATTGTCCTTTAGGGGAATCTGGTCACATAAGATGCGTTCGTTTCTGACCATGCTTGGAATTATCATCGGAATTGCAGCAATTATTGCGATTGTTTCCACAATTCAGGGCACAAACGAACAGATAGAAAAGAACCTCATAGGTTCGGGAAGTAATAATGTAAAGGTCACACTGCAGAAGGATGGCTATGATATGGATCTGTCATATGATACGGCTCCTGCGGGAGTGACCGAGGTATCGGCTGCCACACTTGACAGCATAAAGGAGCTTGACCATGTAGAAAATGCAGCTCTTTACCGCACAAGACAGGCTTACAATGCAGTTTATTATCTGAACACTGCGCTTTCGGGCGGCAATATAACAGGTGTCGATGACGGATATTTCGACACAGCAAGCTATGTAGTCATGAAGGGCAGAGGCTTCTCAAAGAATGACTATGCAAAGGCCCGCAGGGTGGCACTTATTGATGAGAGCGTGGAGAGCAGCCTGTTTTCAGGAGAGAGCGCGCTCGGCAAGACAGTAGAGATACAGGGATATCCGTTTACAGTAGTCGGTGTAGTCACGGAAAAGGACAGCTATGACCTGGTAATAAACTCAATGGATGATTACTATATGTATGCCTATGATGACAGCCAGGGCAATGTATTTGTGCCAAGCGGCACATGGCCTGTCATATTTGGCTATGATGAGCCGCAGAACCTTCTGCTTAAGGCAGACAGCACGGATACCATGGCTACAGTAGGAAAAGCGGCTGAGGAGATACTTAACAGCAATTTAAATGTCACAGACGGCTCTGATGTGACCTACAAGGCACAGGATTTACAGGAGCAGGCAAAGCAGATACAGCAGCTCAGCCAGTCAACCAACATGATGCTCATCTGGATTGCTGGAATTTCACTGCTTGTCGGTGGTATCGGTGTCATGAATATCATGCTTGTGTCAGTCACAGAGCGTACCTCAGAGATAGGACTTAAAAAAGCAATCGGAGCAGGAAAGGGAGCAATCCTCGGACAGTTCCTCACAGAGGCGGTTGTGCTCACAAGCCTTGGAGGCTTAGTAGGAGTGCTTGTCGGAGTGATACTCTCGAAGGTCATCTCAATGCTAAACGGCACGCCGACAGCGATAAGCCCGGCAGCAGCTATACTTGCAGTACTTTTTTCCATGGCAATCGGAATCATATTCGGTATGCTTCCATCATACAAGGCAGCGAACCTAAACCCTATTGACGCACTGCGCCATGAGTAATTCTTATTGAAATCGCTGCTATTGTGAAAAAAATAACAATTCTTTGTATTTTGATGAATACAAGGGTAGAAAAAGTTTAAAAAATTTTGTAGAATGTTCCTAGTAGATAAATACTAGGAGCATTTTTTTAGAGGAATCAGCTCATATGATATGGGAAGTGTCACATGATGTAATGATTCTTCTAAGTATGTAATTTATTAGGTAACAAAATATACATTATTTTAAAGAAAAGGAGATAATATGTACGCTGACGAAAACGTAATCAAAATCAAACATGCAGTTTTGCTTGAGGTCGCAAAGGCTGCATTTGCAGGTAACCTCGATGAGATCAGAGATGACATCCCATTTACACTGATTCCGGGACCGACACCTCAGTTCCGTTGCTGTATCTACAAGGAGAGAGAGATCATCCGTCAACGTGTCAGACTGGCAGAGGGTAAAGCACCAAGCGCGAACGATGACGGCAATATCATCCAGGTAATCAGCTCAGCATGTGAGGATTGTCCGATTTCAAGCTACACAGTTACTGAGAACTGTCAGAACTGTCTTGGCAAGGCTTGTATCAATGCATGTAAGTTCGGAGCAATCGAGGCAGGACGTCTCCGCTCACATATCGATCCACAGAAGTGTAAGGAGTGTGGACGCTGTGCACAGGCATGTCCTTACAACGCTATCGCTCATTTAAAGAGACCATGTAAGTTCTCCTGCCCTGTAAATGCCATTACATACAATGAGTACGGCATTTCAGTGATTGATGAGAGCAAATGTATCAGATGTGGTAAGTGTATCCACAGCTGTCCATTCGGAGCTATCGGATCAAAGACATACATCGTAGATGTAATCGATGCAATCAAGTCAGAGAACAAGCATGTATACGCTATGGTTGCACCAGCAGCAGAGGGACAGTTTGGCGCAAATATCACTATGAACAGCTGGAAGAAAGCTATGCAGGCAGTTGGCTTCAACGGCTTTGTTGAGGTAGCACTCGGTGGAGATATGACAGCAGCATACGAGGCTGATGAGTGGCTTGAGGCATATGAGGCAGGAGAGAAGAAGGTTACATCATGCTGTCCTGGATTTGTAAATATGGTTAGAAAGCACTATCCTGAGCTTGCTGACAAGATTTCTACAACTGTTTCACCTATGTGTGCAGTTTCAAGAATGATCAAGGCAAAGGATCCTGATGCAGTTACAGTATTCATCGGACCATGTGTTGCCAAGAAGTCAGAGGTACATGATCAGAAGATAGAGGGCAATGCAGACTATGTACTTACATTCAGCGAGATTCGTGCTATTATGAAGGCAAAGGGAGTACAGCTTGAGGCTGATGATACCTCATACCAGGAGGGCTCAGTATATGGTAAGCGTTTCGCAAACTCAGGCGGAGTTACAGCAGCCGTAATCGAGAGCATGAAGGAAAAAGGCGAGGATGTTGATTGCAAGGTTTGCAAGGCAAACGGAGCAGCAGAGTGTAAGAAGGCACTTCTGCTCATGAAGGCAGGCAAGCTTCCTGAGAACTTCATCGAGGGAATGGCATGTGAGGGCGGCTGCGTAGGCGGACCAAGCTCATACAATGACATGGTGTCTACAAAGAAGTTCCGTGATGATCTCTTAAGCAGAGCAGATGACAGAAAGATTCGTGACAACATCGCCAACTACCATATGGAGACATTTGAGATGCACCGCAAGGAGCAGTAATAAAATAATTATTACAGCATAAGCTTTTTAAATCCCCCGGCTTGTTCGGGGGATTTTTGTGATTGCGAATATCTGCAAAAAGATAAGTGGTTAGTCATATTGAGAACTGAATAGTAACAAAGATTTTAAATAAATTAATTACTTATTAAGACTGCACCGAAGGTATTCATGATAAAGAAACAATTGTAACATAAATGAAATATATGAAGCCAACATTAAGAAATTCTCAAGGAATTTGCAGTAGCAAAAAAGATTGTTTAACGCTATAATAGATACTGCTTGAAATAATATTATCAGGTTTGAGTAATAATATAGAGAGAATAATTATAAAATGCTAAAGAGGATTGGAAAAATGGACAAAAATAAAAAGATGATTATCGGCATACTTACGGCTGCAATAGTTCTGGTGGTGGCGTTTATAGTGTATATCACATGCTTTGATTCACATATTGAGTTCAGCAGCAAGTTCAAAAACGGTATTACTGTTGAGTATGGCAAAAAGTTTGAGGTACCAAAAATCAAGGCGTATGTCAGAGGCAGGCTTATAAACCGAAAGGGAAAAGAGATAAAATGCACTATAGACAGTAATGTCGATGCGACAAAGACAGGTTCATACGAGATAAAGGTAACTGCTCAATATGGTAAAAAAACAGCGACACAGACCATAAAGGTTGAGGTGAGGGATAAGAAGGCTCCGGAGATTACATTAAATGGCGATGCAGAGATGACTGTAGAGGCAGGCAGCGAGTTCAGTGACCCGGGATATACGGCAACAGACAACTATGATGGGGATCTGACAGACAAGGTATCTGTCACAGGAGCTGTCGATACTTCAAAGCCGGGAGACTATGAGATAAAGTACAGTGTCGCTGACTCGTCAAAGAATGAGAGCGAGGTCAAAAGGACTGTGCATGTCACAGATACCACGGCACCGCAGATTAAGCTCTCAGGTGATGATTTTGTGTCAGTTAAAAAAGGCGATAAATACAGTGATCCGGGATATACGGCAACAGACAACTGTGACGGAGATATCACAGACAGTGTCAAGGTATCAGGAGATAAGGTAGATAAGGATAAGGCAGGAAAGTATACTGTGACCTATGAGGTATCAGATTCATCAGGAAATAAGGCTACAGCTACAAGAGTGGTAAGTGTGTATGATCCGGCTGCCACGGCAGACACGGTAAATCCGGGCAACAAGATTATTTATCTGACCTTTGACGATGGTCCCGGAAAGTATACACAGGGGCTATTAGATGTGCTTGATAAATACAATGTAAAGGCCACCTTCTTTGTTACAAATACACATCCTGACTATCAGAACATGATAGCAGAGGAGGCAAAGAGAGGACATACAGTGGCTATCCACTCTGCCAGCCACAAATACAACCAGATATATACAAGTGAGCAGGCATTTTTTGATGACCTTGAGCAGATGAACAGTATCATAAAGGCACAGACAGGAAATGATGCGTCAATCATCAGATTCCCGGGTGGCTCATCAAATACTGTAAGTAAGGATTATTGTCCGGGCATTATGACACAGCTCGTAAATGATGTGACAGCAAGAGGACTTTTATACTGTGACTGGAATGTATCAAGCGGAGATGCAAACAGCAAGCCAATTAGCACGGAACAGGTAGTGCAGAATGTCATTTCAGGAGTACAGAGCCATAACGTATCAGTTGTATTGCAGCATGACATAAAGGAATTCAGTGTCAATGCGGTCGAGCAGATCATCCAGTGGGGACAGGCGAACGGTTACACGTTTTTACCACTCACCACAAGCTCACCGATGTCTCATCATCGTGTAAACAACTAAAATCATTCAAATAAAAAAGCGCAAAAAAGAAGAGTTCGAAATGAACTCTTCTTTTTTAATCATGATTCTTATATCTTATTCCCCAATTAACATTTTTGTAACTATAATTTTACCTAAATATATAATAAAGAAAAAGGTACATAGAAACTAGATTGCCTGAGGGGTCAAAATTATTTAACTACCTCAACGTTAACTGCCTGTGGACCTTTAGCGCCATCAGTGATATCGAACTCTACTGCTGCACCTTCCTCGAGAGTTTTGAAGCCCTCCATGTTAAGTCCTGAGAAATGTACGAATACATCCTTTCCGTCCTCGGCTGTGATGAATCCGTAACCTTTTTGGTTATTGAACCATTTTACTGTACCTTTGCTCATCGAAAGTACCTCCAAATAATAATAATGCTGCTTACGCAACTAACGTTAGAATAGCATAACAGGTTTAAGATGTAAAGCAATAAAGTCAAAGTTCTTTAAAGTTTATGTCATTATTTGCTAAAAATTTCATTACAAGCTTATCCCATTCACTGTCTAAGGTCTTATCCGCTGAAAAAATATTGTAGGATATTCCGGTTGTCAGAGTCAGAAGCTGGCTCTGATACCTGATATTTATGAAAAAACCACTGATATCGGATACGGTGAAAGCAGAGTGCAGACTGCTTAGGGTGTGCTCCATATTTTCAGGTGAAAGCAGAAAGACAAACTTGAATGACGATGGAGTCTGTCTGCCCTTTATCAGGTCAAAGCAGTTTGTGCGAAGCATCCTAAAGGGGAGTATGCTATAGCCGGCTATACCATTTTCCTCAAGCTCTGTGGAGCTGTAAAAGCCCTTTTGCAGGTGACCATCTATGACGTATGAGGCTGCCTTTGTGATGACGGCCTCCTGGAGCAGGAAATTGTCAAAGATTTCTGTGCGAAGCAGCTTGTTCATAAAGTCCTTTGTGTCTGTCAGTTCAATTGATATCATAATTTCTCCTCATTTCCTACATTGTATGTGACATCGAATTGCATGCAAGCATGCATCGATGATACCTTTTGACCCTTTAATCATATCATACATCAGATTCGCAGATTATGCCACAAAAATAAAGCCTGTTCAACTGGAATAATTGTAAAGTCCGTGGTAGAATAAATGCGTTATGCAATGAAAACAGGAGGCAATCCATGAAACAGGAAAAATTATTTGATTTACTAAAAGCGGCTGTTTCACCATGCGAGTGTGTGAAGGCTGCAAAGCAGGAGCTTTTGGAAAACGGATTTGAGGAGATAGATTATACAGGCGACTGGAAGCTTGTGCGCGGTGGCAGGTATGTCTTAAATCACCATGATACGACCATGTTTGCGTTTACTGTAGGAAGCGGCTACAACAAAAAGGATATGGTGCGAATAGCGGCAGCTCACACAGACTATCCATATCTTCGCATAAAGCCAAATCCGGATTTTATGACAAACTCATATGCACAGGTTAATGTAGAGGTGTATGGAGGACCGATTTTAAACACATGGTTTGACAGACCTCTCGGAGTGGCAGGGCGCGTGGCTGTAAAGAGTGAGGATGTGTTCAATCCGCGTATGGTGCTATATAGGTCCAAAAAGCCTGTCATGATTATTCCAAATCTTGCCATTCATATGAACAGGGATGTGAATAAGGGAGTCGAGATAAATAATCAGGTGGATCTGATGCCGGTGCTTGATTCAATACCTGAGGATGAAAAGACCACAGATTATTTCCTTAGCTTTCTGGCAAACGAGCTGTCTGTGGAAAAGAGCGATATCATAGACTTTGAGCTCAATACATTTTGCATGGATGAGCCTACATTTGTCGGTGTGAATGATACTATGATTTCATCGCCTAGAATCGACAACCAGTCATCCTGCAGGGCACTTCTTGATGCCATAGAGGATGGAAACAGAGCTGATGGAATAAACATCATAGCGCTTTTTGATCATGAGGAGATTGGAAGTAACAGTAAGCAGGGCGCGGCCTCTATAATGCTTCACGATATGCTCAGACGTATTTTAAGAAATATGGACCTTTCAGAAAATGAAATAGATGAGAGCATATATGATGCCATGCTTTTGTCTGTCGATGTGGCTCATGCGCTTCATCCTAATAAAAAGGAAAAGATGGATATCACAAATATGCCTGTCATGGGAAAAGGCTTTTGTATCAAGCAGGCGTGCTCGCAGTCGTATGCTACGGATGCACAGGCTATTGCTACTCTATGTCAGCTGTGTGATGAAAAGGGCATACCTTACCAGCGCTTTGTGAACCGCTCGGACAGCCGCGGCGGCAGCACACTGGGCTCGATTGCAGGTACGCTTTTGCCGGTAAAGACGGTGGATATAGGTATACCTATTCTTGCAATGCACTCAGCCTGTGAGCTTATGGGAGTACGCGACATGAAAGCCTTAAGCGACTGTGTGACGGCCTTTTTCGGGTACCATTAAAGGGCAGATAACCATTATGGGAAAATAAATACAGAAACCTCTTGCATAAGTTTAGTTTTCGTGTTAATATGACGTAGTAATGAAAACTACTTGTTACGGAATGGAATAGCTTTTAAAAAAGTAATTTAAACTTTTGTTATCATATAGTGCAGGAGGAATAGATATGTATAAGATTATAATAGATAGCTGTGGTGAGCTCACAGACAGCCTTAAGAAGGATGGACATTTTTGCAATGTGGCACTCGAGCTTGACGTTGACGGATACAGGATCCGCGATGATGAGAGCTTTGACCAGCATGATTTCTTAAGAAGAGTAAAGGAGAGCGTAAAGGGGCCAAAGTCGTCATGCCCGTCTCCTGAGGAATATATGCAGGCCTTTGAGGGAGAGGCTGACCATGTATATGTTGTCACACTTTCGGGCAAGCTCAGCGGCTCATACAACAGCGCTGTTTTAGCGGTCAATCTGTACAACGAGGAGCATGAGGACTGTGGCAAGCAAATCTATGTATTCAATTCCCGCTCAGCATCTATCGGCGAGACACTAATCGGCATGAAGGTGCAGGAGCTTGAAGAGAGTGGACTTTCATTTGATGAGGTTGTAAAGCAGACAGAGGAGTATATAGCTTCAATGAATACCTTCTTTGTGCTTGAGACACTTGATACATTAAGAAAGGCAGGTCGATTAAGCAACCTGAAGGCTTTTGTGGCCAGCACTTTAAATATAAAGCCTGTCATGGGTTCAACAGATGAGGGCTCAATCCAGCAGCTTGGCCAGGCCAGAGGCATGAAGAGGGCACTTGCCAAGATGGTAGAGGATGTTGTGGCTGCCACAAAGGACTGTGAGCACAGGATTCTTGCAATCTCACACTGCAACTGCCCGGAGCGTGCACAGTATGTGAAGGCATGCCTTGAGAAGCTTGCCAGATTTAAGAAGATTGTCATTGTGGATACTGCCGGCATCTCAAGCATGTATGCAAATGACGGGGGCATTATTATAGCAGTATAAGGATATGGTCTTTATTTTATCGGCCGGATATATTATAATGATGGCATGGGAAATTTAGATTACACACAGGTTTTAAACAAAATAGAAAACACACGCCGTTTCGGCAATGAGCCGGGAGTGGTGGTGACAGCACAGGTCATAAAGGTGCTGAGAGAAAAAGGAAAGCAAAAGCGCATAATACCGTATATCCATGTGGCAGGCACCAATGGAAAGGGCTCGGTGTGCGCTTTTTTTTCTAGTATATTAAAAAAAGAGCATATGAGGGTAGGCACGTTTGTATCACCGCATCTGGTAGATTTTGAGGAGCGCATCACGGTTGATGGGCGTATGATATCTAAGGAGGATGTCACACGGCTTGGAAACTATCTGCTTGATATAGATTTTGGCATAGGACTTACGATGTTTGACTACTGCCTTGCCATGGCTCTTTTGTACTTTGAGGAGCAGCAGTGCGATTATATGGTCATTGAGACAGGGCTTGGAGGCAGGCTTGACTCAACAAATGCAATCGGCACACCGCAATGTGCCGTTATTACAAAGATAGGCTATGACCATATGGCTATCCTTGGCAGTGATATAGCGGATATAGCGGCTGAGAAGGCCGGTATCATAAAGGAAAACGGCACAGTGGTGGTGGAACAGCAGGATAAACGTGCCATGCAGGTGATTGAGCAGGAAGCGAAAAAAAAGCATGCACGGATAATCACTGTGGAACAAAGCGATATAGCACGCTGCAGCGGCTACGCACTGAGGCTTTGTGGCACATTTCAGTGGGAGAATGCAGCAGCGGCAGAGCTTGCGGCGCGGTATGTGCTGGGAAAGCGCTATAGCGGGCCGGAATACGAAATGCAATATGATAAGACAGAGCCAAAGAGCGAGAAAACAGACCTGAATGACAGGATAAAAAGCGCTCTTGAAGAGGCTGTGTGGCCGGGGCGCATGGAGATAGTATCAAAGGAGCCGTTTCTGCTAGTGGACGGAGCACACAACAGCAATGGAGTTGATGCGCTCAAGGAAAGCCTCATGCAGATGTATCCGGGTGAGAAATTTTGCTTTTTCATGGGAGTCATGGCTGATAAGGACTATGACGTAATGATACGTGAGATTTTGCCGCTTGCTGAGGAGTTTTATACAGTGACACCGGATTCAGACAGGGCACTGCAGGCATCGCACCTCGCTGGTTTTATCAGAAAAGAGGGAGTTTGTGCAACAGAGCTTTCAGGAGTTGATGAGATAAGAAAGCACCTGAAAAGAGATACGAAAAATGTTGCATTTGGCTCATTGTATTTTATTGGAGAGCTTAAACAGCACCGTATATAAACACCGGATATAAGAGGATGATTCATGGCTGATATTTTGAGAATTTTTAAAAGAGATATGTGCGGCATATTCCGAAATGTGCTTGTACTCATTATAGTTATTGGACTGTGCGTGCTGCCGGCGCTGTATGCATGGTTTAATATCTATGCCAACTGGGACCCGTATGGCAACACCGGAAATATAGCAATTGCAGTAGTCAATCTGGACAAGGGCTGGACGAAGAATGACAGCGAAACTGTCAATATGGGCGATGGTGTGGTAGAGTCATTAAAGCAAAAGGATACTATAGGCTGGAAATTTGTTAAATCAGAGCAAAAGGCTGTTGAGGGTGTTAAGTCAGGCAGATATTATTCTGCACTTGTCATAGATGAGCAGTTTACCTACAGCATGTATAATGGTGTAGCTGACAATATTGAAAATCCAAGGATTACCTACTATCTCAACGACAAGAAAAATGCTGTTGCGACAAAGATAACGGACAGTGCAGCAAGTGCTGTTAAATCAAGTATTAATAAGCAGTTTATAAAGGTGCTTGCAGAGCAGGTATTTAAGGAGACCAACGTAATATCCGATGACGTGAAGGAAAAGGATGCTGTGGGGCAGATGACCGGTAAGCTTGAAGCGGTATCTGAGAGTCTTGCGCAGTACGATGCCATGATAGATACGTTTATTGATGGAAATAAGGCATTATCACAGGTGTCCAAAGAAACGGGCGAAGCACTCAAAGACGGGCAGGATAAGCTTGCAAATGGCACAGACAGGCTTGAAGAGAGTAAAAATGATCTGCAGTCCACCAGACAATCCTTCGACAGCTTTAGTGCAGATATCACATCGGCATTAGCAAAGGTGAAGAACTCGATTGATGATATATCAAAGCAGATTTCAGATGCAAATCTGTCACAGGATGTAAATACTATTCAAAGTGATGTGCAAAATATTAAACAGTCAGCGGATGCTTTGAAAGGTAATATTGACACTCTTGAGGACAAAATAAACAAAATAAAGCCGGATATGGACGATACCCATGTCGGCACACTTATTTCCAATATAGAGCTTGTCAAGGAACAGACAAAGAGCATGATAGAAAGCACACAGTCTGTGGATTTATCGGGGAAGACACAGAATTCTGCAGAAACACTTAAGAGCGTAATGTCGGCTCTTTCATCGACCGCGTCAGCAGTGAATGATACATATACCTCACAGATAGTGCCACAGGTGGACGGCATGATAAGCAGTATGTCGTCTGTTCTTGATTCAATGCAGACCACACTTGGCAATCTAAGTCAGACATCAGGCTCCATGGCGCAGGTGTTTGACGGAGTGGACAGTACGCTTGATACACTCAATATGAGCATGACACAGCTTAAGGTGGTCATAGAATCAGCATCTGACAAGATAAATACGACACTCGACAAGCTTGAAGCAGCCTCTGAGGATGAAAAAGCTGATATCATAGTGAATCTGCTTTCGGGGAATCCTGAAAAGCTTGGCAGCTTCTTTTCAGAGCCGGTGCAGGTATCAGATAATTATATCTACGAGATAGCCAATTATGGCTCCGGAGTAGCACCTTTTTACACCACACTTGCCATATGGGTGGGCATGACTATACTTGTTTCGCTGGTAAAGGTTCACGCTGATGCCAAGGGGCTTGGGAAACTAAAGCCTTCACAGCTTTATTTTGGCAGATATCTGACATTCTTTTTACTGTCACAGGTACAGACCTTTATCATTGTGCTAGGTGATTTATACCTGCTTAAAATACAGTGCGTGCATCCGGTTACATTTATTGTGACAGGCGCAGTGACAAGCCTTACATTTTCACTGCTCATATATTCTCTGACCATATCCTTTGGTGATATAGGAAAGGCACTGGCGGTGGTTGTCATGGTGCTTCAGATTGCAGGAAGCGGCGGTACATATCCGATAGAGGCGCTGCCGTCATTTTTCAGGGCAGTGTATATTTTCTTCCCATTCCCATATGCGATAAATGCGATGAGGGAGTGTATAGGAGGTATGTACGAAAACACACTCGGCAAATGTTATATCACGCTTTTACTTTTTGGTGCAGCCTCTTTGGTGATAGGACTTGTGATACGAAAGCCGTTTATCAGACTCAATCATTTTATAGAGAATCGTATGGAAGATACTGAGATGCTATAGTTAAATGTACAATTAATAAATCAATAATTGGCATATTAAAATATGATACTTCTGATGTGCCGTAAGCTATAAAGCGGGAAGGAAAGTATGCAGGATACAGGTAGAAACAGTAATAAAGATTCCAATATGGATAATGATATGAATAATAATGCAAATAATAATGTGAATGAGCAGCCGCCATTCGATGATAAGAGATTGCGCGAGATGTACGATAAGCTGGTCGGATATGAAAAGACCATCCATGAGCAGAATCAAAAACGGATAAAAATAGGATTAAGGTGCATATACATCATTCCGCTCTTTTTTCTTGTGCTGCTGATGATTGTGCCGGACAGCTCAAAAATCATTTTTCTTGTGCTGTGGATAGTGAGTCTGTTTGTTATCGCAGTGTATTTAATCGGAGTCGAGTATGTGGACTATAAGCTGCAGGAGAAGATGAATGAGATAAGCTGCAGTGATGCGCAGAATATGAGCGTGAGTCCTGTCGTGCAGATTGAGGACAGGGTGCAGGAAATAGCCGAAAGAGTGGAGCAGAGATTTGATATGATGCAGCAAAGTACAGGGGAGGATGCCGAGCAATGAAAAAAATATTTCAAATATATCTGGCTGACCTGAAACGCATATCTACAAATGTGGTTGCCATAGTCATTATTATGGGTCTTGGCATCATCCCGGCTTTGTACGCATGGTTTAATATTATGTCCAACTGGGATCCTTACGGAGAGGAAGCTACATCACAGATGCACATAGCAGTATATTCTGAGGATGAGGGTATGAGTGTCGGTGATTTAAAGCTATGTATGGGAGACAGTGTCATAAAGGGACTGAAGGAAAACGATGCAATTGGCTGGATTTTCACAGACAGCAGTAAAGAGGCACTGGAGTATGTTTATAGTGGAAAGTGCTATGCAGCCTTTATTGTGCCGAAGGATTTTTCAGCTGATATGCTTAGCTTCCTAAGCGGTGAGCCGGTCAATCCGCAGATAGAATACTATGAAAACAGCAAGAAAAATGCCATAGCCACAAAGATAACCTCAAAGGTCAAGACCACGGTGCAGCAGTCTGTAAACTCTTCAATGGTGAGCACGATTACGGAGATTGCGTCAAAGTCGGGAGAGCTCATAGTGGGAGACGGCAAATCAGGCGATAACCTGGCCGGAACAGTTGTTGACAAGCTAAAGGATATGGATACGACTCTTTCTACATATGCAGGCATGCTCGATACATTTGCCATGCTTACGGATTCAGCAGACAGCCTGATAGGCTCGACACAGTCACTGCTTCCGAGTGTGCAGGGGCTGATTGACGGGGGACAGTCATCGGTAAGCGGCATGCAGTCGTCGGTGCTCTCGGGGGCACAGACAGCACAAACCATCACACAGATGGTCGACATAAGCTTATCAAACATAAACAGCCAGCTCGATGTGCTGGAAAACTCTATACAGCTCTTAAATGCATCGGGAGTAGCTGATGCCGATACTGCGGACATATCTGTTTCCGTGGCCGGCTTTGATACGGTAGAACAGCTTACAGAGAATACGCTTTCCGCTATTGAGGGCTTAAAGGGAGTGGATAGTTCGCAGATAGAGGCTGTCAGGAAAAATATCCAAAGCATTAAAACGCAGATAAAAGACCTTAAGTCTGATACTGAATTGACGGCAGATAAGCTAAAGCTTCTTAAGGAGTCGATAAAAGCGGATGTGTCAGGTGCCAGGTCTGCAATAGATACACTTAAAAATACGTTTGACCACAGCGTGTCACCTAATCTCACAGGAGCGGTATATGATATAGAATATGCGCTTATTGAGACACAGTCCATGCTTGGTTCTCTGGACAACAGCTTCCCTGATATACAAAAAGCACTCGATGATTATTCGGCAGTTCTTAAATCAGGAAATGCAGATATTGTAAATACCAGACAGTATGTACAGCAGATCAGAGATGGTTTGCAGAATGTTATATCAGGATTTGACAATTTATCAAACGATGAGCAGTTTAATGAGATTGTAAAGCTGCTTCGGACAGATCCGACACTCATTGCGCAGTTTGTGACATCACCGCTGTCTATGGATGAGCAGAAGCTATATGAGATATCCACATACGGCTCAGCCATGGCACCGTTTTACACAGTGCTGGCTCTGTGGGTGGGAGGTCTTATAACTGTTGCAATTGTGAAAACAAAGGTAAAGGACACTGACGATATAAAATCACTTGGCAAAGTAAACAGCGTGCATAAGTTTTTTGGCAGATATATCACATTTTTTGTGATAGGCCAGCTTCAGACACTTGTGACAGTGCTCGGTGATTTGTTCTTTGTCGGAATACAGTGCAGGCATCCGTTCCTTTTCTGGTGTGCAAGCGCACTGACAAGCCTTGTATTCACGCTTCTTATGTACTCGCTCACAGCAGCCTTGGGCAATGTGGGACAGGCTGTAGCAGTAGTCATTATGGTAATTCAGGTGGCAGGCGCAGGTGGCACATTCCCGGTTGAGGTGCTGCCACAGGTGTACAGAGCACTGTATAAGTTCATGCCGTTTAACTATGCCATGAATGCCCTAAGAGAGTGCGTGGGAGGCATGTACCGCTTTGATTATTGCAAGGATCTTGCTATTCTTCTTATATTTATAGCAATATCGCTTGTGATCGGACTGCTGCTTGGGCGTCCGTTTGGAAAGCTTAATACCGCTATTGAAAAAAGTAAGAAAAAGTCAGGCCTTATCTTATAATAGTAAAAAAAGCTATATAGAAACTTAAGTTATGGTTATTATAAAAAAATAGTACTAGACATTTTTTTTCTATTGTACTAGAATGAGCATAAATGATAGTAGACCCGATATATGATAACGCTAGGTTATATCGGATCCGTAAAGAAACGGAGGATATAAAGATGGAAAAGAAGGATATCGATTGGTCAAACCTTAGTTTTGGCTACCAGGAAACAGATTACAGCTATGTTTCTAATTATAAAGATGGAAAGTGGGACGATGGACAGCTCACAAAGGATCATACAGTGACACTTAATGAGTGTGCAGGAGTATTCCAGTATGCACAGACATGCTTCGAGGGACTTAAGGCATACACAACAGAGGATGGCAGAATTGTCTGCTTCAGACCTGACTTAAACGCACAGCGTCTTAAGGATTCATGTGAGAGACTTGAGATGCCTGTATTCCCGGAGGATAGATTTGTAAAGGCAGTTGAGGAAGTAGTAAAGGCAAATGCTGCATGGGTTCCACCATATGGCTCAGGTGCTACACTCTATATCAGACCATACATTATGGGAACAAATGCAGTAATCGGTGTTAAGCCTGCTGATGAGTATCAGTTCAGAATCCTTGTAACACCTGTAGGACCATACTTCAAGGGTGGCGCAAAGCCAATCACAATCCGTGTATCAGACTTTGATAGAGCAGCACCTCACGGAACAGGACATATCAAGGCAGGACTCAACTATGCAATGAGTCTTCATGCTATTGTAGATGCACACGCACAGGGCTTTGCAGAGAATATGTACCTCGATCCTGCAACACGTACAAAGGTAGAGGAGACAGGTGGAGCAAACTTCATCTTTATCACAAAGGATGGCACATTTGTTACACCTAAATCAGACAGCATCCTGCCATCAATCACACGCCGTTCACTGATGGTAGTTGCAGAGAAGTACTTAGGACTCAAGGTTGAACACAGAGAGGTGCTCTTTGATGAGGTAAAGGATTTTGCTGAGTGTGGACTCTGCGGAACAGCAGCAGTAATCTCACCGGTAGGAAAGATTGTAGACCATGGCAAGGAAATCTGCTTCCCAAGCGGTATGGATGAGATGGGACCTGTCACAAAGAAGCTTCGTGACACACTTACAGGCATCCAGATGGGGCATATTGATGGACCGGATGGATGGGTTCATGAGATTAAATGTGATTAATTAAGCGTGATTAATAAGAATATGCATTTATAATAAGGCACCGGGTATTATGTTATGTCATAATATCTGGTGCTTTTGTATTATTTTACATATTATTTTATGTGGCATAATAATAAGATTTGTGCTAAAATATTTTTAAATATATGCAAATGTTTATAAAAGCTTGGAATAGTTATATAAAAGCACACAAAAGAGATGACCGGGGATAATTAAATGGACGAATATGAAAAGATAAGACAGAGAAAGCGAGAAGAATATAGAAAGAGGCACCGCGCCCAGGTTAGAAGGAAGCAGCTTATTAACAATTGTATTGTGATAGGCATGATAATACTTATAATTGCAACGATAATCATAGTGGGAGTTTTAAGGGGCAAAAAGGTAAAGCAGGAAGAGGTAAAGGCAGAGGTGACGACTACTCTCTACAATCCGATACAGCCAAAGCTCGATGTACAGCTTCTGACACCCAATCCGTATTCCAGACCACAGAAGGCACTAGAGAAGGTAAACGGCATAGTCGTACATTATACGGCTAATCCGGGTACGTCAGCCAGACAAAACAGAGACTATTTCAATGGCCTGGCAGAGACCAAAAAGACCAAAGCAAGCTCACACTTTGTTATAGGATTAGAGGGTGAGATAGTGCAGTGCATACCTTGCAATGAGATATCGTATGCATCTAATAACAGAAACAGTGACACAATATCGATAGAGTGCTGTATAGAGGATGAGACAGGAAAGTTCAACGACAGCACATACCAGTCGCTCATAGAGCTCACCACATGGCTTATGGGTCGGTATGATCTGAGTGCTGATGATGTAATAAGGCACTACGATGTGACTGGCAAGAAGTGTCCGCTATACTTCGTGGAGCATGAGGATGCGTGGGAGCAGTTTCACAAGGATCTGGATACATACATCGAAGAAAATGGTGTGCCAAAGGAAGAGGCAAGCCAAAACTGACAATATACAATAAATTAAAGGATGATTTAAAAAATGAAGGAAATTATCGGAAATCTGTTAAAAAAAGAGAATGTACGTCAGAATCTGAGCAGCCTCAGACAGGAGATTAAAGATGAAAATGCATTAGCAGAGGCTCTAAAGCTGCTTGCAGGAGAAGATGAGCTGCTTGTGTCGTTTATGGGAGCAGACGATGCAAAAATCAGAAAGAACGCAGCGCTTCTGATAGGAGATCTTCATATGTCACAGCTTTCTGATGAGATTTTTAAAGCATACGAGGCTGAACAGATGCGCTTTGTAAAGGGCTCATATCTGGCGGCGCTGTCACAGCTGGACTGTAAAGAGCTTTTGCCACAGCTTATGGAGCGTGCAAAAGAGCTTGAGCATATGACGGTCACAGCTGAAAATAGGAAGCATATTGAGGAAGAATTAAACGAGATAAATAAAATCCTGATTAAATATAATGGGATAAAGCACCATACACCTGTGCTCGAGGGAGTAAAGGCTGAGCTGCTTCTGATGACAAACCGCCTTCACAGAGAGGTGGTACGACGTCAGATACCGGTTAAGGATACAAAGCTGCATCCGCTTGGAGTGCTTGTAAAGACTGACAATATACCTCTTATCATGCAGGTGCGCACATTCAGAAAAATGTACTTTACCATACATGCAGCATCGCTTCTGCCAAAGGATGCACAGGAAGCAGCCGCACTTCTTGCAGAGTCAGATATGTATGATATATTAAGACGCATGCACCGTGAGGGTGGTCCGTTTTACTATCGTATTGAGAGCACGGCAGATGCGGCGTACCAGAGCAGGCTTGCGAAAGCTATCGATATGCATTTTGCGGGCAGGATGATCAATTCACCAAATGATTACGACGTGGTGATTAAGCTCATACCGACAAAAAATGACAATTATTTTGTCTGCATGAGCTTATGTTCCATACAGGATAATAGATTTGCGTACAGAAAGAATGTGCTTCCTACGTCGATGCATCCGTCACAAGCGGCACTTATTGTTTCACTTGCAAAGCCGTATCTTAAGGAAACGGCACAAATCATGGATCCGTTCTGCGGAGTTGGTACACTGCTTATAGAGCGCGCACATTTAGTCCCGGCACGCGAGATATATGCTACAGATACCTATGGAGATGCAATCACTATGGGCAGAGAGAATGCTGCGTTTGCTAAAACAAGAATTAATTTTATACACAGGGATTTCTTTGATTTCAGACATGACTACAAATTTGATGAGCTGATTACGGATATGCCGGTTCGTAACCGACAGACCAAGGCGGAGATGGAGCTTTTTTACGAGAGGTTTTTCGACAAGGCCGCAGAGCATCTGGTATCCGGCGGAATCATAGTCATGTATTCAAATGAGATTGGGTTTGTGAAGAAACAAATCAGGTTGCGTGTCGAATACCGTCTGCTTCAGGAGACATGTATTCTCGATAAGAATGACTTTTATTTGTTTGTTATCAGATATGAGGATTGATTTGCGTGAGTTTTTAGGAGGAAAATATGTCAGATTCCAAGCTTTTTCAAAAAATACAGGATTATTTCTGCATGGTCAACGGAATATATTTGTCGTGTCTGACAAAAAAGGATGGAGTCATGACAGAGGTGTGTCAATGTAACGATAAATGGAAGAGTATGCTTACCTTTATTGGTGAGGAGAAATACGAAAACCTTCTTTTGAGACTGCCGGACTGCAGGGTTGAGAATCTCATAGATGAACCTCTGGATAAGGACTATATCAGGCTGTATGGTCTGATTGTAAGAGTGGACAATACCAACGATATATATTGGGTTATAGCTGCGGCAATTGATGAGCAGATGTCTAATGATGAGAGAAACATGCTTCCTGATGGCATAATTATTACCAGTGAAGCACGTTTTAACAGAACAATTGAGTTCCTGGAGACTATGACCAGACAGCTTTTGATCACAATGAGAGATGAGGATGCTGCGAATGAGGCACTTTCGCTTATCAGGAAGTCAGATGAGGAAATCAAGAAACAGTTTCATATGCTTGAGGCTATCAATTCTGTTATAAAACTGCTTGAGATGGATGGAAGCTTTACTGATATGGCTCAAAAAGCACTGGAGAATGCAGTTACTACCATAAAGCTTACCGGTGCTTTTATCATCCGCAAAAACGTGGACGGCATGCATTTGGATGTGATTGTAAGCTATGGCAGAAAGCCGTTTGATACAATATCAATTACCGAGGTGCCTTTTTTTACCGGAAAGCCTTACATTATATCATCAGACTCTGTGATGCCGGAGAAATTCCGCCTTTTCATGGAGAAGCAGGCTATGAGGGCAGCCATATTCCAGCCTGTAAATATAGATAACAGGACTCAGATGTATGTGTGCTTTTTTGATGAGAAGGATGACAGAAGCTGGGAAAAATATGATGTGAAGTTTTTAAATGATACGAAGCGCGTCATTCAAAGTATTCTCACAAAAAAGATAACAACCAACTCGCTTGCAGGCTCCTATGCTTCGCTCGAAGCGATACTGGAAAACTCCGGCTGCGGTATATACGTGGCTGATATGTCTAAGTCAGAGATACTTTACATGAATAATTACTGTAAGCAGCTGCTTTCAAATATTATCGAACAGGACAAGCTGGAAAAATATATTTTTTCCCATACTGCAGAGAGCCGGAGCTTTACAGAGGTCTACGTGACGGAGGAGGATAAGTGGTTTGATATTCATCGCACAGGCATAGTGTGGGTGAATGGCCGCAATGTGCAGCTCGTTACACTGTATGACATCACACAGAAAAAGCGTTATCAGCAGCGCATTGAGAACCAGGCCAATAATGATTTCCTGACAGGGCTATATAACAGGATGAGATGTGAGCAGGATCTGGCTAAGTTTATAGAGGATTCAGTGAAAAACGACACCAGAGGTGCGATGATTTATATAGATCTGGATGATTTCAAGCATATAAATGACGGACTTGGCCATCAGTACGGAGATGTGCTTTTAAAAGCTATATCGCACAGCCTGACACAGGTGAAGGAAATTGAGAACCACTGCTACAGGATGGGTGGCGATGAGTTTATCGTCATAGTGACAGGCAGCTCTGTTGACAGGCTGGAGAGTATCATTAATGATATACAGCAGATATTTGTCAGACCGTGGTTCTTGAAGGGAGAGGACTATTACTGTACAATAAGTGCCGGAGTGGCATTTTTTCCGACAGATGCAAGCACTGTGGAGGATGTCATAAGAAGAGCTGATATAGCTCTTTTCAATGCTAAGAAAGAAGGAAAAAACCGTATAGAGTTCTACAACGAGGGTATTGATGGCACAAGCACAAAGCGTCTTGACCTGGAAAAGCACATGAGAAAAGCCACAATGAATGAGTGCGATGAGTTCTCCGTGTACTTTCAGCCGATTATAAATGTGAAGGGGGAGGATGTCTGTGCAGGTGCAGAGGCTCTTGTCAGATGGAATTCAGCAACCATGGGCTTTATAAATCCGGTTGACTTTATACCGCTTGCTGAGTATCTTGGGCTTATAAACCCAATCGGGGAGCATGTATTAAGAGAGGCAGCGAAGCACTGCAGGTACTGGAATGACATGGGACATCCTGACTACAAGGTCAACGTAAATCTGTCTGTGGTGCAGCTGCTGCAGAATGACATAGTCAAGAAAATCAAAGGCATAATTGACGAGGTGGGCATAGAACCAGGAAATCTGTGTCTTGAGGTGACAGAGAGTCTGGCAATCAATGACATGGTGCGCATGAAGCGGATACTCAGTGAGATAAAAGCGCTTGGTGTTAAGGTTGCACTGGATGATTTTGGTACAGGATATTCATCACTCAACCATATCAGGGAGATGCCTCTTGATATCATTAAAATAGATAAATGCTTCATTGAACATCTTGGGGAGGATGATTTTTCTGATGCATTTGTCAAGATGGTTACAGAGCTTGCCAACACAATAGGAGTACATGTCTGCGTGGAGGGAGTTGAGACTGACAGGCAATATGCTATAATTAAGAAGATGGGAATATATTACATACAAGGGTATTTCTTCGATAAGCCAATGTGCATAGAAAGCTTTGAGGAGAAATATATCTGACGTATACAATGAAGCAGATAGAAGAAACACTGGATTGATGATATTCCTGTTCTCCTACAGTGTCTGGTCAATATACAGGACCGGATAAAGGCGGGGCTGGACTAGCTGAAACATGATATGCTGAATTAAATTTAAATGCACGGGCTGTTTTCTCTGCCAGTTACCGTTGCTATTACAAAAAAGAATTTCAGAAACGAGGGGAATCTGTATGACTGTGAGTTATAAGAAACTTTGGAAGCTGCTCATTGACAAGGATATGAAAAAGAAAGATAGAATCCCTTACATAAATGCTGTTGTTCTGATGGGACTGTTCACCTTTCTGTTTTTAGGTGCGGAATATCTATATGTAGATGTGCTTTCCCGCATGGTATCAGATGATAAAACCGTCCTGGCACAGAATTATGCACTCGGAGTAAGTACGGCAGGCTTTCTGCTGTATCCGTTATTGAACCGCTTTTGTAAAAACCGTCTCAAAGCAGTATGCTTCGTTATGATCAGCCTGGCATCCGTTATGTGCATAGCCCTCATCTGTATGGGGACTGCTTATACAGCGACATTCATAGCGGGACTTGTTTTGTTTCTGCTTCTTGGTTTGGCCGGCAGCGCGGTTTTTTATGTTTCCATGCGTATGATGAAAACAGACAGGTATTTGGCAAGGACTGTGGGTATTTCCTATGCGCTGGGTATCCTGCTCCAGTTTGCAAACAACAATCTTGTTCGTTCGGAAACGGCGGAAGCAATCATTTTATCGGTATTTTTGCTGCTGCTTGTTTGGATGCTGATAAAGAACGACCGTGTTTATTGTGAAAGCAATGGTCAGAAGTCAGAAGCGTCATCGGATGAAGAAAAGAGCGAAAGCAATACTGGAGAACACACAAAGGGATCAATAGTCGGTATTCTTATTATTCTGCTTGTAGTGCTGATGACATTTATTTTCAGTACGCTTGACAGTGCGGTAACGCTTGTACATGCAAACGGAACAGTTGACATAGGACAATGGCCGAGAATCCTGCTTGCGCTAAGCGGTCTGGCGGCGGGATTTGTGTTTGACATAAAGAATCGCAAATATATGGGGCTTGTTATGTACTGTGTGATGGTGCTGTCAACCATATGTATGGTTGTACTTAAACTTGCCGGACCGTTTTTGGTAGGCCTGATTGTTTTCTACCTGTCGGCGGGCTTTTTTGCCGTATTCTTTACCTCCAGCTTTATGGAGCTTTCCAGTTATATGAAAATACCTGAGCTGTGGGCAGGCATGGGACGTGCGGTCAATAATATCACCTCCGCTGTCATAGCCAATCTCGTTTTAACCCTGCTGTCCTCTGACAGCAGTATTGCCGTCATTGTTCTTGTGCTGTTTTTATTTGTAGCAGTCAGTATCGTGGCGACAGCATATACCTTTCAAAAGAAAGCATTTATGGAACAGCTTATTACAGATGCATCTGATGCTGTCAGCGAGAAAGAAAAGCTGCGAAAATTCTCAGAAGTGTTTTCTTTCACGGAAAGAGAAACTGAGGTGTTCGGCTGTCTTGTCAATACAGAGGACAGCGTTCAGGTAATCGCTGAAAGCCTGTATGTTTCCAGACGAACTTTGGAACGGTATATTTCCGCTATCTACGAAAAGACCGGTGTAAAATCCCGTGTCGGACTGCTCAATCTTTACAATAAATAATTTTTCACCCTGGCATTTGCTCTGCCGCCTTCCGGAAACGGAGGGCGGATTTTTTATGCCTTTTTCAGAGTGAAAAACAGCTTTTTGCCCCAAATTTTAAGAATGGCGGACTTCCGCCACCCTATTTTCAGCAGAATGGCGGACTTCCCTTATATCAAAATCGGCACTCTGTAAGTATAATTATAAGCAAAGACAGTTAGGAGGGATATGAATTGCAACATAAGCGCTTATATCAGATTAAAAGGTATAACAAACGTTTTCTCACCCGGATATTTGCGGTCTTTCTGCTTGTGAGTTTGACGTTGTGCGGTTGTGCAAAAAAGACTCCGGAGACAGACAGCTCCGCAGCAAACACTAAATCTTCACAAAACGCTTCAACGCAGGCAGAGCCGGTAACGCTGGAACAGGCGCTTTTGAAGGAACGCGGAATATCGTATGATCAATCGGATTATAAGAAGTTTCTCGGCGGAGAAAACATCATTCACGAATACGCCGAGTTTGACTGCAATCTGGATCACGGCTACAGTAAGAGCGTAAATGATCTTGTCGTATCCGATGGGAAGCTGTATCAGGCAAATTTTAACTCGTTGCTTGCAAACGGAAAGAATATTCAGGAGATCGGCACTCTGCCCGGAAAAGATGTGCGGTATTGGCAGCTGACCTATGACGGTGAAATGGGCAGTATGTACTTAAAAGACGGTTCGGGATATAAAATAAGCGCCGTACCGTTCTCGACCGCACCGCTTGACAATGCGAAGTATCCGCTTTTTAAGAAGGTATACCGCTATGCAGCGGATGGGAAAACATTAGAGGATCACACGGCTGAGTACTTAAATGCCGACAGAGTTTACGATAACGGCATTCCTATGATCGTCTTTAAGGACGGCAAGGTCAGTCTGCTCTTTTCGGGAAAAGCTCTCGATAAAGGAACAACCGGCTGGAACCGGTATCGGGACATGGGGTGGCGAGAATACATCGCATTCGACCTTGATTTGTCCGCCATCGGAAACGAAACTCCTACAATATTATTTAACAGTAATATTCTTGTAACCAACTGTGCGTTTTACGAGATCGTATATGCCTCAAAACCGCTTGATGACAATGATGAACAAGCGCAGCTTGCACCGGACGGCTCGGTATCACCCTATTATCCGGCAGCACAGCACCTCAACTGCAATCTGAAATTAAGAAAGCTTGATCTGCTCACCGCGTATTATAAGGACGTGCGTAACATCAGTACAAGTCATGTAATCACCGAGAATTATACGATGCTTCCCGTTTCCGAGGTCATCACGGAGGGATATAACAAATATCAACAATACAATCCTTGCAGCTTCTATTGGGACTACAAGCAGTAAAGATGAGGAGGAACACCATGAATACAAAAAGAATTGCAGCACTCATTCTTGCAGCGGTTATGACCTTGCTTTTTACCGCCTGCGGCAGTAAAACCGTTATAAACGACGACGGTACCAAAACAGAACAGAAAGAGAGCGGAGTCAAAGTAACGCAACAGAAAGAGAGCGGAGTCAAAGTAACGCAAACGGCGGCAAAAGCTGTGCAGACCGAAAAATACGAAAGTGCCGATTTCAGCATGACCATTCCGAAAGGCTGGACGGTCACGACCGGAGGAACAAACATCTATCACAGTATCCGTGTGAGCGACCCGAATGAGCCGCTCAATCAGATGTTTGTGTTGCTCAAGGCAGATGTTCTTCTGCACAGTCAGGCGGGCAAAAACGCATGGCAGCAAAACTACAGTATGGGTAATACACAGGCGGCACTTTTTTCAAAAGCGCCTGTACTTGAAAATCCCTCAACCGAAGGCTTTTTCAAAATTTTTTCGCAGTATACGGCGTTTGCATCGGAGGTTGAGCCCGATTATTCCGGATATACCTTCCCGCAATTCGGCGACTTTACGGTAACGGACCGATACGCCTCTACAAGCAGTATGAAATCGGTTGCTATGGGTGATGAGCTTCTGCGAGCCACCTTTAGTGATAACGGCAAGGAAGGTGAAGGAATGTTTTCCGCGTCTGTTGTGGATTTCGGAAGCTTTACGATTTCCGACGGTAATGTGATAGGCTACCAGTTGCAGACGGCAGACGGCGGATACTATATGGCCTATAACATCGTGGCGATCACCGCCGCAAAGGATACCTTCATCGAGTGGGAAAGCGTGCTTGCCGACTGCTTTAAGACCCTTCAGTATTCCGACAGCTTTGTGAGTGCCGCCAATCAGGCAAGCAACGAAAAAGTTGCACTTGCAAAGCAGATCAGTCAGAACTTTAATCAGACAATGGACGGCATTATGTCCTCATGGGAAAGCCGAAATAAAAGTCAGGACATTATGAGCCAAAAACAGAGCGATGCTACCCTCGGTTACGAGCGTGTATACGACACCGAAACGGGCGAAATTTACAAAGCAACCAACGGCTTTACCGATGTCTATGACGGCAAGCGGTACAAGGCAGTGACCGACGACAATATGTATGCTGAGCCGATAAGCGGCTATATTGAAAAGCAATAAGAAGGCAAGAACGGTTTTCAAATTATAAATAACAGAAAAATGGAGGCAACCAAATGAATGAGTCACGAGTATATATGTTAAACGGCACGGATGTGCAAAAGATCGTTACCCGTTTAGAGGGGTTCTTTCGCACCGAGAAGGGTATGGAGGTGCAAAGCTCCGAGACTACGGAGGGCTATGTTATGCAGGCGAGCCAGCCGAAGGACGGATGGAAAACGCTGACCGGAATGCGGCTTGCCGTTACCGTGCAGATGACGGTTATGGGAAATCAGCTGAATGTAAACATCGGCGAAGGGCAGTGGTCGGATAAAATCGGCGCCGGAGCAATCGGTCTGTTTGTTGCATGGCCGCTGGCGATCACCGCCGGAATGGGTGCATTCAAACAGAAAAAGCTACCGGGAGAGGTGTTTCAGGTCATCGAAACTACCATTATGACCGGTGGGCAGCCTGTGGTTGTGACAGGCGCAGGTCAGACGGTGGCTGCGGGAATGATCGTGTGTCCGAGCTGCAAAGCACAGCTCTCCGCCGGTTCCAAGTTCTGCAACCACTGCGGAACAAAGCTCATCACTAAATGCCCGAATTGCGGTGCAGATATTACACAGGGCAGTGCCTTCTGCTCCGAATGCGGACAAAAACTTTAAGAAAGGATTTTTAAACTATGAAAAACAGATTACTTAAAACAAAATTGCTGACATCCTTGCTGGCTCTGTGCATGGTTGTAGCAGTTATGCCAATTACGGCGTTTGCAGGTGTAACGGATGTTACTGGTGGCGGAACATCTACTTTATACCAGCATACCTACCACACACAAATTGACACAACTGCACAGGTTACGATTAAAGACGCAGACGGCAATGTGAAAGAAACCACGTCAGTAAATAAGTCTGGCGATTTTATTGAAGGGAATTTGTCAGCCGAAGCGGTACAGGAAGAAATAACGAGAATTGATGATGAAATTAAAGCACAGTTTTCTTCAAGGGGAACTGCCGCAATAGAAAACCGTGACGAAAATCTGGAATTTGACCATTTTGAAAGCGGCAATATTCTCGACGACGATGGCAATGTTACCACTAAGCTGGATGTTCACGAATATCAAGTATATAAGATAACATATAACCTGTGGGTACAGGAACAGAATGTTGCAGACGAGGTTATTACCACAGTTGACATCGGTAATGTTTGGAAAAATCTTGATTCCACCAAGCCCGTTGTATTCACCACGGAGCTGAATCCGAATACCGACTGCCCGAAGCAGATGGAGATTACCGATCAGGCATGGGTCGAGAATGATAGCAGTGCTTCTATCTCAAGCAATGCATACCCGGAGGCAGGCAAAGAATATGTATATGAGATAACCCTGACTGCGAAAGAGGGATATTATTTCCAGACTTTTTATGGCACTTTTGATGGTAAAGTTATTGTCGATGGAGTTGAAAAATATAGCTATGGACATGGCGATGCCGTTCCCGACGTGTATGATAACGGAAAAACCCTTAAGGTGAAGGTATATCCAGCTGTAATCGCTACAAATGGCACATCGCAGGGAGACACAACCATAAATAACGCCTACATCGAGAATGTAAAATTCGATTATCGTCCGGGTGACGCTCCGCAGGCAACGGCACAGGTAGAGGACTCTTCATCTGACCGATACGAGGTTGCCTATGAATGCTGGGAAGAAATGGAGAACGGAGAGCCGGTTGCGTTCTGGTATTCCGATGAAAGCAAATATACGCCTTCCATGAAAAAGATTACTCAGTTTGAAGAGGGCAAAACCTATATGTACTCCATCGAGTTGAGAGAGAAAGATGGATATATCTTTGCGGATAACTGCTCCGTTACGATAAACTGGAACCCGATATCGGCAACCGCCAATGTGGTTAAAACCGTGAACGGCTTGTTCGCTATGAATGTTGAAACAATTCGCCCGCAAGCAACCAAGGAAATCTCCGTTATTGAAATTAATAACGCAACCTTGATCTTTAAGGACGGCGATAAACCTGTCTTTACCGGAACGGTGCCTGAAAACGATCAGTATGCATTCCGTTGCGAGTGGTGGAGCTTAGATGAGAATACCGGCATTGTTTCCACAGAGCCGGAGTGGGGCGGCGACATTTATACTAACAAGATCACCGCTTTTGAGGCCGGAAAGACCTATCACTACGGCGTATATGTGACTGCCTATACCGCCGACATCTCCCCCGATGCCAAGCTAAAGATCAACGGCCGGGAAGTGGAGTACACTCGCATAGGCGATGAGAGTGACACCCAGAGTTTCTGGGTCGAAACCGACCTTTCCATGACGCCTACGGCGGCAGATGCGTCGAATTACAAAATCGTTGAGGGAGCAAACGGCACATGGACGCAGAACAGCGACGGAACGCTGACCTTCCGTGCAAACGGCGATTTCAGCAAATTCACAGGCGTGAAGGTTGACGGTACGCTGATTGATGCGAAGAATTATACGGCAGTTTCCGGCTCTACTGTTATTACATTAAAAGCCGATTACCTCAAAACACTTTCTGTCGGCACACACAAATTAACGGTTGTCTATACTGACGGCGAGTGCAGTGCAAATTTTGAGGTTAAGAAAGTTGCCACGGAGCAGACGAAGCCAACCGAAGGGGACAAAACTGATACTACAACGCCAACTGGTGGCAAGGATACCACAAGCCCACAGACAGGCGACAACAGCAACCTTGCCTTGTGGTTTGCCATACTGTTCATTTCCTGCGGCGGGGTGATAGGCGTTACCGTTTACAGCAGGCGCAGAAAGCTGAATAAGCGATGACAGAGGACTGATTTTGATAAGGAAATTAGCAAAAATTTCACATTATTAAATATTGTTAGAAAAAGACGACTGCTTAGACCGATTGGTCTAAGCAGTCGTCTTTAGTTCTCACTTTTGAATCTGTCTGCTGTGTAAGAAACCGAGGGAATGGTTGCTTGCGTTATAATAGAGATTATGGAATGCCTTATTATGCGATGAGATAAACAAGAATAGAATGAAACATATTAGGAGAATTTTAATATATTTTTTGAAAATTCTTTGTGAGTTCGAATACGGAATTTGTTATACTTAATTGATAAATATAAAAAGAATGGAGAGAACAGGATGAACGAAAAACTTCTTGTTGTTGACGATGAACACGATATTGCGGATTTTCCCTCTGCCAGAAAATCCGGGAAAAACACACATACCCCATTATCATGTTGACAGCGAAGGACGAGGAAACGGATAAAATTACAGGGTTGACATTGGGAGCGATGATTATGTGACCAAACCTTTTCGTCCTCTTGAACTCATTACCAGAGTAAAAGCTCAGCTGCGGCTCATAAAATATATGTAAAAAATAAAAATAAGTGTTGACATATTTGATTTCATTTGATATTATATCAAAGTCGCGTAAGACAAGCGACAGAAAATCAAATATATGCGGAAGTGTCGGAACTGGCAGACGAGCAAGACTAAGGATCTTGTGATTATTGCAATCGTGTGGGTTCAAGTCCCATCTTCCGCATTGAACAATAAGACAGGGACCAAGCGAAGCGTTTGGTCCCTGTCTTATTGTTCAAAGCCGAAGCGAGCCTTGAACCCATGGTTCAAGGTCTCGCCTCCGGCTCGGTCGGCTCGTGGCATGAGGTCCCCCGGACCTCACTCGCCCCATCTTCCGCATGGCTTCGGTTGTTGCGTGGCAGGCGCCCCATGGGTCCAAGGTCTCCGCTCCGCTTCGGTCGGCGCAGAGCAGACATCCCCCGGACGTCTTGCAACCCATCTTCCGCAAGGCTTTGGTTGTTGCGTGGCAGGCGCCCATGGGTCCAAGGTCTCCGTTTTGCTTCGGTCGGCGCAGAGCAGACATCCCCCGGACGTCTTGCAACCCATCTTCCGC
>ERZ1034871.50-NODE-50-length-59595-cov-203.542980_pt1 | contig 59595 bp, 77 predicted proteins | sample MGYA00520631_ERZ1034871 | MGnify/ENA primary metagenome ERZ1034871 (study PRJEB33766, sample SAMN09781721) | gut metagenome | biome: gut microbiome | host: Homo sapiens | place: Madagascar | study: EMG produced TPA metagenomics assembly of the PRJNA485056 data set...
AGCGCACATACAAAAATTAAACATACGAAAATTTTCCTCATAGTCATTAATTTTAGAGTTCACTGCAAAGATAAACACTTTTAGACTTGTTCATGCTTGAGGTTCTTGTTTATCGTCTAATTTGGATATAATGCTATTGATTTTGTCCTTTAGCATCTCCTGTTCTGCCATACTAACATCATTTGCTAACTTTTGATTTTCCAAAATCTTGATTGCATTATAACCTATTTCTATAATAAGATACTGAGGTACAATAGTCAGTACATACAACAGACCGAATGCTAAAACTGATAATCCGAATGAAGGAATAGCGCCTATTATTGCTGCAATAGCGTATATAATAAGCTCTACATTCACAGCGGTTTTGCAAATTGAGCAATAATGCAACAGCTTACTTCCATTCACATTTGACGGTTTTTCTTTGCTGTGAAATGACGTTGTTGCATCTTGCCTATTTGAGTTGCTCTTAATAATATCATCTATTTTCCCCATAATTTTGAACTTAAAATATTGTAGAAACTATAAAAAGCATACGTAAATGATATGTAACCAAAGAAATGAACCATGGAAACTATATCTCTATATGTCCCATCGTTTATCATTGAAGATAATAGGCATACTCCCCCTATAATGGCTGGTATACAAATATTCTTCAATGAATTGTTCGCCTTGCGTAATAATACAACAAATAACGCTATAATAACAACGTAGCAAGATAATGTAAAAAATATTCCGATTCGTCCAAATATTGAATACATATATTCGTATCTGAAATCATAATCAGCAAGTATAAGATTGACGCCTGATAACATAGATAGCGGAACTAAAATAAAAAATATTTTCTTTAATACATTATCTTTCGTTTCGTAAATCAAAGTCATACATAATAATGAGACAAAAATCAAAAAAGCGCCATCTTTTGACAGGGCAATCAAGAAAGGAGAAGCTAAAAGTAACCATGGTGCTCCATCCCGGTGTCTCTTGTAAGCCGTCCATGCCAAAAACAGTACAGGGAGAAAGATTGCGACGAACACACCGAGAGCATACACCAAATTCTGGTTCTCAATCTCCGAAAGGAGCGTATGGTCTACAAAAGAATATCTCAAGATATAATTGGCTGCAATTTCGTACAAGGCATCAAGAAAAACAGCCGTAGATACATATTTGTATAACATACCTTTTTTCGTAAAAAGGAGTATTATAGAAAGAACGGCTGCTGCTATTTGAATCCACATTTCCCACTTCGGAACTACCGCCAATGCCGATGCTAACATGCAGAATGTAACCGATTCTTCCAATGATAAAATTTTCTTCATAATATTCGTTTTTATAGTTCACCGCAAAGATAAACACTTTTAGACAAGCAAACAAATAAACAGGCATAAAATATGGATGATGCTTCAAAAAAACACCATCCATACTTGTTACCGCACCCTTGTACTCACCGTCTTTGTGTCATTTGTCACAGCTTTGAACAGATAAAGGATTTCCTCATTGCTCGTGACAATTTTCTCCGCAGCCTCAGCGTTCCTCAGCGTGTTCGCCGCTATCTGTGACTGATATTGTACCTGCGACTGCGCCATAAGACTCATGCTGTCCATATAGTCAGCAGCCTTCCCGCTTTGCAGTTGTCTTAACACGCTCACGTCAGCCCTGATTGTGTTGAGGTAGCTTGCGAGTATGTCTGCCGTCTGCTCCGTGATGCCCTTTATGGAAGACCCTGCGCTTGACGATCCTGAGTTCAAGAGGGTGTTGCCTGATTTTTCGACAAGATTCTCCATCTTGTCAAACAGTATCTTTGACGACTCTACGCCATTATATATATACCCGTCTTTACCAAGAGCCTCACTAATGTCTGACATCCACTGGTCCTTGTTGCTGTCAGGATGGGACGCGTCAAAACTTCCCTTATGGACGGCTCCATTGGAATCCGTATATCCGAACAACTTGTTTCTAAGATTATCGAATAACGGCTGCATAACTCCCAAGCTTATCATTTGCTTGGTGAGGCTCTGTAGTATGGAGGTTACGCTATTCTTGAAAGCTTCCGCCGCGTCGTCTCCATTCTCAAAGGCGGTCATCAATGCGTCGCTGAGCTGGTCAGCCCATGATTTCAAGTCTATACTGTACAGGTTCTTTGCGATGTCCTCAGAGAAATATTTGATTTGGTCATCAAGCTCTGCTATCTTAGACTTGTATTCTTCGAGAGAGGACTTGGACTTCTTTTTCTTTTTGTTCTCAGCATTATACATATCTGAGTAATCCCTTCTCTTCTGTACAAGCAGGTTGTACTGTTGCTGATAGCCAGTTATATCTCCGCCTCCTGCCGCAGCATAATACTGCTGCATGGCTCCGAGCGCAGACCCGCTTACGTTCGTTTCCCCCGTGTTGTACATCTTCTGATACGAGCGAATGACATGTCCATAGTCATATCCCAACGTCCTTTCTTGCGCCTTGGATATGACCTGAGTATAACTTTCAATCTTGGAAACATCCTCCTGCATCTTCTCTATCTTTCGCTGAAGTCTCTTGTCGTGCGTCTGCGCAATACCACCAACAAGGCCGAGGGCCGCACCTGCTGCCATTCCATAAGGGCCAAGGGCAGACAGGGACGATGCTCCGCTGAGCATTCCGCTCATCACACCACCCGCGTCAGACAACGCTTGCCCCGTTTCCGTGTCACCAAGGCCCAGTTTGTCAAATGTGTCCGACAACAGGTTCACGGCTTGTGACCCGGCGCTGAGAGCACTGATGAACTTCCCCATTGCGTTTTGCACGGCTTCACCGGACTTTTCCCAAAAGCCGAACGGGTCGTTAACGTTTTTAGAAAATTCATCCTTTGCCTTCTCCCCGGCTTTGACTTGCTGTCCCTCCTTCATTTTGGACCAGTTGCTCACGTTTTTCTGCGCTCTTGCCGCGGCCGCAATCTCGGACTTCCCGCCCACTCCAGACAGGATGTTGTCAAGAGCCTGTACAAGCCTTTGGAGCACGGCTATGAGGTTTGCGTCTTGTTCCCCTTGCGACAGAGCCATCTGCTCGGAAAGCTGCACCGTAGCGGCATTTCGCATGCTCTGCAAGTCTTGCGTGTGCTTTGTCGGGTCGAAGAACATGCCTCCCATGAAAGACATCTGCCCCACGAGGCTGTTGCCCGTTGACTTCAACGAGGCCCGCATGGCCTTTTGTGCCTTGTCGACCTCCGTGTTCCTCCTTGTCTCGTCTATGAAGCCGTTTAGGAAAGCATCGTTAAACGCTGAGATGTAAGTGTGCGCAAGCTGTCTTACCTTTGAGCTCCGCATGGTTGTAGGAGCATTAAGCATACGTTGTATCTCACCGTCATATAACAGACGCGCTATACCGTTACTATTATTTGTATCATACAGAACCGAGTTCTTGCGGTGGAGTCTGTCCCTGTCCTCCTTTCTCCCAATCACGTAGTACATATTCCCTTTCTCGTCGAACGCCTGCCGGTCTATGTCCTTCTCGTTCTGCTCGAACTGTGTCTGTGCTTTCTGTTTACGCTCCTTGAACGTGTTTGACGAAGTGTACAGTTCCGTGGCTGTTTCGATCGCGGCTTTCGCCATGTTCTTCATGGCCGAATTAAACTGCTCTACAATGGAAACGATAGCATCCACATGGTTCAACATGTCACCCGTGCGCTTCTCAAACTCCTTGTCACTCTCTCCTTCATTCTTTGAGAGGTTTCGCCGCAACATGCCGAACACCCTCGACTTGAGGTTGTCACCTGTGAGGTTATACAGCTCTCCCATGTCCTCGGTAGAGAACAGCTGCGCTCCTATCTCGGACAACTTGCTCGATACAATGCTGAACAGGTTGTTCACGTTCTCTGTCCAATCGAATCCTGCGGCTCCGCTGTCAACTTTATATCTGAACCTTGACAACTCCATGGCGAAGTCTGTATCGCCCGTCTTGTCCCTGACGCTCTTGAAAGTGTCGTATGCGTTAGACACCAACTCTGTGAGCCGTTTGGTGCCGTCAGCGAACTCTTTCAGCCTCTTGTCGGCCTCTTTGGTGTCGAGTTGGTTAATCTGGCTCTCCACATTGGCAAGCATGGAGTTCTTCTGCTCCTTGCCGTTCTTGGTTCTTGGCTTCCATCTCCCTATGATGTCCTGCTCTTTCACAAGGACATCCCTTAGAGCTGCCAACGAGTCGAGCTTCTTGAAATCATCAGCGTTGATACTGTCTTTGACATACTCCCCTTTATCGAGCGCGCTTTTCATACGCTCGCGCACTTGGGCGATGGCGTAATCCTTATCCTTATACCTGTTATACCATTCCTCGTACATCTGACGAGCCTTCCCAAGAGCGTTGATGCGGTCGTTGAATTTCTTGATGTCGTTTCTGTCGGCTTTCTCTGCTGCGGCCTCTGCACGTCTTTTAGCTTCTTCTGCCTTGCGTTTTGCAGCTTCCTGCTTACGCTCAGCGGCCTCAGCTTTCTTACGTCGCTTTTCTTCGTCATCGTCCTTGAAGCCCTCACTCTTGTTCCAAGTCGCCATTTGTCCGATATCTTTGAGAGCCGTGTACAAACCGTTATATTGAGCAAGTAGCTCGTTAAGAGCCTTGTATTCAGGGTCTTTTGGATTCATTATGGCCATTCTTACCTTGATACGGCTTATCTGACTCTTAAGAGAATCCAAAGACATGGTACTCGAAAGGTTAAAGTTGATGCCCATCTTGACTTGTAAAGCTTTTATGTGAGGTATCATCTTCTCTACCTGGTCACGGCTTTCCTTAAGCTTCTTCTGCACCTCATCCGCAAACTCATAGATGTCAACAGACGTCTTAATCTTCATATTTAATTCGGCATTTGCAGTAAGCGCTTTTTTCGCTCTAATTTGCCATGCCTCGTTAGCCCTCAAAGAGTTTAGCTGGCCCTCGTACAGACCTCTCAGCCACTCCCTCATAGACTGCTTCCCGAGACCTTTAAGGACGATTCCTCTGCTCTTTACGAACTTCTCAACTCTGTCATAAGCGTCCTTGAATATTTTCTCCGCATCAGCAGGCGTGGTTTTTGCTGTAAGGCCGCTGAGATTTTGAGCGAACATCTCCTTGACAATAGCAGTTCCGTATAGGTCTCCGATATTGTATTGTGTATTCTTGTCTCCGTTGCCTCCATACACACCACTGACAATGAACCTGCCATTCTGTTTCAGGTTACTTATCACAGAGTCAATGATGTCCTGCTTGATAGACGGGTCCGTGACACCACTGCTTGCAAGGAAGCTGTTCACGGCGCTTACCATAGAAGCCACAGCTCCCTCCGGGTCCTTGGCGAAGTTGGCAACAATATCGTTTCCGAGAGTCCTTGACCAAGTAATGGCATCAGCCTTTAACTGAGCATACTGGTTTGACAGGTTTCTTCCGAACAGGCCGTTAGAAGTTGCTCCTTTGTACACCGCCGCCATGCTATTCCCTTCCTCCGTTTTAACCTTAGACAGCTTGTCATAATACTTCTGCCGTTCAGTATCGGTCATGTTCGCCATACGGTTAAACAAGACTTGCAAAGCTTCTTTGTAGTCAGTCAGTCCCTCTTGGTTCTTGATAGCGGCGAGCATACCGCCGGTAGCCATATTCACAGCATTTACATCCTTGTCTGACACGCGGTAGTACCCTGTGCCTTCATAATACGACTGCAATCTGTCACGCATATCCTTGACAGCATCAGAATAGTCCTGCATGTCAGTAGTGAACGAATCACTGAAGACCCCGCCAATCCGCTTGTCTGAATTAGCAAGGTCGTTTGAAATGCTTTCGTTGACCTCATTTGCGTGCCTTATAGCATCAATCTTGTTGATAAGAGCCTCGAACTGCTCCTCCTGAGTCTGCATCTTATTGATGTCAAGGAGGTCTCCCTCATACAACGGGCTCAGCACTTGCAGCTTCTTCTTCATCTCCTCGATGTCAGACGATAGGTTTATACCATCAGCGAAACGGCCGTTCTTATCCCTTACAAGAGATATGTGGTTCTTGGTCATCTCGTTACCCATAGCGTCATACATCGTCTGGGAATTGAGCTTTATCAGCCCTCTGTCCGCATAATTCTGTATGATTTCATTGGCGCTCTTGGCATTCGTGGCGGCATCGTTCTTAAGGTTTTCTGAAATCTCCTTAGCTTTTCTTGACAGTTCTGTAACATGACCGACAATCGCTGATATACCAGCCACTACTGCCATGATAGCGGCTTGCGGCGCCAACGCCACAAGGAAAGCCCTTGCCGCCGCCGCCGTCTGTATAAAGCCAAGCCTAAGAGAAATAAGACCACGACGGAACGCGCCCAACCCCGCCAGCTGAGCGGCCTGCTGTCTGCCCAAGCCGGTTGACATAAGAAGAAGTGTTCTCTGGGCCTGTGTCAGTCTTCCGGTCAAGGCTATACGCTGCTTGGTTATCTCGGATAGCTGCTTGTTGTTCTTAATCTCCTCAACCTGCAAGAGCTGATTCTTGTGGGCAACCCTATCAGATATACGCGCATCAGTAATTCCGAGGCTATTACCCGCGTTCTGCCCCCATCTCTTTGCGCTGTCGGCAGGGTTGCCGAACACCGTTCTAAGATAGTCACGTCCCCTGCCTGAGACGACATTGGCAAGGAAGTTTCTTCCGCGCTCCGTCTGAGACAGCATTTTGTTGGCCTCCATAATAGCGGCGTTCTGCGCAAGCATACTCTTTCCAGCAAGCAGCTGCGCCCCCTTAAGAACGCCGTATGCCGCCGCTACGGATGTAAGCATCTTGGCATACCTATCCCAATGTGCCGTGAGCTCGTTGAGTGTGTTTACGAAGCCCACGAGTATGCCTCTGCCAGAACCGCCCATCTCAGAAAGCATGATGCGGTAGTTGTTCTTCAAGTTGCGGAGCTTACCGCCAAGGGTGTTATACTGACGCTCCTGCATATTGTAGAACTTGCCACCGGGCTTGTCCAAGTCCATGATGACATCCTGAACGTCTTTAAATGGAATTTCACGCTTACGCATCAATCCGAAGATGTCTTTCCTTGACACGTAGTTAGCCTGCTGTCCATTGCGCTTGGCTTCGTCAGCACGCTTGTTGTACAAGTCAGCAAGTCCGCCCACGAGGTCGATGCCTGCGGTCTCAAACTGCCTGTTCTGAATACCCGACAGATAGCCGTAAGACTTAGTATGACCATAAGCAAGTATCAGTCGACTCACGTCAACGTCAAGACCTGCGCCAATATCGGTAAGGGACTTCATCGTCCCGTAGATGTCTTTTGCCTCGACGCCGAAAGCCGCCAACTGTCTGTGCGACTTCAACAAGTCCTCAAAGGTATACGGAGACTGCTGTGAGAGGTCTCGGAGCTGCATGTACATATCCGTTGCAGCCGAACCACTGCCAAGGATAACCTCCAAGGACTTCTTCTGCAATTCCAACTCACCCGTGACTTGAGTAAGCCCTGACAGAAAGCTCTGAACGCCATATATAGAGAAATACTGATAGGCAAGTGACTTTAGGTCAGAGAGAACCTGCGACTGACCTTGGGCTGCTCCAGTAGCCTTCTGGAAAGCGGACGCAAGACGTTCCTGCTCCGCAGTGAGATTGCGCGACGCGGACTCTGACTCCTTGGCACTCGCAACCTGTAACTTTAATGAAGACGCGGCTATTTCCGCTTTACTGGAAGCATCTACATATCCTTGGCTAAACCTGAGCTGCCTTGCCGTTTCACCATCGGCGCCAACTCCCTTGCCGTCAGCGATGGCTTTAGCCCTTACACGGAACTTTTCAAGCTCAGCGATGGCTTTTTCAAGGTCTGTCGTGTCTATATTGAACTTACCTGTTTTCCCAATTAGACTATTGTATTCGGTAAGCTTTTTGACAATGGCGGAGTAAAGGTCATTTGCCTCTTTAATTTTTATCTGAGCCTCGGTCAAGCCACCGCTCTTCTTGTTGGCTCTGTCCTGCGCCGATGCCAACTTCTCTGCTTGGCTCCAACAGGAGTGATAGGCATAGGAAAGTTTATTGAACTCCATCGTGAGTTCGGCCACCTTCCCTTTCTGACTGAGAATTTCTGGATTTTTGAGAGCTTCCTCTATTTTTTTATTAAACGCTATCAAGCTATCAAACACACCACCGGGACCCCGCATACCACTGTTTTCTATGAAGCGATTTCCTTGCTCATTAGTGAGCGTATTGTACCGCTCCATCATGTTGTGGAATCTGTCATTGAAATCCTTTCCACTAAGCATCCCGAATACATTCTTCTGATAGAATGACAGCTTGTCCATGCTGCTCAACAGATTTTCCTGTGCGTTGGTGGCTTTCTGTATGTCTTGTATCAGCTTCGTAAAACCGTTGTCAAGCTTCGCTGCGGCATCTATTGCGCTAAGTTTGGATAGAGAATTCTCGAAGTCTTGTAGCTTTTGCTTCAACTGCTCCAACTCCTGCACCCTGCCTTTTCCATTGCTCCTCCCTATGACAGAATCGAGACGTGCCATGGACTCGGCCATCTTCTCATTGGCTACATTCAGTTTAGGGACAGCTGCTTCCAACTTGTTGGCGTACTGTGTGAAGTTCTGATTGCCACCAAGACCACGGATGAAATCCACTACAAGAGGGGACTTGTTGCCTATCTCACGGGCGAGGCCAAGGATGTTCGCAATATCCTCCTTTGTGCCTTTACTTGCGACGGCTGCGTCCTTGAATCTCTTTATAAGTCCGCTCAACTCTTCGGATGTTCCTCCGAACATAGTTCCCTTTTGCCCAAGAATATCAGGATTCTGCTGAACCTTTAAGATAGCGTCCCTAAGCCTGTTAAGGTTATCTATGTATGCCTGTATCTTATCTGTTTCTCCACTATTTTTGGCAATCCTCGCCTTGTCGCTCTCCGCTTGGGATATGGCATTGTCAAGCCTCATAAGGGCGTGCTCGAGCTTGTTGACGTTGTTTATATATTGCCTCATGCCCTCGGCCGCGTCTTTCTGTGCGTCGCCGGTGGTCTTGGAGTTGACGCTGCTCTCGACGTTCTTCACCTGCTGCACGGACGCCAACAAATCCTTGGAGCTTGCGGCCAACTTCTGCATCACGTCCTGATACTTCCCACTCGAAGCGGACAGCTTATCCACCAAGTCGGCGAAAGGCTGCATGGCTTGCGTGAACGCGGCCAGTGATTGCACGAAGGCGGTATTGTCAACGCCCTTGCCCATGTTGGCGGTAAGGCTTTCTATTGATGTCCTGATACGCCCGATGCAACGCTCCACGTTCTCTGCAAACTCGGTGAGCTTGGTGGTCTGCTTTGTGAAGTCGAGCTCCAGTTGCTTGGGCTGTGCGGACTGTACTTTTTTCTGAGACGCAGCTAACTTTTCATTCGCCTCTACTGCCGCTTTGGTAGCGTCTGCCTGCGCCTTAGCCTGTACTTCCAATTTCTTCCCGGCCTCTACGGACTCGTTCTGCGCCTTTGTAATATTCAACATGCCTTTCTGTAGCTCCGCCACAAGCTGCGTGAGGCTGTCACTAACGCCAATCTTTATCTCCTTGCCGTTTGCGATACTCAACAGCTTGTTCAGCTCCTCAGTATAGTGCTTTATCTGAGTCTCCAAACTGTTGCTTATCTGCATCTGAAATGTCAGTGGGTTCATGTCTAATCCTTTCTTTTGTTTTACTTAATGTTGCTGTCAACAAGCGCATCCGCCCCCTTACCCAAGAAGTCGGACAGCTTAACGCCCTTGCCTTGTCTCTTTTTGGCCTTCCATCGTTCAACGACCTCCATCATGTGCTCCGGAGTCTTCTTCTCAGCCTCTGTCTTCTCGTCACTCTTCTTGTACACCGTCATGGGCTCGTCAATCATCATTAGTTGTATCTGAGCTGCCGTGTATCCCCATAGGTAAGGCCACTCCTTGACCTCTATGAGTCCGAAGAGGAAGTATCGGCTTGTGTGGAGCCATTGGAGTCTTTTCCTGTCTGAGAATCTTGCGCCGAACGGAGTTCTTGAAGGGTATGTTCTGCTTCCCTCATCGTCATGTTCATCAGCGTACCCTTTACCTCTGTCAAGCACATGGTAGTACCCAAGAACTGAACCCACGGAACTTTTTTTTTGCCCTCATTGAGCAATTCGTGAAGCTGAGCGTCGCTGTATTCCTTGACATAGTAGAACCACCGCCACAGGAACCAATAGCACACTTTCAACATAACCCAGCTGTTGAGGATGAAGATCGCAGCCGCCTTGCACGCAAGCTTGTTGTCCGACAGCACCTCCCTAAGGATGTCATTCCTGTCCCCGTCTTTCGGGTCCTGGTCGTCGGTGTCTGCCTTGTGGAGCAACAGCCTTGACAGCTTGACCATCTGACCGTTTCTCAACCATCGTATCTTATACTTCTTGTTTGTACCCTCAATCCTAACAACCGTGGCATCATTGTCCCTCGCGGAGATATATTCCCTCTGTTGTCCCTCTGTGGGCTGCTTGATTTCCGGCTCTTTGTTTATTTCTGACATATCATCTTGTTTTTTACGCACATTCCACAACGAGAAGAGGGCGTGGGGCTACCAAGAACCTCCGCCCTCTCCATGAGTGTTATGCCTGAATAAATCTTCTTGCCTTATACTTCTTTAAGCACTGGCCTCTGCGGGCTCCAGGATAGCCATGCTTGCAGGGTCGCCTCCGTCGGCAATAGAACCGCTCAACTTGACATACAGAGGCTTGTTTCTGTCATCGTTCATAACAGTAGCATATAGCTTTGTGTTCTTGATGAACACAGCGCTTGCCCCGTCCTCGGAAACGCCGATAATTCCGAGATGGATAGCCTTCTGAGTCTGTGCGAAGCTCTTGCCCTTTAAGGAGGTCTTTGCGGTGTCGCCCGTAATGTCACCTGCGCCCTTGACTTCGAGGTCATTCTGCTTGAAGCCCAAGCTTTCCAACACGTTCGTCTCGTAGGTGGGGATATTGATCTCAATAGAGCTGTCTCCCGGTGTCATACTTGACGCCCAGTCTGCGGTCTGACCGTACACGTGGAAGTGGCTGACACTCGGAGTACCGCCGTTGTAGTTGAAACTTCCATCCTCAACAGGATAATTGAAAACCTTTGTTACGCTTGCCAGGTCAACTGCTCCCGCTGTAACGGTGAAGCCGCCTACCACCGCGTAGATCTCAGAGATGCCCATGTGCACCTTACCCGCTGAGTCTGCTTTCTTTACAATTGTTGTTGCCATAATTCTATAGAATTAAATGTTAAACATTTTTGATATAAATCCTGAAACTTATTCTTGAGCACTGATAACCGTATTGGTCTACTCCCATGTACTGCATGTCCGGGCGCATACACGAAAAGCCTTTACCCTTTATCGGGAACAGCTTCCGAACCCCCTCGGACAGCGCGGTGAGGTCTCCTATGTTTGGGGTGTTGTTCGTCTTTGCCTTCGAGAACACGTAGATGATACCACTCGTGCTTGTCTGCTCGTCGGAATACCCTGTGAGCTGTCTGCGGAACATGGTAGGCAGGTCGATGACAGCAAAATGCTTTACTTCCTCATTGAAGGCATTTGGCCTTGTGAGATAGTAGTAACTCCCGACCGTAGGCTTGATAGCCTCGCCTATCGTGAAGAGTATGCTTTGTGTCATTGTCATATCTGCCATATATAGTCTCCTTTAGAATGGTACATCATCTCCTATCGGACCGCCTCCAAGTGGATCATCTTGAGTCTTGACATCGGACGGGACAAACGTGATATTATTTCCAAGGCCCGGTTGCAAACGGGAATTAGAGTCAGCCATCTGATTGAGAATCTCGTTCACGGCATTGGGCAGTTCATCCATAGAGACACCCATGTCGTATGCCGTGTTTGTAGCGAATATATTATCCCAAACGTCAGTGCTAAGTCCTGAATTTGTAGCTTTTATCTCACTGTCAAACATAAAGAACTTACGTATCTGCTCAATCTTCGATGAGTACTCGTCTTCTACGAGAGCAAGACCCGTTGAGGCTCTCAACTTCTCCATCTCCTGAGCATACTCTACCGGGTATCCTAATGCTATGACATAACCTTTCCTTACGCGTGGCTTGAAGTTTGAGATAAAGTCCTCCGCGTCCTGCATGCCGCTTTTAGACGTGTTTGTCCTTACCGAAGTCAAGAACGAGGACGTGGAGTTATCCCAGTCTGGTCCATTTACGCCTTCTGGATAGCCATCCTTGGAGTTCATGCTGTCCCTGAACTTTTCCCCGAACCTATAGCGTCTGGGGGAATTGTCTTTTCTTAATGTCATCTTGGACATAATGGGACTTCTCCCCACAAGCTTACTTCCAAGGAGCATAGAGACACTCGTTCCGTTCTCCCACACTCCGCATACGATAGAGTTGATAAAGTTACCCGTGTAGTTGTGTCCTATATCACTTGCCACAAGCTGCTCACGGTAATAAAGGGCGCGTTGAAGCACTTGCCTTGCGAGGGTGACGCACTTAGCTTTCATCTCGCTGTCAACCTGATTCTTCCAAGCATTCATTATGTCCTCTACCTGCCCCATCAGCTGTCGTACCTAAAGAGTATGTCCGTTCCCAAGTTATTCGGCCTGAAATCTATGACTGTTCCCCATTCCTTGAAAGCACCTTTGTTGACCTCTACAAAATCCCCCTTCTTTGGAGCGTTGTCCTCCGTCCACTCGTCCTGTTTCATAGGCAAGGCGAGGTCTCGGATTGCCGTGATAACTTCTCCCTTGTCTGACGTGGTGTCGTGGTCGTAGCTCCTGCATTTTCCCTCATACAGTACTTTCTCCGTGGTCTGCGTGGTGTCGTCCTCGTCCACGTTCGGGTCGTCGGAAACAGCCGTCTTTACGGTCATCTTCCGATACACCTTGCATGTATGCGGAAATCTTGGGTTGTTTATCTTAGCCATAGTGCTTAGTAATGAAGTGAGCCATAGTTCCTGACATCATGGAATCCGCTTCCCTTGAAGCCCCATTGAGAGTTGGCTACGGCCGTCAAGCCCCATTTCTTGCGGAGCTCGTTGGCCATAGCGAGATAACGGTTGGCGGCAAGGGCAGACATCTGCTCTCCCCCCTCCTCGTGGCTCCACCGTCCGTCAGCATCCTTGATGCTTTGCGAACGGGTTGGGGAACCGGCTATCCATATAAAGATGGATGCCAAGGCGAGGTCTTTCTGCTTGTCGGTAGCATCCATTGCCGGCGTATCGGGTCCAACCTGTGCGTCAACGAGTGCCGACATCATCGCGTCATCGGTAATGTCGATATTCCTCACCTTACCTCTGAGGTAGGACTCAATAGTGAATGTCTGCCCTTGCTCTTCCATAACTATCAGTGTTCTATGTTACTTACTTGTCTGCCTGCACCTTCAAGATGGCGAGGTCGTGGGTATTGCGGAACACAGGGCCAGCCTGTAAGCCGAAGTCCACGATGTTCTTGATAGGACGCTCCTGCCATGTTGACAACACTGCGATTCTGTCCTCGACGAAAGAGTACAGAGAGGAGTTTGCAGTAGGGCCAGCCTTCAGACGGTCACGGTAGATGGAGTTCGTGCATTTGATGGTGAATGGTTTGAACTGGCTGTTTGCGGCCACCATAACCTTCGGGTCAAATGCAGGCTCATCCATCTGAGGCTTACCGTCTTCCTCGTGACGGGTCTTGAAGTCAATGACATCGAATGGCCAGATGTTAAGGCCGTGGATGATAGCGAGCTCCTCGTCCTGCGTGAGCACCAAGCTGCCTTGCAACGAAGAGTTGACGTTGCGGAACTCAGTACGTGCCATACAAGCGGAAATCACCTTTGGATGGGCAAGGAGCTTGTCAAGCAGCGTCTTGCTGATCTTCCAATGGTCCACGGCGAGCTGTAAGTCGTCAGTCAGATACTTCTGCATGTCCACGATGTCCTTGACAGGATCGGCAGACGCATTTGCGGAACCGTCCTTGTTGAACCACATTGTGGTGACGGTGAGTTTATGTCCTTTCTCCAACGGGAACTGGAAATCATACTTGCCACCATCTACTGACGCCTCGTGGATTTCTGCGGTAGAGAGTGCGCTCAACACCATGTGTGACAGCTCATTATGAATACCGCCAAGCATGTTTGCGGAGTTCTGTATAAGGCTGTCCACCATAAGGTTCTCAAACGGAGTTCCCTCAAGCTTGGAACGCTTGCGGAGCATCTTGAAATCGTCTTGGTCGATACTGAATGAGTGACCGAACTCAGGAACGGAGCCCTTGTAGACATTCCATCCCTCTGTGCTTCTCTGAGGCTTGTTGCCATCAGGTCCGAGGATGGATGCACGCACGAGAATCGGGGTTTCCTTCATGCCCTGTACCCACTCGGTGTCATCGGTAGGCATACCCCAATCAGCGTAGCGACGCCAGATGGCCTCATTGTATTTCTGATTAGCCGTGTTCAGGAGGACACCGAAAGAATCGGCTCCAAGGAACTGGCTAATGTCATAAGAATAAAGTGTGTTGCTTCTCATAAATCAGTCCTCCTTTTTATTTGCGGTTAGAAAAATAGAATGCGCATCCTGCCTCACGGAGCTGTGTCTTGATGTCGTCAGTGATTGGGAACGTCCTGCGTGCGAGCACGGGATATTCACAGAACCATACTGCGTCGCCGAGACATGCCGTGGCATACGGATCAAGACAAATGTCACAATAGAGCAGGGCGTTGGCCTTTACGCCAGCCTTTCCTACGCTCTTCGGATAGAGTGTGAGAACCGCGCCTTCCTTCGCTGCTGCGGGAGCTGCGCTGAATGTTACCTTGTAGGTGTCGCCTGCATCCTCTACGGCGGTGACAGTCTCGCCCGTTGGAGCAATCATGCCAACCTTTACGGGTACTCCCCACTCGGACTTTGCGACGGTGACTACGGCGTCTGCAACACCCTTCACTGCAATAGTGTAGATAGGAGTGATGGTACGCTTATCCTCGTCAACGCTGACAGGTGCGCCTGCGGGAAGCACGTTTCCGGGAAGCGGAAGGTCTTCAAGATTGAAGCTGAATCCGCCTACCAGCATGTAAGGCTTTCCTTCAAAAACCTTACGCACACCGCCATACTTCTTGGAGTACTTGACGGTCTGGTTAAATTCTGTACCTTGAATCATACTTCTGTTAATTAAAATTGTTTGTTATTTAAAACTCTTCCGCAGTGCCTCTGCGTCATTAGCTTCTTTCTGAGCTTCTTGCGCACGTTGCTTGATATAGTCATCTACCAAGCCTTTCCCCGTGCCGCCCGTGCCGGTTCCGCCAAAAGGTTTTCCACCGTCACCGTAGAAGTCTTTTACTATGGACATATAACCCTTCTCGGCCTGTAACTTCAATACGTCCATATCAGGATTGTCGCCAATCTCCAAGTTCTTTATAGCAAGGTTTACAGCTGGCTTGTAAGATGCGCCCTTGTTAGACAGATAATCAGCAATCTGCTTGCGAATACCGCTTTCAAGGTTTTCTTTCTGCTGCTTGTTATAGTTTTCCATGAACCCGTTTACAGAAGAGGTGAGCTTGCCAATAGCTCCGTCGGCCGAAAGCAGCTGTTTGTTATTTTCGGCGAGCAATGATTTTACCTGTTCAAGGATGTCCAAGTTTGTATTCTTTTTGCCATCATTGCCTTCTGCCTTTGCAGCCGCTCCGTCTGCCTTTCCTTTTAAGGATGCCTCCCACTCGGCCTTGGCCTTGGCCACCGCCTCGGCTACCGCTTTCTTGTTGGCCTCTCCCTGCTCAGCCGTCCATGTGTCCTTGCCTTTTGCAATTCCGTCTGCTACATCATGGCGGTACTGTCCAACAAGTGAGCTGAGCATCTGAACAGGCACTTTCCATGTATCATCTGTGACCTTATCGTCGTCTGCGAACATTGGAAGTGCAGCCATAGCGATTTCATCATAACTTCTGTCGGAAACAGCAGTCGCATTATCTCCGAGTCTGCTTCTTAAACCCTCAATAAGAGATTCTTTCTCCATTACTATAAAATTTAGATTGTTTATGACAAGTTTTTCTTGTCTATTTAATTGCAAAAATACATAAGATCACAAGAAAACAAAAAATATTTACCTAAAAACAATCGGTTTTATGTAAAATTTCCCTTTTATGGATTGATTATTAGTACATTTGCGGTTGTTTATATAATGTATTTATGGTAAATTTAACTGGATTAACAACGCCAAGCGGAAAACCCATAATGGCGTGCGAAGACGCAGAGAAACTGCGAAAGAAGTTTTCATCCAATGGAAACGCTGTAAACTTCATTGCTCAGGAAGGGCCACAGGAGCAAGGGCTGTCTTCTAACGTGGACATTCTTATCACGGGAGGAAACCGTGGTGGAGGTAAGGCAAACAGCTATGCAACCCCAGTGGTCACGCCGAATGGCTTCAAGCTCATGGGCGAGCTGAAGATCGGGGACAAGGTGGTTACGCCTTGGGATGGCATCCAGAAAGTGACAAACATCTACGAGCAAGGAGTGCGACGATGTTATGTGTTCCACTTTGACGACGGCACAACATCCACCGTCATGCCAGAGCACAGATTCCTCGTCGGGAAACCCGGATGTGAGGAATACACCGTTATGACGGCAAAAGAAATTCTCAATCACTACAAATTGGGCGGACAGGGTATGTACGCGCTGCGCGAGGGGGAGACGGAGTTCTACGAGATTCCGCTGCCGCCTCCCGTAAATTTCGAGAACGGAATCACTATTGAGAAACTCCCTATACACCCGCATGTACTTGGCATGGCCTCAGCATACGGCTATTATGAGTTCTCTAAGTATGGGCTTAGGATTGAGAGATACGACAGGTCCACATACAAGCACTTGTATGCAATGGGCTTGCTCTTGAAAATCGCAGGGAAGTATGGATACGCCTCCGGCATACCAGACTCAGCGAGAAAGACCATTACGTCAAGGAGAGCCCGAATCCCCGCGTTTATACCCGACGAGTATATGTACGCAGATGTTGAGAGCAGGATTTCCTTTGTTCAAGGCGTGTTCTATATGAACGCTCATTCCGTGCGTTCCAAACAGTGCGGCTCAATCCTCTATATAAAACTGCCAAACAAGAAATACATTAATCAGCTCGCGCAAATGTGCAGGAGCCTCGGATGGTGGGCAAACGTTATAGAAGAGCGAGATGAACTGGACGGGGTTCCTACATGGAAGATGGTGTTGAAAGCGCCGGATGAGAGAATCCCCGGAAGATGTGTGCCGAAGCTTAAATTCAAGAGCCTTAGAGCTATGGCGTCTGTTCCTCAGTCAAAGTCAGACATTCACGGGCTTCGGAAGAAGATTGTCCGTATAAATGGTGCCTCAGACAACTTGAAGTGCAGATGTATCACCGTCAGCGGCGATGATCACCTGTATATGACTGACGGGTACACTATCAACCACAACACCTTTCAGCTGCTAATGGGTGCCTTATACGACATCGACAAGAGTCGCTTTAATGCCATCATCTTCCGTAAGGAGAAGGACGACCTCACGAACATCATCAGAGACTCACAGGCACTTTACAAGGGGGAAGGCGCTTATAACCGCTCTAAGGACGATATGACATGGTACTTCAACAGCGGGGCAACTCTGTCTCTTACATACTATGCCGGGGCATACAAGGATTTTATTGACCGTTTCCAAGGTCGCCAGTATGCGTACCTCGGCATTGACGAGATTACTCAGATAGACTATCCGAAGTTCAAATACCTGCAATCAATAAACCGTAACGCGTGCGGCATAAAGAACAGAATAATAGGCACATGTAACCCTGACCCTACGTCTTGGGTAAGGACGTTTATAAGCTGGTGGATTGGGGATGACGGCTATCCTATCCCAGAACGTGACGGCAAGGTAAGATACGTTTACATGAAAGGAGAGGACGTGAACGAGGCTGTATGGGGTGACACGCGGGAGGAGGTCTACGAGCAATGCAAGGACGAGATAGACGGTCTATGGGAGCACACATGGGGGAATGTCAATGATGTCCCGGCGGGATATACCCCGCAACGTATGTTCACAAAGTCCGTGACTTTCATTCGTGCCGAGCTCAAATATAACAAGATACTTGTCAAGAGTGACCCTTCGTACTTCGCAAACCTCGCGCAGCAGTCTGACGAGCAGAAAGCCAGAGACCTCATGGGAAACTGGGATTTCATGTCGATGGGTGACGACCTGATAAAGATGTCTGACTTGCAGGCTTGCTTCGACAACGCCCATCAGACTGACGACGGAGTAAGATACGCTTCATGCGACGTGGCGTTCACGGGAGGTGACAACTGTGTCTTATGGCTGTGGATCGGACATCATGTACAGGACGTCTTTGTATGCAAGCTTAACTCTAAGGATACATGCTCGGCAATCAATGCCAAGCTCGAAGAATGGGGGGTTGTCCAAAATCATTTCACCTATGACCTCAACGGCCTTGGACAGACTTTTAAGGGATTTTTCCCACATGCCGTCCCGTTCAACAATATCGAGGCTGTTAAGCCTAAATACAAGAACATATACGACAATATCAAGAGTCAGTGCGCATATACTTTCGCTGAGGACATTCTTGAGCGTCGTATAAGTTTCAACAAGTCTATTCTTGGCAGGAAGTTCAGTGGCAAACACTTCAAAAACAGAACATTAGGTGACATTCTGAAGATTGAGCGCAAGTGTATACGCCAAGATACCGATAAGCAAGACAAAGGATGGTGCCTGATAAAGAAAGCTCAGATGAAGACGCTTGTCGGTCACTCTCCTGACTTCTTTGAGAGCCTCTTGATGAGAAAAATATTCGACATAAAACAGCCAAAGATGGGCATCCCCTCGTGGGCTCGTAATTTCTAAATCAATCATATCATGGCAGAATATATTCAGTCCATTTCGGCAGAGGACATCAATAAGAAAACGCCGACAAAGCGCTCACTGCGCACCAAGAAGCCGTTTGTCCGCATACTTCCATACGGCCACTACGACCACGGAACGGTTATCACCGGCACCATACGCGAAGAGGCTCCCGTGAAAGAGTTCATGCGCCGGAAAAGAGTCACACAGGAAGATTTCCTTCGTGAGCTCGACCCCGCTGGGCATCTCATCAACGACCGAGAGTATTACCCGGATATTTGGCGACAGAATACGGATGAGTCAGACAAGGAGAATTTCGGGAAGTGGTTCTTGCAGGAAGTGCCAAGGTACGCATTCGCCTTTCAGCAGATCATCCTTCAAAAACAGCTTACGCACCTTTGTGGAAACGACATCCAATTTGAGCTGTCTGACAAAGAGGACAACGATACGAACAACAACACGTTCAACGAGTTCAGGCGTGGATGGGCGAAGAAGAACATGGAGGTGGCATGGTACAAGAGCGCAACGTCAGTAAAGGCGACAGGAGACGGTGCGCTGATTGGCTTCCTCGACAACGGAAAGTTCGGGTGGAAAATAGTTTCCTTCCTCGATGGAGACAGGCTGTACCCTCACTATGACATGAGGACGGGACGGCTGTTGTGCTTCGCAAGGGAGTTCACGGACATCGACGACACAACGCTCGCCTCTACTGATTACATTGAAGTGTGGGACGACAAATATTATTACAGGTTCTCCTCTTCCGCCGAGACATCCGCGCCCCTTTGGGACAGCGTGGATTCTCTTGTAAAGTCCAAGTTCGATACAGACGGGTATGTCTGTGAAGAAATGTCTCCACACAACTTCCCGTCTATCCCGGTGGCTTACAAGAGGGATGACAACGGGCCTTGCTGGACGGCCTCTGAGGAAAGCATAGAGAACTATGAGATGGCGTTCTCTCGTCTCGCTCAGTCCAACCACGACTTCGGGCTTCCCATCATGTACGTCAAGGGAGAAGGTTCTACTGAGTTGTCCAACGCTGACCTTACACACGCCTCAAAGATTTTCTTCCTGCCGTCTGACGGAGAAATCGGGTTCCTTAACCGTCAGGATGCGTCAGCCGCATATAACTCCGAGTTGGAGAAGCTGGAGGAGCAGATATACAAGCAGTCGTTCACTGTCAAGGCTCCTGAACTCAAATCGGGTGACACGCCGGGCGTGGCTATCAAGCTGATGTACTCTGATGCCTACGAGAAGGCTATGATAGACTCACAGGAATATGATGCGTTCATAGACAAGGTGGTGGAAATCTTCCAATACGGATATGGCGTGGAGACGGGAAGGCTCCTTGATTTTCAAAAGGTCAACATCAGCCACTATATCAAGCCATACGTCCACCAGAACGACCAGAATGTTATAAACGACCTCTCTATGTCTATACAAAACGGCTTCATCTCCAAGCAGACTGCATCCGAGAAGAATCCGTATGCTATCCCGTCCGAGTGGACCCGTATCGTCAACGAGAAGAAAGAACAGGAACAGATGGATCTGTTACTGCAAGAGCAGAAGCTCAACGTACAGAATAGTGCAAATGTTGACATGCAGGAGCAGCTTATTGATATGCAGACCGATGCTAACATCAAGGCTGCTGAGGCTCAGGCTGACATCAATAACGACATTGACACAAAGGATACGAGCGGCAGCAATGGAGATGATGGCACCGCCGACGATGACAAAAAAGTCAAAAAGGTTACCGTAAAGAAAGGCTCGGTGGCCACTGGCGGACGAGGAGGAAGGCCGAGGACTGTTGGCACGGATCACAACGGAAATAGACCCAACGAGAACAACTGGAGGCTGTGGGACGATAATCATTAATGCGCAGTGGCAGAGGATATTACATTAAAGCTCCCAAGCGGTATCAATGCACCCACGCAGGATGACATAAACGCCGCAAAGGAGTATGTATTGGAGAGGTCGAGGGCGGAGATAGCTCTCGCCTCCACCGTTGACGACATACTGAAAGAGTATGTCGAGCAGATGATACGTATATGCTACAAATACAACATAGACCCGCAGAACTTCTCCTTTGGAGCAAATGACAGCATGAGACAAGAAATATACGCTATTTTGGACGATTTGTTAGAGGAGCTATTATCACTCATCGAAGAAGATTCAGTGCCTCAGAAACGCAAAAACAAGCACTATGGGGCAATTATAAGTTGGTTGGCAACACTCGGCACGCATAACAAAGACTTGAAATGGACAACGCAGTACTACATATCAAGGTTCTCCAAGGACGTTGAGGCTCTTGTGGCGTCTATGAAGTATGCAGGATATGACGTGAATAAGGCTGTAAACCGCTCAAAGTCAATACTCCATACATTGTACACCTCGCCCGAAGTCTTGGCAGCGATGAAGTCTGGGAAGATGTTCAACGCCGAGGGCATTATAAGCGGAGGTACAAAGTATGATCCCTTCACCCACAAACCTTCTGTAGGGCTGTCCAAATACGGGGCGACGAACCTTGTCACGATGGCACGCTCCACGCTTGCAAAGGCGTGGATGAAAAGCCTGTTCTTGGAAAAAGAGGAGGACGGCATGACCGGGTATTATGTATTTCGTGGCAGCACGTACCCATGCCCAAACATCTGTGACATGCAGACAGGGTGGTTTCACCCGATGAGCGGCGGCATGGTTCTGCCAATGCACTCAAACTGCTACTGCTATGTGGTATTCGTCAAAGAAGACGTCGGCGAGATAGACAACTATAGACCGCTTAATTTTAGATAACATGGCTAATTCAATTTATACAAAGAAACTGAAGTCCGAGGCTGACAGCTACGGCATCGGAATAAACGAACTTGTGATGGCTGACCTTATGAGTATCGGCTATCAGAGGCAGGACGCCTTTTACGTGGCGTTCCCAGAATATGCTTCCAAGTCAGTGTTGGAGGCCAACAACATTATGAACTCAATAGCATCAGAGGAAAAGTTCAAGTCCGTTGTTAAGGACAGGTCCAGAAGGCATAACGCTCCTTCTGACGCTGCTGTAGACGATACGCTCATTGATAGTCAGCAGGCGGCTTTGGAGATACTGCGTGTGGCACAGTCTCTGCCGGAGAACAGTAAGGAGCGTGGAGAGATGTTCGTGAAGTATTCTGAAATGCTCAGGAAGAACTCGGAGACGGTTGATACGGGAAATGACCACGTGAACTACTATATGCCGATAAGATGCACCGTCGAATGTCCTCTTTACAAGGAATGGAGGAAGACACACGACGACGACCTGTGACAAAATACGGGCTGTGCTCACGCGCAGCCCGCACAGGTGAAAATCTAATGTTCAAAAAAAAACATGAAGAGTTCAAATTATTCACCTCTACAAAGATAAAAAATCATTCTGACTTTGCGCCATCGTTTGCCTCTTTTTTCCCCAATTTTTGAAGCTCGTCAACCATATCGTGAAATGTCTCGTCGCGCTTTAAGGCTTCCTCGTCGGGGCTCTGCTCCTCGTTAAGCCTATCTTGCTCACACTCAGCAGCTATACGTTCTCCAATCCACCGCACGTCATTGGCCACTGCGTCATATAGCTTATACTTTTTACCGTCCTTTTCTACCTCGCCATTAGGGTTTGCAAAAATCTGAGCGATACAGTTCACAAGATAATGGTAGTCAGCTCTTGGAGTAAGCGTGGCGTTTAGGAAGTTGCCCAAGAGCATGTTCAGCATCCGGCTATCATCCTTTATTGAACTCGCATACGCATCTTCTATTAGATGATAGATAGGCAACGTGCATGGTATCGTAACGCTCCAAGACTGGCTTAGGCTTGACACGACCAGAGCCTCTATGGTCTCCTTACTGCCAACACCCTTGCGTGTCTTGTAAAGGCGAAAATTGCCAACGCGTACCCCCTTGCCGAAACCGATACCTTGATTGGGGCTGGCGGTCTTATTGGTTTTCTCCTTACTCATGCTCGCGCCTCCTTTCCTTTGGAAGATGTCTTCTTCTCTGCCTTTTCGGACACCTTGCCAGTCTTAGGCTCTTCCTCGGTCTCGGGTTTATCCTTAGGCTCTGCGTTAGCCTCACTAATCTTCTTCTTTCTGCCATCCTCGAAGATGGTGTTCTCATCAATTCTGATTCCCATAACTTTTGTATTTAACGTTAAACTTGTGATTCAAAACAATGTCGGGTTCTTCAGTTCATCCTCTATCCGCTTCTTTCCTATCTTGAAAAACCGCTCGTCTTTCTCGACCATGAGGAACCTCCTTCCCTCCCGTATGGCTGCTATTGCGGTGCTCATACTTCCTGCCGTATTGTCAAGCACCAATTCGCCTTTGTTGGTGTATGTTCTTATCAGATACCGCAACAAATCCACGCTTTTCTGTGTCGGATGCAATACTTCCCTCTCGTGCTCCTTGCGTATCCTTATGATGCTTGTCGGGAACTTCATGCCCGGCCTCGTCGGTTCTACTCTCGCAACCTTGTCGTAGGTTTTCAGAGGTTTATTACAACCACTTAATCTCCGTAATTTTTTCTTTATTGTTTTTTTGAAAAATCATAAAGCAATAGGCAACTGCGCTGCCACCGTGTTTCCGCATGTAATCAAAATCTCCATTCTTTGCGCATAAAATCCTTTCTGAATACTGAAAGACATACCTTGGAGGATTCACGTCATAGATGAGCTTCTTGCGTTGTTTGCCCTCTAAGAATGTTGTCTTCAGGAACATGATGACACGTCCGTCATTAGGAATAAGGTCGAGAGCGTGCTGTATGAACTGTGTTGCATATTTGTATGGAGGGTTGGTGAGTATGTCAAACGTTTCTCCGTTTGCCCATTTGTTCAATACTTCATTATCCTTTTCCACTTTCAGAAAATCAATGCCATACGTTCCATAGCCACGGTCTACCAAATCAGAGCTAAGGACACCATGTCCGCGGGATTCGAGCCAGTTTGACAACTCTCCACTCCCACAAGCACACTCCCATACTTTGTGATGTATAGGGAACTTAGGATAGAACAACTCTAATGCCTTCGGGTCTGTCGAATAAAAGTCATCTTTCTGTCTCTCACGTTCAGTATGATTGCTCGCCCCAAGTGTTTTGAACACCGAATTGAAGCCTCCCGTCCAGTCCTTACTCATGGGAACCTCCTTTCACGTTGAGACCCACCGAATTGAGCGTTTTGTGCCATTCCAACGTACCGTCTTTGCACATCTCTCTGAGGGCGTTCGTCAAGTCGTCAATAACGGCACGCTTAACATCCTCCATGAGGACGTAGTTTGGAACCACATTCTCTTTGACGTGTTTCGCCTCTATTTCTGATATGATGTTCTTGATATATTCCTTGTCCATAATATTGACTCGAGGAAACCCAGGAGTCTTTAGCTTCTGGGTAGTTTACCCTAACACGTTTTTAATTTTTTTGTCAATAAACTCATCTGAGGATAATTTCTCTATAGTTTCTTTTATATTAAAAGGAGGAAGTTCTGGATGTTCAGTGGTAATCTTCGCACAGAACATATCCATGATAGCTTTACAGAATGGTTGCTTTTCCATGTCGGCTATTATAGCTTTATGTTGTTTATAAGCCTCCCTTAATTCACCATTGTCACGGAAGTATCGTAGTACTTCCGTTAATGCAACAACGAACGTTTTGTCGTGCATTGGATTGTTCTTAATATCTTCTAATTTACTCATTAGAAGAAGTAAGGCTGAATGTAATTGTTCTTTATCCATACTGTTTTAGTCATTAGTAACATCGCATCGTCCCAAGAGTGTAACTTTCTTCCACAAAATTATTCAATGGCTCGTTTACAGCTCCGGTGTTAATGTAAACTCTATCCTTGGATTGTTCTTGTCGATGAACTTGCGTGCGTTGATAGCCACACATCTGTTGTCATTCTTGATAGCCTTGCATGACTGGAGGCAGTCGAGGATGACTTTGAGAGAGTTGTCAAGGTCATGGCTCATGGTAGGAAAATACACATCGAGGTCGAGGCGAAAATACCCCTCTAACATCAGGCCTCTGTACTTGCCACACTGCATGTAGAAAGACTGCTCGTATTTCTTCATTGCGGCCGTCTTTGCGAGGCTTCCATGCCCGGCTATTGTGATTATCTTATAGCTGTTGGCCTTTGACGGCACAGAGCCTATGATTACTTGTTCCTTGTCCATAAATCTATTGTTTGTTTACCCATGTCTCGTACTGTCATGGCAAGTTACATATTAGTATGTCCGAAACCGCCTCCACGGTCGTTTGTCATGTCAAGTTCATCAGCCTCAACCATCTCTGTCTCAGGAACACTCACTATCTGCATCTGGGCGATACGAGTGCCCTTTTTTAGGTAGACACGCTTATAGTAACCACCGTAGTAGTGGGAGTAAAATAAAACGCCAAGACACCCACGAAACTTCTCGTCGACAAGTCCAGTTATTACCTCTGCGTCTATTCTTACATCACGTTCTTTGCCATCCTGGTCTACAACCGTAGCCTCAACACCTTTTAGCGAGTATCCGCTCCTCGAACGTATGAAAGCTGCCATGCCATGTGGAAGCTCCATGCGGAACTTCAAGTCTATGCACTGCCTGCCTACCGTCACATCGGTGTCCTCCGGCACATACATGTCATACGCAGCGTCGAAAGGAGTCGCCTTCTTGGGCATCATGCCGCCCTCCAACTTAATCTTGATTTGTTCCATTATTATCTTTGTAAATAATCTTTAATTCTTCCAATTGTTATCTTTCTCTTAAATATCACCAAGAATCAAGAATCATATAGAATGAAAATGTGAGTGCAAAACAAAAGCCGCTGCTATCAACGCAAGCAATACATTAGGGAAAATTTGTGCAAGAACAATACTTCCACCAATAGATATTGCGGCGCATAAAACAGCCATCCATAAATGTTTCCAATCAACCATTTTCGATATTCTTTAGTTCCACATATAACATGACAGCATAGCTTGCCATGTCCTTCAACGTGTCCATCAGACTCTCGTCCTTGACTTCCGCCTTGCCATTCTTCACAAGACTCTTCACACGCTCCATCTTATCGTTAAGGCGTACAACACCGGCAGTAACACCGAACTCCTCGAAGCTCTTGTGGAACGCGTCACCGTAGTCCTTGTTCTTCTTGGCGTGAAGGTCTCTCATTTCGTTGAGAACGGACTCAAAGGTGTCGGATTCGATACCTTTTGTTTTGCCATGCGAGTACTCTTTCTCTTTGTTGCTTGCCATCTCATTCAATCCATCAGAGAGCTTGACTTCCTCGTGGGTCTTTTCATAGCCTTTGTAAAGGTTGTCAATCTTTATATGGGCTGGGGTGATACATACTCCTGCGTCCAAAGTCTCCTTGTATGGCCCTGCTCTAAAGACATCCTTAAAGCCTTTGGAAAACTCGTCAAAACCGTCAAGAACCTCCTTGAGGGTATTGCTCATGCCTTTCCTGTCAATGCCTTTGTAATCGTCTTTCTGCACTTTTCCAAAGGTCTTTCTGAAAGTGGCATCCTTGTAGAACTGAAAGGTTTTGCCATCTCTCACAACCCATCCGAACAAAGGAATGACGGTCTTAAACTTACGTCCCCTATGATCTTCGTAGACTATATTAAGGTTGCCGAAGCCGTCGTCCCGCGTACAACGGGACTTGGTAGTAAGACGGATAAAATCAGAGACTTCTTTCTGATTGTCCCCCTTCCATTGGATAGCCTCTACTGGCGTTTTTCTCATGTACTTCATAAGCTATTATAATTGTTCATGTATGTTGTATTACTCATGTATCTTCTTTCCTTATACTGCTTAAATGAAACTTATGACACACTGGACACTCGTACACCTTCCAAGTCAACACAGGAGAGCTGTGTATCGCCACCCAGTTGTCAGCACTCGCCTCATCATCGAAACTCATCTTAGCCTTCCAGCTGCCGCCCTTTCTCACATAGTGCTCCCTCGGGGCGACACCACCACACCTAGGCCTCCTGTCGTTGAACCTCCTAAGCCTCCCCATGACAACTACTCATCATCATAACCGAAGTCATCATCGTCATCCAGCATATCCGTGGCATAGATGTTGACGCCTATCTTGGAACCGTTCTTGACCCTTCCGCCCGTACTGGCGTTGTACTCGTAGTCGTACTCGTAGTCAGTGGTCTCTATGCTGCACCGTGCGCACCCGATAGCCTTCTTGAACTTGTCAATGGCCAACGAAACGGTATGCCCCAACTCGTTGGCCGCTATCTTCCACTCGTCGCTTGTCTTGTCTATCATACGCCAAATCCTATCTTTTTGTCACTGTATACCTCGAAGAACACGCCCGCCGAGCACCTCTTCTTCACATAGCCGAGACCCCTCGCGCCCCTCGCTCCACCTCCCATCATCTGGGCCATAGCCCTTGGGGTGTCAACGTCGATGTCCACGTCGTTTCTCTCACACCAATCCTTGTACCTGTCCCACAGCGTGTTCAACAGCACCCTGTAAGGGTTCTGTAGCCTCGTCCGACCGACAGGAGCCATCCCCTCGTCCTGAAGCCACACCTCCATCTGCTGCCCCGACGCCATCATCATCTTGCGCTGCTCGACCTCGTTGTCCTTGCTCCTTGGGAACCTGAACCCGTACTCCACGAGTTTCCTGTATCCCTCCAAGCACCAGTTCCATATACCGCTCGACTCCTTGCACAGCCTCGAATACAGACCAGTGTCCATGTCCTCAGCCCTCACGGAGTATTTGAAGCGCACGATGAGGAGCCTCCTCAGCAGTGCCTCGTCAGTGCTCCTGCTCGAAGGCATCCTGTTCATGCTGAACACGAAGAACGGTATCTCGTTGCTTGACGAGGCGTTTCCCTTGATCCTCCTGTACTCCACGTGGTCGGCAGAGCACAGCCGCTTCAAAAGGTCCGTCTTCTTGGTGATGTCACTCATCTGTATCTCGTCGCACCTGTTGTACCGTCTCCCGATGATAGGACTCGTGCCCAGCATCCTGTTCAGCACGTTTCCGTCCAGCAACGTAGGGAGGCTCGCGTGGGAGAACAACTCCTCCCCGTACACGTGCTCCAGCACGTCCAGGCACGTGCTCTTCCCGTTGCCTCCGCTGCCTACCATCCACAGCATCTTCTCCACGCTGTGCCCAAGGCCAGTCCTTGCCTTGACGCCAAGCCCGAAGAACATCTGTAACGTCCGCATGTCAGCCTCGCCCAGCGTGTTCCCAAGGAACGCCTCCCATTCAGGGCACCTCGCCCCAGGGTCATAGTCGTATTCCCTCAGCTCCCTTATGGGCAACCGCTCGCCAAACCCGTGTCTCATTGGCTCCAGCGGGTCGCTGAAGTCCCATACGCCGTTCCGGAAGCCCACATACGAGCTGCCCTCACCCATCACGCTCATCATGGCACCGTCCACTATGGCCTTGCCAAGCCTCTTCTCGCAGCTCATCAGGTCTCCCTTGTGGATGCTCGGGTCAACCCTCAGCAACACGTCCCTCGCAACCTTGCACATCAGACTGTCACTGACATCCCTGCCATACGAGCCGACTCCAACCCATACCTTCCCGTCAAACACCATGACACTGCCCACAACGCTGTCATACCTGAGGCAACCGCCAGAGGCACGCATCAGGGCGTCAACCCATACATACAGCCTGTCGGAAGTACGACTCATGCCCGTACCCCCAACAACGCTCTTCTTGTCTATGCTGCGAAGCAACTCTTGCTCCATCAGATCGCGTATGGTATCTATGTTATTACTCAATTCCATATAAACAACCGCAAATATACAATAAACAATCCATACATTATTTGAATTAACATTCATTAACGCGCACTTTCCCCTATCGTCGTAACATTACGACGTGTTCATACACACTCACGGTAACTTCCTACACTGGAAACCACACACTCACAACTTGTTGCTATTCACTGATATACAGCGATAATGCCACTCAATATATGTATCTTACTATAATACATATATATAGAAATAATAATAATATAGTGATATACTATATATACATATCTACATTATATAATGTTCATTCTATGTATATAAACGTTGATAGTTAGCATGTTACGTATTTTTCAGAGTGTAGATAACCGCTACACTAAACTATTTCTGTTCCTACACTCAAACATACGCAAGGAAAAGACTACAATCTCTTTGGAGGATAAACTGACCCAAAACACTCTGATTGATTATTAAGCAAGGAGTAAGCAAGTAAGCAAGTCGTAAAATAAAAAATAAAAAATTCAGATGAGGAATGAATATGGTTTTTTATCCCTTGGCTTTTGGGGGTACCCCTGGTTAACTTGTTGATATTTAGATATTTATCGTTAATAGATACATTATATTTAATAATGTTTTTATGCTCACAAAATAGCCGTGGATGCTTGTCGGACAACATCTTTTCGGCACATTTGCAAGCATACATATAAATAAACAAACTATCTTTGCAACGTCAATTAAAAAATAAGAGCTATGAAAAACACATCATCTAAGAAGCTTGCGGCTATGCGCCGTTACCTGAATTGGGACTACATCTTCTGCGCAACGGTGCTCGCTGGTTGCGCTGCGCTGCTCGTCTATGCGGAATACGTAACGACAGAGGTAATATGCCGGTAACACATTACTATAGAGCCGCGCTCGCCTCCTCCCCTGCGCGCTATCACAGAGCGCAAAGGGGTGGCAATAAACAAATAGTAGAATACCTTGAGCGCAACAAATATGATAATAACGCCCTGCTTGCCTGTTGCATGGTAGCAAGGCACAACAATAACAATAAACAAAATAAACACATTATGGCAACAAAGAATTTGTTACAGTCAGAATTGGGCAAAACAGTGTTAAACGGCGTACGCTCGCGCATCTTCGACGACTTCGGCGCGTCGCTGTGCGCGTCGCTCTCCTCTTCCGCATCTGAAGGTTGCGGCGTTGGTCGTATCACTTACGCGGCCTTGATCGCAACATGGCGCAAAGATACAGTTAACGGCGCTTACATGCTTAATGAGACAGAAGGGCGCAAACTATTTGCCGCTAACCCGGCGGACGCCCGCGTACGTCGCGTGGGCGTCGAGGGGCACTGGTCCTTCTTCGTGTCTTCTTCTGCTGATTCTGATTCGCTCTTAGTCCTCGTTGGCGGCTGGTTGCGTTCGTGGGCTGCTTGGTATGACTCGGTTGTGAGGTACGGACACTACGGCGAAGGCGGCGTGCCTGCTGTCTCCTGCATCTCTGCCGCCTTGCTTGAGCACTGCCGGGCGCTCTGGTCTTGGCGTGGCGTTGGTGGTCGAACGGCTGCGACATCAGAAGAAAAGCGGCAAAAGAAGGTCGCAAAGGCTGTCGAAGGCCTTAACGCTGCGGAACTGCTTGCGGCCCTGAAAGCGTCAGGCGTGGACCTGTCGGCGCTGGTCGGCGGTGCTCTATCTGACAAATAACACTTGTTAGGGTGCCCATGGCGGGCGGCCTTCTGGCCGTGGGGGTTCGACTCCCCTGCACTCTCCTATTTTTTCGGGCGTTTGCTTGGCTTAACGGCCGGGCGCTTAACGGCGGGGCAAACGTCAACGGGTTTCACGGTGTCTATGTTAGTAGCTATCTATTATACTAATATAAGCACAATTGCCGGGGCTTTCCCCTGCGTGGATTCCGTGTCTTTTCTTGGCCCTTTAGCGACAACAAAAGAGATACAAAGGCGGTCTACCTTTGTAGGGGTTTTTTGCCCCTTTTCTTGCCTCTTTGCGCGGGTATGATTAGTAGCGAGTATGTAGCGACAAAAAGCGATGGTTATAAACGTGCAAAAACTTTGTCCTACTTTAGTGGCGGGTTTGGATGTCTTGGCGGTCGGCTGGTCTGGTCGGCCTCTCGGTCTATATGATACGGTTTTCCCCTTCGGTTTCCTCGGTGATCCTTCTTTCCGCGTCCTTCACCTGTCGTTGTGGTGGGGTCGGTCTGCTGGGATCGGTTGTGCTGTGCTCCCCAGCTGCGTTACGTGTAGCGTCTGCGGTTGGTTGCTTGTGCGTGTCTCTACGCTGTTAACATTGCGTGCGCTTTATCTCTTATATACTGCTGCACTACGCAATTTAACGGGGTTCTGACGTGTTAAAAAATGGCCTTGGAAAACTTCTCAACGTGGGCAAAACAAGTCGTTTATACGCCTTTTACACGTGTTGTGTAAGGGCGTCCCCTTCCGTGTCGCCGTCGCCCGGCCGCTGCAAGTTGTTAGACGCAAAACTACAGCGCCGGGGCGGTGCTTCGCCTGCTCCTCGGTGTGTGCCGCGTGTTCTATAATATAAGATAGTCGCGCGGTGCTCGAGGCTGTCGCCCGTCTGCTTCCCCTGCCTGTGTTCAGGTCGGGGCGGTGGGTGGCTGGTGCCTGGTGTGTTGTGAGAGCACACCAGCGGGTAATTTGCGTTAAACAAACAAGGCGGCGTTAAGGTGTAATAACCTTTTTGCCGCCTTGTTTGTTTCGCCGTTTAAGATAGTCAGTTACACTACCTATTAGGTACATGATTCAGAACTTAAAATAAGGGGTAAAACCCTTAAAAACAACCCTTGAATCATGGCCCGGTTCAATCCCGGGAAACGGCACAAATTATTCACTTAAAACGCAAAGAATTATGGACACAAAACTTACAGAGAAACAACGTGAATTATTAAGCGAAATTCAACGTGACATTTGCTTTGCAAAATGCAATGCAGATGCGTTGGAATTAGGTCTGCTTAATGGACGGGCAAAAGTGCAATGGTTTGCCAGTACATATCAGGTATTATATACCGCGCTATGCAATGCGAAAAGGTTGTGCGAAACCACATAAGAAAAAGCGTTGTAAATCCCTCCCTAAAACCAGACGGTGGTTTTCAAGTGGGTTCGACTCCCACTTAGGGAACAATAATAACTAATAAAAACGCAAAGATATGATTACAAAGAACATTGCTGCATTTTGCAGTGAATTTGAGAAAAGACTCGCACATGAATCAATTGATAAAACAATCGCTGAAATGTGCTGCAAATCAAGTCGTGAAATCTCCAACGTATTTGGCTATGAATTTTAATAGGTTTAACGTTGAGAGCTACATTGAAAACGTGGCTTATAATAAGGCTGATAAAGCCTATAAAAGACACGGCCAAAAGCGAGCTGATTTCGTGTACCAAACGGTCAAGAATTATGGCTGGAGACTGTGGGACGATTTAACCAACAGTCTTAACGGCAACCAGGCTGAATATTGGTTTCGGAAACAGTTCGGGGACGAGGACTTGAATGAACCCTTAGAAGCGAGCTGCAATCAGGCACATGAAGCGTGCTTGAAACCTGGTCCGCAAATGTGGGCCAATTCGGTTAAGGATGATTTCAAGACCATCCTTAAAAAGCTCAATGATTTCACGCATGGAAAGAAGAGTGAAAAGAACAAAGGATTCATCGTTAAAAGCATGGTTGACATGTGCAACATGTTCGTTGCCGTTGAGCCGGGCTTTTACAACGAGGAAAGGCACGGTAAATACCTGCCTAAAGCTGAGTTCAGTTCCATGCTTCAAAAGTGTGGTGAAATCGTATCTCAATTCGGATGAAAATCCCGAGGCTATTCGCGGTTGAAACAGACATGAAATCTGTTGGCGGTTCGACTCCGCTAATAGCCACACTATTAACGCAAAAAACAACATCTAAAAATTAAGGAATATGATTACTGGAATTTGTATGGTACTTTTCGCCGCCATTTCAGGCGAGAAAGTACAAGTGAAAATGGACGCTAAAGAGTTCGCACATTTGGTGTATGAATTCAAGAAGAAAAAGTCTTCCTGCTTCAAGGAGGATTTCACCTACGAAAAGGACGGGCAAACCTTCCATTATAAGTGGTTTGGTTTGATGAAGCGATTCCGTAAGGGGTACACCCTTGAGTTCAGCGTCTGAACAGTACGATAATTCTCTGATGGTTGATAGTACGAAAACCCTTTCGGTTAGCAGTACGAAAACTATCAAGGAATTTGGGCTGTAGTACGATAACTGTTTGATAGTACGAAAACCCACTATGGAAAGGGGTAATTGAGTTTGGTCTTAATTACCCTGCAATTCACAGTACGATAATTAAACGCAAAAGAAAATGAAAAAACAGTTAGTATTCAAGTACGATTTGGACTGCAAAGTTTCAATCTACGTACCTTCAACAATGGACGTAAACAAGCCAGTGGACAACACCGAAAAGGTACTCGAAATAATCAAGAAATTGAGTACGATATTCGGCGGCGCAACGGCCTCAAATGCCTTTGGAGGTTGGGTGGCTCAAAGCGGTGAGGTTGTCACTGAGAAAGTGACAATCGTTTATGCCTTTTGTTCAAGTGAGCAATTGGTAGAGAATATCAACACCGTTTACGACATCTGCCTGGACCTTAAAAAGTCCATGAAACAAGAGGCTATTACGCTTGAGATTAACGGCCAGGTAAAGTTCGTCTAAATTCAGTACGAAAACCTCCATGCTTTCAGGTAAGCATGGAGGCTCAATTAGAAACGCAAAAACATAATCAAAATGAAAGTATTAAATTACATCGTTTGCAGTACGATAATCTTTATAGGTATCGTGTTGCTTTCGTCGGGCGAGATTGTCCCGACTATCATAGGCCTTATCTGGCTTGCAATCAATCTGAAGTTTTCCTGCCTAAATGTTGGCAGTAAAATGTGGAAGAAATTCCTCAGAACCAACATCGAAATCAACCGATATTTCGGGCTGGAATAAGTACGGATTTTGCCCTTGGGTTTGCGGAATAATTCAAGGGCGCTCTTCACCAAAACCAATAGATTATGGACGCAAAAACAGTAGAGAAAAATTTCAGGTTTCACCATCGCTCTTTCATGCGCGGTTATCAGTCGGTAAAACAACCGACAATCGTAAGCCAATATGCCGGGAAATTCGGCGAGGGTTTTACAATTGAATATCCCTCACTAAGAGAGCGTGTTAACGGCAAGATTTCTAATAGATTTCACGCAATTGATTATTACGTGAAAGAATCATAGAAATTCAATTTGCACACGACTTTCACCCACTTAATTGCTGGGTGAAAGTACGATAATTTTAACGCAAAGAATTATGGACATTTATTTAGAACAGAATTGCCCCAACTTACTTGAGGCAATTAAAGAGTCGAATTATCCTCTTGAAGACGTAGAAAGAGAACCGTTTAGTTGTATCTTAGGTTGTTGCACTCAAATTACATTCGATAATTTCGTCAAGGGAAACCACGACGAAATAGAGGCTGCAATTCAGTTCGCATCCATGTGGGCAATCGACCCGAACGAATGGGACCTGTCTACAGATGAAAAACGAGCAGGGTTTGCTCTGATGTATCTGGCCGTTGAACTCGAAGGAGATGTAGAGGACGAAACAGAGACTAAAATCGCCTAAGATTAGCCGTGATTCCTTTGATGATTTCACGGCTTCGACTTTCACTAAATTAAACGCAAAGATATGAAAACATTCAATGTAACAAAAAGAGTGAGCAAGCAAGCTCGCCAAATGTGTGAGCGTATCATTGAGACTCACAACAAGTATTCAAGGTCATATTTCTGGCATCCATCTGCGACCGCTTATGGCCGCAGATATGCAGAGCGGAAATTCAAGGCAGAAAACCCAGACGTTTCATTTGTCAAATATGGCAACGAAATACGTGTCAGTTTCAAGTACAATGAGACTTGCCAAAACGTGTATTATCGTCTTTTCGTTTCCATATTCAAAAACGGAGAACTTATAAAGTATGGAAACATCAAGAATATCAAGAAGATAATCCGCGCCTAAATCAGGCCCCAATTTCCTTGTCGAAGTTGGGGCTTCAATATTCACCAAATAAAACGCAAAGCAAATGAAACAGATTTCAAAGGAAAACTACTACTCAGAACATGAGCTCGTTTCACAGTGGGTTAATGAAGGCCGTTTCGTAACGATTTTCGAGGCCAAACGTAAGACGGGATGCGACGACGATACCCACTATGTAAAGGTCTGCCTTATATCCAACGATAAAGGCACGTGGGACATGACCGATTGTGTGTCAAAATTGGTAGGCGCCCGGTACTCGGAAGCCTACGGGAAAGACGGTACGCTTATATGGCACAAATCCATCTTTGATTTAATGAGAAATATACTCTGCAAATTAAGGCTGTTAGGCTACACTATCAACGTCAAAACGGAAGACGAATCCGCCGTCAACCGCACGTTCCGATGGATTTAATCCACGCCCAAAATCAGTCCGCATTAAGTTGCGGATTGATTCCAAATTAATTTCTATAAGATTATTCACTAATTAAAACGCAAAAATATGAAGTATTTAACAGTAAAGAACTACAACGAGATCGAGAGTGCAAAGAACGCCGTTATCAACCGTGTGAACGAGGCTCAAAAGAGAGACCGTTTTAACAACTACGGTACAGAACGTTTCCTGATTTTCGACAAGGACTTGGCCGAGGAAATCAAGGCCAAAGACGGCTTGCGATTCGTTGAGAGTTACAATTGTGGTAACATCCCAAAAAACAAGTCTGCGAATGCCACCATAATTGACGCCTGGTCTTGCGAGTTTTATTACGACGCAAGAGACGGGCGTAATGGCATCACAGAAGGCTGCCATTTCCACCTTGTATCTTACAAGGGGATGCTCTTCAATTACAGCTCCTTTTACTCAAAGACAGCGGCAGTCTTTTTCCTGTTCAATGACAGTACGGTTTATGACAAAGTTCCCAAATCGAAATCGCCCAACAGAATGGGCACGATAACCGACAAGGGAATGGAGGCATGGTATCAGTACTTAATCGGACGCAAAAAGCTGGCTGACAGCCTTAATAATAGCGCCGACAAGAAGTGGGCTGATTTGGTTGAGAAAATCAAGAAGCTCGCCGAGGGAATGAACGTGCCTTTTGACGAAGATTATCGCCTTAAAAACAAGTGCGTTATCAGGGATTATGATGTTGATATTCGTATCAATGGAATCCGCGCCAAATTCCACTACGATTCCACAAGCGGATATATCAGCAAGGAGATGTCGCTTTGCACCTATGATTTAGGCGGAGATTTCTTGGACATTTTCGCCAAACTTGCAGACAATGGTTTTGGAGAGTAAATCCTCTCAAAAGTCAGTCCGCATTTATTTGCGGATTGATTTCAAATATTATTCACTAAAAACGCAAAATTATGAGAAAGAACATCAAGACTTTAGCAAAGGAATTAGAGGTGGTAGACTACTGTGAGTATGTAATGTATGCCGCTGTCAATGGTCAGTGGGGATCTGTTACCGAATTAGTAAACGAAATGCGCAAGGATGACTTGTGAGAATTCGCATACATGATTTGGTGCGGCAATTACGATACGTTTAGCAACCGTATCCAGGGAGGTGTTTTGAGAGAGGTTCTCAATGCAATATAAGCCCTGTCTCTGCGACCTTTCCCGATTGGTTTCGGGAGAGGTTCCTAACGCATTATAAACCATTAAAACAAGAATGATATGAAGAATTATTTCGGATTGTTTAACTCACGTGACATCTACGACGAGTCTGTGTTCGATGACATCAAGGAATCTCTAGCAGAATGCAACGAGATTCCTGATACGGAAGTCTCGGATGAATGGGTGTACAACGATTTCTACGATCAGCTAAACTGTGAACGTCTGAATTTAGACGTTGAAACAGGTGGCTATATCATCGCCCTTGCAGACCTCGGATTGTGGGATGGAAGACGAATCGGATACCGAAAATTCGGCACCAACATCAAGGACATTTTCAATTTTTGTTCTTGTGACGATGCTGAGTGGTATGCCGACATGTACAATGTGAGAGCAAATCTGTACCACCATGACGGAACTAATCGCCTCGTGTTTCGGTATGTTGAGAGCGAGAACGAACTTGAAAAGGTTTGCGATGCCATTTACAATGGCAAAATCAAGAACGAAAGCGGCTTCTTCCGTATGACAAAATCAATACGGCCTTTCATAGCAAACGTGTATGGATGGAAACAATACGGTAAGCAGGCGTCGCTGTATGCCGCCTAACCTAATCAAGCCGCTTATTGAGTGAGCAAAACTCCTCAACTTAAGGCGGTACAGCCCGCCCGATTTTACACTTGCAAAGATACAATAATCTTTGCAAGTACACAATATAAATAAACTTAAAATTAAATCAAAACGCAAATGAGAACTGTTTATGGATTAGCCGTTGCCGAGAAAGGCGAGAGTTGGAGTGGTATCCCCGACAAAATATACAATGCGATAACACACAGCTATCCAACAAAGGAAAGCGCAGTGGATTCCGCAAGGAAATTGTTGGATGAAGTCGATAGTATTCTCTTTGTAAAAGTATATGTTGATACGTTTTGCAAACATGGAATTAAAAGAGAATATTTAACAAGACTTTCCGCCTAACTTAAAGCCGTGGAACAGTAGTGTGTTTCACGGCTACATTGTCCAACTAAAATTAAACGCAACATGAAAGCATTTGACATCATCGACGAATTAACAAGAAGTTATTATGAAAACAACAACGGTATTTTTACGGCTGATGAAGCTACAAGTATATATTCGTGTCTTCAACAGATGTTCGGTAAGAATTTCGAGGTTGTTTACGACAAGGGGAACACCTTAAAGACGCCTGAGAAAGAGATGAAGTTTTACTACTCTTACAACGACAGATTTGAAAGAACGTTCGATAGAGAAATCTATGCGATTCTCAAGGACAATGACGACCTGATTTATATCTACGAAGTCGAGTAGCATCCATGACAGTAATTCTCAGTTGAATTACTGCCTGCAAACACTAACGATTTAATACTTAAAATTATGATTGCAAACGGACTCATCTATTTGGAGTTAATTAACGCTGGTGATGTGAAGATTCTGGTGGAAAAATATCCGCCAAGAACTTACTACACTCACTATCGGAGAAAGGACGGAGAAACCAACGAAGAACTATTTAAGAGGATCATGGATCATGTTTACCTGCTGTCAAAGTTCAATTGGGATACGGGACGTACTCCATTACGATTGCCAATTAAGCAAGCGAGAGAAGCATGTGGTATTGATTAGTTTTAAGCCTTCAACCCCTTGATGAATTGGAGGCTGCAAATAATGTCTAATTTAACGCAAATGGAATTAACAAAGGTGTATCTGAAAGTAAATCAAGACGGCGAAACAAAGAACGTTTTCGCCACGGTTGGGAAGGCAATCGACAACCTTAGCTTGGAAGCTAAAAGGATTAACAAAAGCCTCATCGTGTCAAAGACGTTATCCACCCTAAAATGGAAGGGTAGAGATGGCAAAAGTTACTCCTATGAAATCAAGGAGTGTCCTATGTGTGACGACATCCATCTCGACTACATGGATTATCCCCGTGCTTTGATTTACTGATTTACGTCCCCGCTCTGTTGCAGGAATGGGGACTTCAATATTCACCAAAACTAATAGATATATGGTAAACAAAAAGAGGCAAATTCTCGCGTTTTATCGGGTCGCTAATCCTCTTGGTTTCGACAGGCACACGTTCGATACATGGGACGACGAAAGCACCTACAAGGAATTGCAGAAACTGCTGGGTTTAACCAACGACAATTTAGACAGCTATGTGTACTTCTATTCCGTAGAAGATTTGACGGACTTTCAGGAGGACTTCAACAACGAGGAATGCGATATGTGTGACGGATGTAATTGGTGGTGCAGGTTGCTGACTGTTTCTGAGTAGAATCAAGGCGGTAAGTCTTTAATGATTTACCGCTTACAATTATCAACATTAAACATACAAAATTATGACTACAAAAGAACAAGTTAACAACGCAAAGGAAATGTATTATCAGTCATTGAGAAACTACTTAGATACGGCCAAAAAAGCCGTAGCAGAACAACGCGGTTTTTACCTCAAAGATGTCGACTCCGATGAGGATGGTCAACCGGTACGTATTCACACCTCAAACTTAGACCACAACTACGAGTATTTTCCCTCGTTTGACCAAGTAAATATTCGGGTGAATCTGTTTGGCAACGGGAGAACGGTCTTTATATTCCATGTAGTTGAGGGTGATGATTTGTTTCCTGATAATACATGGGTCTCAGAGGACGATTTGTCCGCTAATAATTTGGTGGAATTACTGGACTATATTGACTGGGACATCTAACTTAGAAAAGCAGTCGGGATTTGTTTCCCGATTGCTTACTGATATTGACGATTATATATTAATTCATTATGGGAAAATACTATTCAGTAACTTTCAAAAGAGGTTTATATACGTATGCCTATTCTGACAGCAAAGAGAAATGCGAGGAATATGTACGCAAGAACAAGACCATTAACTTCAACGGGAAAACGTACAAGCTGGCAGTCAAAGAAATCAGCGAATCTTCTTACATCCTTTGCGGTGTTGACGGAATAAAATTCATTAGATAAAGAGCCTCAGCCACGGAGCGGTTCGTCCCACTCCATAGTACGATAAATCAAACACTAAAACGCAAAATATTATGGAAAAAGACATTAGATTTGTTCAGGTACTTTGCAAGCGAATCCGAAGCGGAAAATTCGCATGGGAAAAGTATCAGAACGGAGGGTGTTATGGCGTCCCTAAATTAGGAAGAATGGAAATACAAACAGTGCGTATCATCTGTTCTTACGGACTTTGCGGCTATTCCGTTTGGTTTCCATATTCAAATCTTCCGAAAATTCAATGGGATTTTGAACTGCGTCAAATGTCAGTAGATGGCATGAGCTTCAAACAATGGAGCTATTGGCAGGAGAACTACATGAAATTTCTGGAAGAATGGGCCAAGGCAGAAACAGAACTTGATTTTGTTCCATATATCAAGGGTAAATATCATGTTGAAGTTCCTGCCGACTATTAGGTAGCATCAAGTCCGTAATCGTTTACTGCAATGGTGGCGTGAAAGAGCTGTACAAAGGCGCCATGATGCTCCCTGTGGTCATGGAGGCTGTCTTCGACGTACTTTCGCATAAGGTTTTCAATGACAAGAAACGGTGACTTTTTAGGGTGGCGTTCGGTAGTACGATAACCACCTGCCAATTATTCACAAAACAAAAAAGAGTTATGAATTTAGAAAAGACAAAGATTACTTACCACGAAAGGGAATACGATGCAGTCAACGTTATTCTCGACAAAAACGAGGCAACAGTGAATACGCCTTGCGGTTTTGAAATGCTCTTCGCTGACATACAACTATGGCTCGACATTGTAGGCGACGACAGGCTTAACTCTGACGAGGCGGATGAACCGCAGGACAAAGAGGGCGAAGACGTAGACAATTCCGTCTATTATTATGACCTTTGCGTCTCATTGTATTGCAACGGTAAAATGCCAACCGAAAAGTTCGAGAGATTCGTACTTGATGCGGTTGATTAAAAGCCAATTCAAATTGCGCAATATGTATGACGTTTACTCGTTATACATATCCGAAAAAAGAACTAAAAAAACTACAATTATGGACGCGACAACAAGAGTACAAGAGGTTATCGACAAATTGGAACAGTACAAGAAAATAGCCGGGAACGCCAAGGTCTATGTTCATGGCGATTGGCAGGACAAAGACTATGACCTTACCGACGTCGGATGGGACCCGTTCAAAAAGAAGATAGTCATCAAGATTTGGGACTGAGACTAAGGAATGAGTGACGCGAAAATCGCTCATTCCGCAAAAAACACGCACCCGGCAAAGAAAAATGTTAACTTGCTTGTTTGTTTGCTTGTTTATATTTATCTTTGCGGTGTAAAAAGAAGACAATAACTTATTCAGCCCTCGACATCACGGTTAAGTCATGCGTTATGATTGATATTGAAGACATTGCTTATGAGAATGGCTTGGAGTTGATAGACACAACATCCGCCATGAATGGCTACCCGCAGTGCTTGAAGAGAGCCGTTATCGGTTTCGACACATTTGAGCAGGCCGACGAGCTGGCTAAAGAGAATGGCCTTAGCATCGAGATTTTCACCAAGCGCGATGGATGGAACCTCTGGTACAGAACAGGGGATAAGGCATGGGAGCCGTTCGAGCGTTCGGCTGACGAGTACGGCGATGATTACCGCGGATTTTCAAACGAAGACTTGGAGGATTTCTACGAGAACGAGGTGCAGCCTTTCGTGTCCGACTTTAACGATTTCGCTTCCTTGCGTTCGTTCCTCGACAACAAGGAGAAAATCTACGATGAAATTGAGGAAGCAGATGATGACGAGTTGGTAATTACTTCAGAGGGTAATTATTATGAGACCATCAAGAAAACGGCGATGGAATATAGCTACGATACGCATCATTATGCTATAGGCTTGATTGACAGGAAATAGGATTACATATAAATCCATCCGTCTGCATTGCTAAGAATGGGCATTGACTTGCCCATCCTTACCAACATTTCAAACAAACAAAAACATGACGTACAAAGAAATTATGCTTGACAGAATCCTCGGCAAAGAAACACTGAGCGAAGTGAGAGAGTTCTGGGCCTCAACCCACGCTCCTGAATTTGGCTCTGATTGCACCGAGGAAGAACGAAAGGAAATGGAGTTTATCTCCGATGAGAAAATCCAACGGATGCCACCGCGCAAAATCGCAGACATCCTGTTTAACAACAAGCCCGCAAGGAATGTCGACGAAATGGTAGGTATCCTTTCGAGGGCGACAGGGCGTTCGCCAAAGGACATTTACGCCTCGATTTTCGGTATCGGTGACGAGAGTGAAATGGACGGGTTCTACAGCCCCACAAAGCGCGAGAAGATGCTCATCCAGTTCAAGGTGGACTTCATCCTCGCAAAGAGGTTAGACGAATCTATCGGAACAGACTGCAAGCTTTGGCCTCTTTACCTGAAGGAAGAATGGGATAAAGTCTGTGACTCTATCCCCGAAGAGGCTTTCAACGAGGCAAACGAGGAAGCGGACAGGTATTTGAAGAATTACATGAGGTTTGGATTCCCATCGTGGGTTAATACTGGCAAATAACGCCGTTTCCTTCACTCCTACGGGCTTGAAATCCCATAGGAGTACGATTTATCCAAACAATAAAAACAATGCGCAGAAACGAAGAAAACAGAACTGAAAAAGTAAGTCTTATCGCCCTTGTCGTCTCGATGATGATTATACTCGCTATTATATGGGCGTTTTGCCACTTTGGTTTGTGGTGCCTCTGCTTTCTGTTGTACTGGGAAGTAAAAGAGTGGTTCGAGTACGCAGACCTGTACATTCAGGACAAAGTACGATAACTGTATCTCATGTGGTTATGGTGTCAGTTCACCATTTCCATCCTAAACTCTAAAATCAAAGATTATGGATACAGAAAAACAGAAACAGGTAATCCAAGAAATCCTGTCCTCTTTCCGCATAGGAATAGAGGGCATTTCAGCAACAGAAGGCCCCGCTGCCACCTTGTTTGAAATAAGGCCGAAAGTCGGCGTGAGGATTTCAAGGATAAAGAACCTAACCGAAGAGATTTCCGTTGGATTGTGTTCCGACAAGGTGCGCTTCACGGGAGCCATCCCGGGCCATGGCACGGTAGGCTTTGAGGTGCCAAATGCCGAGCGTAAACTGCTCGACATATCAGACATGCTCTCATGCCAGGAATATGTCGTGAATGACATGGCTCTTCCGTGTATCATCGGCAAGGACATCAACAACGACAATCTCGTATGCGATTTGGCAGCCATGCCTCATCTGCTCATAGCCGGTGCCACGGGGCAGGGGAAGTCGGTGTGCCTGAACACCATTCTCATGTCACTTATGCACAGGCTTACACCAGAAGAGTTGCAGCTCGTTCTCATCGACCCGAAGGAGGTGGAGTTCGGGGTGTACAAAGACAAGCTCAATCACAACTTCCTTTGCAACACGGTAGTCACGGAGCCTTGCGAGGCGCAGGGCGTGCTCAACATGGTGGCGACATTGATGGACAAAAGGTACGGACTTCTGTCAGGCGCGAACGTGCGCAATATCGCAGAGTACAACGCCATCAAACCTAAAGAGGAAAAGCTACCGTATATCGTAGTGGTGATTGATGAGTATGGTGATCTCATCATGCAGTCGGGAAACTGCGTTGAGAAGGTCATCTGCCGTATCGCGCAGAAAGCACGCGCCGTGGGCATCCATCTCATCATATCAACGCAGCGTCCTTCCGTGAAGATTGTCACGGGCGACATCAAGGCCAATTTCCCGGCACGAATAGCGTTCCGCATGATAACCTCAACGGATTCCCGTGTCATCCTCGGGAAGAAGGGAGCTGAGAGCCTCCTTGGGAAGGGCGACATGATATTCTTCAACGGAGAGGAAACGGTGCGTGCCCAATGCGCCTATACGTCCACGGATTTCGTCAAGAAATCGTGTGACGAGATAGAGAGCAGGTACAACGGATGGAACGGGCATCGCTCCCTATACAATATGTCGGGCTTGGAAGAGGCGGTGAACGCTGCCAAGAAAGCCGAGGCCGAAAAGAAAGCTAAATATGATCTATTGTTCGACAAGATTCTGAATCAGATGAACGAGGAACAGAAACAGGCATACAGACTGTTAACCACGTCTCCAAACAACACCATCGACGACAATCTGACAATTGCCGACCACTGCCTCGAATTTGAGACATACGAAGAAATATGCTCCCATTATTACCCGAATTGGGAGAAATTCAAAAGCTTAAGATAGTAATCCTATCCGCCAGAGCTCGGTTGTTTTGGCGGATTCTGATTGTATTTTTCTTAATTAATATTAAAACGAGAAATATAATCAATCAATGGGTTGTTTTTTTTGATTGATTATGCTTACCTTTGCCAACGCAATATAGCACAACTATTGCATAGGTAAGCATATCGCTCTATAATATATATATGCTGCAAAGCCCGAAGCGGAGTTGTGCCCGCGGAGGGCTTTGTTTGTTTAAGGCCCACAGGCATTGCGCCAGGTTTAATTTTCTAATCGTGTTTTAGGATGCAGCTTAGAAGAAGTGCTTTGTATTGGGCGAAAGGAAACAAGGTCCGCATTGAGGCCCTTGCCTTTCTTGTCATGCTCAAAAAGCACTCCGTCCAAAGCACCATAAACAATTTCTCTGTAAACAAGGTTTCTTCCATCACAGGATGCTCATGGGCTACTTGCAAGAAATACATCGCATTGCTCGTAGACCTTGAACTCGTTGACTTCAACGGGGAAAAGAACCTGCTTACTATAAGAAGAATCTCGTCCGGCACCAAACACAGAAATCTCTGCATAGACGGGATTGATTTTAGAAAGCTTAAACTCGCAAAAGACTCCATAAGACACCTTATCCACATGCTGTCACTTTCTGCAAGGCATACGGTCAAGAAGGCGATTCGGATTGCAAACAACCCTAAGAATTGGATGAAGGAAGGCTATTTCGACAACAGAAATGCCGCTTTGCAGTTCTGCAAGAAGTTTGTTGACCAAAATGCTGAGACGGGAAAGTACGAGTACAAGGAATTGGGAGTGTCTTACAAGACCATAGCCAAAGAATTCGGATGCTGCGCCATGACAGCGTTCCGTATCATCAAAGATGGCATACACGCTCACCTCTTCACTAAACACAAGCACTACGAGTATAAGAAATTAGACTACGGAATGCTAAAGGAACACGAAAATTATGGAGAGATGTTCGGGTACACCTTTATCACTAAAAAAGGCTACGGGTTCAAAGTGGGAGCGAACTCCTATGAGCTTGTAAAGGAGACACGTGACCCTCTGTTTGAAAAGTTCAGAAAACATGACTTCCAGAACCCAATGACTGAGGACGAATACGATGAGCTTGTCAGGAGGAAGAAAGAAAAAGAGGAAAAATTCAAGGAGTTGTACCGCTCAAAGGCTTGTGAGCTGTACAGACTGTCTGATTATAGGCTTGATGAAATCTATAGTTGGAGACTTTCTCTGAAAAAACTCTCCCAAAAGGTTAGGGAAGGGCGTTGTCGCCAACAATCAGCCAAGGACGCCACCAAAGATTATGCCTTGGTTCAATATTGATTATAAAAAATGAGAGGTAAAATTAAAGGTTAAATATGGACAGGGAAAAGCTAAGACAAGAGTTGGGAAGACAGCTTCAAGCGTTCGGGTTCAAGAAGGGAAACTCTCTTGATAGCCGCGTGGACCTTTATACCCTTTGGGGGAATCCGATACTTGGAAGAAAAAATCACAGAACCGAGGTTAGCGTTGATTTTTACGGATGGAAAACCACATACTACCCGGAGGTCTTTGGCCACTATGCGATGGCAAAGAGATGGAACGAACACGAAAATCCTTCTGTGAAAGATATTTTCAATGAATTTTTCGACCGGTTCGAGCTATGACACGCACAGAACGGGAACAGTCAGTTCCCCTTAGCTGCGACGGATGCGTATTCAGCCGTCAGGCGTATGGGAAAAAGAGCATCAAAGACCCGTCAAACCCGAAGCGTAAAAAGATTGTAGACATACCGACAGGGCTGTACGGGTGCTATGCTCCAAAAGGTGACCTATACGACAGCTGCATGGAGAGAGGAGTGATATTCACAGAGGAAAAAGGCTGAGGCCTACGGAAAGGACTAAGCTTACAATGCGGGATATTCCGCAGAACTATAAAAACTCAAGAAACATGACAGACTTTGAACGAAAATTCGCGGCACGCTATCCAGAGAGGGGCTATCTCCCGATGATGATGGCAACGGCATTGGGATTGCCAAGAATCACGTGGAAAGACCTCACAAAGGTCAATCTCGTAAGGATTGCTGACCACATCAGGCAGACACACGCGCCCAACTCGGCGAAGACCCTCCTTGCCGTCATCAAGTCATTCCTAAACATCTACTCCGAGGAAGGGCTGTTCCCGTGCAAGGACTTCTCCAAGATTCTCTCTTCGAGGTCAGTGCCGTCACAGCATGTTGCCCTCACGGACGACGAGGTGAGACGCTTGGAGGCATACGTCCCGAAGAACGACACGGAGAACGACACCAAGATACTCGCCATGAGGGAGATACTCACGGGGGCGAGAGGAAACGACAGCGTGGGGCTTAGCATGGACAACGTGCAGAACGGTTGCGTAAGCTACGTAAGCAAGAAGACAAGTCGTGAGAGTGTCATCCCCTTGCACTCGCTCCTCACCAAATACCTCTCCTTGCAGCCGAAGAAAGAGCATAACAGGTCGGTTAAAATCCGCAACCTAAAGAACATCTGCAAGGCAATAGGCATGGACAAGCCTGTTACTCTGTATGTCGGCGGGAAGTCCGTCACGAAGCCCAAATGGGACCTTGTGGGCTTCCATACCTTGCGACGGACATTTGCCAGCATAATGGCATCCAAGGGCGTTCCCGTCCCCGTCGTGCAGAAATGGATGGGACACAGCAACATCATGCAGACGAACAGGTATATCTGCGTTGACATGGAAGAACAGAACAAGAAATACGCGGGGCTGTTCAAGTGAAGAAGCAAAGGCGTCCGATTTTCTTCGGGTGCCTTTTGTTTTTTTGCTCAGTCTAATCTGACCTTGCTGAGGAACGTGGTTCTGAACCTCCACCGCTCGTAGCTTGTCATGGGAGTCTGACGCTTCATTTTCACCGCGAGGTTGTGTTCCATCCTGTATATGCCGTCATAGTTCGTTTTATACAGCCATTCCCTGCCTCGCGCTGCGTACCATATCATCGCGGGATAATCAAAACCAAAAAGTCCTGCCACGTCCTCTTGTGTGAGTATGGAAGAATGTGGCGTATAAGCCCTTATGAAGTCGTTTACGGCCTTTGTGTGCGGAACGGGTATAATCGTCCCGTCGACATGAAACACGCCCTCATAGAGCCAAAAAACGGCCTCCTCGAACGATTCCTCCCTGCTGTATCCAAGCCTTATGCCCAAGTCTCTCATGTTCTGCTTGAGCTCGCAGATAAAATCCACGACGCTTTCTGAAGACAGGTCGCCATACAAATAGGTCTCGCTCAGTGCCGTACACCATTTTTGGAACAACTCGCTTGTACGCCCTATGCCTTTCAGGGTTCTGTAGTCCTTGATCCTAAACGTCCCTTTGATGAAACCGTAAGGGCTGCTTCCAATGAAATCTCTCAGTCTCGATGTCCTCAAAGACAGCTTGTCCGTTTCCAGCGGGACAACGCCCGAAAGCAACACGGCGGCTGCCTTGTCCTTGATGTCGTCATAATAGTCTGACAACATGAACGGGTGCCTGCCTATTAGGTGCTCTTCCTTTGCTTTCCTCGACAGCCGCACCGCCCACGGGGCAATGTCTTCGCAATAGGCCTTAAAGTGACCCATCATGGACTTCTTCTGCCCGGCCTTTGCCTTATACGTGACGGCTTTGTTCACGAGCGACATCGACAGGTCATCGTCGTTCATCATCTCCCTTGGCTTTTAATCTTTCGTAATTGTGTCCTTTCAAAGACTTCCACCCCCTCTCTATTGAGCGTCTTATGCCGTAGAACGTGTCCCCAGTACGTTTCCGCATCTCCACGATGCCATGCGTGCCGAAAAGACCGTCTATGCAGAACAGGTCACAACCCTCTTCCATGGCCTTGTCCCTCGTCTTTTGGTACATGTAATATCCGCTTAAAAAGTCACTCCACGTAAGGTCACGTATCTCGATTCCGTAGACACTGGAAAATCTTTTCTTGACAGCCTCAACTTCCAAAGGATTGGAGCACCAAATGCTCCTTAATACCTTCCCACCCGAAATAAGAGAGACGAGAAACCTGCAATACTTACCGTCCTTGAAGTTCATAAAACTTGTTTTTTGTTAATAATCGTACAAATATACTGATTAACAACAAATACAAACAATCCTAAACAACACGTTTAGCTAAAATTAACATCAATGGATTGTTTACTTGCTTGTTTATTATTATCTTTGCATACAGAAAATGGATAGGCCATGTGCCGACAAGTGGTCATACGCTACTGCCACTTCCATTTTTCTATGTCAAGTAGCGCCAAAAAATTTAGTAGCGTATGATAACAGATGAAATCTTAAATGTCAGTTGCAGTACCGGCAAGGATGTGCTGGTTGTCTTTGGCGAGTTCCTTGACTACTGCATCGACTGTTTTACTCCCCCAAGACCTATACCTGACAGTATAGACAAGAGCAGCGTGTTTTTCAACGCTTTTGCGAGCTTGCAGCTCGAATATCTGAATGGTATAAACAAGCACGGATGGTGCGACCCTTTGGGTGATGTGTTTATGGACCTTATTAAAGGGATACAATCTTATCGCGCGCAGTTCTTCACACCGCCAGCGATATGTGACATGATGTGCGATGTAACCGTGGGCAATTTAGCCGATAAATCTAAAACAAGTTGTGGCGCGTTTGGCGAAAGGGTTATATGCAGTGATTCCGCATGTGGTAGCTCGCGCAACCTTATAGCGTTGGCTTCCAAGTTTGCAGACAAGCCTCGCGAGGAACTTCCGTATTTTATCGGTGAGGACATAGATGCCACGTGCTGCAAGATGTCTGCGATAAACATGTGCGTACACGGTATTCCGGGCGAGGTGGTGTGCCATGATGTGCTCGCCGAGCCTGACACGTTGCGCTTCGGGTATGTCATAAACGAGGCGACCTATCCCATATACACGGGCGTCCCATCCATAAGGCGCTTCGAGGACAAGCGTCACTTCGTTCTGTTCAACACAAGAAAATCAGGGGAACATGGAAAATAAGAACACGGCAATGGAACTTATGCTCCCGTTCGGGAAGACGGTGCAAGGGTCTTCATCTGTACACATGCGAATACGTGTCGTACACGTCAGATATTTCAACGAGAGCAACGGCTTCTCTATCCTCATAGTACGCAAGGACGCCTCCACAAAGGACATCACTATCAAAGGCAGCTTTGAAGACCCTTGTGAGGGAGCTGTATATGACATTGACGGGGAGTGGGTTGAGGACAAGAAATACGGAAAGCAGATTGACGTAAAATTCGCCCGTCCGACAATGCCCGACAAAGCTGACGGAATACGTAAGTTTCTCAGTGGCGGGGTTGTAAAGAATATCGGAGAGAGCCTTGCCGACAGGATTGTCGACAAGTTTGGCGACAAGACCATTGAGGTTATGGACAGCAATATCAACATGCTCCTTACCGTAGAAGGTATCGGCAAGAAGAAATTGAAAAGCATAAGCGAGTCGTGGAAGAGCTTTAAGGGCAACCGCGAAAGTGTCATCTACCTGCTGTCTCTCGGGGTTTCTCTTGGTTATGCCGCCAAAATCTGCAAGAAGTACGGGAAAGACACCATCGGTATGGTTAAGTCAAACCCATACATACTTATCGACGACGTTGACGGGATAGGGTTTGCGAAGGCTGACGCCATAGCCCTCAACATGGGGTTCGATGTCAAGGGCGACAAGAGGCTCAGGGCTGGGCTTGTATATACGCTCACGCAGGCATCCTATGATGGTGACTGCTACATGGAAAGGAAAGACCTTGTAGCCTCGGCGTCAGAAGTCCTCAAGGTAGACAAGGAGCTCGTGGCAAAGAGCCTCAACGGGCTGATAAGCGATGATGCCGTAAAGGATAATGACGGGGCGATATACCTGCCTACATACTTATATGACGAGGCATCCGTGGCAAAGAAGCTCGTCTCTCTCCTCAGCGCCTCAGCAAAAGAGGCAACCCTGGACGACAGCTTTTGGAAAAGCGGGGATATTACTTACGACGACATTCAGAAAGATGCCATCTGCAAGGCCATGGTCTTCAAGGTCATGGTGCTCACGGGCGGTCCGGGTACGGGTAAGACCACGACGATTAACGGAATCATCAAGGCGTGGAAGAGTGTCGGCATGAAAGTGCTTCTCGCCGCTCCTACTGGACGTGCCGCCAAGCGCATGAACGAGGCTACGGGCTATGAGGCAAAGACCATTCACCGTCTGCTCGAATACAACCCCGACGCTGGTTTCCAACGTAACGAGAGCAACCCGATAGAGGGCGACGCCCTTGTCGTTGACGAGGCCTCGATGATTGACATTGAGCTGATGTTTAGGCTTGTGTCAGCCATACCCGCCAACATGCGTCTCCTTCTTGTTGGGGACATAGACCAGCTCCCGTCCGTCGGGGCGGGGAACGTGCTGCGTGACATCATTGCGTCGAAGGTGATACCTACCGTGAGGCTCACTCGTATCTTCCGTCAGGCGGCGACGAGCCGCATCATCACCAACGCGCACCTTGTTAACGAGGGGAAGATGCCGGAAAAGGACAACGGGGAGAAGTCTGACTTCTTTATGATGAACGACGACGACTATCTCCGCATAGAGAACACTATCGTGGGCCTTGTCACGCGGAGACTACCCGAATACTACGGGGTTTCCACAGACGACATTCAGGTGCTGAGCCCGATGCGAAGGACGAACAACGGTATACAGAACCTCAACCATAGGCTGCAACAGGCGATAAACCCGATAGGTGACAGCATCACATACGGAGATACCGTCTTTAGAATCGGTGACAAGGTAATGCAGCTGAAGAACAACTACGAGCAGGGTATCTTCAATGGTGACACCGGGAAGATAGTGGACGTGGATGAGGCGCACAGGGCATTTACCGTCAGCTTCGACGGAGGCCCTACGGTGGAGATTACAAGCAAGATGATGAAGGACATCTGTCTATCCTATGCTACGACCATCCACAAGTCGCAAGGCAGCGAATACAAGGTCGTCGTGATACCTATGACCATGCAGTTCTTCACCATGTTGCAACGAAACCTGCTCTATACGGGCATCACTCGCGCCAAGAAGGTGTGTGTGCTCATAGGACAGAAAAAGGCTATCGCGATGGCCGTGCGCAACAACGCGGTCAAGAAACGCAACACGCTGCTCAAGGAACGTCTAATCTCGGAAAGCAAGAAAATAGAAAAATGATGATTGCGATGCCGGACAATATATTTGAGAAATACCAAGACCCTTCTGAGGTTTTGTTCTTGCTGTACTTGGCTACGCATTCTGACGATGAGGGCAAGACGAACCTATCTGTAAGGAGTGTTGCTAAAGCAATAAATATTGACAGAAACAAGGCTCAAAAGTTGGCTCAAAAGTTGGCTCAAAACTCAACTTTGAAGTCAAGTGGAAAAGCTAACAAAACCGCATTAACACTATGTTCTAAAGACTTTTTCCATTTTGATATAAGTCAACTTGAAAGCCAACTTTCAGACGAGTGTGAGGAGTTTGAAAAAATTTGGATAGAATATGGTAGAAGAGGCACCAAAAAAATCGCCAAGAAGAGATATGACGGGCTGTCAAGTGAAAAGAAAAAAGAGATGGCAAAGTCAATACCCTATTATCTTGCATTCTGCAATCCGGGGTATTACGTCTATCTCGAGAAATACATATCGCAGGAGTACTGGAACAAGACGGAAGACTACGAGGGCGACCCTATCCCAAAAGACGGATACCGCATAGCTGATGTCGGCAGGTTTATCGAATGGTTCAACAAGAAGGTTGCCGGAAGCGGAATACCGCAAATAAGCGAGCTTACCCCTCAAAGGCGCAGAATGTTGAACATTTGCTACACACTCTGCGAGGAGGAGATGAAAAAAGTGATGAATATCCTTCTTAACAATGAAAAATACGTGGAAATGGCAAACAAGGGAATGATTGATTTCGACTATATCTTCAAACCGGTGAATTTGCGCAGAATATGCGAGAAAGGGGAAAACGATGATTGACAACACGGAAGCCCAAGACAAGAACATCCCTTCGTCACTCATTTTCAGTGGCAAATTGGAGATAGGTGTCCTTACGTGCATTCTTAACAACAACAACAACTTCTTCTCCGTCGGGAAGATGCTGTCAGAGGGTTTGTTCTACGATACAAAGAACAAGAATCTGTTCAGAATGATACGGAAGGGTATCTCAGACGGAAAGACGGTAGACCTGATGTATGTCGTTGCCGAGACCGCAAAGAGCACGGCGAAGGGCATATATACCGTCCCTGACTTGATGGGTATCTTCACGGGGTATATCTCAGACGCTTTATTCGGGCAGTATGTCGAAGAGCTCGTTGAGCTGTCGAGGCGCAGAAGCCTTTGGACTCTCGGTCAGAAGCTCATCCGCCTTGGAGTGGACATGACCTATTCTTACGATGACGCCATGAAAGAGATTGAGAGCGTCATGGAGAAAGACGGCGACACTGACACGGGGGTAATCTCCCTAAAGGACGCCAACGCGAAGATGATGCAGCGCGTGAGGGACAATATCACGGGAGTGTCCGATTCTTTCATCCCTACCGGATTCTCCTACATAGACAGCCGCGGCGGGTTCCAGACAAGCGACTTCAACGTTATTGCCGCGGCCACGTCTTCGGGCAAGACCTCGCTGGCCACGAGCATCGCGGTGAACGCTGCCAAGGCGGGAAAGCCTGTCATGTGCTATTCCATGGAGATGATGGCGGAGCAGATAGCCGCACGCATCAACGCCACCATATCCAAGGTGTCGTCAAGCCTCATCCAGTACAAGAAGCTCTATGAGTCTCAGTTCAATGACGTGCAGAAGGCTGTGAATGAGACAAACGACCTGCCGATATACTTTGATGACAGCTCAACGACTTCAGCTGAGGCTATATTCACTTCCATGCGTGCAAGCTCAAAAAAGTATGGCATCAAGATATTCATCATCGACTACCTCCAGATTCTGTCCTCCATAAAGTCCGTCAGCGACCAGCAGAGCTTCCTTGGGGAGGTGTCAAGGAAGCTGAAGAATCTCGCCAAGGAGCTTAACGTGAACGTCACCGTGCTCTCGCAGCTCGCACGCAACAACCAGGACCCGATGCCGACGCTCGACAGGCTGAGGGCTTCCGGGCAGATAGCCGAGGCTTCCGACACGGTGCTGCTGATTTGGAGACCGTCTCTGTACGGAAAGACCTCCTACAAGGACAGCTATGCCCCTGTAGAGGGGACAGCCCAGATTATCATCGCAAAGGGCAGGAACATAGGTACAGGTTCGTTCATCGCCGGGTTTGACGCTGACACGACGAACTTCTACGACTTCCCCGAAGAGCAGCTGCAATCATGGGCAAAGAGCGGTAAACCCAAAGAGGACGGGGAATGGAAACGGAAAGACGGAAAGGACGACATGCCACTTGGAATACAGGTTAGAAATACCGCGAAAGAACAAGAATTACCATTTTAACAACAACAATATGGGACACATATTAAACAAGGACTTATACGATGACCCGCGTGACTTGGAAATCGCCAAGCAGAGGTTCGCTATCTCCAAGTTCAAGGAGTATGACAAGAGGCGGAAGGGCTACTACAAGTCCGTCATCGAGGAAAACGAACGCATGCGGCAAGAGCTTGAGGAGAAGAACGCCGGGCCTGTGCCGACGCGCAAGAAAGACGAGCTGATTAAACAGCTCAGGGCAAAGGTAAAAGCTCTCAACGTCAAGCTCGCCAACTATGGGCTGTCCATGGATGGCGTGGACGCTGATGAAATAGCACGCATGAGGGACGAGAACCGCCTGAACGCATGGAAGTTCCAGATTGCACGTCTGAACGCTGAGGTGCGCAGGCTGAGAGAGACAAACAATACGCTCATCTATGAGCTGAACCAAAAAAAAGAGAAAAACAAGAAGTGAAATGGAATATACAAAAGAACATCCTCTAAGAGTATTCACCGCATTCAGCGGCTATGACAGCCAGTGTCTTGCTCTTGAGCGGCTTAAAAAGAAGAACCCTGGTTTCGACTACGAGCTTGTCGGGTGGAGTGAGGTTGAAATGAACGCAATTGCCGCGCACAATGCCATATTCCCTCAATACAAGGACAGAAACTACGGCAATATTAGTGCTATAAATTGGGGGGGCAAATTCCTGATTTTGACTTGTTTACCTATTCGTTTCCATGTCAAAGCATTTCGGCTGCGGGCAAGCAGGCAGGACTTGAAGAGGGCTCCGGCACACGCTCCTCACTTCTATGGGAGTGCAGAAAGGCTATTGATGTCAAACGCCCGAAGTTCCTTTTGATGGAGAACGTGAAAGCGTTGCTGCAAAAGAAGTTCAAGTCTTTCTTTTTGAAATGGGTGAACGAGCTTGACGGCTTCGGATATGACAGCTACTATCAAGTGATGAACGCAGCTGACTATGGCGTACCGCAACATAGGGAACGGGTGTTCTGCGTTTCAATACGCAGGGACGGAGACGGGCAGGCGTTCAATTTTCCAAAGCCGTTCCCACTGACAAGGACATTGGGTGATGTTCTCGAAAAAAGCGTTGACGACAAGTATTATCTCACGGAAAAATCCCTTGCGTATTTCTCACGGGTCACGGACGACAAGAGCCACAACCACAACTTCAATCCTAAAAAAAAACTGACACAGCCTTCACTGTCCGGTGCAGGGCAGGAAGCCGTGTCGACGACAACTTCTTCATCGAATGGCAGTAAACTACCCACAAACTAAAGATTTGTGGGCTTTAGACGTAGAAATATGAAGAAAAACGTTGACATTGCTCAAATGATGAACACGAAGAACAGAAAAATAATTCTGATGTAATAGAAATGGAAGTATGAAAAAGATAAAACAACTTGGAAACTTTCTGTGCGATGATGGAACCAACCTTCCGATAAGGGGCAGGCTGTTCTCAGCGCATGGTTGCTCCCCTACCATATACAACTTCGGAAGTGGAGGGGGGGCTGGAATTAAAAATAGTAGAATGGAAGTGAATATTTTGGTCAACGGAATGGTTGCGGAGTGTGGAATGTGCAGGGCTATCAGAGCCTCTTATGGGAAATGCGGCTATGTGTCCCTACGGCTTCACACCGGGCAGGGAATTACGGGTGTCGCTACTTACAGAAAGGAGTGTTTATGAGTAAGAGACAGGACAATCTGACTTTCAGAGTGCTTGAAGATATGACACTAAGGGCTTTCAACGCTGGTTCCGCTAAGTCCAACACCATCTCTGAGTGGTGTTGCAGCTATATTGGCAATCCGAGCAAGACTCTCACCACGTCTATCCCAAAGATTGTAGTCTATGATTTTTAGGGTTTTGAAGCGGGAACGTACCGACCATTGCAAGATGTTGAGGCGTATATACGGAGATAACGGTGGCATGATGCGTTTCGCGGACAAGAAGATAGCTGTTGGTGGCATCGTGATGAACACTGTCACAACGTTGCCAAGCAAGGATAATTTGATATTCGAGATACATGACGGTTCCGAGAAAAATCAACAAGAAAAACCTGCCCCCTTGCCTAAAAGTAGAGAATGGTGAGCTGTATGTCAGGGAGGCGACGGAGGAGGTGTATGCGCATGTCCCGGTAGGTGCGATTGTCAACCTGCAATGCCCCAACACGTGGTGGCGGAGAGGCAAAGTACCAAGATATGACGAGCATACTACCTTGTCGCCAACTATAATGGCCGCTGGATGCACTTTATACGTATGGGAGGGCTTTGGATGAAATACATTTAATACTTTTAATAACGTAATCAATTTCAAAAATGGAAGAGAAAGACAAAGAGTATGTAGAGTTCAAGGAGGCGGTAATAAGATACGCCATTGACAAGAAGCTGTATTCGGGTAAGGAACATGATTACGTCCCCACCCTACGCATGCTTTCCGACAGTTCCGTAGCAAACATCTCACGGCTCAAATCGTTGTACGGCAGTCTCGTGCAACGTTATGGGGAAGACAAAACGAAGTCCTGTCCGAGGTTCAGAATACGCAAACTAACACCGCGTGAGTGCTTCCGTCTGATGGATGTCGACGACGCGGACATAGACAGAATATATGCGTACCGCTTCCCCGACAACGACTATGAGACAGACTGCAACGGCAACGAGGTCATCAATGTGGAGACCGGGAAGCGCCAGAAGCATCGCATGGGTCAGCCCATAAGCGATTCCAAGAAATACCAGCTTGCGGGCAACTCCATAGTTGTGAACTGCATGTATCACATCTTTGACAACCTGTTCGTACACCCTACATTCTCTGATGCAGTGAAAGGTGGGTTCAAGGTTGACAACAACGGACAGACGTCACTTTTCTAAAGATTGGCGCAGAAGAATTGTCCTGCAAGGAGATGGGACGAAGAAAAGCCCTTATCGGTTCGAGTGGGGCGACGGGTACTATATGGGCACTTAGAGGGCGGGGCTGTCAAGTCCTGCCTTTTTCATCGCCTCTATGACGGAGCTGTCGAGTATCCTGGCATAGAACTCCGCCGTGGTGCTAACATTCCCGTGCCCGAGTATCTTCGCCACAATCTCGTATGGCACATGGTGGTTGGCAAACATGACGGCGGCGGTCCGCCTGCCCCAGTGTGAGGACAGGGGCTTGTCTATCCCGGCGTCAGCGGCGACCTTTTTCAGGTTGGCATTGTAGTTCTCTACGCTCGTGACAGGCAGGTCCCCGTCATATTTTTCCATGATAGCCTTGACCTTATCAACGAGGACGAAACAGAACGCCTCGTCTGTTTTCTTTCTGTGTCCCTTGTACACGGCCATGCCTTTCTCGTATTTTACCTGCGACACGTCAAACGCCTTGAGGTCTGCATACGCAAGCCCCGTATAGCACTGGAAGACGAACATGTCCCTCGCCCTGGCCACGCTCCCGTTCCTCATCTCTGCCTCCTCCAATGCTCTGAGCTCACTCTCCAAGAGGTATCTGTCCGGCTCGCTCTCGCCTCGTTTGAACCTTAACCCCATGTATGGGTCTGACTTCAATATGCCTTTTCTCATCGCAATGTGGATGTATATCTTCATAAGCTTATGGAAGTCGAATATGCTCGGTTGTCTCATGGGGACGAACCTTTCAATACCGTTCCTGTCAAGCTTGCGTACCTTCCTCCCGTGAAGCCAATTGTCAAAGCCCATGATGTTGGCCGCGTTAAGGTCGTCGAATGTGTTTATTCTGCCATACTCTGCCAACATGCTGACAAGTTTCCTGTGGGTTTTCTTTGTGCTGTCACGGATGTCGTTGCGTCCGTTTATCGTGTCAAGGACAAAATCACGGAAGTTGTCTGACTTCCTCGGAGCTTTCAGATATGCCTCGAGCTTCTCCCATGAGAAAGGCGAGTTATCTCTCAGCCACACCTCTATATCCGTCACGGTCTTATTGAGAAAGTCATTCAACTCTATCATGTTCGTGGAGTTCACCACATGCTTTCTGTCGTTCCACTGGTCCTTGAAGAGCCTTACGCCCGTGCTTATCCACTTCCGCTTCCGCATGAACGTGATTTCGAGCTGCACCGTTCCCTTTTTAGTCTTTGAGGCGGTCTTGTATCTGTCAAACACGAGCCTCACAGTGGCTTCTTTGTATATGTTGTTCATAGGTCTCTTAGATTTGTATCACACGCTTGTATCACAAAAGTATCATTTCTCGGTAAAATACGGTAAACAACAGTAGTTTTCCCGTTGATTCGTGATACATAATATATATGATTATTGTATGTATGGAATTTGTAACTTATTGATATATAACAAAATAGGGTCCCTTTATTAGAGACCCTATGAGTGATCCGCTTGGGGTCATATCTATGTGTATAACTTATTGCTTTTCAAATGCTTATGTCCTTGTATTTTCGTCTTGTATCACCTTTGTATCGCTTTATCCTTGTATGCGGGCAAATCCTACCACCCTATAGATGCGACACACCTCACTCTTGGGTACTACAAAAGGCTCGTACATCTTGTTATCAGATACACATTTAATACCTTTAGGGTCTTCGTACAGCCTTTTCAAGACAATCCCTTGAGTCGTGTCCATTAAGTGAGGGGCACCCCATTGAATGAACCCTGTCTTGGTAACATCCCTAAGAGCTATCTCATCACCGCTCCGGTATGTAGGCTCCATGCTGTCACCTCTTATTATAATTGTGCAGTCACAGTCGGGTATAAGAGGGTTTACAGGAGCATACTCTTTTGTTTCTGCCAGTTCCTCTGACAGACGCCCTGCCATAGTATAGTTGAGCATCCTTGGCCTCTGCATACTTTTTGCAGGGATAGCATCGGAAGATTCCTTTTCACTACGCCATTCTCTACTTTCCTCTATTTTTTCTGACATGGACTCGCACCAGTCACTTAGAAGGCCATAAGCTTTAGCTATCTTGTTTTTCATCTCCGAAGTTATAACCGGGTATCTCCCAGTCCTCTTGTCAATCTTGAACAAGCGTTGGATTGTCTGAGGTGGAACATTCAGCTTCAACGCGAAATCTTTTATTATTCCGCCGCTTTCTTTGTTAACAAGCTGATAAACAGCGAGATTACTACTCGGAAGCCCTGCCTTGTCTATTTTACTCTTTCTCATAGTGGTTGTTTTTAATGTTAAATACGTGTAAAAAGCAACCGAGATGCTTGTTTATATGCTTGTTTATTATTATCTTTGCATCGTTGTTTGAAAACAACACAAAACAAGGTGGTCTCGGATGCGATTCAACACCGTATCTCTAAACTATTACCATCGCAAAGATAGTGTTTCCGCTCCGTACCGCCAAGTTTTTGAAGTTAAATTATATAAATAAACAAGCAAATAAATGATTGACAAGATTACTTACGACGACATCCTGCAAATCAAGGCTGGGCAGGAGAAAGAGTTTGTCTTTAGGACAGGAGCGGCGAGGCATTCGGCTAAAAGTATTGCGTATCAGCTTCCTACGCTGAAACCAGTTAAAGGAATAAAGCGCTATGCGTGCATGGAAGGCAAGGCAGCCGGGGAAGGTTTCCCGCTTGTCATTAAAGCTGTCAAGGGATGACACGCAACGACGCAAGGCTCATCGCCGAGGAGCTTTTCAGAATACAAAAGCGTGAGGGACTGGTTGAGACGGAGGTTGTCGGCATAGACGAGGTTGCCAACATCCTTGGAATTAGCAAACAATCCGTTTACAATCGGATTGGCGAAATCCCTCATTCTAAGTTTGGGAAGTCTCTGAGGTTCTTCAAGAGTGACATCATAAAGCTTCTAAGGAGGTGAGCTGCAAAGAGAGCTTGGCTCAACGGATAGAGCGTCAGTTTCCTAAACTGGAAACGCCGGTTCGATTCCGACAGCTCTCACATTAAAAACCAACACATCGCGAACGGGTCTCCCCTCGGGGAGTGAGCAGACTGGTGCCCTGCACACGTTCTTTGACATCATGGGACAGACGAACAGGGGAAAGCCCTGATAGGGAAGCCTTGCGGTGAGGTGGAGAAACCGCATGGTGCGGACGCAAAGAGCACTGACAAGGCTTCCGAGAGACGTAGACGTAATGTGGCCGATGGCGGTGGCAAGCCCGCAGGAAGAACACAGAGCCAGCCGAATGTTTAATTAATAATTAGCCTATGAACACAGGTAAACACATTGCAATGGTGTTGATCCAATCACTGCTTGGAGCTTTTGTATTCGTTTGCACGCTACTGATAGTGGTGTCTGCTATAATGTACATAGCCTCATAACAATGACAGAGAAAGACAGGAACCTAATCTTTGAGGCCAAACACTGCAACCAAGACTACTTCAAGGTCTATGAGCTGCAAAAACAAGCTGATACTGATGAGTGTAGGGAAATACTTCATGTGATAGCAAGCACATACTATCATAACGATGAAGGTAGTTGTGGAATATTGTAAAAAAAATATGGAGACGGTAACAATCAAAGGAAAGTCCATGTTAGGCTACATGGCAGATTTATTGGAGCGTAACGACGCTAACAATATTGAGCTTGACAGATGCAGGGAGGCGAACAAGACGCTCCGGCAGATGAACAACCAGATGCGGCTTCAATTGGAGTCCGACAAATTCGAGTACAGACGAAATGAGGACGTGAAGAAGCTGTATCAAGCAGCTGGAGAGATAGTGAGCAAAAGCAAATAAACGATATTCGGGGCGGCTGTACGTCCTTAAGTTGAGGATTTTTTCACTCAATAAGTTGCCTAAAACGTTGGAAGTGTTATATTTACGCAGACAAGGATGTATGTACACTAAAAATGCAGGTGACATACAGCTTCCACATGCCTTTCTTCT
>ERZ1034871.57-NODE-57-length-55528-cov-31.805725_pt1 | contig 55528 bp, 54 predicted proteins | sample MGYA00520631_ERZ1034871 | MGnify/ENA primary metagenome ERZ1034871 (study PRJEB33766, sample SAMN09781721) | gut metagenome | biome: gut microbiome | host: Homo sapiens | place: Madagascar | study: EMG produced TPA metagenomics assembly of the PRJNA485056 data set...
AGGCTAACGATGTGGTATGCGGAAAGGCTAGAGGCCTGAGCATATTTGACAGTCTGACCGTAGCATTGACTACAGCTTAGTATCATTATAGAGGGAAATGGTGGATGGTATATGAGCCATCGTTTCCCTCGCATTATCCATTTAAAACGATACGATTATGATATTTAAAGATTTAAAGGCAGGTTTCCCGGTTTTTTTGTTTGACCGGGCAACAAGAAAATTCAAGCAGGGTAAAGTGATGAATGCTCCAAGCCCTGATATTAGTGGTAGCAAGCCCAACATGATGCCCCAGATGCCTGGCATGCCAAACTTTGGCACCATGAACGTGAAGGTGAATATTCAGACGGATGACGGAAAGCAGTCAACCTATTCTGTAGTTGATACTGAGCAAACAGCATACAGCGACACCCTTGTAATCTCCTGCAGCAAGGATAGTATCATCAACGAGGTGAACGCATTGAAGAACCAAGCCAACGACATCATCAATAAGATGCCGGATTTCGAGCAGACCGTAAAGGACTGTGATCAACTTCTCTCGGAACTGGACACTTCGTTTCGTGACCAGCAGAGAACTAACCAGCGACTCGACAACATGGAAAACAAGTTGGACGAGATTTTCAAGTTTGTTAAATCACAAAAACAGGTATAGTATGAACTTAGTGGAACTTATTACAAAATATCAGACTGATGCCACACCTGAGCAGATGGCGAAGGTGACTAAGATTATTGGCAAGTTTGTAGTGAAGCACGCAGAGGAAGATGATCTTCTGGAACTCTATAAGGAGATTTATGGGGTGGTGGGCAACGGCCATTTCAATGATTTCTTTGCTGAGGTGCAAATCAAGAAGATGGTGTTTGAGGACAGTAAGGGGATAGAGCATCGTGCTCCTTACTACACCATGGATAAGACTCAGGAGATCTATGAGACGGTGAAGGATGAGATACGACCATACAACCAGTGGGACTTTGCCGTGGTGCTGAACATGATCTATTCGGACAACTATAATCTGATGAAGAAATGGTTCCCGGAGGACAGCGAGGAGCAGATGATGGACCGGATGGTGGATCTTGCCGTGAACTGGCTGAGGGATGATGATAACCCTTATGGGACGTGTAAGGCCTGGGGGTACTTTAATTAGGTTTATAGTTTACAGTATGTGGATAGAATTTCCATAATGACCTAGAGATATATAAAAGAAAACTATCAGAAGAAGAGAATGCAGGCAGAAAATGGGGCTTGTATTCTCTTTTTCGTTTCAAGTTTCGCTATTTATCAAATTGGTTTGGGGATGATGGTGTAAATTTGCATTGTCTTCATAATGTTGTGGGGGCGAAACTGGAAAAATAGTATGAATGATATTAGAGGTTATTTTGTGATGGCAGTGGGGGCGGTGCTTGCCATGCTAAGCCCCATCTTGGATTTTATCTATGCGATGTTGCTGCTGCTGGGATTGAACTTTGTGTTCGGGCTGGTGGCTGCCAGGTTTAACGGTGAGAAATGGGACTGGAAGAAGGCTGGCATGTGCTTTGTGATGGCGGCAATCTTCTTTGTGATCGTGGTGAGCATCTTTGTTCTGGGCAGGTGGCTTCACTGTGAGGACAAATCGGTGAGTGCGGTGCAATACGTGTGCTGGGCTACGACTTATTTCTTCGGGACGAATATCCTGAAGAACTGGAGGCGTATCTTGAAGAAGGGAACTACCTGGTATAAACTGGTGGATTTCCTATATTACATTCTTTCGGCTAAGTTTATAGAAGACTTGCCATATTTTAAGAATTATCAGGAATATAAAAATAAAGAAAATGGGGAAAATGAAGGAAATAACTAGAGAACAGTTTTTGAAGATCATGCCGAATGCTGAAAGCAGGGTGGATAAATATCTGCCTTATTTCAATGAGCTGGCTGAGAAGTATGGTATTGATACCCGGTTGAGATGGGCGCACTTTCTGGCGCAGATAGCGCATGAGAGCGGTGAACTGATCTATACTCATGAGCTTGGCAAGGATTCTTATTTTGCGAAGTATGAGAAGGGGCAGTTGGGCAAGATGCTGGGTAATACGCATAAGGGCGATGGTGCCAAGTATAAGGGCAGGGGGTTTATTCAGCTGACCGGAAGAAGTAACTACTCGAAGTATCAGGCTTACAGTATGCAGCCTGTATTGGAGAAGCCGGAACTGCTGGAGGAACCTGAGCTTTGCGTGGATGTTTCGATGTGGTTCTGGGAGACGCATGGGCTTAATGAGCTGGCTGATGCGGACAAGGTGGTGAGAATTACTAAGAAGATTAACGGAGGCACGAATGGGCTTGTGAGCAGGAAGAAGTTTCTTGCCAGGGCTTTGAAGGCTTTGTAACTTTTAATGGGTTTTGCTTATGAAGACTAGACATTGGGTGTTTTATCTGTTTGTTTGGCTGGCGTACTTCTCGATGCTGTTTTTGACGAGCTGCAAGACGAAGACCGTGACGCAGGATCATTTTATTAAGGACACAAGCGTGAGCAAGGGTGTTGGGATGGAATGGCAGGAGCGGTTTGTGGCTGCCTTTGAGCAGATGGCGAAGGTAAGGACGCAGGAGAAGGAGTCTTCGTTTAGGGAGACGCGGCACACGAAGGACAGTACTTCGACCATGGTGGATGCCACTGGGAAGCCTATCAAGACGGAGAGTTGGCATGAGGTGATTTCCAACAAGGAATCGAGGGAGGTGACTAGGCTGGAGGATTCTCTTTATGTGGTGAATAAGGAGGTGGAGAGGCAGCAGCTGCTTGTTCTGCAGAGGGATTCGCTGATTAGGCTACAGGAGGATTCTATCCGGGTTCTGGGCAGGGAACTGACTAGAAATGAGCAGAGGTATATGACCTTGGGGAAATTTGCTATGGGGGCTATTATTGGCCTGGTATTGGTAATAGTTGCTATTGCCGTGTGGCGATGGCACAGAAAGAAATTCAAGAATGAAAACAATTACAATTAATATCATCAAGAAGAGCGTGATGGGACTGGTGGAGGGTATTTCTGCCACCATTGCGAAGCATAACCCGGAGGTGGATTTTCAGACGATTTGGGCTAGTGACAGTGAGGAGCCTGTGCTGGATATTCACTACAGGGAGGCGATAACTGACTTGGAGAACTTCCTGGCTAGGTTTACGAGTGAGACTAGCGGGCTTTTTGACTTGCAGGCGCAGGCTGATGACTTTTCTATCTCTATCAGGACGATGAGCAACTGGCCTCCGAGGTTGAGCGGTGTGCTCTCGAACCTGGTGCAGAACTATCTGGCTCATGCTATGGTGGCTGGATGGCTGAGTGATTTCCCGGATATTAAGACTACTGACTATGCTGGCATGGGTGTTAAAGATCTTGATGACATCAAGGAGATTTTGCTTAAGAAGAACTTCTGCTTTAAGGAAGTGGCTAGGCATGGGGATGAGGACTCGAAGGAGATTGCTGAGGCTAGGGGTGTTGAGGCTAGGGGTGCTGATATGGAGAGGAAGGTGGTGGGTGGTGCTGGTGTTGGAGCCAGAGGTGCTGATGGCGATGCTAAGGCGGAGGTTTCTGCTAGCGTTGAGGCTAGAGGGGCTGATGCTGAGGCTAAGGTTGAAATCGTTTCTTTTACTGAGGCTAGGGCTGCTGATGGCGAGGCTAAGGCTGAGGCAGCTTCTGGTGTTGAGGCTAGGGCTGCTGATGGCGAGGCTAAAACTGAGGCTTCTGCTGGCGTTGGAGCGAGATTTGGTGACCGGGTAGTGAAGGATGCCGGGGGTTGTGTTCGAGCATCTGAGCGCAACAGGGACTTTGTGTCGCAGCATTTTCATGAGGATCGTGTTGACTGGGGTGGCGGTGTGGCTACCCTGGATTTTGTTTAGTGTTTTATTTTAAACTGTTATTATATGAATAAGAAATTGGTGAGATTGGATTTTAGCATGGGTGAAGTTTGTAATGATGTGCTTGCCCGATGCTTTGCTGTGAGCCAGACTTTGGTGGATGAGGCGCAGGCGGATATTCGGGCGAATATCGCTAGCCCTGATGCTGATGAGACTCGTAGTATTATTAACCGTGCCGTGACGGAGGCGATTGGTAACCTTAAGGTGGCGGCTCAGAGGTATCTGACTACCGGACGTGTGGAGGATAACAATAACCTGGAGCGACTGGTGAAGGGTGTGAAGAGGTTCAGCTACACGGATAATGGTAATGGGACTTGGACGGAGGTGGTGACTACCATCGTTGATGGCGAGGAGACTGAGACTACCAGCACCGTGAATAAGAAGGGGCAGGAGCGTGAGGAGAGTATCTATGAGACCGTGACGCTGAACCTGAAGATTCCGAACTGGAATATCGCGGTGACGGATGCGCTGAAAAGCCACATGCACAGGTATATGGTGGACTATGTGATGAGCCAATTTCTGGCGGACCAGTATTCGGATGCTGCGCAGAAGTATGCGGCTAACGTGACGGCTGACTATAAGAATGTGCAGAGTGACTTGCTGAGCAGGGATAATTATACTATGAGACGACCTAGCTTTACTTAAGGGTTATGATAAAAAGGGCCTTCGCTTTTGGGCGAAGGCTCTTTTTATTTGGGGACCAGCGATGGAATCGCTGGGAACGGGGGCTAGAGGGGGACTTCTTTGCTCTTCTTCTTTTTGCTTTTCTTCTTCCTTTTTTGCTTTGGCTAGAACTTGTTGAAGCGACGGATGACTTCGAGGCGGGTGGCGAAGTACTGATCTTTGCTTTCTAGCCAGAGGTAGAGGGCTAGGCGGAAGTAGCGGTAGCTCTTGCTGCTCAGATAGTGGCTCCTTGGGGCGGAGGTGCGGCCCAGGTAGTGCCAATTCTGATTGTCGTGGCTGCCGTAGAGCCACATGACTGGGGTGACATCGCTGGTGAGCGAATGGATGAACCCGGTGATGGCGTTGGGGGCGGTATCTTCATCGAACTTTAGGGTGCGGGTGACGAGGATCCCGGCATACTCGGTTTCATCGGGGTCGGTGTAGTTGTAGCCCTGGTCTAGGCACACGACTCTGCCGTCACGATACTGGATGTAGGGGTGAGGGTAGGAGTTGAGGGCCGTGAGCACGTTTTTGATGAGGAAGGTGCTCCATGCCTGGTCTCGGATGCTGTAGCTGAGGGCTACCGTATCTGCTGAGGCTGACTTGGCCTTGTTGCTGACATCGAGGCAGAGGATGCGGGAGTTCTTGTAATCGTAGATGATCTTGCAATGCTGGAAGAAGTCGATGGGCGGCTCTGTGAAGTTGATGAGCTGGCGCATCTGTGACTTGATGGTCTTTATATCTTCTGCATCGTCTTCGGCTTCGGCAAAGAAGTTGGCGAGTTTGCCCAGATGGGCTGGGATGTTGAAGTATGGACCATCGAGCATATCGGACATGGAGACTACCTGTGACTCGGCTATGCGGCTGAGGGAGCGGTTTGTGACGAATGCCACCGATTGGTCGAGCTGTGTGATGCTGCCTGGATTGGAGCAGACTTCACGGCTGATGGGGTGGATGCTGCTGTAGGTGCCGGAGGCGGAGACGTTGAGTGCCCAGATGCCATCGGTGGAGAATGCCATGAGGGGGTATTGGCCGAACTGGCCCTGAGAGAGGGCACGAGTGGTGGAGGCTATGCCCTGGATATGGCCGATGCCTACGGTGTTGATGGCGTTGAGGGGGAAGTGGAAGGGGTTGTCTGCCTCGGAGGTGTAGAGTTTGCTGGGGAGTTCTACCAGGGTGTCTTCCGTGTATGGGAATGAAGTGACGAGGAACTCCTCTTCTGTTTTCGTGAAATCGCCCATGTGCATGGATCCGTTGATTTCGGAGCATGGCGTGAGGGGGAAGGAGAAGATGACTTGCTCCTGGGTTTCCTGCCTCAATGCAAAGATTACCATCTGTGTGGCTCTGGAATCGGGGTAGAACTTGACCAGATTGGCGAGCATGTAGGCATCTACATTCTTATCGCTGGTGCTGCAGGTGGCTTCTACGTATTTGGTTCCTGACGATGTGTTGAGAACGGTGACTATCTTATTGATGAGATAATGATAGTTGATTACGCCTGATTCTCCTTTTAATAATTCGGAATTTGGGAACATGACGTAGCGATTGAAGCCGGAGAAGAGCTTTTCGTGTATGCCATAGAGATTGAGACGATGGTTATAGACGTAGCTGCCTGATGAGAAGAGGCTGTTGTGGGACTTGTAATCGTCTTTCATCTGTTCTTGCAGGGTGATTTCGTAGATGGCTTGCTTATCTACCGGGAGGGGTGTGCTGCTGCAGCCCTTAAGGTCTTCGACATTGAGGGAGCTTACCTTGTAGAAGGATGAGGCGTTGGCGAGTTTGTTCTTGTACACATCTGCTGATATGGTTGGGAACTTGACCCGGACATAACCTATCTTATCCTGGTTGTTGGCGTAGGTGTAGTGATCTGCCCTGCCGCTGATGCCGAGACCGTAATTTGGGCTGTAGATGGCGAGTGAGGATATTTTTTGCGATGTATCTACATTGGTGATGGGTGGCGTGATGAAGACATCGATGGACTTGATAACGTCTTTCCACTTCTTCAATTCGTCTATTTCTCCCACTAAGCTATAGAGGAGGGAAACGTTGCGAGGGTAATAGTAGAAGGCTGCCTTGTTGATTTTTATATCGTAGGACTGGAAATCGCCATCCTGGCGTGAGAATGCTACTTCGTCCTTGATGTTTATCTTGCCTTTGATTACATCGCCCACTACTTCGGAACTATTGAAGGTGAGGTTGGCACTGGCTACGGCATAGGAATCGGGAACCTGAACAGGGATGAAGACCGGGGAGGAGTGCATGATCATGTTGTTATCGAACATGCGGTAGCAATAGCGCACGAAGAAATTGGCATAGAAGCGGCCGTTGCGGGCGATGAGGTTGTTGGTGCGATTGACCAGGGCGTAGATGCTCTGGGTTATATCTGACTGCTTTTCTTCCTTGATGCTGGCACAGATTTCGCCCAGGCTGAAACTATCGTTGGCTACTACGCTGAATGCTTCGGCACAGGAGAGGCTGGTTTGCTGGAAACAATCCTGGAAGCCGTGGTTGCTGCTCTTGCTATCTATGCCTCCGAGGTCGTAGTTTTCGTAATGATTCTCGGTATCGATGGAGAAGCTGAGCTGGAGAAATGGCGGCTTTTGCCCCAGGTACTGGTAGGAGCCGTAGGTGGCATCTGGGTGGTAGATGGCATAGTGGATGCCATCGGATGCGCAGATGATGAGGGTGTTGCCTACGGAATTGACAGACTGGATGGTGGTTCCGGATGGGAAGGTGTGGAGGAGGTTCATGTAGGAGCCGTCTTCATCGAACCAATGGAGGGATGGGGTATTGGCTTCTGTACCTGTGTTGGCTCCTGCATCGGTCTGGAGGGCGATGAAGTGCTTGTAATTGCCTGTTTCGTGGATATAGAGGAGGGTGGCAATGCTTTTGGTACTGCCTACTAGCAATGCTTCTGAGATTTGTGTTCCGGTAAGGATGGATGGGCGCAGGGCACCATCGTGCAGCTCTAGGTTGCCGCAAAGGGATAGTGCTCCGTTTCCTACTGCCATTTCATCGGGTGTAAGGCTGAGGCCTTTGAATCTTACTGACTGTTGCATAATTCTTTTTGTTTTTATGATTGATATTTATTGATAATTGTTGTTGTTGGCACTGCCGTTTAGCCGGGGCTAATGGCAGTGCTTGGAGTCTGCTCTGTTGACTACCGTTAATGCCGGGCACTCCTTGCCATGGATGGTGAGGGTGGTGAGCTGGTCTGATACTATCAAATCTACTGACTTGGCCATGGGTGGAATATCGGTGATATAGACGAAGAGCTGCCTGATGGTGTTAACGCTGCAGCCGTGGAGCTGCCCTTCTCTGCCTGAGAGGGGTATGCCATCGGGGATGGTGTCTGACTTGACGATATACATCTGGCTTTCCATGACGATGAAGCTTATCTTATCGCCTACGGATAGGCCCAGAAGCTGGCACGGCTGGGAGCGGAGGATGATGCGCCCATTGGTGCGGATGGTGAGTCCACGCTTGGAGGAGCGTGGACGATTGAGGATGATGAGTTCATGTTCGTTCTGCATAATCGATAGGTTTATGGAGCCAGAAGCGGAAGTAATCGTTTTCGGCATCCTGATTACGGACTTTGACGTATTCACGAGTTACCCAGAAGTGCTGTTTGCTGACTGTGGGGTTGAGATTGTAGTCTTGGAGCATCATGGCTGGCTCTACATGACCATCGAAGGTGATTTCGTACCAGTAGCGATGGAAAAAAAACCATGGGCGGAGGCGGACTTCCTGGATGGTGGTGTAGTTGCTCATGCTGATGCGGCAGGGTACGATGCTCCAGGAGCCATCTTGCCAGACTTCCTTGCCGGGGATGGTCTGCCCTTCGGCATTCTGGGTGTCTTCTTCACGATGGAAGGAGTTCTGTATCTTGACGATGAGGCAGACGTTGTTGGTGAACACCTTTGCCATCTTGGCATGGCAGAGCATGACGTAACGGCCTTTCTTGTCGCTGAGGAGTTCTCTGTGCTTGCCCGGCTTGTTGATGACGCATACCGTGGATAGGTATTTTCTGCGGATCATGGTGAGGATATTGGGGAGCTTGGCCTTGGCGTGCATGCGGTCGATGACTTTCTGAACCTTGTTGTAGTTCTTTTCGGCCTCGGTTTCGTGGATGGTGACGGCTTGCTGCTCTCTGGCGGCCTTGACTTTTTCCCGGACTTCCTTGGTGGAAGGGATGGAGAGCAGGTGGCCTGTCTTCTTATCGAGTTTGAGATTTGATTTCTTTTTCATACTATACTTTGCTTTATTATTAATAATGTGTGACGTTAGATGTTGCCTGTGTTCTTGCAGATGATTTCTATTTCGTAATCATCGCAAATATCCTTGCCGTTGGCCATGCGATGGTTGAAGGTGCATGGTATGCTGTTCTTGTAGAGGTCGCATGAGAGGCATCTTTCTGGGATTTCGCCCAATTCGGTGAAGCAGGTGCCCTGGCTTTTGGCGGTGCGATGCTTGGTGTGGACGATGTAGCCGAAGTGGTCGTATAGCTGACCTGGGATGACTGGGCTGACTTCTCGGAGTGACGGGAGCTTGTAGCCCGTGCGCTGGATGAACCAGATGCGCAGATAGAGGATGATTTTTCTTATTTTCTTTTTCATGTTTCTGAAATTTTGTTATTGTTTCTTTGAACTAATGAATTAATGTGCTAAATTATGCGTTTTGGGTGGAAAAGTTGTGATAAATAGCGCAACTTGGCTTGTTTGGAGTCAAATTGCGCATGATGGTTACTTACTTTTCTGCTTTCTTGCCGGAATCCTCAGAGGCCTTTTTAGAGGCTGCTGGCTCCTCTGGCTTGGATGGGGCGCAATGCTCGAAGACATCTAAGATATTGGTCTCGCTGAGGCTCTTCAACTCGTAGTCTATCATGGTTTTGCCCATGATTTCATCTACGTAGCGCATGGCACGCTCGCTGGACTTGGACTGCACGAGATAGGTTTGATAGGTGCGCTTCTCCTTCTCTGTCTTCTCGTTGATGGTGATGAAGGCGAGGCGGACCTTGAACCAGAGATCATCATCTGAAACATTGGAGAAGAAGATCTCGGAATATGGGGCCGGGTTGATGTTGGCTATCTTCAACTCGCCTGATACATAGGCTGCCATTTCTTCGAGGATTCTGGCTTCTGCCTCGGTGAAGGAGAGTGCATCTACGGTATAGAGTTCGGTGACGGTCTTATCGGAGCCGTCTTCCATGGTCTTCATGTAGCGTACCTTGCACTCGAACCATGTTGAGGTGCGTGAACGGAGGGATGAGCCATTGCCGATGCCTGTGAAGGTTTCCTTTGACTTGGCTGCTGCCTTTGGTGCCTCTTTTGGCTGAGGCTTGCCTGATGTTTTGTTTGCCATAATGCTTAAAAATTTAATTGTTACTACTATTTGTTTACTTTTACGTATTTCTTTGCCATGTAGTAGAAGACTCCACGAGTGGAACGGCAGCGATAGTCATTGAGTTCTATCTTGGCGAGCTGTTCGTCTGTGGAATCGTAGATGGAGTGGGCTACTTCTGCGTGGGAATAGCGTTCCATGACGTGGTACTGGATGATGTAGCCGTCTTTCAGGGCTTGCTGGTCCTGGAACTTGATGATCATCTTGTCGATGATGGCTTCTGAGGACTTGATCTGCTTGTAAAGCTGGTTGATGGTGTCCTGATCGGGGGTTGGGTTCTTCTTTTCGTGGAAGTATTGCTTCGTGGTTGCACGGAGCTGGGCTACTTCTAGGAAGAAGGTTCCGTTGTCGTTCTGTGGAACGTCACTGCCATCTGCCTTCATGATGATTTCATCTACCCGCTTTTCGAGTTCTATGGACTGTTCGAGGAGTTTTCTATCGCGATGTGCCCAATACTCTTTTTCGGTGGTTCGCATTGCTGCTACGAGTTTGCGGAATGCGAGTGCTGACTTTTCGCTCATGTTACTACTTTATGCCTAATGTTTCCTTGATTTTACTGAGGCGTTGCTGCTCCTTGGGGAGGAGGTTGCCTTGTGAATCGACTTCGCATAGCTGGTGGAGGTTGTTGACTCCTGTGCCTATGCGTACCCACTTGTGGCGGCCATCTTGCTCTAGCTGGCGATTGTGCTGCATGGCTTTCTTGACGAGGCGATGCTGCTGCTCTTCGTGGGAGATCTTGGAGATTTCATTTTGTACTCTGTCCATGATGCTACTTTTCTGGTTCTTCGTTTGATACAGCGTTCAACAGCTCAATGCGATATTTCAGGGCATTGTGGTAGAGGCTCATGCCATGATACTGGGATAGCATCAATGCTGCCTGATCCGGGCCACAGAGTTCTGCTATTTTGCCGAAGCCGTGAGATTCTATGAAGGCTGCTAGCTTGTTAAGACGCTCTTCGAGCTCTTTGAGTTCGATGGCGAGGCGGTCTTTGAAGTCTTGGGCTATCTGGTATGACTTCTCGAACACGTCCTGAGGTGACCAGGAATCGTAGGTGCTGCCGTCTGGGTTGGTGTACTGGACGTGGTAGCCTGGTGCATCTGGGTTGCCTTCGTTTGATGCTCTTGCCCATCCTTTGGCTACTGCGGCAGATTTTACCATAGGTTCTGCCTTAACCGTTTTAGTACCGATGTACTGCTTTAATGTTGTTACTTCCATAATAATTACTTATTTTTTGTTTTACGTTTGGTGTAATTAATATCTTCTATCTCTTTTTTGAAGAATGCGATGCGGCCATTGAGTCTTCGGAGGATGGCATTTTTGATGTAGAGGGTTGTTTCTGCATCGAGATACTTGCTGATGTTTTCGTTTGCTACACTGCATGCTCCTTGGAGGGATATATCCAGCTTTACTGAGCTATCGAGCATAGCATAGTTATTTGATGCTTCTACTTGTTCTACATGGTCTCTGACCTGGGTGAGCTCTTCGATGGACTTGTAGGATTCTCCTACAGAGTCGATGGCGGAACGCAATTCTTCGTATTCTTGTTTTGTCATACGCTACTTATCTGCTATGTTAAACACTTATTTCATTTCTTTTTTCAGACTGTTATAAAAATCCTTTGGGCACATGCAGTCCCAGAAGTTATCTGCTGTCTCATTGTATCTGTTGCCAAAGAAATCACAGGCACAGTTTACGCTCGTTTGGTTAAAAGCGATCGCCTCAATATCATCTATGCTGTGAACCTTAATAAAATTGCTCAGCTCCTTGTATTGTTGTGGATAGATACCTCCACACTCATCAGCGACAACCTTTAGGCATTCCAGGTAAACTGGTATATCTTCGCCCAGAACCTTTGCAAAATCAAAGGTGGATCTGAACACCATCATTTCCTCATAAGTTAAGCGGAAATCTTTCTGAAGATCCTCGATCTCCTTTTTGGATGAAGAATAGATCCAGCGGCTTGCATATTCGCCTTTCGCCTGTTTTTCCTTTACCCACTCCAGATCGTTCTGTGGCTTTCCATCAGCTCCGACTGGTACGTAAGAAGGAAGGTATTTCTTTTCCAGATACATCCAGAAGTGAGGCATTCCACCCCAAGCGTTGGGGACCTCTATTGCAAGTTTCCAGCACTTCTTTTTCTTCATTTTAACGTATATCTCAAACATGATCTATTATTTTAGAATTAAATGCCCACCCCAGCGATAGAATCGCTGGGAACGGTGGCTATTACCAAATCTTTCTTGTTTTCAAAATAATCAAACGTTTATTGCGTTTAACTAAATTTTCTAACTTTTTCATATCTGATAAATACTTATCCACAGTCTTCATTACTCTTTTCATATCCTTAATTTCTTAAGATTTTACATTTTGTTACTTTGTTGACACAAAGGGGTTGAGAACTGTTGAACTCTTTGGTGATACGTTCCTCTAACTCGGTTTGTGTTTCACGCTCTTTACGTGGGGGGAGCAAATCGCCTATGAATTTGTCGCCCGATGAGAAATACATGATGATCTTCATATTGCTTCCTTCATAATTACTTGAATATTAAAACTTCTCGATAATTAATATCTATATATTCTCCAGTAGAATGATTGCACCAACAGAACATCCACTTGTCTTCTTGTGATTTTGCTTTCCACATCTTACCACTGTATAAACCAGTAGGTTGTGAGTGGGTGTAATCCAGAAGTCTATCAAGTGTATCTTGTCTCATTAAGACATAATCTTTATCTATGGCAAGAATCTCGCTTCTATCAGGTGCTTCCCAGCCAAGATGCTCTTTAGGTAATGGTGGAATCTGCTCCAATACTGAATCATCAATATCATTGATACGAAATCCATTGATCTTTATATCGGAATTAACCGTAACTATGAACAGACGCATAAAAGCATCTTTGACTTTTTCCTCATCAAAGCTATCTTTAACCGATACGTTGCAATTAATTACTAAATTTCTCATTATTTTAAATTTTCATTTAATTGTTTTGCTGTTAACTTTACCAATCTGTCCGCCATTCTTCCATGAAGCTCAGGGTGCAGTTTTTTGACTGCCTGTTTGGCATCCAGCAGATTATTGTATTTTTGAACTGCTTTGTAATATTTCTTTTCAAATGAATATATTTTATCAAATGCCTCATTTGCCTCATTGACAAAATCTTCATCGGAAGCTGCTTCTATTTGTGAAACAACCTGTTCTTTGCAAAATATAATTGCTTCGAACTCTGCTTTTGTTATGCTAACATTCATACGCTTTATTTGACGATAATTTATATTAAAATTTGGCTTTATGCATTCTTGGACCAGCGATGGAATCGCTGGGAACGGTGGCGAGAGGGTGCAACTCCATTTGCTACCATTTCATGAATGCCATCCAAATTGTTTGATTCTTGATGATAGTACGATGTCCGAATATCGGCTTGTAATCTGTAATTGCCTTTAGTACATCACCTACCTTTATCTGTTGCTCGTTCCACTTAAAAATGAGTGTTCCGCCAGTTTTCAGTACTCTCATGCCCTCGTGGATAGAATCATTGATGAACGCTTGCCAATTTTCTGGAAGTTTGCCATATTTCTTGCATAGCCAGGATTTCTGACCTACTTTTAGTAGATGAGGAGGATCGAATACTACCATATTAAACGTTTCATCTTCGAATGGCAAATCTGTGCAATCGGCTATCATGTCGGGTTGCACGTCTAGTTTGCGTCCATCACATAATGTATCGTGATATTCTCGTATGTCTGTGAATAGTACATTTGGGTCATGTTTATCGAAATAGAACATTCTACTTCCACAGCACATGTCTAATATTCTTTTCTTCATATATACGCTATTTGAATTTGATGATGAAAAACTCTCGGTTTAGCCATTTGTCTGGGCATAAGCCTTTTTGGGGCTTGCCGATGGTTATGCTTACTATCTCCTTTTCGATGCGAGGACTTTGGCTATTTCTGCCACAGATGAAGAGAACGTGGGTTAGTGCTTTGCCATACTCTTTGAAAAACTCTTTTCTGCTTATGATGACGTTATTCTGTAAAGCCACAGCGATGGTATCTGCTCCTACTTTTCCTTTAGAGACGTTGAAGATACGTCTTACCCAGTATGACTTTATCTCCCGGTATTCCTCGGTCTTCTCGCCCGATACGATTTTGTCGAACCATTCTTTCTTGATTTGAACGGTGAGGATCTTGTCGTTCTCGTGCTCCTTCAGGATTTTCTCTACTTCGCTTCCTGGAATATCGTCTTCGCAGCGATAGCCTTTTGAGACTCCATAGTTTACCAGGAGGCGTACTTCATGATCTGTAAGCTCTCTATCTCCAAAATTGAAGTAGCCTTTCATGTTGTAGCCGAAGGATTCTGACTTGATGAATCCTTTGAGACAGGTGTGTACACTTTGTTTTGCCATTGTTCTAACATTTAAATTGTTTTGTCCTGATGATCTGACTTGTGCTTCCAGAGCTTGCAGGCTTCTTCCCAGTGGAGGTGGAAGTTGGAGTGTTGCTTGCATGTGCCTACTGACTTGGACTCTTTTCTGAGGGTGAAGAATGCGCAGTTCTGGCAGCGTTTCTTCTCGCTTCTTGCTTTCACCCACAGATAGCCGATGATGACTATGGCGTAGATGAGAATCATGAAGAGGATGAATGTTACTTCTGTTTTCATTTTGCTTCTTACTTCTTGGTTTTGATGATTTTCTTTAATAACTTGATGTTTGCCTCGGTGGCGGGGTCGGAGTTGTGGACTACGCTGACGGCTTGCTTGGCGGATAAAGGGGCGTGGCGCATGTAGGTGGTGACTTGCTGCATCACTTCCTCTAATGAGCGGCAGAGGACGTATTTGTAGCCTGCTGCTTCCCAATAGGCCTGGAACTCTTTCTGCTTGTCTGACTGCTGGTTGGTGTGGCCGTATTTGAGTTCTATGCCAAGGGCGTGATAGTAGGCCTTGTGGGGGCTGAGATCTCCGATGTCTTCTTCTCTGGCTGATGGGAGGGCTAGGATGAGGTCGGGAACGCCCGGTACTACGCCTGCTGCTGCATTGATGGCTATCTTCTTGCCGTAGGACTCTGCCTCGTTCTTGGGATGGAAGAGGAGGGTGGCGAATGCGGGGTACTGCATGCGGAACCATTTTACGCAGGCGATTTGTAACTGCCCTTCTCGCTGCACTTTCTTCTGCTTGGGTGAAGATGGCTTGGTGCAATCGGGATAATTGCCGTTGAGGCGGTCGATTAATTCTTGTCTGTCCATATTCGTATGAATTTTAAATTTGTTACTTTACTTGTGCTTACTTGTGCTTACTTTGTTTGCTCTGTTTGCACTGTTTACTTTGTTTGCTCTGTTCAATCGCTGAGGATGGACTGGAGATAGCTTTGTGTCTGATCGTCCAGGTCGGCTAGCGATTGCTCTTCTTCTGCCACTGTTGGGTTCCAGACGATGCCTAGCTGGGCGAGTGTGCCGTCATCGTAGGCTTGTCGGACCATGCGGGCCATGGAGCCATCTGGATTTTCGGCTGCTTTTTCTATCCAGGCGTAGTACTTCTGGCGGAGGGCTTCGGTTTCTGCCTTTTCCTTGGCTTGCTTGGCTTCTTCCTTCTGCTGCAGGCGTGCCTCTATCTCCTCGTTGGTTTCCTCATGCTGAGGCTGGGGTGGAGGTGGCGGCATGGTGGCTTGCGGCTTGGCTGATGGCTTTTTGCCTGCTGAGGCTTCAATGGTTGGGTTGTCGAAGGTGCCTTCCATCAACTGCTCGTAGTTTTCGGGATTGAAAATCCAGTTGAACGAGATATAGCTTCCGCCATCCTTGCGCCCTGAGAGCAGGTCGGAGTCAAGTGCCTTGCGAAGCATTGGCTCGATGTCGGAGAAGGAGTAGTCTGAGATAAACTTGGCTACCATCTTCTTGCGGTCGGGGGTCATCTTTGAGATTGGCTTGACCTTTGTGCCTAGAAAGAGACGATTGAAAAGCCTTAAGACTTCGGAGTACTGAGCATCCGCATTGTGCAAATTTTTTGATTTTTCTTTTTTGTGTGTGGGGGTGTGTACGCTCTTTAGCCTTCTTTCGTTACTTTCTTTTCTTTCTTTTATAGGGGGTTCGGGGGAAAGGTTTTCTTTCGTTGCTTTCGTTTCTTTCTTCCCTTTTCTCGCAAGTGTGCCCTTGCCTGTGCCATTGCCTGTGCCCTTGGTAGTGGCTGATTGCTCTGCATCTTCTTGATTTATAGAGGTTTGCGGAGTGCTAATCTGTGCCCCTATCTGTGCCGTAGCTTGTGCCCTTGGTTTTTTCTGTGCCCTTGGCTGTGCCCCTATCTGTGCCCCATCTGTGCCCTTGTCGGGTGGTTGACCTACTAGAACTATCTGGCTTGCAGGGGTTTGCCGTGGTTTTCTCTGTGCCCTGGAGTGTGCCCCTATCTGTGCCCTATCTTGTGCCCTTACATCGTTTTGCCATGGGATAATGCAATGGGAGAGGGGGTGTGAACTGTTGATGTACACCATTGTTGAGGCTCGTGGTGCTGAGCACTTGGTGATGATGTGCTCGGCTATGAGCGTGTCGATGGCCACCCGGATGGTCTTGACGGTGGTGTGGAGCTGCTGGGCGAGATCGCGATAGGAGAGGGTTACGGATGATGCCTCGTTGTGGGTTGAGGCGAGGAGCACATGGATGAGCACCTGCACGACAACCGGGCGGTGGAAGTATTTCCACTGCAACAGTTCGGGGGTCAATATGTAGCCATCTGATTTCATCTATATTTATTTGGATAATAGTATTTTCTTGCTTCTTTGAGGAAATCACCGGGCGTGGCTGTTTGCCCGCCCGGTGGGAAATCCTTTTGAAATTCCGATTTGGATAATTTAATACATAACATATCTTCGTTTCTAACTAATTGTTGATGATGGTTTATGTCATATCACACCTTCCTTTCTGTTTGTGGGCTTGAGCTTGCTTCTGGTTCACTGGAGGCTCACGTCTTTCCGTGGGGTCAGATTAATAATAAAAAGCGTTGTTACCATACAACCACATGGGGTGCGCCTTTTCGCACCTTCTATTATAGCTGAATGCTTGTTAAACACTGAATTGATTCTGCCTCGTGAGGAGCTTGCTCTTGCCTGATGTTTGTTGTTTTATGATGTTACTGCATCTGGATGGATGCTTTCTTTTTTATTACTTTCTTGTTTCTTGCTGGCTGCGTGATTGAGGAGCCACTGCAGGTGTTCTGCCTGGGCTGGATTGCGGAAGAGGGATTTGGCCTTGGCGATGTTTGGCTGTGATTGGTTCTGGCTTTCTCTTTCTCTTCTTTCCTTTCTCTCTGCTGCCATCTTCCTGTTGTACCTTTGCTGGTATTCCTTCACCTTTTCTGGGTTCCGTTTTCTCCAGTTTTTTGCGTATTCGAGGAGTTTGTCTTTGTTGAGAGCGTAGTACCGTTGGTAATATCCTGTGCCGTTTTCTCGCTTGCGGGCTGCATTCTTGTGGTATTCCTTCACCTTTTTGGGATGATCCTGGATGAATTTGCGGCTCTGGGCAAGGATTTTATCACGATGCTTGCGGTAGTATTCTCGCTGGCGTGCCTTGCGATGGGCTTTGGCTATTTCTGATTCCATGTTGCTTCTTATATATAATAATGTGGGCGGCTTCTATTCGCAAGGCAACTTGACGATGTGTTCTACGTACATCTTATGTTTTAGGCAGTACTTGCCGTTGATGCATTGGCGTGACTGCTTGCAGGGTATGCACTTGCGATGTGCCGGGTTATTTTTTGATGCGCTCATAATAGTAGGTTACTACCTGATGTTCGCTTGGATGGAAGCCGTTGCGGATGGTGAGGGTATCTACTATCTCATCGTATGTGCTCTGTGGCATCTGGGATATGAGATTTTCATCGTGGAGGCCCTGGGCCAACTTGTGGAGGCATGCCCAGAGGATGAGGATCCAGAGGGTGATGCAGAGTATGAGTTTGAACTTTTTCATGTGCTTGAAGGGATTTTATGTGCTGTGATGTTGAACTCTGTGTTTGAACTCTGTTATGAAAGATAGTCTTGAATCTTGTTGGCGCATGCGTCAAGCTCTGAGATTCTAAATTCGTGGCGGGTGACCTTTCCGTCTTTACCGCGTCCGAATACCTTGACTTTTCCTTCTCTTACCCATCGCTGTACGTTTTGTCTGCCGTAGGCTTTGTATGCCTTGGCCTGCGTGATGAATGGGCGATTGCCTGATGCCTTGGAGATTTCTTCCTTTACCACGTTTCTGATGGCTGAGAGGAAGGTATCGAAGGATAGCATCTTGTCGGCAAACTGTATTTGTACTGTTGCGCTCATGACTGTATTGTTTTTATTTGATTCTTGTTACTGTGATGATCTCCTGCTGGCGATTGAGCTTGGTCTTGAATTTGCGGCAGTAGATGGTGCCTAAATCGTAGCAGGTGGTCTTTATCGTCTGCATTCTTTGTATTGGGAAACTGATTGATTTCCCTGGCTCCAGTTCTCTGATCTGTGATCTGAGTGGTATTTTTTCTTCTTTTGCCATTTTTTTTCTGTTTTGGTGTTAATATAATACTTGGTCCATTATCTCGTTGATGGTCTTACGGATGGTGGCGTTGTCGTGTTCAAGATTTCTTGGGCATCTGTTGAAACAGATAGTGACCAGGCAATCTTTTATCTCCTTCTCTGAGAGAAGGTCTTTTTCGAGATTTTGCTTAAATCTATTGATATAGTAGCTTTTTATCTCGTCATCCGTCATTTGCTTAAGTACATCTTCTGGCGTTACATCAACGGTAACATCTATACTTACTTCTACATTTTTCTTTTCGACTATCATCATTTGCCTCCTTTCTGCTGTGTTTGGATGTATTTCTTGATGCTGCTACTTGCGATTTCGAAGGATCCTATGAGATAGGATAGAGCACACTCGCTACCATTTTTCTCTGCGATTGCCTGAGCATCGGCTATTCGCTGGGTGATGGTGGAGCAGGTGGAGGTGAAGAAGTCTTCGATGGGAGGCTGGGTGGTGGCTTGTTTCTTGGCTTCTTCCTTGCCTGCTTCGTAGGAGCCGTCCTTTATGCCGAGTTGTGTCTCTGCGAAATATTTGACTTCGGCAAGAGGAAAGCCGATAGTTTTTCTTTCTGCATCAAACGCTGTAGAAATACGACAACTCTTGTAGTATTCGTCTAATTCAGACTCGGATATACCCAGGAGAATGCATACTTGATGCTTTTGAAGGAGCTTGCCACACTTTTCTTCTGCGGCATGCCAATTAACGTGAGTTATTTTATTTGCCATAATGTTATATTTAAAAATGATAAGGGATAAAGCATGAGAAGTATGCCCAGTGGGCGAAGTCGTGCTCATCTATGATTCTTCCCCAGATTTCATCTTCGTCCATGTCTTCATATATGTAGCTGATGGATTCAGACTGCAAATCTATAATTTTTGGGTTCTTGTAGTCTTTGTCGGCTACTACAATAATATCCTCCATGTTCTCTGGCATGTCTTTGGTTTGATGCCAGACGTGGGAGAGATTGATATACTCATGATCTTCTGCCAATAGCTTTTCCTTTATGCCAGCCCATTGATTCATGGCTGCAAAAAGGGAGCTTTTCGTGATGTCAGGAATGGGCTTCGGGAATGGTCCAACGAAGTATCTTTCTGGAGCATCTGGAACTTTTTTGTTATTTTGCTTCATTTTTCTTCTATTTTATTTGGTACTTATTTATTTATTTACTAACTTTACACTGCAAAAGTACAATAAACTTTTTAAATATGCATAATACAGTGGGCATTATTAGCAATAATTAACCCACTTTGTTGAACATTTAAAGGATTTTAATATGAATGTGCAAAGAATAGTGGACATCATAACGTCCAACAAACTGAGCAAAATTGATATTGCTTCAAGGATGAAGGTTAGCAGAACTACACTGGATAACCTTCTTAATGGTGCTGATGTGAAGGTTAGCACGGTTGAGAATCTTGCCGAAGTTCTTGGTGTTGATGTAGCTGAATTTTTCAGTTCTGAGAAGAAAGCTCCATCTTTGGCTAGTAATGGTAATGTGGTTGACATGAATGAGCTGGAGAGGGAAGTGATTGCTCTGAGGGCTGAGAATAAGGTGCTGAGGGAGATTCAGGGGCTTTCTGCTAGAAGTCAGGTACATGTAGGGTAGTAAAGCTATTTGAGTGAAATGGATTTAAAACTGCTTCGCAATGGGAATATAGGTTTTGAAGACTTTTTAATTGGAATGACGTCTGATGAAGTCTTTGAAATTCTTGCCTTTAAAGATTTGGCTTTCTCTAAGCATTATAATGAATCTAAAAAGTCATACAATTTAATTATTGATAATTATGTTCAAGTTAATACAGGCTCAACGAGATATGATTTAGTTCTATCTATAGATGAATCCAATCATTTGTCTGGATTTGATATTTCGAAATCAAATTGCTCTAAATTTATTGGAAAATTTGCCTATAAAGAATTGGCGAATAGTTTGCGTTCTTTTATAGCAAATCATCCTGGGGTGTTTTGGAACAAGCATGTTGTCGATAACGAAGATGGATTTTTAAATCAAAGTCATGATAATGGTTTGACTTCTATTTGGTTGTACTATAATAATTATGATAAGGAAGTTGATGTGTCATTAGGCTTTTGGTCTAATATACTGGAGTCTGATGATCCAATTGATGCTAGGCGGTTGTATTTTCGTTTTCTAAACAGTAATAGTAGAATAGTTAATGACCGGAAACAAAATTCTCGTCACGTATCTTATCCTCTTTGGATATTCTTAGCAGTTTTGATACTCACTTTCGGATTGTTTATTTCATATTCCGTTGGTTATTCTAATGCGAAGTCAGAAGATACATGCCTGATAGGCGTTAGTGATAAGGTTTATGTTTCCGATAGCCCTGGCTCAAAACGATACCATAGGGATAGAAATTGCCAGGCATTAAAGCGAAGTACAGGGCATATAACTGCAACTGATGAGAATGATGCCGTCAGTCAAGGAAAAACATTATGTGGCTGGTGTGGAAAATAATAACGTTTAATGTTTTAATAAAGTATGTTTAATTAGAATAAAGCAATTATGAAAATAAAACTAAAATTGATGTTGATGCTCATCGTGTGCCTTCTTTGTTCGTGTAGCAAGGAAGGCTTGAATGATGCAGATGAGGAAACGAATGTTGCTTCCTGGAATGATACCAAGTATAACGTTTATTATTCTTGGTGTACGGTTCCTGCTAGACCTGCTCCATCAAACGATAAGTACTTTGGGGTAAACTTGGCTTTGGAGAACTCTGAGCATCCGGGTAAGAGTTTATATCTTAGTTGTGTTAACTACATATATGGAGAGAAGGTTGATTTAACAACTGATAAGTATGATTCTAGCATAACGTTCAAGGATGGCAGACAGACTTATTCCTATGAGGGTGGAAGCTCTAAAATAGAGGCTGGCAGCTATTATATCCTTTCAAGAAAGGGAGACCGTATAAGCGTTGCTATTCATCTTATCTATTCTAACGGTAGCCATGACAAGGAAAAACTGGATGTTGAGTATGATGGAAAGTTAAGGGATAGTGATTATCTACCAGCAGAAGATTGGCCGAATAAGGCTAGTTACAGCTATGACTTCACCAGCGATGGCGTTTCCTACATGTATGGCAAATGGGCTGAGTTTGATATTAAGGACGGTATTGCCTTCTTCTCTTGTTATGCCTTTGAAAAGGGAAATAGAGAAAAGACAGAGACTAACTTCGATATGACAGTAAACAACTTCGAGTTAGGCAAGAAGATAGATCTTTCTGACCGAAGCTATTACAGATGGAGTAGCTTTGTGCGCTATGAAAATGTTCTCCCCGGCAGTTATATGTATGTGACTTTAGGGGAGAATGGCTACGAGATAACAATAGAATTGCTCTATAAAGATAGCAGTGGCGCAAGCCATCATCTTTTGATAGAGTATAATGTATATAAATAGAATGGTTTTAGATAATATAGATTAAATTATAGATTGTTTCGAAAGAAACGTTTAAGTATTTGAAAATCAAAGAAAAATGAATTTGGTTTGGTAATTACATGGGTGTATCTTGTAATGTGTTGGATATGAGTTAGTTATTGTAACTGCTTGATACTCATTTAGTACAGAATTGGATTTATGCTCTTTGTTTGACACGTTAAACGTGAAGTATGTAGGCGTTTGTTTAGAAATGGTTTTGAATAAAATTAGTGACTTATGGCTACGTTTAAGATTGTTGTACAGCATCAGAGATCGGATGGTTTCTATCCTGTCTATATTCGGTTGACACATAACCGAAAGGTATTATATATTAAGACTGATAAGATGGTCGCTCCAAAGGGCATCGTGAAAGGTTCTCACGATGTTAGGGACTCTTTTGTTCTTAACTCTCTGACTCAAAAGATGGACTCTTGGATTTCTCGACTGAATAAAGAGGATATTGAAAAATGGTCTGCAGAGGAGGTTAGAGATTTCTTATTGAGTAACGATAGTGACGTTTGCTTTTCTGATTTTGCAAGAGAATATATATTATCCCTGTCTAGATCATTAAAGCCGCAGTCTCTTCGTAACTATAATCAGGCTCTTTCTAGTATAGAGAAATATTGTGGAACAGATCAGATTATGTTCAGCGATATGACTACTAAACTGGTACAAGGATGGATAGATAGCATGGTGGATTCTAAATCTAAGAAACATTTCTATCCAACTTTCTTAAAGAAGATGTTTTTGGCAGGTGTTGCTAATTATAATGATTATGACAAGGATATTATAAGAATAAAGGTGAACCCTTGGCCACGATTGTCGATAGAAAAACGTGATAAGCCTAATAAGAAGGCAATAACCATGGAGGATTGCAGAAAGATTTTTTCTGTGCCTCCATCTTCTCAGACGGAACAGTTGGCACTTGATGTATGTAAGATGATTCTTTGCCTTGCAGGTATCAATGTGGCTGATTTGTATGAAATGCAGAAGGATGATTATTTTAGTGGCATATTGCATTATAAGAGGCAGAAAACGAAAACGGTTAGAGACGATGAAGCCTATATAGAAATGAAGGTTCCTGATATGCTTCTTCCTACGTTTGAAAAGTATTTTGCATGCAAGGATGATCCTTATTTGTTTATGTTTCATAAGAACTATAAGAGTAGTATGTCTATGAGTAGCAATATTGGTTTATTCCTCAAACATTTTTGCAAGAATACTCTTAATGATTATCTTCATATTTCCCCTTATACATTTCGCCATACTTGGGCTACGATTGCGCAGAATGACCTGGGAGCCAGCTATGAGGAAATTGGTTTTGCCCTGAATCATATCAGTACGCATAAGGTAACCATGGGCTATGTGAAGCCAGACTTCTCCAGAGCTTGGGAACTGAATGAGAAGGTGGTGGAGAAAATCTTCTTTACAAATGATCCGAGCAGACGAACACAAGAGTATCATGCTCCGGTTTTTGAGAAGGTGGAGGAGACGTTTGAACTTTGTGCTGATGCTTACTTCATGGGTGAGGTGGTTGGTCATGTGGATGGTAAGGGCTACCGGAATACGGATGAGGTTATCCAGCAACTGATGGATAATATCAATGATACTGTCCCTAAAAACTGTACTATACAGATTAAGGTGAAGAACGTGACCAAGAACCAGACTAAGTACTTTGAACGAATGCGTGACATAAAATAGGGCGTTTTTGGTTAAAACTGATTAATTTATGACTAATAAGGGTTAAAATCTAACGGTTTTACCCATTTTCCTGACAGAGGGCAGTCTTCTCTAAAGTAGTGAAAATTTTAGAGAGGGCTGCCCGATTTGCGTTTTAGCCATTATTAACAATTTTGAGATTCTTGATGTTGATGTTGGTTTCTTGTTTCTCAAAGTCTTCCTCTAGTTTGTTGAAGACTTCCTCAACAGAGAGATTTCTGGTTTCGTCACTATTGAATGAAACTGACTGCAATTTAGGAGCTGCATAGGGCAGGAACTTGGCCACCATTGCCAAACGTCCGGCTGGCTCATCTATATCATATAGATCTTTTTCCAGGGAATAGCCCTTTTCGTTTGTGCCATTGAGATAGCCTACAATGGCATCACGGAGGCTTTCCCGGACGCTTTTTGTAACCTTGTTGGGGGTTCCAGCCTTTCGTCCTCCAGTCTTTTTTCTTTTGACCTTTGGTTTGGATTCATTATTATCTTTCTGTACTGCCATATTCTTTTTATTTAATGTTACTGATAGTTTTCGATTGCAAATATAGCGAAAAAATGGATAAGTAGGTGCACGACTTGCGCAATTTATCAAAAACCTTAGCGAAAAACGCATTACTTTTACACAGTTTAAACATTAAATTCGAATTTTATGGGACTTATAGGAAAAATTGCTGGTGGAGTAGCTTCTGCTTTTGGAGGCTCTTTGGCAGCTAAAGCGAGGAACAAAGGATATGATGATTATATCCAGATGTTCAATGACCGTATGCAGCAGGTGAAGGATCACCGGGACAACTTGTATTACCAGGATCCTACGCAGACAGCGGAGAATCAGGTGGCCGTGACCAATGCCCAAAAGGTGTTGGATAATGCCACGCAGACAGCTAAGAACACGAATATTGTGACTGGTGGCTCTGAGGAAGCGGTGGCTTTGAGCAAGCAGGCTGCCCAGGAACAGGTGGGTAAGATGATGCAGGAAGCTGCTATTCAAGGGGCTCAGACCAAAGAAAACGTTTGGAATACGGCTGATTCCCAGGTTAACGCTATGACTAACTACATAGCTACTGCCAAGAAGGAGAAGGGACTTTCTACTGCCAAAGGTATTACGGATGCGACCAGTGGTTTGGCTGGAGCTGCAAGTGCTTTACCGATTTAAGGAAGGAGGGAGCTATGGGATTTAAATTGGATGATTTGATAACTCCTAAGCGTCCGGCAACAGCAGTAACGCCTGTTGCTGATTTTCCTTCTGATCATGTGGAGAAGCCGGAAGTGGAGGCTACACAAGCAGTACAGGCTACAGCTACGGAACCTGAAAAGGGTGCTGCTATTGATACTACTGGTATTGCCGGTAATGGTGGCAATGTGACCTTTGCCGAGCAGCCGGGTGCAGAGACTACTAACACGGAAGGGGCTGGAGATATTCAGAAGATAGACTGGACCAGACCTTATAGCGAGATAGAGCAGAATGCCTTGCTTAGACAGATGACTCCTCAGGATATTGCCAGGGACTATGCTAAGAACGGTGATGGAAACTGGTATGTATTTATGCCATGGTTGAAGCAGTTTGACCCTAACAAGACCGTTCAGCAAAGTATTGATGACCAGAAGAGGGCTGAGAGAAATGCTAAAATGGAACAATGGGGTAACTTTTTGATGCACCTGGGTAACTTCTTTGGCACGACACAAGGTGCGCCATCGCAGCAGATTGAATCAGCGCAAGAACTTACAGATCGGCAACGCAAGATTCGGGAGAGTACTGACGCGCTGAGAGAAAAGGGATATGACCAGATGATGGTGAATATCTTCAAAGAGCGACAAGCCAAGCAGGCACAGATGCAGGCTGAGGCTGAGGTTAGGGCTAATGAGGCTCTGGCTGCTTATCGTGGAGCGCAGAAGAATCAGGAGGAGGCTCTTACTCCTGTTAAGGTTAAGACGGAGCAGGAAAGAGGTAATGCCGCTGCTGCTTCTGCTGCCCTAAGTACTTCGAAGAAGGAGACTGAGGATGCGTTGAGAGGCAAGAAAGGCAAATTGCTTGATGCTCAAACTAACAATGCCAATGCCGGAGCTGCTGACCATAACGCTAGTATAAAGGTGAAGGGTGCGCAGGTGGAGCATATCCATACGCAGACTGAGGGACAGAGGCAGAAGAATGCGAACCAGAAGGAGGCGGATGATTTCAACACCAGGTATGTGAACGACCCTACTTTTAAAAAGCATGTGAATGAATGGGCTAGCCATAATCATTTGGCAGTTGGTGACAATGAGAAAGGTAGTGGCGGAACCTGGGCTAACGAGAAGAACAGACAGCAGGCTGCTGCTTATGCTAGGGCTAAGATGAAGCATGACCGGACTCCTCCTTCACGCAGAGGTGGTGGCAGTAAGGTTCCACCATCGAGAAGAAAGTAATAATCATTAAATAATCAAGATATGTTTGACGAACGAGACAGAAAGTATTTCTATGATGAGTTCAAGAACAATGGCTACGAGGTAGGTAGCTATGATGACTTTAAAAATGACTTGAACAACAAGGAAGATCGTGACTGGTACTACAATGAGGCAAAGAACATGGGGTATGATGTGGGTACGCAATCGGACTTTGACAAGATGGTGATGGAGCCAGCTGCATCTGCTTCTAGTGATAGTAAGCAGGTGGCTGCTTCTGCTACGCCTCAGAGTGCAGGGCAGGGTGCTTCTGCAGAAGGTAAGCAGCAGGTGGCGCAACCTGTAGCGAAGCCAGCAGCTGAAAAGCCAAAGGAAGATAACAGATCGTGGCTTACGAAATGGATGACTGGTACTTTGCCGGAGGAAGAGGAGCAGGAAACTGCTGATAAGAAGCCTGGGCTTATAGCTAAGGCACTGAATATGTTTCCTACTGGTGTTCAGACTAGCAACGGAACATATCAGCCAGCACCAGCGATTCCTCAGCCTACAGTAAAGGGTGAGGAGATGCCTGTTGAGGTGGAAACAACTCCTTCTTCGGCAAATGTGGCTTCTCCTGAATCTAAAGAGGAGGTTCCTGCATCTGCTGCAGTGGTGAATAATGAGGGCTTGATGGATGCCAAACTTGCCAACTATATTGAGAACTGGAAGCAGAGACCGGATAAGGAGGGCGATTACTTTGAGAATATGGTTGCCGACTTGTTGGCTGATGGTACTGCCAACAGCAATGAGGAGGCTGTGAGCATGGTGAAGTCTGCTCTGGGCAGATATGCTAACCGATCTGCTATGGACGTTACCAACCAGGTGGTATCTTCTTTGCCTGATGATACTGTGCAGGATGCTGAGAAGAGTATTGAAGCGCAATGGTATAGCCATGGCGTGCAGGATAAGTTGAAGCAGGAGGCGGATAACATGGGTATCAGCTATGATGACTATGTGGGACTGTTCTTGAAGCCTGCTATGGTGCAGAGTCTGGTGAACAAATATGGTCCGAACTATCGTGACATCGCTGAGGGTATTGCTACACGCCTCTATTCGCATGATGAGCATGTGCAGGACAGACTGATGAACCAGGACATCAATGATGCTTTTTCGAGCGTTATCAATAAGTATGTGAATCCATCTGTAGTGGATGAGTACAACAAGGCTCAGGAGGCAGGCAGTAAGGCATTTACGGAGGGAATGGAAGGAAGCCAGTTTATTCCTGCCAATCTCCGACTGGGTACAGCACTTGGTGCTCAGTTTGAGGCCAACGAGGCCAAGGATCCTGCAAAGGTGCTTTCTGGTTTGCAGAAGAAGTTTGGCAAGCTCTACCGGAATCCGGAGTTCCTGAACGATATGAGCAATGCGGCATTTAAGGTGATGCAGCGATATGGCTTGAATGACACTCTGGGTAGTGATCCTAAGCAGTTCAAGCCGATGATCAATTCTGTTCTTAAGAATGAATTGGACCAGTTGGAGATTAAGGGTATGATGCCTAAGGGTAGTGCTGAGTACATCATGAAGACTGGTTTGGGTAACACTATTGTGGGTAAGATTACTCGCAAGGCTGTTCAGACGGACTATCAGAACTGGCTGGAGGATATTGCTAATCAGCAGTATCAGCCGGGCTTCTGGGAGAACGTGGCTAGTGGTGCGCTTACTTTTGCTGGTGATGCCTGGAGTTATTGGTTGCCGGGAGCCGCAGGTGGCAAGTTGACCAAGAGCATGTTGGCTAAGGCTGAGGGCAGACTGGCAGGTGACCTGATGGCTAAGGGCATGGAGCGCAGGGTGGCTGAGCGGGCTGCCAAGGTGCTCATTGGCAAGAGTAAGGCCGCGGCTTTGAAGAACGGAGCCGTGCATGGTGCTGTTACCTTTGGTGGGCAATCGGCTATCTCGAAACCTATTGATGAGGTTTATCGCACTGGTCAGTTTGAAGAGAATGGCAAGGTTTACAATCCTTCTGTGGGTAAGATTATTGCTGATACTCTGGGCGAGGTGACCAAGCAGAGTGCCGTAGGTGCCATTATGCAGGGTGGAACCATCGCTAATATGATAGGCAGAGGCTTGGCTACCAATATTCTGGCTGATATTGGTGGTAAGGTTGCGGATTCCGGTATCATGACTGGTCATCAGATATTGGAGCGTATGGCGCAGGATCCAAACTTCAAGCCTACTGGCAAGGATGCAGCTGAGAGCTTCTTGGAGAGTATGGCGAACCTTACTGCTATCGGTTTGCCGGGCATGGTGGGCAAGTATGCTCGATTCAAGGATGCGAGGGAGTTTAACAAGAAGTTTGACTTCACGGATCAGGATATTGCCGAGTTGAAGCGATTCGGCTATGAGGATCTTCGTGATGCCTTTGAGAAGGTAGGCATTGGGGAGTATGCCGTGGCGGGTGAAAATGCCCAGCGACTTGATGGGCAGCTTACCCAGAAGTATATGACCCTGATGAACGACAAGAGTGTGCCGGAGGTGTTGAAGGCTAAGATGATGGCTGTGGTGGAAGGCAAGCGACCTTCTTCTTTCTCGCCTGTGGTTGATTCTATCATCGTTCAGCCGATGGATCATGACGGAAAGGTGTATCTCGAAACCTTGAATAAGGATGGCGGTATCATTGACAGAAAGGAGTTTTCTTCTCTTGATGAGGCTCAGAAGGCGGACAAGAAACTGGAGTATGAGAAGACTCTGGGTTTGGCTTCTGTGCTGGAAGGTGAGTTCCACAATGAGTTTACCCAGGAGCATCTTGATGGCTTGTACAACAAGGCAGCCCAGAAATATAATATGGGTGAGAAATTGACGGATGAGGATAAGGCAGCGGTTTATCTTCATCAGAATGCTGGTGCCATCAAGGAGATCATGGATAAGCAGCAGAAAGGTGTTATCCTTACTGACGAGGAGCAGAAGCAGGTTAATGCTTATCGCCATTATTATGACAGTGCCCTGGAGAATAGTTCCGTGATGAGGGAGTTTGTGAATACCTTTGAGGATTCCCATGGCGTGGCGCGTGGTACGCTGAGAAAGGCTTTGGAATCGAAAGACAAGAAGTATGCGCCATTGGTGGAGTCTTATCTTATGGAGCTTTATAACTCTATCGAGCTGAAACGTGAAATGAAGCAGACGATGGATGATCTCTATAATACGGCACATGGAAATGAGCAGAAGAGGATTGAAGGTGAAAACCCTGTATCTCCTGCTGAGGGTTCTGCTGGTGGCCTGGAGCCTCCAGTTTCAGAGGGACCTGCTCCGTACCAAGACCGTACCAACTCCGTATCAACTCCGAGTGATGCAGAGGTTGCTGCAAACGCTGCAAACGTTGCAAGCTCTGCTGCTGGGGGTGCAGGAAATGAGACAAAGGTTGCAAGTTCGGAGAATAAGGTTGCAAACTCTGATGCTTTTGTTATGGGGCAGGAAGCCTATAAGAATGGGGATTCCGAGGCTTTGCAGGCTATCGACTATAATAGCGATTTGGCTACCGGGCGATTGAAGAGAGCGTTTAAGGATAGCGATAATATGTTTGATTTGGTGACTAAGGTGTATAATGAAGGCAGAGACATGGAGCAGTTCTTGTCTCAGCGTGCGAGTCTTCTGACTTCTGCCCAGAAAGAGGCGATCAGCAAGTATGTGGAGGCTATGGATGCAAAGAAGGGTGCTATTGATGCTCTGCAGCATGCTGATGATGGCTATAGCGAGGCGTTGAAGCAGCAGCTCTGGCCATACCAGACGGAAGATGGAAATATCGTGCCTGCTACTCTTACAAGCGGTAGGCAGGTGTTCTTGAAGAAGGCTAACGAATATGGTGGCGGCTTTGTTGTTGTGCCTGATGAGCTGGGACAGCCTACTATTAAGCAGGTATCAGATGCCGAGATTAAAGAGGTGGGCACTCCTGTTTCGCTTGATGAATACATCGAGAGTTCCTTGTCTCAGCAGAAGGAAGCGAGAGCACAGCAGTTTATCAGCCAGTTTGATGGCAGCGGATTGAAGCCGAATGACCGGGTAGCGGTTGCCATGGAGGAAGGTGATGAGAATATTGTCATGACCTTTGCCGGATATAGCGAGGACGGAAAGATTGTGCTTTCTGATGGCAAGGACAATATCGCCCTTTCTAAGGAGGAATTTGATAGCTGGCGAACGAATGCACTCAATAATACCATTAATGAGCGTTTGGATCGTGAGGACGAAGAGCGTGAATTGGCTGAAATGAAGAAGGCTGAGGCTGAAAAGCAGGAGCGATATAAGAAGGGTATCTTTGGTTATGCAGCTGGGCAGCCAGACTATTCTGATGCACAGACAGACCCTAAGGTGGCAGCAGAGTATCTGCAAGAAACTGCCGGGGATGACCGCAAGGCTCTTTTTGCTAATATTGTTGCCGAGAAGCAGGCTTTGCAGAAGCGTATCAACCAGCTAAGAGAGCATATTGCAAGTAATGAGGAATGGCTATCCATTAATGCTGATCTGGACCCGAAGAATGCTGAGACAAGAACTTTGGCTAATAAGCAGATGGTGGGACAGATTGCAGACCTACAGGCTCGTTTCGACAACTGGAATAAGATTCGTTCTTCCGTGATGACTCCTGAGGAGGCTCAGGCTATCAAGGCAGACCGCACACAGAAGATTGCTGATGCTGGCGTGAATGAAGGTGACGTTGCTCCTATAGAGGGTCGCGAGGTTGCCGTGCTTAGTGATGAGGAATTGAAGAAGCAATATCCTACTATGGATGAGGCTAATGACTTTATTGCCTCAGAGCGTAAGCGTATCTATCGCATACAGTCGGATGAGGTGCAGCGTGAGATTGATGGTGTTGATGAGGTGCTTGATCGCTACGTGAATGGTGAGATAGACCTGGAGCCAGAGCAGATTAAGGAACTGAACACGACCAAGGCCCAGTTGCAGGCTAGACAAGCTAATCTTACTGAATCTGCCAAGGAGTTGAAGGCCCAGGCTGATAAGCTGAATACACTCTACCGAAAGGAGAATATGGAGGCTAGAGCCAAGGTTGTGGAGAATCTGACTCCTGCCGAGCAGCGTGCCATCAAGGTGGAGAATGCCATCAAAAATGGTAATATGAGCCAACTTAATGCCATCTATGATGAGGTGAGAGGGGCAATAGACTTCAATGACACTGAGCCTAACACGCTGGAGGAGTATGTTGCTAACAGTATTGGCCGTTTCACCTTGAACTATGAAGGCAAGGAGAAGGGTGGTGCTTTCTCTAATGGTATTCAGCAGGAGACTGGCTTGGGTCGAAAGGACTTCGATAAATTGCAGATTCTTGCCAAGGAAGGTGAGGGTAAGACTGTTCCGGAGTTTGTTCATAGTCTGTATGATGACATGCCTAAGAATCTTAAGCAGATGGGATATACGGATCAGGACATAAGAAGTGCTTTCCTTGATTTGATAGGTAGTGCTCAAAGCTACTCTGACATTAAGAATTACACCTTGAATAATAAGGTGGCCAATGTTGAGCAGCAGATGCGAGAGGTTGAACGCCAGGAGGAGGAAATGATGCAAGACGGTGCTCATAGCGAAGCCTTTGACAAGATTGTAGAATTGGCAAAAGAGCAGAAGGAGTACTGGGACTTGATGGAGGAGGGAGAAGTAGATCCTGATGATGTGCCGGAAGTTGATGTGGCTCATGACATGGACGAACTTTTGAAGACTCTTTCTGACGAGGAGTTTAAGGAGGTTAGTGATGTTTTGAAGGGTATTGACGAGGAATTTGAGTATTTCACCGCTAATGAGTATGAGCGTAGAGAGGGCGCAAATGAGCGCAAGGAGAAGGCAGAAAATGCCAATACTTATGACGAGTCTATTAAGGAAGCATTGAAGCCTGTTTCTCCTTTTGCTATTGCCTTGAAGAGTGCCGTGGAGAGTGGTGACAAGAAAGCCATTAAGCAAGCTCAGAAGGAATTGACTGATGCCCTGATTGCAAGCGATTTGGGACATGGCTATCTTGCCGGGCAGTTGGCAGCGGGTAAGATGGTTAAGAAGAAAGATGAATTATATAAGGTGAAACGTGCAACTGTAAAGCCGATTACTGAAGCGATGAATGCTATTGAGAGTGCTTTGGATTCTGCTATGAAAGATGCCGGGCTTGATGGCGTTCATGTTGACTTTGACCAGAATGGAGATGGCTGGATTTATGCCGATAAGGATAGCCCTTGGAATAGCCGTTTGGAGGCTCTGGACAATAACTTCCGAAATATTTCTCAGCGTAATGGCAAGAACCCTGTATCAGTGCTTCCGCAGATTACGCTGGATAATGTGGCAAAGGTAGCGGGTATCATCAAATCTCAGATAGAGGAAGGTGAAAAATATAATTCTGATGAGAATAGTGATGTGGATATTAAAAATGCTCCATTTGCTGACAGACTGAAAAATGCTATCGCTGAAACGGAGACTGAGCCTACTGAGGCGCAGAAGAAGGCTGGCAACTATAAGAAGGGGCATTTGACTTTTGAGGGCTATGACTTTACTATTGAGACTCCAAAGGGCGTGACTCGCAGCGGTAAGGACGAGCAGGGCAAGCCTTGGAGCGTGACCATGCACGATACTTACGGCTATATTTTGGGCAAGATAGGCGTGGATGGTGATCATATTGATATGTTCATCAATGATGCCGCTGACCTTGATACTTTTGATGGTAACGTTTGTGTGGTTGACCAGGTGAACCCGGAGACTGGAGAGTTTGACGAGCATAAGGTAATGTATGGCTATCCTGATGAGGCTGCTGCTACTAAGGCTTATCTCAGTAACTACTCTAAGGGCTGGAAGGGACTTGGTAAGATTACTTCTGTGCCTAAGGCTACCTTTGACAAGTGGCTGGAGTCTTCTGACCGCAAGACTAAGCCTTTTGCGGACTATGCCATGATTCAGCATGCGGAGGCGCAGAAGGCTAAGGAAACTGATGAGACTCTTCCTTTTGGTGCGTCCATGAGTATGGATAATTTGCCTTTCCACCGCGATGTGAAGGAGGTGAAGCCATCTGAAATGACGGAGGCGCAGAAGGTGGCTTACGATGCTGTTTCTACTATGCTTAAGAAGGCTGGTATTCCGGTGAAGGTGGTTAGTAATGAGGATATGGAGAAGGTGGCTGAGGCGCAGGATAATCTGAATCTTGCCATGCTGCTGAATCAGCCTGAAATGAGATTTAAGATTAAGACTCCTGAGGAGAAGCAGGCTGCCGAGAATGCTTATAACTTTGCCAAGGAGTTGCGCCCGGATAAGTGGAAGCAGTATGCCGTGGTGGATATGAGCAATCCGAATAAGATGCCGGAGTACTTTGAGAAGCAGGAGCTGGCAAGAAAGGAGCGTTCTTACTATAATTTACTGATGTGGGGTAACTACAAGGTTTTCAATCTTGATAAGAGTTTTGAGGACAATGTGGCTGGGCTTACTGGCTCTTTTCCTTCGGAGTTTGACCCATATAAGATTGATGCGCAGACTAGTAAAAAGAATGAGTTGAAGAAGCAGATGAAGGAGATTGAGGATGCTTACAACTCAACCGGGCAGGAACGTAATAAGTATCAGATTCAGCTGATGAAGGAGTACATGGATGAGCATGGACTGGCTTCTGAAAACGATATTCCTGATGATGTTTGGAGTGAGTTGGATAATAAGGCTCATGAGAAATATCAAGATAAGCTTGATTCCTTGTTTGCGAAATATAAGGATTTGGATAGACAGTTGAAGGCTATTGTACAGCCTGGAGTGAGATTCTTGCGTACTTATCATGGTACTGGTGCTAGCTTTGATAAGTTTGATTTGTCGCATGCCTTGGAAGGCGAGGGAAGTGAGAGCTTCGGGCATGGTGTGTATGTTACCAACTCTAGCAAGATTGGACGTGAGTATGCTCAGAGAGCCAAGCAGAGAAAGATGGAAGACCTCTATAAGAATATGCGCTACCCTGATGGGGTGAAGGGCGATATTTTCAAGAGAAGAGTCTTTGGTGAAATGGTGAACGATGTGGCAACTGGCGGTAGTGTGGCAAGTGCCAAGGAGTTTGCCAAGAAGCGTGTTGGTGCTGATGCTAACGATGTTGAGCGCACCCTTGAAAACTTGAAGGATAGAGAGAAGGGAACAGAATATGAGCAGAACTTGAAGAATAGACTTGCAGAGTATAAGGAAGGTTTGAAGTGGATTGATTCCCTTGATGAAGACTATCTGACTCAGGGAAATGCGAACCGTTACGATGTGGATATTCCTGATGATAATGGTAGCAACTATCTCGATTGGGAAGGAATGATTCCTGATTCCTTGGATAAGCAGAAGGTGGCAGAAGATGCCTATAAGGTAGTATCAGATAATCAAGGTTTCAATGATTTCAAAGCTACTCCTCTTAATGATTTCATTGCTCATACATTGAAGACTTATGTTAACACAACAGATGTGGCAGGAAGAGTTGAGAAACTGAAATCAGATATTAAGGATGTGATTGAGAATTATGTGGCAGATGATGATGTACTTGCTTTAAACGAGTATTTGAAGGATGCTACTCCTGATGATGTACTCGCTACCATCTGGTACAATGACCTAGTTAGAGATATTAAGGATGCTGACCTTGGTGAGGAACTTTACAGAAAGTTGAGTACTTATGTAGGCGATAATGCCGCTAGTCAGATTCTTTCTGATAATGGTCTTGTCGGTATCAAGTACCCTGCTGGCATGATTCATGGTGGTGCCAAGGAAGGTGATTACAACTATGTGATCTTTGACGAGAACAATGCCAATATCGTGGGTAATACTAAGTTTGCGCAGGGTAAGGGTGTGGTATATGGCTACACTGATGGCAAGGAGATTGTGCTGAACCAGGATCATCTGAATGCTAATACTCCTATTCATGAGTACCAGCATCTTTGGCGCACTGCTGCCAAGCGAATGAATCCGGAGCTTATTGCCCATGGCGATGAGTTGATTAAGCAGACTCAACTGTTTAGGGACTTGAAGGAGGACCATAACTATAAGCGTTTGAGCGATGATGAGATTTGCGATGAGGCTTTTGCTCGTTTGACTGGCGAGGACGGTGCTGCCATCTTGGAGCAGATGGCGAAGGAAGCCATTAAGGAAAATCCGTTAGATACTGCTAAAGAGCTTACTATCATCAGCCGATTAAAGAATTGGTTGAAGAAGTTCTGGTATTGGACTCTTGATACATTTACGAAGTGGAAGCCTGAGGACATTAAGAAAATGACCTTAGAGGATATTCGTAATCTTGTGTTGAGAGACTTGGCGCAGGGGGTGGACCCACGTACCGTCCAGAAGGAGAAGAAAGAAGGGGCTAAGTTGTCGAAAAAAGAAAAAGACGATGCAACAGAGCGAATCGATAAACGAATTGCAGAGTTGAATCGTCAAGAGAAGGAGCAATCTCTCAAATCCGAAAACGGAAACTTAGCCGAATCCCATGATAATGGGTACCTCCCATCTAAGGATAATCTTGATGGCGTGCAAAGCGTTGCTCCTTCATCTGCAAAGATAGATAAAAAATTCCCACCTAAGACTTTTTATCTAGGAAATTTAGCAAACTTTATCACTTCAATGGGGAAAAATGCCGATATTACTGCTGGCAACTTCACAAAAAAGTTGTTTGAAGGTATGGGTATGACTCCGCATGGAAAAGATACACAAGTTTCTGAGTACTTCAAATATCAGACAGATGATGGTGGAAAGACTACCGTCCGCCTTTCTGATCATAGTGGAAATGCACTCAGCATTATCAAGAAAGGTGGTAGGGCAGATAAAGGCTACTCTATAGTGGTTCGCGTTGACTCTTCACCTAAGACTAAGTTCAAGGCTAATAAGTATTCTAATGTAGCAGAATATGTATATGAGAATCCTAACGCTGATGGTTTGAAGGATATAGCTCGCAGTGTATTCAACCTAATTGATACAGGCGAATATTTGGACTTGGCAGGAGCCAACGAAGTACACATTTCGCCTAGAAACAATAATTCTGAAACCGCCAAGGGAAATGGTGGAAATTTATCTGTGGAGGATAAAATAAAGGCTGTTTCTCAGCAATTTGGGGTTGATGAGGCTGATGTGGCGATGTATGCCAATGCTGTTAAGAAGGGTTCTACTGCTGAGGCTGCACGTGCAAGAGCCAATATTAAGCGTCACTTGTTGCAGGTAAATGAAGGTAACATTTTCTCACTTAAGGATGTTGTTAAGTACACCAAACCTATAAATGAAGCCTTGAAGGAGAATTTTGGTGACCTTGATGCTATGATCGAGGAGCGCGTGAAGCAGGTGGAGGCGCAGCGTAACGCTATGGAAGCCGCAAGAAAGAGAGCTGAGGAAGAGGAGGCCAAGCGTCAGAAGCACCTGGAGGAACTTTCTCTGATTCCTGATGATCAACTTGACAAGCAGTATATGGATGCTCTTGCTAAGGGTGATGATGCTACTGCCAGAGAAATGCTTGATGAGGCTGCCAGACGTAAGGGATATGACGATACCGAAAGCGCATATCAGGGCGTAGGTGCATGGGCTGCACCGGGAAACCCTGGATATGAAAGCGACAAGGCGAGACGTGACGATTGGGAATCCAGTGGCTCAGATGTAAACCTGGAGGATATGGCTTTGGGGTACACTCCTCAGCCGGATGATTACTTCTCTCACCCTGAGCGTTATTCGCAGAACACTCCTCATGGATTGGAATCTGTGAAAGCCATCAATACGGCTATTGATGCCATTAAGAATGGCGAGAAGGATGTTAAGGTAAAGGTTTATCGTGCTGTTCCTACTTCGGTGAAGGAAGGCAAGTTGCGTAATGGTGACTGGGTTACTCCTTCTAAGAAATATGCCGAAATGCACGGAACAAACCGTCTGGAAGGCAAATATCGTATCATTGAGGATGAAGTGCCTGCAAATCAACTGTGGTGGGATGGTAATGATGCAAACGAGTTTGGTTTTGATGATGGCAAGGTGTATAAATACAAGAATGCTAAGAACAACAGAAAGTTGAACGACCTTGTTACCTATGATGATAAGGGTGACGTTATTCCTCCTTCTAAGCGTTTCAATTCTCGCAAGAGTGATATTCGATTTATGTTTGCTGGCGAGAAGGGTGCGGCTGAGGCTGACAAGGCTGAGGAAAAGACTTATCGTATGGATAACTTGAAGGTGGCAGAAAAGATGGAGCGAGGCAAGAAGGATGCCAAGGCTATCAAGCTGGCTACCGGATGGGAACGTGGTGCTGATGGCAAGTGGAGATATGAAATGCCGGATGCTAAGATCAAGGATATGAAGGATATTGGCGGTGGTAATATTGTTAAGCGTTTTGATGATGATATGCTTTGGAATGATGGTAAACTTGCTGATGTCATTGATGCGCCTGGACTCTTTGAGGCTTATCCTCAGTTGAAGGATGTGCGTATTGATACGGATGCCATTATGAACGATATGCCTTCAAATGGTGTATATAATGCAAAGACCAACACCATTACCATTCATGCTGATGACCTGAAATATATGAATAGTATTTTGAATCACGAGATTCAGCATGCTATCCAGTATATAGAGGGCTTTGGCAAAGGTGGATCACCAGAACAAATGGAAAAAGAATTTAAGGCAGCGCAAGACGAGTGGAAGGCACGTGCTTATGCTCATGAATTGGAAGAAAAGGCCAAGGAAATGAGAGGTGAGTATAATCAATCGGAGGTAGAAAAAGCCCTTGTTGAGGAATATAAGGATTTGGATATGTCTGATGAACTTCCTGATAAAGAGACACGTATTAAGGGTTTCAATTACTTTGCACGTGGCTATGCTGATAGAAGTATGGATGATGCCATCAAACGTTTTCGCCTGAATGAAAGTACACGTTCTGACTTTGATTCTTACAAAGAATACCTAAAGTTGGCAGGTGAAGTAGAATCGAGAAATGTGCAGAATCGATTGGGTATGACCGATGAGGAACGCAGAAACTCGCTGGCTGAGGAGACGGAAGACGTGAACCGTGACGAGCAGATCGTAATGAATGGTAATGATGCTAGCTATAGCATTGTGAAAGACCCTGAGACCATCAAGAAGCTGGATAAGGAAGATACTGTGAAGGTTTATCGTGCCATGCAGGTAGGCGAGGATGGAAAACTCTATCCACCGATGGCTGCAAAGGTGAAGGGCAAGTTTGTGGAACCTATCGAACTCGGTAAGTGGGAACAGGCAGACGAGCGACCAGAGCTTGCTGATGATAAGGGTATGTTTACCCTCAACAAGGGTAATGGTAAGTCGCTTAAGGCTGCTTACAATCCTTATCTTCATACTTCTCGCACTCCACTGAACGACCAGTTTAGCGAGGCTCAGAATCGCCCTAATATCGTGACCGTAGAGGTTGAGGTGCCAAAGAGCGAGCTGACCAGTGGCTACAAGGCTGATAAAGCCAAGGATGCCGTGGGTGAAGTAGAGTGGAAGGCTGGTATCATACAAGGACAGCTGACTGGCAAGCGCAAAGTGGTGCTTTCTCGTTGGGATAAGCCTGTGCGTATCGTGCCTGACAGCGAGGTGGCTGATGTTATCGTCAATGATATGTTCAAGGGTAAGAATATCACTATGCCTTCGAATGTGGTTACTCCAAGTCTGAGAAAAGAGTTGGAGAAGCGAGGTGTGCCGTTTGTGGAGACCGATAACAGAGGCAGAATCGTAGGAGGTGAGAATGATGGTGTGCATTATTCCAAGGTGTATGGTAAGAAGGCTAATGTGAAGTATAGATTTGGCGATTCATACGATTACGAGAAATACCCTCTTGGAAGAGTTGAGCCTAATTTGGCAAACAAGGACGTGAAAATTGTTCATGCTGATGCTAATCATGGCTTCAAGAACTTTAAGGAAGCTAGGAATTGGGCTAAGAAGAATATAGTCAAGATATATACAGAGGAAGAAACTGGTGGAAAGGGATTGGTACGAATAAGTAATACAGCTTTAGACAAGTATCTTTCTCAAAAAGCCGTAGATAAAAGTGATTCCCAAGATGTGCATCTTGCGGTTTTGAAAGTTTTGCCTTCTGTTTTGAAAGAAAGCATTGATGCAGAAACCCATCCTGATTTCATAAAAGGAGCAGATGGAGAAAGACGAACGGATAATGGTATAAACAAAGATTTACTCGTTCATCGTTGCTATGGTGCAGTAAATATTGATGGTAAGATTTATCGAGTGAAAATAACCTTGAAAGAAGAGGCGAGAAATAAAGATTTACCTCATAAGGCTTATTCGTATGAAGCAACAAAAATAGAGCTGCTTGCAGGAACCTTGGTTAAACCCGAAGGTGATAACCCCAATACAAACAGCTCTCAAATGGAGCCATTGGAAGCTATTGATGCCCAGGTACAAGACCATGGCAGCCATTCCAACGACTCTATTTCGGGTGCAAATTTACTGAAAAATGTTGAAATGTCCTACGATAAGGGCAAAAAACTTTTGGATGAGAGCGAAAAAATGGGTATTTTATCCGAAAATCAGCGAAAAGTTGCTGATTCAGTGGTGAATACTGCCAATAAGCTGGGTGGTGCTGAGGCTACTGTTTATTCTTCTTTGGATGATGTGCCAGAGGAATATCGCTCGGAGGTGGAGTTGGGAGCCAAGGGATGGTATGACCCGGAGACTCATACTGTGCATGTTTATTTGCCTAACTGTGCTGATGCGAACGAGGCGGAGAGAACGGTGCTGCATGAGAAGATAGGCCATGAGGGCATGGAAGTGCTTCTGGGTGGCGAAGATGAGGTGAGAAAATTTGCTAATTTCGTTTATAATTCTGTCGCAGCAAGCACTCGCGGCAAGATTCTGGAGATAGCCAATGAGTATGATCCGGGCTGGAAGAAGCATGACCGCATGAATGTGGGTACGCAGGAGTATATAGCCCGACTGGCTGAGGAGGGTCCTAAGACTGCTGAGGATTTTTCTCTTTGGACGAAGATTAAGCATTATCTTATTAAGGTGCTTAAGAAGTTGGGTATTCGTGTGCCGGGACTTCTGAATGACAAGGATTTGAGATACTACCTGATGAAGGCTGGCAAGGCTCTGCATGTGTGGGATGATATGCCTGAGGCACAGCAGGAGGCCATGATGAAGCAGGCTAGCAATGCTGAAATCAAGGATTCGCTGGGTGAGGGAGCCGGACAGGGTAAGCCTCGCCAGAAGAAGGGTGAAAGCATGATTCAGTATATGAAGCGTGTGCAGGAATGGCGGAAGTGGAAGGATGCCCGTGAGGATGAGAATGACCCGGAGCCACCTATGTTCTATGATATTGATAAGGATGAGGCTGGCAAGAAGGAATGGGAACTGCTCAACAAGGAGTGGCGTGACAGACACCATCTTGCCGGGGAGGAGCCTACTGGTATGCCTATCAGAATGAAAGGTGAGACGGATGATGCCTACATGACCCGTATTCATGATTACGAGAAGTGGAAGGATGCCATGAAGGATGAGGAAGACCCTATTCCTGATATGTTTGACTTTGAGAAGAGCAAGCAGGAGGAGGTGAAGCGCAAGTATGAGGACTGGCTGGCCAGACATGAGCTGCTGGAGCAGCAGCAGGCGGACCTGGACTTGTATGAGGGTAAGATTTATCCGGCAGAGACCAATCCGAAGGCTGATGACCTGGAGCAGAAGGTGATGCAGGACTTGGCTGAGGTGACGAGTACTGACGTGAGCAAGGAGGGTGCTGCCAAGACCGTGAAGCATGCCGTGATTCATAGACGCAAGAACATGGAGGAGGCTAGTGCGGATGATGCCATCTATATTAATGATGTGAAGAACAGAATAGAGAAGATGGCTGACAGCGGTGTGTTTGACAAGTTGCTCTCTGACTACAAGGGTAAGGCGAACCGGGCTGAGAAGCTGGCTGAGGCTATACCTTATATAATAGAGGCTCCTAGACGCTTGCGTGACCTGGCACACGATTTGAACGCCACTGGTGCTTTTGACAAGGGGCATATTCATATTCAGCCGGAGGATGTGGAGGCTATACAGCCTTACGTGGCTGATTTGATTGCTGAGACTGCCAAGCAGCATAGCGAACTGAAAGATGATAAGGAAGTGGTGGTTTATGATGATCCGCTTGCCGTGGGCGAGGTGGCTAGCAAGATGGCACAGGCTATCAACAATAATCACCAGGGCAAGGAAGGTTTTGTGCCTATTGACGGTTCGGATATTATGAGCGAGCATGTATTGCCACTGGTGATGCAGCAGATAGTTCCGGACGGTATCGATTACAAGAATCTTTCGCCTGAAATGAAGGCTGCCCTTGATTCTATTCGTGACTGGTATAACTACACCTATGACTGGTTGAAGGATAACCGCACCTTGAAGGAGGACACCGGATATAGTGCGGACTACGTGAACCATATCTGGGATAAGGAGAAGAGTGACAAGCAGGCTTATGCGATGTATGTGGAGAACCGCCAGCGCACGAAAAGCCCTAACGAGAAGCCGAGAACCATCAGTACCCTGATGGAGGGTATCAGCGTGGGACTTGTGCCTAAGACTACTGATATTACGAAAATGATGGCTTACTACAGCAGAAGCAATATTGAGGCTTGGGTTAACAAGACGATGTTGCAGGAGTTGAGCGGACTGAACGTGATAGAGCGGAATGAGGACGGTGTGGTGGTTTCTACTGATCCGCTGCTTTCTTCTACGCCTCCGTTTAACCTGGAGCAGTATAAGTACTTTGAGATTCCGGGCGTGGGACCTGTGTGGGTGTATAATGTATCGACTAAGCAGGTGACGGTGAAGAATCCTATCACTGGCAAGGATAAGGTGCTTTATAGCGAGGCTAGTGCCGGGGACAGATTCGGGGTAGTGTTCGAGACTTATCAGTCTTCGCCTTTCTGGAAGGCTTTTGATACGCTTGCTTCGAGTGCGAAGAAACTGGAGCTGGGCTTTAGCGGTTTCCATGCCGGAGCCTTGACGGAGGTTTATATGGTGCAGAACATGGTGGAGTTTGGTCCTAAGAAGGCCATGGCCAACTTTATGAAGTATATCTTTGCAGATACGATGAAGAATCATGAGCTGCCTTGCTTCGCCAATCCTGAGGATTTTCAGGAGGCTGCTTCGCATCTTGTGAAGTTTGGAGCGACCAACGACTATGCTGCTGCAGATGTGCAGAACATGTTTGATAATTTGCGCGATGCGATGATGAAGGTGCAGGAGAAGTTGAAGGACGGAAATGGAATTTCCGGAACGGTGGCTGTGGCTACTATGCCTTTGAAGGTGGTGACTCAGTTGCTTTCGCTTGTTAATAAGGGCATGGATAGAGCCTTGTGGGATTTCCTGCATGACGGACTGAAACTTGCGACCTACCGGATGAGGGCTGACAAGACCAAGGAGCGTGCCAAGAAGAAGGGATGGACCGAGGAGGAACTGAGCCAGGCTTTGGATGAGGACGGTCAGTTTGTGAACGATATGTTTGGCGGTCAGCACTGGGATGTGTTGGGAGCCAGTCATAGAACCTTGCGCTATGCCGGACGAGTTCTTCTTTCGCCAGACTGGAATGCTTCTACTACCCGCCATTTTCTGGCATTGACCGGATATGGCTCTATATGGAATGAGGCTACGTTTGAGAACTTCAAGCAGTACTATAAGAGACTCTGGAATAAGGAACTTACTCCGGAGGATGAGGGCAGAAGAGGCAGACAGATTTCGGCTCTGCTTTGTTATGGCATCGGATTCATGGTGTTCTATGAGGCTTTTGCGAATGGCGTTAATGCTGCCTTCCGTGCCATGGACGAGGAGAAGGAGCGCAAGAAGGCTGAGGAGATGAGGAAGACCACCCCGGACTATAAGAGCATGTATGAACTGGCTTATGGTGACGAGGGGATGAAATGGTATGACTATCTGATGCGAGGCAACAGCCTTGGCCAGCAGAGCAAGATCTTCTTGGGCAGATATGCGGATGGTACGGAAATGTATATCAGACATGGCAAGCAGTTTAGGGAGGTTCCTGAGTATCTGTTTAACCATAAGGGTGAACTGGAGTTCCCTGGTCCGATGGTTCAGAGAATGATAGGTAAGGCTAACCCTATGGTGAGAATGACGCTGGATGATATTAATTATCTGAGCGATTTCCAGGCCAGTCATGCGGATCAGGAGATTCAGCGCAAGTATGGCAAGAGTATTGGACTGCTTTATAAGGATGCCTTGTACTGGGCACCTTTCCTGATTCCTAGTCAGGAGAACAAGGAGTTTAAGGCGGTGGATTTCTTCTTCCCTTCTAGTAAGGGCTTTTCGCCATGGAAGGCTCAGAGCTACTTTAAGGATTTTATCCTTAGCGGTGACATGGAGGGCGTGGTGATGACTTATCAGAGCTGCAAGCGCAATGGTATTGATGCTGAGGCTCAGATTAAGGCTGCCATCGGAAGCGTGAAGGCTCTGGAGAGTGCTGAAATGAAAGATGGCGTGACTTCGCTGCAGGTGGCTTGCCAGCGTTTTGATGCGGCAAAGAGTATCACGGAGAAGAAGAAGATGCGCCAGAAGATGAAGAAGTTCCTCTCGATGAGTGACTACAAGGCTTTTACCCAGAAGGAGGCTCTGGACATGGTGCAGGGCTATCTGAATGGTGAGGAGGACTTGAAGGAAATGGAGAAGGCTGACAGCAAGTATCTGATGGCGGCTAAGGCTGAGGACGTGACGGAGGACTGGAGAATACAGAATGCCTGGAACGGAACCATGGAGGCTTATGAGGAGTATCAGCGTTTGAAGGATATTGATAAGGCGAAGGCGAATGCCTTTAAGAACAGCAAGACCAACAAGCGACTGTTTGCGGCCAGAAAGGCTATCTCTGCTGCCAAGAGAAAAATGAATAAGGCTAAGAAGCAAATGGATGGTACGAATGGGGCTGCCAAAATGGTGGAGATCAGAAAGACCAGAAAGGAGCTGCTTGAAAAGCTGAATGGAATGGAGTAGCCTTCGGGCTACTTCACTTCTTCCTTTCAGGAAATGGGCTTTGGCCAATTATTTTAAAGCTTTTGCCCTTACAGGGCGACAGGTTTGCGCCCGTAATTACCCAGGGCGTTGCCCTGGGCTAGGAGCTTCTGCCCTTTCAAGGCGTGTGGGGCGAAACTTGAATTAATAAGAAAAAGGGACTCGCTTCACAGCGGGTCCCTTTGATAGTTTTTGTGTAAAATCTATTATCCAAATAAAATATTAGTAAATTTTTAACATGAAGAAAAACTCAAATTTCTTGAAGATGTTGGAGCGATGTTAGCCGTTCATGATGGAACCGTTGGCTGCCTTTTTAGGCTTTGTCCATTCGATGTAATTCTGCATGGCTTCGTCCATTCTTGCCTGTTCGCTTTTTGGGGCTTCTTTTTCCTTTTTGCCCCAGAGACGCTGGACGATGCGGTCGAGACACCACTGCCAATCGCCATCGAGGGTGACGAACTGGGAGCTTGGAACTACGGTTACTGGTGTTTCTGCCTTCTTATCGCTATTTTCTTCCTTAGCCTCTTCTTTTGTGAGGATGGAGGCGAAAGGAACATTATTATCGGTGAGAAACTTTTCTACGTCTTCCTTCTTGCTTTGGCAGAGAAGGATGTGGACGGAGACTTTATTTTTCTGCAAGGAGGTGAGGGCTTCTTTTGCCTTACCTACCATGGAGAGGTTGCCTTTATCATCTTTTGTGATGATGCATGCTTCGTGTACATTGATTGACTTACTCATGATAAAAACGTTTTTAAAATGAACTTCGGTGCAAAAATACATTAAAAAAGCGAGGAATGTTTGATAAATTGCACAATTTATCAAAGATGTTAGGCGAAAAAGGGGTATTTTTGGAGAAAAATTTCGGAATATGGCAAATCATACGGTTATAAATGATATTACGAACTATGCTGAGGCTGGGCCAAATTCGCTTGATGGAGTAAGCACTCAGAAATTTAGGGTGAGTGATTCTACTCTTAAGCTATTGCAATGGCTATCCCACTACTACGACAATATGTCGGAGTTGAGGAAGAAGTGGAAGCGGGCGCAGGATTTCGTGATGGGCAGGCAGCTGGAGGAGAAGATTGAGTGGAACGGACGGAAGATTACTATTCGTGAATATATGGAATTGCAGGGTATGCCTATATTGGAATATGATGTGATTTCGGATAAGTTGATTTCGCTCGTGGGCTTGGTTCGCCAGCAAAGGACTACTGCCAGTTGTACTGCCGTTGATCCGAACGAGGAGGACTATATCAGTTTCTTCAATGAGTATCTGAGGCAGAACGACAATAACAATAACCGACAGGAAATGGATGCGCGACTCTTTTATGAGTTCTGTGTGTATGGTTTTATTGGTATGAGTACCGTATGGGACAGAAGGAATGGCAGAGAGAGTATCTTCAATGACAAGGTGGATATTTTCAAACTTGCCGTGCCTCCGTTCTTTAAGCCGGATTTGAGCGATATTGAGATTTTTGGTATTGGGCATGATCTTACCTGGCGTGAGATTCTTGCGAAGTTTACGGATGGTAGTGATGGGCAGGCGCAGCAGCTCAACGAGATATATCTGCAGACTCAGACGCACTACTCGCCAGAACAGGGCTACCAGGCTACTGGTGAGGCGCAGCTGACCGGACTGGATGACTTTCTGCATTCTTCGATACAGGGTAAGTATAGGGTGATTGAGGTTTGGACTATGGAGTCTAGACAATCGCTCTGGGTACATGACTGGGATAAGAGTGATGCCGGATTTATGCCTATGAATGTGATGGCTGAGCTGGATGCGGAGAACGAGAGCAGGAAGCGTGCAAACGTGATGATGGACGAGAACGGCTTGCCTATTCTTGATGAGAATGGGGAGGAAATGTATTATGTGGATCCGGATGAGCTGAACCTGATAGAGTATGAGCCGCAGATGGAAACCTTCTGGTATCGCAGATATATTACTCCGAACGGCTACTTGCTGGATGCCCGGGAATCGCCTTACTTTGTGCTGAGAGATGGCTACAGATGCAGTATTCAGCCTTACAGTTTTCTGGCTTATCCTTGCTTGCAGGGTGAGGTGAAGAGCTTGATCATGAGAATGGAGAACAACCAGCGCACGCTGAATCATTATATGATGATGATTAACTTCGTGGTGGCGAATGGTGCCAAGGGTACATTGCTTGTTGATGATGCTTCTGTGAGCGACAAGGTTTCTCCGGAAGAGAATAGGAGAAACTATAATAAGACGAACGGTGAATATCACTGGGATAGCAGTAAGGGCGGTGAGAAGCCTGAGGTGCTTATGAATAAGAGTATTCCTGCTGGTGTGGAGTTCATGATCAATTTTGCGAAGACGATGGCCGCTGAGGGTAGTGGTGTGCAGGGTGCTTTGCAGGGTGTGCACAGGAACACGAGCGGCAAGCAGTATCAGCTGGAGAGGGAATCGGCTTCTACTTCGGTGACTGACTTTGTAGAGAGCTTTAACTGCTTTAAACTGAGGGAGGCGAAATTGAAGACGTACCTGATTCAGGAGTTCTGCAATGAGCATGACAGCGTGAAGCTGGTGGGTGATGATTACCGGACTTATTTCAATCCGGAGACTATGCGAGATATGGACCTGGATGTGGCCATGGACTTGGATAGCTACTCGGCTACGATTAGGGATCAGATAGTGGATCTGCTCTGGCAGTTGAAGAAGGATGGCGATATTGATGCTTACACTATGCTGACGAATGGCAAGTTCCCAGGTACTTACAGAATACGTAAGTATTTGAAGGAGAAGATGGAGCAAAGGGAGGCTATGGAGGCGCAGATGGCTGCTGCCGGGCAGGTGCCTGCTTCTTCGGGTGGTGGACAGCAGGGCGGTTCGAGTGCTGCTCACTTGAAGGATTCGGGTAGCGGACTGGATGACTTGGCTAATTTGCCTTCGGCTTCTTAATTAATGGTTTTGAATTTTAAGGTTCATAATATAAATTTTAGTTAGTTTACAGATTGTTAGTTAATTTGTTTTTAGGTTATTCGTGATTTCTTTTGATTGTTTGTTTTAAAGATCATGATTATGTTTTGGAAAGAGGAGGCTGGGAAGTCTCCTCTTTTTTGTTGTTCTTTGCTCTTCTTTTGTTTTTTCTCTAGTGGAGGCCGTATTTCTTTTTGTAGGCGCGAAGTTTCTGCATTGGGACGGAAACTCGCCACATGTAGTAGGACTGCCACTGACGGAGCTTGTTTGCTCGTACTTTGTTATCGGCATCGCAACCGATGGCACCCCACTTGGATGGGGTGTAGTAGTAGGAGGCGGCCTTGATCTCTTCTACGTTGTGGAAGTAGCCTGTGGCTTTCCACTTTCCTAGCTGGACTAGACGACGATAGGAGAGGAGCTGCTTGCGGTTGGGGTCGTAGGTCATGATGGCCCAATCTTTGTGGGACTGGTCGTAGAGCATGTAGAAGCGGGGGGCTCCTCCTTTCTTGTATTTGGACAGGGTGGCTTTTATGCCTTTCTGCCACATGCGGGTGGAACGAAGGAGCTCGATGCGAGTGATAATTGGCGTGTAGATGCTTACTAGCAACTGACGCATGTTTTTTTTGTACTGATTTTTCATTTTTCTTTTTGTTTTTAAATTGATACTTATTTTGGGGGACCAGCGATGGAATCGCTGGGAACGGGGGCCAGAGGGGGCGAAGCAGGCGGGCTGCTGGGCGAGGACTGGCGAAGCAGGCGGGCGAGAGAGGGGGCGGCTAGGCGAGGGGCTAGCTGCCTCCTATGCCTGCTAACTCGGCTACGGATGGCGGGAGGTTGCGGAGGCGATCGCGCTCTATTTCGGCCTTGGTGCGGAATGGGAGGATTTCGGGGGCTGGCATATCCTTCTCTACGTAGAGGGCTATGGCTCTGGCCATCACTCGGTCATCGTGCTTCCCGGCTACGGCTCCGTAGCAGTCGTTCTGCTGGTAGTAGAGGTAGTAGGTACACTCGTCTATGGCGGCTGGTTCTCGCTCCATATAGCCTTGGTCTCGGATGATTCTTGCCATGGTCTTGATTACTGCTACCTTGGTGTTCTTGTTGGTGTTGAATCCCCATTTCAACTCCTTGGACTTCTTCTTCTGCAACTTGCTGTGGGAAGAGTTGTAGAGGTTTCTGTAGAGTGGGAGGAGGATCGGGAAGAACAGCTCTGACTGGTTGCCTTCGGTATTGTTCATGCGGGAGTAGGCGGTATTGTTTTCTACTACCAGAAAGGCATCGTTGTAGATGTGGGCTATCTGGGCGCAGCGCATGGCTAACTGATCGGCATCGCAGTGGCCATGCCACTCGGCTACTACTTCGGGTACGCCTCCGTAGATCTCGTCGTAGCGGTCGAGGACTACTATATCTGAGTAGTCGGATGTTTTATGAGAGCCACCAATATCGCAGGCTACGATGTAGCGGTGGGTGACGTTCTCGGAGTTGTCGGGACCTGCCCAGACTTTGAGAGGACCACCGGAACGCTCTACGAAGCGGATGTTCTCCATGCAGGCTGGATCGGATGCATCGTAGGAATCGCCTTCTATATCGCCTACCATGATAGGGTTGATGCCTTTGCAATCGTCTTCCATTTCCTTCAACTTGTATGGATCGAAGACTGAGGTGCCGGAGAAGAGGAAGGCTTCTACATCATCGGAAGGGTATTCCTGGCGCATTCCATCCAAATCATTATACTTCTTGGACTCGTTGACGTACCAATGAATACCTTCGAGCGTAGCACCTTTGATTTCCCACAACCACCAGTAGTAATTGCCATGATATTGTTCATCTTCCCGATTCTTCCACAACCAGGTGATGAAGTCAATTTTCTCTTGCTCGTTCTTGAAAGGAAGGATATATTTCTCAATATCGAACCATGGTACGAAGTATGGAGTGAAGATAGAGAGACGCTTTCCGTCCTTGTCGAAACTGTTGGCACGAACCCATTCGTCATGGAACTCGTTTTCTCGTCCGTTTGGCGTTGACTCCCGGACGATGAATGTTAATGGCACGGTGACACGGATAGAAGAAACAGCGGCATTGATTACCTTCTGAGGTGTCCACTCTGTGGTGTTAGGGAAGAAGGCTTCCTCTGTGATATGTGCCATGGCAGCATCGGCAGAACGGCAGGACTCTGGGTTTCTGGCGGAACCTGTCTGTATCTTGCAATCGCGTGGTATGAGATACTTGATGTTGTTCTGGGTGCTAGATGTTCTGAGTTTGCGAGGATCATTCTTGAAAGGTTGTCCTATCTCATAGAACAGCCATGTAGGAATGGCATTCATCAATTTCTCGTACATATCGAACACCTGGGTGGCAGATGATGACTGGTGACCAATGATGTTACTATTCCAGTTGGTCATCCAGAATATCTGAATCCATCCCATATAAACATCTGTATCAGTAGATCCACCCCACTGGCGGCATTTGAGGAGTAGAACCAGGATAGAGCCTAGTTCGCCATGAAGACGCTGCCTTTCAAATTCCTTGGTGAGACCAATCTGTCCATGATTGAGGAGGAACGGTATATCATCGCCTCCATCTTTGTTTTTAATGCGGGCGTAGGCGTAGGCGAAGAAATAGAAATCGTGCTTGCAGCGGAGGCGGATGAGGTAGCGGAAGATGGCATCACGTGCTTTGGCGGGGTCGTAGTCGGCCATGTACTTCTCTATGAATGCCTGGATGGAGCCGCACTTGATGATGGCGCAGAACTTCTTTTCCTTCAACATTTCTACCGGGAGGTAGAGTTTTTTGCCTTGTAGGAAATCGGGCATTTGAAGTTCGAAGCGCAGACCAGGGGCGTTTTCTCCAGTAATGGGACGATAGGTAGCGAAGAGACTTTTCAATCTCCTCGTATCTTCGGCAAGAATCTCTTTGAGCTTCTTATCGGAGATTTGCTGCTGAGGCCGTACCTTTAATGAAGATTTTGCTACTGGCATTTTTTACTTACTTTGAACTTTATGATTTGCCACATTATTTATATGGTGTGGGCTGGCTGCTTGTGATTTTCCACATGATGGTGTGGGCTGGCTGCTTATGATTCTCCACATGATGGTGTGGGCTTGCTGCTTAGATGTGGAGCTTGCTGGCGTTGTGCAGGAATCTTTCGACCTTGGCGTAGATGAAGCCGAGAACGAAGAGGATGAGGTGGTACACGCCTGCTATGTGGGGGAGGAGGCAGCCGAGGAAGAGGAGGATGATCATCTGCCAGAATGCTAAACGCTTGAAGCGATAGAGCCAGGGAGCCGTGGAACCCATGAAGAAGGATATGATGACTGATATGCCTAGGACCGGGAGTGACGGATAGTAGATGAAGGACAGGGCGGATGATGCGAGCCATGAGGCCAGGAGACGATGGGGACGGAACTGGCGATGAAGCATGAGGAGACACCAGGCGTTGACTGCCCAGTGGATGAAGTTGGCATGCCCGAACATATAGACGAAGTGGGTATAGAGGGGCGATGATGGCGATACGGCCAGCATGGCATGGAACGGAATGATGAATGCCATGAGGCATAGGATGATGAGTGTTATATATAATGTACGCATAGGAGTGAGTATTTTATTTGGTGATGAATGGTGAGTTGAGGGTCCGCACGTGGGTGGATATGATTTTCTGGATGTAGTTAGCCTTTAGGCCAAGACATGGTGCTGGACGCTGCAAGGTGATTTCTACTAGAAGATATACGCTTTTCTTGCTGCCTTGCGATCGCTCATGCTCTGCCGTTAAGAGGAAATCGTTATAGAAAGATTCGAGCAATGTTTTTTTCTGATGCCGATATTTGCTATATTTCGGTATTATACCTTTTAGTCTTTTTCTTACATAGCTATAGGCTGCATCAAAAGAGATATAATAGCAAGGAGTGGGCATCTGGGAAACATAGTCGCATATCTTGGCCATAGTGGTTGGCCACTGGACCACCCGCTTTGCTTCTTGATAGAGCCGTATGATCTCGCGATCTCTATCAATCTTAATTTGGGATATAGAATTTACATGCTTCATGCTAGCAAAATTAATATAACGAGTTGGTGAATTTATCAAAAAGTAATGCGATTTTTTTGTTAATTTAGCACACAAATATTAAATATGTTTGAATATGAGCAAGAAAACATCTAATAATGAGGAAGTTAAGTCGAAGAGAGATTCTTTTCGAGAGCGGTTGGCTAGTCGTTATCCAGACTTGAATATGGACGATGAAGATGCCGTTTATGGCAGGTTATCGGACGATTATGACCAGTATGACCAAGATAAGCAGAGAAGGGATGATTTCAACAACATGCTGAAAGATTATCCTCAGGCACCGGGGCTGATTACCGGACTCGCTACTAAGAAGAACGAGGATGGCAGTGACTTTAGCTTTGTGGGTTACCTGATTGATGCTATGGGTCAGGACTTCGTGGATGCGTGCAATGGTGACGCTGAGGCCAGAAAGCGGCTGGAGAAAAGCGAGAAGGACAAACTGGAGGCGAGCAAGAAACTTGCCGAAGGTGAGAAGAGGCTTTCGACGGCTATGGTAGAGGAGGATGCGGAACTGGATGCTGCCTTGAAGGAGGCGAAGATGAAGCCTGAGGCTATCAAGGACTTGATAGAATGGCTTTACAAGCGCAACGAGGATGGTGAAGACCGTGAGGATGATGGCTTTGTTTGGCGAGCTGCCCGGTATGGCTTGAAGAAGGAAGACTTTTTGCGCCTGTTCCAGATTAAGGACTTTGACAAGGCTGTGGCTGATGCTGAGGCTAAGGGCTACAAGCGTGGCAAGAACGAGACGATAGACCAGCAGAAGAGGTTGCATGACTCTAAGCGTGGCGGTGGCAAGAATATTAATGTTAATGGTGGTGGCGGTGAGTATGTTGCCCCACGAGAGAAGAGCCGCACGGAGCAGGTTTACAGCAACATGGTTGGTATGTAGTTTACAGTTAAGAGTTTATAGTTAATAATTAATAGTTTTAAATGTACAATTATGAGAAAATTTAAGAAATGGTTTGGTTTCATGATGGCGGTGTTCGTCATGATTCTGAGTGGTGGCAGTTCTTATGCTATGGCTGAAACGCCTCCAGGTATTGCCGAGGCTGCTGGTGCTGGTGCAGGTGGCGGTGGTACTACTGGACCTTTGAGTGGTCCGGGTGTAGCTGGCAAGGGCCCTCAGTGGCAGGGCGGATCTGAGGAGCAGCAGCAGGCCATGGGTAACTGGGACTACTATGTGACCTATGTGAACCCTACCGTGGTAGAAATGAAGCTGGAGAGTTGTCCGATTGACCAGATTTTGCGTGCATCTAAGAAGATGACTCCTGTATATTCCCAGAAGGTCGAGTACTATTCTATCGGTCAGCGTCCTATCTTATCTAAGTTGACAGAGAAGGTGTCGAAGACAACCAACGGCTCTACTGTTACCTTAAAGGTGGAGAATCCATCTGCTTTTGATAATGGTGACGTGATCATGGTAAACGGCATCTATGGCTACAATAGTGATGGTACTACCCGCAGCACGCTGATTCCTCTGCAATTGCGTGTGATGAAGGGTGATGATGACAAGAACCCTGTATGCTATGCGCTGAATGGCGGAAAGAGCGAGGGACGTGGTAACCGTAATATTCCGGAGGAGATTCCTGTAGGTACTGTCTTGTTGCGCCTGGGTAGAGCTGCTGGTGAGAAGGAGGTGGAGACTGGTTCTTACTACACTATGCCAGACAAGAGCTTCCAGTATTGCCAGCGATTCATCATGCAGGTGGAGGAGTCTCTTATCAACCGCATGACGAAGACTCAGGTGAAGTGGGACTTTACCCGCCAGGAGAAGATGGCTATGGACGATATGCGCTATGGCCAGGAGCGAAGCGGACTGTTTGGCGTGCGTTCTATGAGCGATGGCGGCAAGGATGTAGGTCTTACCTACACCATGGGCGGTATCTTCTGGGAGGCTGGCAAGGATTTGCAGATTGGACACTGGGAGCCTAAGATGACCAAGAACGACAATGGTGAGTTTGTTCCGGTGAAAGTGAAGGTGAAGGTTGCTAATTCTGATACTGATGGTACGACTGAGGTTGAGAAGCAGGTGTATGAGTATGTGATCAGCGAGAAGGAGCTGACTCAGTTTATTGCTGCCATGTTGAAGGGTGCTGGTAACTCCAGCCGAACTAAGATGCTCTTTGTGGATAACCTGATTTACCAGGCTTTTGCTAACTTGCGATCTAACAAGCGCATTATTACTCAGACTGAGAAGGACTACCAGGGTTGGAAACTTGACTTCGAGACATTTGAGAGTATGGGTACTAAGATTCTGATTTATCGTCATGACGCATTTAACTCCTGGGGTATGGATGGTAGAGCCTTCTGCCTTGATTCCCGCTATCTGGATAAGTATGTGTTTGGTGTGTGGAGCAGAAATGAGTTTAATGCCAAGGATCTGTTGATTCGTAACACTGCTGGTGTGGTGATGGAGGAGTATAGCTGCTGGGTATTGACATTCCCTGATGCTCATGCCCGTGTATCTCGCCCGCAGTTTACCAAGGATGGTGTTACTGACGAGCAGATTCTGGAGGCTGCTTAAGATTGATTCATCGCTGATAGTTTTCACAATATATCAAAACAAGATGGGATAGTTGAGGCTTGATAGCCTCGCTATCCCTGACAATTATAAGGATTTATGAGATATGTATAGATTTACAGCAAACAGCATGTTCATCTTTGCGGTGGTACTGTCTAGCGGACTGATTAAGAATGTGGAGTTTGAGGCTTGTGGTGAGGGCTTGTACAGTTACATGACTGGTGACAAGCAGGTGGCTGAGGCTATCAGACAACATCCGTTGGTTAAGCAGGGCAGGATTGCTGATAGGAGCGAGCCGGAAGATGAGGCTGATGAGGTGGTTGAAAAGCCGATGGATGATATGGAGACGGAGAAGGACGCGAATGTGCTTCACTTCGATAATATCACGAAGGCTAAGAACTACTTGCATAAGGAGTTTCAGATTGACACCAGGAGCTTGAAATCGCCTGACAGCGTAAGGGCTAAGGCTAAGGAGCTGGGAGTGGTGATTGATTTTTAGTTTATAGGGGGGCTTGCTTATGGAGGCACTTATGAGTGACCTTGTGATGGGGATGCGTATTGCCCTGGACGAGGTGGAGCATGATGATCTGAACGACATCTTTACCAATGACACGGACGAGGAAATGAAGCAGGCTATTGAGACTGCTGCCCAGCAACTGCTGCTGACGGCTCCTGCCCAGATGCTGCTGCCGCAAAGGGTGTTGACTTCGCTGAACGTAAACGGAGCGCAGGACTATGATGCTATTCAGACGCAATTTGCTGATGGGCATGGCTGCCTGGTGATTCCTGATGACTGGCTGAGGCTTGTGGCACTGAGGCTGAAAAGCTGGCAGGGCACGCTGACTGGGCTGATGGATCCGGATAGCAAGGAGGCGCAGATGCAGGCTTCGAGATGGACGAGGGGTACGCCTCAGAAACCGAGGGGCATGATTACCAATTCGCCTGTGACCGGGAAGCGGGTGCTGATGTACTGGACTGCCGGGCAATATGATGCGAACCATGCTGAGGCTACTGGCAGTGTGTATGACCACGAGGTGGAGCTGTTTACCTATATTCCTTATCAGAAGCTGGTGGATGTGTATTCTACCGAGGAGGGTAAGGAGGATGTGGTGACTGGGCAGAAGATTGTGCTTGCGCTGGCTGATGAATGCAGGAAGTATCTTATTTATCGTGCGGTGGCCATCTTTCTTGTGAGTAAGAAGGAGAGTGATCTGGCCGAGAAGTATAACCAATTATCTGAAATATAATTATGGCTAATAGTGATATTGATATAAACAGCCCGCACTATAAGGGTGAGTTTGGCAGCATCTATGAGGTGAACAGGAAGTTTCCGACTGGTGGTGTTGCTGGTGACTTTGTGGTGATAGAGGGCTGGGCGCATTATTGGAATGCGGACAGGGCTACCTGGTGTGTGAATGCGGAGAGGGATAGCTACTGGGATGAGCTGATGACGAATATCCTGGAGAAGTTAAAACTCATTAAGGGAGCTACGTATATGGGTGTGGCGAATGTTGGGACTGTGCCAGTGAAGGTAGTTGGTGCCAAGATGTATTATTTTGCCACTGCTCCAGGCACGTATGCCAACTTTGGAGATATTGTTGTTCCTCAGGGCATCAATGTGCTTTATACGGAGGATGGTAAGAGTTGGGTTTGTTCTTCGTTGCTGGAAGTGGCTCAGGAAGTAGGTGAGAGCGAATGGAAGGTTGTTAGCCAGAAGTTGTTGAAGAAAACCCAGGATCTTATCAATACTGAGCTGGCTAAGAAGGCGAATACAGCTGATGTGACTTCTAAGTTTACTGAGGAAGCTAATAGGGTTAATGGTGAGCTGGCAAAGAAGGCGAATACGGCTGAGGTGGCTTCTAAGTTTACAGAAGAGAAGAAGCGTGTTGATGGTGAGCTGGCAAAGAAGGCGAATGCTGAGGAGGTGGATAGTTCTTTGAAGGAACTGCAGAATACTGTGTTTCCGCTACAGGTATCTTTGTCGCTCGATAAGACGTTGCTGGAGTACACTGGCACTGATCAGACTATTAAGGCTAGCTATTCTATCAAGCGCAAGGATGCGGCTATAACGCCTA
>ERZ1034871.63-NODE-63-length-53002-cov-11.669802_pt1 | contig 53002 bp, 75 predicted proteins | sample MGYA00520631_ERZ1034871 | MGnify/ENA primary metagenome ERZ1034871 (study PRJEB33766, sample SAMN09781721) | gut metagenome | biome: gut microbiome | host: Homo sapiens | place: Madagascar | study: EMG produced TPA metagenomics assembly of the PRJNA485056 data set...
AATTGGGAAGCTTACTTGTACATTAGATCCGTCCTTATCCTGATTTCCACCCTGTTTATATGCCGATTGCTATGTAATTATAGGCAGACTGCGGAAGCTCTAAAGCAAAACCGCGAGCTGTTAAATTGGTAACACATACCCTGTTTTTGCTCATGTTACCGGTATCGCCGGGAGCTTGTAACTGTGGAACAACGGTAAGACATTTTGACGCAAAGCTTACCGGGAATGTGATTGGCGATGGCTGGGTAGTTCCACCCTGTATAATTATCGGGATCGTTCCGCCGATCTTCACCCACCAGCTGTCTGGATTGGAAACGTCACCGGCAACTACGCCGGCAGACAGTGTTTCAAAACTGTCTTTCGGTGTTTCCCACCAGTTAGATTTACCGGACAATGCTGCAATCTGGTGAACGATACCAGACAGCAGGGCATACAGCGTCCCGGTATTGCCGTTCGGTACAGTATCCTGAGAAAGTGTTGCCTGGAGCTGGTTGATAAGATCAAGAACCTGATCCGATTTTCCATTTCTTGTGCGGTAGTGGATACCATTGGATGCAGCAGACAGAGACTTAATAAAATCAAGGGATGGGTGAGCAGTTTCAAGAGCATTATGCGCAATAATAGCCGCTATATTTGCCAAGTTATTAAAACGATGTGCAGTAAATACAGCGGTCCCATCAGTTACAGAACCGCCTTCTGCCACACTGGAATACCCGGAAGGAGCCGATGCGGCTGTAGTCCCTGCTGTAGTACATACCAAGAAAGTCCCTTTGCATGTTTGTTCCGCAACAACGTCGTTCTGTTCATAGTGGGTACTTCTCTCCAAACTTTTTATCGGACTGTCTACGACCTGACCAAGCTGCGTTTCAAGCATTACCTGATCGTAACTCCCGCTGCCATTCTTTACTTTGAATTTTCCTTTTCTGTTGGCCATCATTGAACCTCCTATTTAAATTCTATAAAGGCATCGCTTTCTGTACCGATAGTAATATCTTCCATATCGACATCAATCCACATTTCACTTTCCGGCTGATAAATACTTGCTACCACTTTCCCGCCGGTTTCGGCCTGAGGGGACGTGAGATAAGGAAGGTCATTATATCGGGTACTTCCGTCGCCGGACTTTACATATCCGGTATCGCTTTCAATGCCCAGTTCTCCTTTTAGAAGTAAGGGATTGTCTGCTTTCCATTCAGATGCCAGTCCGATCCGTTGCTTCATTCTTACATTTAGGTATGTGATCGGCATGAGACATCCTCCCTTCTATCACCCCTGAGAATTACCGCCATTAAGAATCAATGTATCTCCGGAGGGAGTAAACAGTTTGGACGTAGACAGAGCTCCGTCAGCAATTTTTTCATTCGTGATTGCGGAATTTTTGATGGTAGGATTTGGATAATTCCCGGTCAAATCACCCCCTGCGGCTCCTTTAGGAATACGCGCATCGGAAAGTCTTGCATCATTACCTTCCGCAGCAGTGCCGGCGGTAGTGCCAAAGTCTACGTTAAAAGCGGATTTCTTATTTGTAATCTTCGCTTCATATTTATTATCCGCATTCTCTTCGGTAATATATCCTTTATTCTCGATAGCTTGGCTAACTTTCAGAGGCGTCATGACCTTGGTATCATCGGTGCCAGACTTTGCCTCCTCTGTGCTTGCTATATCCAAAGGCTTGGTTATGCAGACAAACGAAGAACCGGACCATCTATACTGCTCAAATTTTGCAGAGGGATCCAGGTCAACGTAGATTTTTCCGGATTCCCCTTTAATAAGAGTCGTATGGCTCTGTTCTTTATAAAATTTGCCCTCGCTGTAGTAGCCTTCTATAACATCATCAACATAACTCGGGAGCTGTGTCGACGGGACTAATCCATTGTTATCCAAGGTTGCTACCCCGTTTTTTGCTCCCTTTTCAGAGATCGGGATTTTGGTATTGTCCTTGATAGTAATATCCGCAGTACCATCAAAGCCAACACCATTGATTTTTCTGGCCGTCTGCAGCTTATCTGCAGCCTTTACAACACCGGCCCCGGAGCCTTTATATTCTGCCAGTGTCATGTATCCGGATAAATCTACATTCCCGACAAAATACGTTAAATCGGACCATTTTGTAGTACCATCACCGAATTTTAATTTCCCCGTATCAACTTCATAGCCGGCTTCCCCTTTCAAGAGCACGGGATTTACACTCGCCCATGCGGAAGCGCTGTCCGCTCTCAGAGTAATTTTTACCTTCAGTTCCTTATTCATTGGCTGTACCTCCATTAATCAAACTGATTTCCTCATAATCTCTGCCAACACAAAAATACAATAGTTTTTCTTCATCCCAGCGATAAACTGCATTCTCACCGATTACAAAATAAATATTCTGCGGATTCCCAACAGTCGGTAAATCCAACCGATTGTTTACCCGGACTACCGCGTCACTTTCAACTTGCCGGAGGCCTACTCCCAGCACCCCGTTCAATACCTTCTCTTTTTCCAAGGTCCCTTCTATGAATTGGCTTCCATTTGCCAGAGATCCTATAATGATCCGGTCCTGATGAAGGGCTACCATGTTACTTCCTCTCCTATCGTGAACCGACTGGGAGGGATAACCGTATAGACATTGCCCTCATCCATAGTGACTTGGACATCGTACACATAATTGCCGTACTTCATGTGTTTTGTATTCTCTGGAAGGAATGTGAAACTGCCGTCCTTTGCCGGAATCTGGATCAGGGCTGAATCTGTGTCGGTGTTCTCTTTAACTGTCAAAATGCAGGAACAATTTTCACCAATATGCACGGATTTGCCCCTTGCATCTTTTAAATACAGTTTCAGGACTGCGGTATCTCCTCTCGTCAGTGTTATTCTGTTCTTACTGTCAATCTGAAGCACTTCCCTCCCCCCTCCTTAATAAAGTTCAACAAGAGCCCCGGAAGTTTTTGATATATCAGTTCCCTTATCCACGATTTTCAGATATTCATGGAGAGCTAATTCGACATAGCCCATCGTTGCCAGGGCCCCCGGATCGATAGAAACCTTAACATCAGACGCATTAGATGCCGAAATATATACGGCAAATTCCTGAGATACCGCTGTAGAGCCTCCTTCCGGTGGAAGGTAGTCCGGCGCGGAATCAGAGGTAACAGCATACAGGATTTCCCCATCGTCCGGATCATTGGCAAAAACACCAAGCTCCCGCACATAGTATCCCGCGGAAAGTCCGACATTGGTGATTGTCGCACTGATTTTACACATCTTCTGATCCGTCAGAACTTCCTTAGCTGCAATTCCTACATTCTGTTCCGGCGTCACAAGATCTGTCAGGTCTTCAAGCGAAGTCCCTTTAGGCAAAACACCCGACCCCAGCTTCATTTTTGTCAGTGCAAGCACAACGCCGGTTCCTACTTTTGCCTGCAGGAGCTGCCCTTTCTTCGTTAATACAAGCCCGTTCCAGTTTGGCATTATTGAATTTCCACCTTTCTCTGAACTCTCACTCCTGCAGCTTCACGTACAGTACCGGATATATCCGACATCCTGAAAGCTGCAGGATAAATACTGATAACTTTTGCAGAGGCAACAGGAAGTGCATAGTAAATCGTTTTCAGCAAGTCTCTGTGAAAAGACACCCCGTCCAGCCAGGAGCGAACATTTTTCGTGTGCTCGATGGCGCGGTACAGGCTGTTGATCACGGAAATGTCGGGGACCGCTTCGGTGATCATCACAACCTTGAAGTGATAGGGTTCCCCACCATACTCCCAGTTTTCTTCAATCTTTGCGGATTTGAATATCGCCGTACAGACTTCTTCTACCACAGACGGGGTTCCCTTTCGGCGGTGCCATTTTATACTCTGCTTCACCAGAGCCCGTTTTTTCTCCAACGTAGCTGCGTCATCATAGAAATCAACATGGTACTGCCATGCCAGGGCATCGACGATTTTTTCCGGAAGTTCATCCAGCCGGGGAAGAAGTAAAAGAAGAAGTGTATCACTGGAGATTTTCCGGAGCCCCGGATCAGCAGCTGCGGAAATGTTCCGGATCGTCTTATCTCCGGAAATGGAAGACGGGACAATGGTAATCAGCTTCTGTTCAGACAGGTTACTCACTTTCGATCCCTCCCATAGACACTGATATCTGATCCGCTACAGCCACCTCTGTGTTTTCTACTTTCGTAAATACAGGCTCTGTGATTTCCGCCCGTTTGGCTCCCGCTTCGATGATATTCTTCATCAGCTGTGACGGATTGATGTCTCTGCCCAGCTTCCCCTTCTGCCATTCAACGTATTGATTGACCGCTTCCGTGACGGCTTGCTGGATGGTTGCAGAAAAGCTTTCACTGTCTGCTCCGATGTAATAAGTAATCTGAATATCATAATTCTTCACAGTCGGAGCCTGTACACTCACCTGATCTGTCAGAGGCCGCACTGTTTTATCATTGCACGCTTCGAGCACATCCTTCAGTACTTCCTCTTCCGGGATTTCCCCGCCCGTCATCAGCGGCACGATTTTCACCTCGCCCGGAGAGGGGGATGTGATGAAAACATCCGCAATGTCCGGATTCGCAGACTTGGCAAAAAAGGTGTATGCCCCATAGGATCCTGCGTCCGAAAAGGACTCTGGGGCTTCGTGAATGCGTTCTCTGTAGGATTCGTCGCTTTCCTTATCTGCGCCGCCCGCAGTGACGGTCGCATTCTGCACGCTGTCTACATAAGGCAGCGGATCGACCAGCTTCGTCAATGAGGCAATGGCCAGATGATTTCCGGCATCCCCCGGCTCCGTGCAGATGGCGGCCACCTGCGCGGTCAACTGCCCCGCCGGAATGGAGAGGGCTTCCGCCGTTGCAAAATACGCCCGTTCGTCCTGCGTGGTGACGCGTGTCCCTTCCGGTATGATGGCGCCGGTTTCTGTGGTCGACAGGATGAAGGTCAGCGTGGTTTTCGCCCTCTTCGCGGGGATGCGCTCGACGTCAAGGAGCGCGCCCAGGTGATCCAAATAATCGCCTTTGGAATAGGCGAGCAGGTTCATCTTCCCCGTGTAATCGATGAGGTTTCTCTGCAGGATGAGGAGTTCGGCGATGGATAAAAGAAAAAGCCGAACAGGGTCTCCGTCGGCCAATGTACGCCCGGCGATTGTTTCATATCGGGCGATGATTTCTTTTTTCACGATCTCCGCGTCTGTCTCAGCAAAGGAAACATCAGGAAGATTCTTTAATTCCATTGAGTCTCACCTCGATTCTTGGCTCTAGTTTCCCATCCATGGACTCCGTGAAGGAGATTCCGGTGATGGTAACTCTCGGCTCGTACTTTCGCACCGCCTGAATGATTTCTGCCGCCAGCATGGCCTTTGCTTTCGCCATGGGTTTGTCTACGTAATCCGCACTCACGCCGAAATCTCGGTCAAGTGGTACGCTCCCCTTTGTGGTCGCCATGATGGTCCGCACGTTCTGCAGAATTTCCGTGATTTCATCCTGCGGCGAGAAATCTACAATATTCTCGATTCCGATGGAGTAATTCATAAACCAATCAACCCCTTGAACGCTTCTTTCAGTGTAGTCTTTCCGTCTGAATATTCCTTCAGGGAGACATTCGCAGTGATGGCCTGTGGGTGTCCCCACTTATCCCAGAAATCGACGCTATAGGATAGCCCTCGCACGGTCCACAAGCCGTCTCCGATGACTTTGAACCCTAGTACCAACGGCACGGGCGTGCCGCCATCCCGAAGCTCTTTCAGTGTGTTGACTTCACTCTGCGGGTTTACACCCTGGTCTTTTCGGAAGAGCATGGTGAAGGAAATTTCCTCCAGATTTTCTCCCAAAAACTCTGAAAGTGGTTTCTCGCCCAGGATTTCGTGCTCCGCCCACCGGGCTTCTCCTTGACGTTTGTAGTCGTCGAATGTACGGACGTAACCACGCGACGCAACGAAGGGGATGGTCCCCAAAAATCCTACGAACATATCACCCTCCTATGAAAACATTGGATGAGCCCGCCGCTGCCGAACCGCCGCACGTGACGGGGTCGCTTACACGAGCAGCAGGGCGCCCATTGATGAAGACGGTGCTGCTCCCGCTGGCGACGGCCCCCGCATGCGATGGGTGCGCCTTGCACCCATGCGGCGCGTAGGTGTCCCCCACGCGCCCTGCGCCCTTGCCGTTGATGAATACATCGCCACTGGCAGAAGAAAGCGCCGTCGGCGGGCAGGCGTCATGCCCGGTGTCGTTATCTCCTAGTCTGTGTGCAGCCGGCATAGCTCCTCCTTAGTTGATATCTACCCGCGGAGCTTCGATCTTGATGGCACTCGCGGCCTTGATGGTAATAGTGCCTCCATCCCACTTGATGAGGCTCTCGTCAGGAAAATGGATTGCTCTCACGTCGGCGTTCTCCTCGGGCGGCGGCTTTGCCTTCGAGTAGTATGCGCCTAGGATGAATCCGGCATTGAGCCCGTTCCCGGATGCATTCGGCAGGAAGAGGCAGAGCACCTGCGTATTGACTTCAGGCACCCAGTATCCTTCCGTCCCATTTGCTCCGATCTGCAGCACCGCCAGTTCATCACTTACGAGGTCGTCTTTGTCAGGAAATGTAACCCGCGCACGGCATGTCTTTCCGTTCACGGAGGATACTTTTCCGACGCGGATCAGGTTCTTCAGCTGGTTAGTATCCATTGAGGCACCTCCTCATTTCGACGCTTGTGGTATAGCCGCCGGAAATCTGATGCTTCGCCGATGTGATGATGTACTTCCCATCGAATTTCCCGAAGCCTAATACATTTACCGTGGTAGCTGCCAGCATGCGGAAATCCCCCGGCATATCGACGGACATCGTCCATTCGTCTTTGTTCTTTTCGCGAAGACGCTTCTTGGCAAGCTTTTCGGCTTCAGAAACAGTCTTCACCTGCTCTTTGACCTCGAGTATCTTCCCCTCCGTCTTTCTCGGATCGGCGAACGTTGCCTCGATGGTCTCGCCGGTGTCGCTGTCGCTGTTCTTCACGTGACAGGCTTTGTAAATGTCCCTTGTCACGGCGTGCATCCGGTAACCTGTAATGTTCTGCACGTACTCCATGCCTTCCTGGACTTCGTAGATCGTGCCAGGCTTCACGATCGTGGTAGCGGGCTCTACTTGCTCATAATCTGTTTCATTGAAGATGACAACCTGCTCATTGGTGATTTTCAGCGCGAGGCCATTGTCCTCGCAGAGCTTCAGCAGGAAAGAGAGGTCTGACTGCTCCGTCTGCTCAGCCCTGTCCAGTGTCGGGTTCTCTTCGCTGTCATAGACCAGCTCGAGCCCTGCGCCTGTCGCCACGTCGTTTGCGATGGTCTTCAGCTCCGCCTTTTCCCACGAGCGTGTGCGATCGACGCCGCGAAGCTCGTTGTTTTCCGGAATGGATGTCGCTTTGAGTTCGATTTCCATCGGCGGCGCGCTGCCCTCTATGGTGTCGATAGCGAAGAGCCCCGCCACCATGATCTGCAGACCGTCTGCAAGATCTTTCCAATTCAGCGTGACATAGGACACATCAAGCGTCGCTCCGCGGTCAGGGAACCAGTCCGATTCCCACAGCCCGTTTCGATCTTCAAGCCTGATGGTGAGGTCATCCGCATAGCCGGACATGTTGTCCGTGAAGGAAATCGACTTCAGGTGCGGCGCGAGGTCTTCGGAAATGTCCGCCCCTTCATACTTCACAAGGGGCACGACCTGACGCGGCGTCATGGACGCCTCCACGGCGGCAGGCGGCTGGTCTTCGGTGCTTCCCAGTCTGGCACCACGAGCGTGATGCCTGCCGGAAATACGACGATGTCCGCATAGTCCCCATTGGCTTCGAGGAGCTTTGTCATGCCGCTCTCGCTGCCATAGAGTGTTTTCGCGATGCTGTCCCACATGTCGCCCTGCACAGTGCGGTATGTCTTAGCCATAAGAAAGCCGCCTTTCGTCTCTCTGTATATCCTTGAGCATGCGCCTCAGGTCGCTCACGGCATCTTTCATCGCGCTCTCCATGGTGCTCTTGTCTGCGTTGCCCTGAATCGTGATCTGCGGGGCGAAATTGATAGTGGTGCTTCGTGTCCCACTCTTTTGCGGCGCGATGCCCGAAGCATTCAGCGCTCCGAGGCGCCGTCCGGTTTCCTGCCACAGTCCCAGCGCACGCCGGCTTCCATCGATCGGAATAGCTGCCTCCGGGCTATCTTCAGCGAATGTCGTCAGGAAAGAGCCCCGGTTATAGATACCGCCGGCCGCATTGGTTGCCACGTCGGGCGCGCTTCCTATGCTCTGATTGTAATTGATCAGTGCGTCTATGGGGTGGGAGAGCGTCTGTCGCAGCTCGCCCCACTTGCCGATTGCCCACTGTACGATATTGCCGAATATGTTCTGCACACTACTGCAGAAATTATTCAGCGCCGTCATGGGGCTATCCCATAGTGTGATGAAAAAGCTCTTCACGGTATCCCAGTTGTTATATAACAGGATACCCGCTCCGATCAGCAGGCCGATGCCGGCAATTACCCATCCGATCGGGCAGGCAAGCATGGCTGTATTTAGCGCCCACTGGGCGGCAGTTGCAAGGTTTGTGATGCCTGTCCATAGCCCCGTGATGCCATTCAGCGCAGCCAGCGCAATCGCACGCCCGGTCAGGGAAACGGTTCCCGCGACTGTGGATGCCGTGTGTGCAATGGTCGCGAACATAGATGAGGTTGTGATAGCGGTGTAAGCCGCCTTGATGGCGATGACGCCCTGATAGGCCACCCCGACCGCCTGCAGAGCAGTTACTGCCGCGGCAATCGCGCCACCCATAGCCGCAATGCCGCCTATTAGCACCGGGTGCTGCTGCGCCGATTGCGAGAGCGATCCCGTATAGCCTGCAAGGCCATTCATCGCGCGTGTGAGCTGCGGAAGGAATATGTTTCCCACAGAAATCGCCAGTGATTCCTGTGCTGACTTGAACTTCTCCGCAGCGCCCACCCCGTTGTCCTTCATGGTCGCTGCCATTTTAGCAGCTGCTCCATCCGATTTCTGAATATCCTGCAGCAAGTTCTCGAAAGTCCCTGGTGCAGAATTCAGCACGGCCAGCCAGCCGCTGGCAGCTTCTGTACCGAAGATGGCCTTTGCTGTTGCTAGCTGCTCCTCTTGACTGAGCCCCTGCATGCGTTCGCGAAGCTGTGTCAGAATGCTGACCATCTTTTGCGGCCCCGTGGTGTCGCCGGTCTTGATCCCGAGCGATTCCATGGCAATGGCAGCTTCCTTCTGCTCCGCCGTCAGATCCTGCGCTGTCATGCCAAGCTGCGCCAGTGCGTTCGCCGCCATCTTTGGCGGCCCCGCGAGGCGCAAAAAGCCGGAACGCAGCGCGGTGCCCGCATTGCTTGCCTTGATGCCGGAGTTTGCCATGAGCCCAGCAAGCGCCGCCGTTTCTTCCATGGAGACGCCGAATGCGTGTGCCACCGGCGCCGCATATTTCATTGTTTCGCCCAGCATTTCGACGTTGGTATTCGTCTTCGTGATGGCTACCGCGTACACATCTGCCATGTGTCCGGCAGCTTCAGCGTCTAAGCCGAACGCCGTCAGATCGTCGGATACGATATCTGCCGTCTTGGCCAGATCTGTGCCGCCGGCCGCCGCCAGATTTAAAAGCCCTGGCATGCCGGCAATGATCTGATTCGTCTTCCAACCCGCCATGCCGAGGAAACTCATCGCCTCTGCAGCTTGCGATGCAGTGTACTGCGTCTTTTCGCCCAGTTCCCGGGCCGTGTCAGTCAGCTGCTTTGTCTCTTCGTTGTCCGCCATCGTGATGGCTTTCACTTTGGACATGGCCGCCTCGAAGCTCATGGCCGTTTTTACCGCCGCCTCAATCGGCGCGGCAATACTTCTGATGGTCCCCACAGTGTTCTGTAAGTTAGCTGCCGAGAAGAAAAGCGAACTTGAGCTGGACTTCAACGCGGTACTTGCGATGGCACGCTGCGCTGAAGACAGCTCTTTCATGCGGGCTGCATAGGTCGCAGAACTGACTGTGCCTAAGCGAAACGCATTGTTGATTTGCGCGATGCTGTTCTTTAGATCAATGTTCTGTATGCTCATCGTCTGCGTTAAGCGGTTGACGCGGCCAAATGAGCTGATCAGGCTGTTGTTTACAGCGCCGTTGATGATGAAGTTGTATGAAAAACTTTTGCCTGCCATAGCCCCCTCCTTTCGTGATATAATCAAAGAAAATCACTGGACTGTTTTGAATTTTCAGCGGTTGTCATACCTAGAAAGTGGTGATTTTCGTGGATACGCTAGGCTGCCTCGGGCTGATCTTTTTCCTTGTCATGTTTGCTTACGCCATCGCCGCGACATGGTTTCTATCCTTTTATGGATGGACCTGTGTGATTGGCACTTGGGCTTTCTTTATCTTCCTTTTTCGCCACCCTATTGGCCGCATCTGCTACAACGTGAAGTGCTGCCTCGTCGGCGGCTGGAAGGAGGGGTTGCGCAAAGCAAAAGCCCGCGAAGCTGCAGAAAGAGCGAAACGCCAGCACTCAGATAATGTTTGAAGGCTCTAATCGAGGTGAATGCTCATGCGTTTTTTTAGTTGCCCTTCTGGTCGGCGCCACGTTCCCGCTTTTCGTTTTTTTGCTGGCTATTTATTTCTTTGCCTGCATCGTCATTGGCTTATTGCTTCCTCTCATCCCGATCCTGATCATGCAGCTTTGCGGCATGCCAAAGACTGAGTGGGTGCTTATCGGGAATTATCTTTTCGCCGCTGGTGTGCTTGGCGGGATTTCGTTCTTTCTCTATACGACGTATCTCTTCCTTAGGGAAGTCAGAAAAAAGCCGAATAACAAAACTACTGCTTATCTCGACCGATTTCTTTGACGATTTCTGCATACTCAATAAGCAAAGGCAACGGTATAGATAAATAGAACTCGACTGGCGTATAGGTGGCCATTGCCATCTGAAACGCCAGTTTTTTGATGGGGCGTGTTCCAGTGGTTTTATCCACTACGCCCCGAGAAAATTTAGCGTCAATGTAGCAATGTAGTTGAAGTCCTTCGCGCCCAAATCGAAAAGATCGTCTACCGGGCAACCGATGGCCTTTGCCGCGACAATCGCCTGAAACTTCATGGAAGCCGCCGGAACTACCATCGGCGCTTTCATTGCAACGGCTTCGGCCTCTGCCGCAATGAGATCATGCCCGGTAAGCTTGTCGAAATCGAGCACCACGGTCGTGGTCTCTTTCCCTTTGACGTGTACTGCCTTCTTTAATTTGACTGTAACAGCCATGATTCCTCCTTATAGAGTAAAATGTAAAAGCCTCGCGATATGCGGGGCTTTTTCGTTACATCCCCAGCGCGTCTCTCACGTCTTCCAAGTAGTCGACGCCATCCACGTTGCAGATGAAATTATATTTGTCCAGTTCGAGCTTGGTTTCCCCATCGATGTCGATCTTGATGTAGTCGCATTCGAGCGTGGTCTTGCTGTCTGTGGTCGCCCCTACATCGAATTTGCCAAGGTCAGCTTCTTTCGGACGGCCGCGAAGTAGGATTTTGATCTTTCGCGTGGTGTATTCGCCGCTTTCGGAGTCATATCCCTGCCCTGCGCCGCGCAGATCGAGAGAAAGTGCTTTATTCGCCGCCAGGTGAAGCAGGTCTTTCTCGATGGTGCGCCAGTTCAGCTCCGCCTCGCAGGAGCCATAGTGCCCTCTTGTCGGTGCTTCGAGCTCGCCTGCAAGCCCCGCGCCTTTGATGGTCTGTGTCATGGCAGAGAGCTTTGGCAATGTGACGTCAGAGATGCCGAGGAAGGCGCCGCCGTCCTCGTATACTCTGAAATTGATCAAGTTTTCAGGTACGTTTCGCATATGTGCCCTCCCTTATCATTTGAAAAGGCTGTCCAGGTAGTCGGTATCGAGTTCGATGACGTTCTCGATATCTTCTGCCGGGATCGGCGGGGTGAAATAGGTGTGGAATTTGACCTTTCCGTTCAAGAGCGAGGTCTTCGGGTTTTCGCTTTCAAGGAAGGCAATGCGACCACCCAGAATGACTTCTCTAGCAGCCAAGCCGTTGAGGCGGATGTTTTCCGAATCGATCACACTGTCAATGAGGCGGCGGTTGGTCGGATTATCCACCTTCTGCCAATAGGTCTGAATGAATGTAGCAGCATGCCAGTTGAACATGCGGCGCAGTGGGATGAAGCGGTCTTTCGCGTCCGTATCCGCCGGATAGCAAGCGGTATTGTTCCCCCATGCCTTCCATCCTCCGATGAAATTCAGCGCGGTCACGATCCCCTGCCCATTCAGGTAGTTGGCCTGCTCCGGTTCCATGACGACTTCGCTGCCATCTTCCAAACACAGGCCCTCGATCTGCATGGACTTGTTGGACGGGCTCTGGTACGGCACACCATCTTCATCCGTGCTGTCGATAGTGCTGATGACACCGAGAAGCTGGGTAGACATGTGGTAGATCTTCTCGCCCTGCTTCACCATTGGCCAGCAGATGGCTTCGTTCACGCCGGTGTAGTTGTGGTTATTCTTCCACGCCGGTACGTCTCCGTACTTGGTGACGCCGCCTTCGCCGCACGGGATGTCAGTCAGGACGAGCGCGGTGAAATGTTCGTTGATATTTCCTGCCTTCGCCTTCATGATGGCTTCGACCGCCGGATCATGGCTCCATCCCGGCGCCATGACGATGCCTGGCACAAGGCGAGTCAGCGGGAAGACCTGATTCAGGGTTTCAAGGCCTTTCTTTTCGTTCGTCGCGTTGTCCACACCACCGATGATGTCCGCCGAAGTCACGGCGCTTGGGTCGAGATAGGTATAGTCTGCGAATGCCGCAGTCACATTTTTCAGTTTTCCGGTGTCGAGTGCGGTGATGATCAGCGTACCATCATCATCGTAGGCTGCCGTGTAATCATTCTCGCCAAGCGCTTCGCCAGCCTCTGCCACTTTCAGCTTGAGCGTATCCAGAAGAACCGCATCCTTGATGGCTGCCACGCCGTCTGTAAAGGTGAGCGACTGGTTCTTCTTGTCTTTCTTGTGCTTCTTTGGATCCAGTACGTTCACAAGCACGACCGGCGCGCGGTTATAAAGGGCGAACTGGCTGTAGATCGCTTCGCACAGGGTGTAGTCTTTCCAGTTATCCGAATAACCGAAGGCTGCCACTGCCTCTGCATAGGAATAGCAGAGGACGGGGCGGTTCGATTTCGCCGGATCGGATGCCAGGTGCAGGGGCGCCGTTCCGAAAATGACGGGCAGGCCTGCATCAGTCTCCACAGGCGGGATGATACTGGTCGGAATCTCGCCAGTATATACGCCATGTTTGTATGCCATGTTTAAACCTCCTTGCATCGATTTGCAAAAATATAAAGCGCGGTGCCTTTCTTCGTCAGCTTTTTCATACTTTCCGCATACTCAGTCACCGGCACGAATAAATGAATCATCCATGGGTGCTCGTCCAGAATATTCTGCACGTGCGCGGGGTATCCCCCGATGAACGTGGTGGCATGTGCCAGCCGCGAGCCAGAGAGCGACGGCCCGACGTAGATCGTCTGCTTTGATGCTTCCATTCAGAAGTCCACCTCCTCTTCAGGCTGCGCAATGGTATAGGAAACGGTCAGCCGTCCCTGCCACTGCGGGAACGGCTGCGGATCTATGATTTCCCCTTCCAGCGGAAACAGCAGACGGCTCCTTCCGCCCAACGTGCGCTTGGTGAGAAGCGCCTGCCGCACATGTTCCATAAGATTGTACAGGGAGAGGCAGCCCTCTTTCGGATCCTCATCGAAAATGGAGAAACCGATCTCGATATCCACCCGGCTGTAACGGTCTTCGGTGTCATGCACCTTGACCGCATAACAGTAGATGTAGGATTCTCTCTGCTCCGGTTTCGTGGAAAAGGGCGGATAGCCCGCATAGACAGAGACAGGGATCGTGCCCCACCTCTGGTGTGTGCTGTACTCTTTCACCACGTCTCGGATGCGCGCGGCGACGTTCTCCATGGCTTCTATCTGTGTCATGCTGCCTCCTAACCAAACAACTTAGAAAAGCGAAAATCGATTTCATGCGTGAAACGCTTATTCAGGAACTCCTCCGCTTCGTCGCTCCACGTGGAGAAGATTTCATCATTCCCGACCATCTGCGGGATGCTGGGGCCCGCCGGAGTCTTCAGCGGATACCTCGCGCCGCCCACACGTTTCATGGGACCAACGTATCCTTTCGGGAACGGCCGGGCAAATAGCCCCTTGACGGGCTTTGGGCTCCCGCGGCGGAGTACTTTCACGCGCATGGGGCCGCGCCGCCCACCTCCGATTTTGAAAGAGGTGAGCGGCATGGTCTTTCCCGTAGAAATGATTTCCCCCGCGAGCTTCCCTGCGCTCGCCCGGTTCTTCCGAAGGCTTTTCTTAACGCTTCCCGCACGGACGATGTATTTCTCTCGCACAGTCTTCGCCATTTCCTTCGGCACGTGTGTCAACGTGCGGTTGATGGCAGCGGCGGCTGCACGGTCCGCTTCTTTCGGAGCAAGGGCGAGCATAGTCTTTGCGCGCTCGATGCGCTTTTGGTCAAATGAAATGGTAATCATCGTTCATTCGCCACCAGTCCGATGGTCAGCATGCCCATATCCTCCTTTACGCTCTGCACGATGTAGATTTCCTCATCCACCGTGAACAGCTGCCCGTAGACGGGCGTCTCTTCTTCGAGGTCAGATGCTTTTACATTGACTGTCAGATCCGCGCCGTAGATGGTGGGATAGGTCTTGCTGATGCCTTCCCCGATGGACAAGGCCTGCTGAATGGTGTCCCCCTGCAGGATGCATGTGCAGAGTGTATCGTTCAACCTATGCTCTTCCCCAAATTCCGACAAGTTCAGGAAAGTGCCTCCGTTGTCCTTCTCGACCTGTTCTTTGAAAGAAATCAACCTTCGACAGTGCCTTCTACATCTGGGGCGGGAAGTGCATCCTCGCTTTCCGCCTTCTTGGCCGTTGCGCCTTTGCCCTTCGTCGTTTTCCCCTTCCCCCTTGCTGGTGCTTTCACGGGTGTTTTTGCGGGTTCTTCAGCGGCTTTTTCTGCTTCGCTTTCCTGCAGCACGACTTCTGTGTAGTCTTCGGATGCAAGGAGTGCCTTGCCTGTCTCGTCATCCAGCTCGACCACTTCACCGCGGCGGAAAATCTTTCCATGGGCTGAGAGACAGTTCCGTTTCACGAGAATGAACATACTGCCTCCTTATTCGCCCTTGGCTTTGATAATCGCCCAATCACTGACGCATTCTGGTGCCAGCACGGCGCGAGAGAACATGGTGAGGGCAACGGTCTGGTCTTCCTTATTGCCGAATTTGTACGGTACGTACGGAGAAACGAAGGTATCATAACCGGTGCCCGCTTCGTTGACCAGAGTGACGGCCCCGTGAAGCTGACGACCACGACCGGTGATGCCGATGATGACATCATCATCGCTGATAAACGGCTTCTGCACGCCATCGTCATCCACGTATGTTTCGCCATAGGTGTAGATTTCAAGGTTCAGCGCCTGAATAAGACCGACACGAGTGACCTGCGGAGATACGATGCGCGGCGCGATGGACATAAGGCCGAGATTATCGCGAGACGGTACAGCGAGCCACTTCATGATCTCATCGTTGTTCAGCATGTAGTCGAATACATGACGGCCGATGATCATCGCGGTTGGGATCTGGCCGGCATTCTGCTGGATCATTTCGGACATGCCCTTGATATCCGAGTAGATGGTCGCGCCCGCCTGATCCCACTTGGTGGTCGGGATAAGCTTCTGGTCGAAACCATAGTCCACGGTGTCGATCAGTTCTTTCTTCCCGTCGTCTGCCAGGCCGATGATATCGCACTTGCCCGTGGTCAGGATGTCGGCAGCCATTTTGTTCTTGCGGTTGATGATGTCCGCCTGCAGGTCGGCAAGATCCTGCGCCTGCAGATCGGCGGCGCGTTCCGCCGGAGTCTTGGTGGAGTAGAAACCTTCACCAAACCCGCGCTGCGCGATAATATCCGGATCGAGTACACGGCGCGCCGCCATCATCGGCGGCGCATAGGTTTCCTCCTGAATGGGATCGCGCTTCATGTCAATGCCCTTCGCTCCACGCACAATGAATGGCGCAAGGCGACGGGCCGCTTTTCTGAACTGTACCGAGATCTTCGAGGTAGTGGCCGTTGCCGGCATGCGCGGGAAGAAGGTGTCGAGCAGGAAGGCAGCTGGCGGCGTAGCTCGCTCTACCGCTTCCATCATCTGCAGGGTTTCTGTGTAATCAATAGGCATTGTTTTGTCCTCCTTATTTCAGTGCGGCGAAGAGAATGCCCTTGCCGCGAAGTTCTTCTTCGTGTGCGTCTACGGTATCACCTTCTGCCGCGATCACTTTTTCTCTATGAAAGCGGCCGGTAATGTAGACTGTTGCTGCCGTCGCTTTATCATCCACGTCATTGGCGAGGATGGAGTCTGCCGCGCCGCTCTTCGCGGTCGCGGCTGCGGTTCCATCCGTCACTGTCATCAGTGTGCCGCGCTTCATGGCGGTGCCCGCTGTGATGGCTACATTCTTGGTGAAGGCAGTGATACCACCTGCCAGCAGGCCGTCGTATTCCATTTTGGTTGTTTCTCTCATTGCCATTATTTTGTCCCCCTGTACTTATTCATGCGTGCGACGATGTCTGCGACCGCCGCCTGGTTCTTCGCCTTTTCTGTATCAGCTGCCGACATCTGCGGCACCGCCTTGACGGAAGATGCGCCGGACTGCATATTGTCCTCGATCAGGTCGCGGATAGCCGCCAGCTTGGTGTCTTCCTTCGGCTCTACGTGAACAGCCTTCACTGCATCCACGATCGGCTTTGCCGCTTCTGCAGTCATGCCGGGGGCGCCCTTGCAGGATGCGATGACGGCATCCACGTAGGGATTTGCCTCTTCGCCTGCGAGTGCTTCGAGGGCGGTGATACGCTGGCGTTCAGCCGTTGCCTTGATGTCTTCTTTTGGTTCTTCTTTCGGCGCTTTCGGCTTGTCCCCGAGGAGCGCCTTGATTTTAGAAATCAGATCACTGTCATTCATTTCGGTTGTTTTCTTCCTTTCTTCGGTCTTCATCACCCGCCGGATCTTTTCGGCATCCCGATCCTTCACGGGCATGGAAATAGAATTTACCACTACGAGCCCGCTCTTCATCTGGGCATTGATGGCATAATCATCGATTTCATCAATGAGCCCTTTCCCGAGTGCTTCTTCGGCGCTCATCCACGTTTCCTCATCCATGAAACGAATGATTTCATCCACGCTCATCTTGTCCCCGGCGCGGTCCTTGTACACGTTGACTACCGTCTCCTTGACCTTCGCCAATGTATCCGCCATTTTGCTGAGTGCTTCTGCGTCCAGCATGTCGAATACGCAGGCCATAGGATTGTGGATCATGTACAGGGCATTTTTCGGCATGACGACTTTACCCGCGCCGCATGCCACGACCGTGGCAGCACTCGCGCAGATTCCGTCGATGTGGGCCGTCACCTTGCCTGGATATGCCTTCAGCACGTTGTAAATAGCCTGTGCTGCGAAAATGTCGCCGCCCGGGCTATTGATACGGAGCGTGATATTCTTCCCTTCGCACGCCGCAAGATCGTCAGCGAATTCCTTCGCGCTCTTGTCGTTCTCTCTCCACGGTTCTTCGGCAATCTGACCATAGAGGTAGAGTTCTACGTCCTGGCTTTCTGCCTCGTTTTTAATTTTCCAAAATTTACTCACTTGTCTCACCTTCTTTCCCTGCCAGAACTTCCGGTGCAGAGAACTTCAGTCCCAGCGCGTCCTGGCGTTTTTGTTCATAGGCCAGCGTTTCGATATTCTCATCGAAGTCTGTGCTTGTCATTTCCGCTGCTTCCTTCGTCCTCGTGGACAGGCCGTAGGCCACTCGCATGGCACTGCCCTTCACATCTTTCACTGGGTCAAGGATGCTCATCGTCGGCCCGAACCAGTCCGCATGACAGTATGCCTGCCGGATACGCGGGTCTTCGAAGAATCCCGGCGCATCAATGCGCCCGATCGCGATGACTTCTGCGAGCCATGCTTCGTAAATCGGTTGGCAGAAATCGTTGGCGAACCATCGACGGCGAAGCTTGTACTCTTCCCACGCCTGCAGGAGTGCTGCGCGTGATGCCGAGTAGGATGAAGTGAAAGACTTCAGGAGCACTTCGTACGGCTGGCCGATGGCCGCCGAGATCTGCTTGATGAGCTGTGTCACGAATGGCTCGAAGGTGCTCTGGCTGTTCGAAGCATCGACGGATTTCACGTCTACGCCTCTGGGAAGTGCGTTCATGGTGCCCGCCGCTAGGCCATATTCTCCCACATCGACTACCGGTTCATTGGGGTCTTGCGTTCCAAGGATGCTGTTCAGATCCTGCCCGGCAGCGCTGCTGGTGAAGAAGAGGGCAAAAAAGCTCTTGATAATGGCAGATGTCAGCTCCGCCCGCGTGTACCTCGATACCTGCTTTAGCGTCTCGAGGACAGGCGCCAGATACGGCACGCCTCTGTACTGCTCTGCGCGGATATCGTGACAGATCTGCAGAATGTTCGGCGCGCCGGTACGTTTCCCGAAAGCTTCGACGCGGCTCCATGTAGTTGGCGCGAAATCCGTCGGATCATACGGCACCTTGCTGCTGATCCAGTAGGCGGTGATTTCTCCGTCTTCTGTAATCTCTACACCGTCGACAATACGGTTTCCGTTCGGCGCACGCATTTCTACGGCAAACGGTCCCGGATACCCCATAACGCCAGCTCCGAGCGGATTGGATACTCGATTCGCCTCGATGAGCTGGATCCGCAGAGAATAGGGCATGTAGGCGCTCGGTGCTTTCCGCCGGAAGAGGGCAAAGGAGTCCCCGTCCGTCAGGTAGGTCGTGTAGGCGATGTTCTGCAGGTCGTAGAAATTATTTCTTCGGTATAGGTCGCACTGCGTAGAGCCTGCCCAGAGGTCAAATTCCCTTGCGGTTTCCCGTTCCCACTCCTTTGCTTCATCGACACTCATGCCGAGCGTCTTGAACTGCAGACGCGGGGAAACGGTAAGCCCCGCCCCTATAGCGTGCATCGCAGACGTGTCGATCGCCGCTGCACCAATAGGCGTATTCGTCGCCTGATCAGCGCTTCGCCCACGAAGTGCTCCAATATTCGCATCAATGTCCGATTTCGCGCTCGAGCGAATGGGGTTCCACGCTTTCAAGATGTTGCTGGTGCGGCTTCCACCCCCTTCTGAATAGCCCGTATTCTGCACGCGAAGCCTTCCCGTGCCGTTCGGCGCTCTGATTCTGTTATTATTGCGTTTCATCCGTCGTTTCATTTGACGTCCCTCCCAGTCCGAAAATGTGAATCTGCGAAAATACAAATCTGTATTTTTTTGACTCTTTTTGCCTCATGGCGTTGTGCTATACTGATTGTTTAATCCAGAAGCACGATACGCTTCGTGCTCCCGCCGGATGTCTCTTCACCGTCTACTGTCGCCCCTGCCGCGATGAGTTCCTGAATGACCCGTTCAACGGTTGCCAGGTTCGCCCTTGTGAGGGTGCGGTTTCCGATGGTGTAAGACTGCCCGGAGAGGATCGCTTCTTCGGCTTCGATGTATTTCTTCAGCCGTTCATTCTGCAGCTTGCTCATATTTGCTCCTACCAGATGTTTATCTGCCGCCTGCTGGCGGCCTTTTTAGTATTCCGCCGCGGCGCTTTCTCCCGGTGCTCGTTGCGCGTATTCCCCGAAAGCGCCGCGGCGGCTTTCTCTTCCCATCCCGCCGGAAGAGAAAGCATGCAGGCGAGATTGTAGACGCGAAGGTCGAGCGGTTCATTTCTGACGCCCGCCGTCGGTTCCCAGATTTCGCGGAAAATGCCGTTTTTCTTGATGCGCTTTCTATGTTCGGAGATAATGCCCTTGAAATAGATATCATCATACCCGCGGCGATCCACGCCCTCTTCGTCCAGTGGGAAATGGAAGTATTTCGGCCCCGCTTCCTTGATGGAGAGACGGGATAGTACCATTTCCTTGCCGTCATCGACGCCCAGGATCACCAAGGGGAGCGTCGCGTCTTCTGCTTTCCCCAGTTTGTTTCCATAAAGGGGCATGCCAGGGATGCCGCCCTTGCCCTTGATGGCGAAGCGCTGCTTTGCAATGTTCGCCCGGCAATACGCGTATACCGCCGATGAAAAATGGCCGCCGGAGTCGATGAACGTCCGCACGACCTTGAGTTTTTTGCCGTCAGCAAAGGAATACGGGTGATCCAGCACGGCATCCAGCTGCGCCCACGTGCTTTCGCTCCCCGGCGAGCCTAGGATGACGCCCTTTCGAATGCCCCAGCACTCTTCCGCTTCGCCCCATCCACAAACTTCGTACTCCAGACGGTTGTCCTGCGTGTCGACGGCAGCCGTGAGGTATAGCACGCCCCGTGGAAGCTCTGCTCCGTAGGTTTCGCGCCGCCTCATGAAAATTTCTTCGTCCTCGAAGGCCTTCGGCGAACTGTATGACTCTCCGAAACGGGTATTCTGAACGACCTTCTCGCGTTCTGGGTCGCCTTTCGCTTCGAGCCACTCTCGCATGATTTCCGCCCATGAAATCCATGGCGAAGAAAAAGCATTGAGTGAAAAGGATCGGCATCCATTCCCCAATGCTTTCGGGTTCGTGACTATGTATTTTTGCGGCGCGCGCTTCATTTCCTGCTCCGTGGCATCGAATCCGCAATAGGGGCAGCGCCATTTGACGGATTTTATGAGATAAGTCTTTCGGCTGGTGCCCTCTACTCGCTCCGCATCCGTCTCCATGTCACTGTATTTCAACTTGCAAAATTCGCCGCAGTGTGGGCATTGATGCCGCCACTCTTCCTTGGTCCCTGCCTCATACTCGATATCGATGCGGCTCGCTCCTTCATTTGTCGGGGTAGAAAAAAGCCCCATGACGCGGTTCCAGTATGTTGTCATTCGTTTCGACGCTAAGTCTACTGGATCGCCTTCCGTCCCTGCGGAGTCCGGGAAACGGTCTACTTCATCGCAGAGCAGGATTCGCACCGGACGAGATGCCAGCCCCGCCGGACTGTTGGCGCCCGCCATCACCAGACGACCGCCCGGGAAGATTTTATTTAAAATCGTGTTGTTGCTGTCCCTTGTCTTGACGTCCAAGAAGAGACTAGAAAGCGCCGGGGTATCGCGGATCATGGGCGCAATGCGCGTCTTTGAGAAATCCTGCGCCATCTCGATCGTCGGCTGGATCATCATGATGGTACAGGGGTCAAGATGGGCGAATCGTCCAATGACATTGTTCATGATGTCCGATTTCCCGACCTGCGAGCACGATTTCACCACTACTCGATGGATTCCCGGCTGTGTGAAGGCATCCATGATGTCCTTCTGGTACGGTGCGCGGCTGGTGCGCCACCGGCCCGGTTCTGCCGATGTACTGGAAAGCACGCGGTAATTGTCCGCCCACATGGATACCGAAGTCTTCGGCGTCGGTTTTAATCCACGCATGGAAACGTATTTCCACAGCTCACTGGCTTTCTTCATCGCCATCCTCCTCGTCCACTTCCTCGTCGAAGAGATCCGGAGAATATGCCGCCAGCTCTGACAGCTTTTCCTCAATTTCCTTCGTCATGGCTGTATAGATCTCCTCTTTGGATTTCCCCTCCAGCATGGGAGCGAGCTTCGACGGCAGTCCCAGAAGCTGTGTCCGAAGGTTCGCTGCCATGGCCGTCATTACATATTCCACCACGCGTGCAGAGTAGGCGTTTTTCTTCATCTTGTCCAGTTTCAGCTCGGCGATCTCTCGCTTGACCTTTTCGTGAAGTGCCCGTTCCTTTTCTAAATCGATTTCTTCTAGCCCGGCAGCCCCCGATACGGTGCCTTGATAATACTTCCGAAGTCCGTCCACCAGAAGCAAAGCTCCCGTCTCATCCACCGGAAGCGTCCCATCCTTCGCCATCTGGCTCACCCGCTGCTGTGAAATCTTGAGCGCGCGCGCCATCTGCGTCTGGGTGGTGGTGACCTGGTTGATCCCCTTGGTGATTTTCTGCCTACTTGTATTTTCTGCGCGGATATGTCCTTCTTTGTCTTTTACTCTAGTAGCCAACCGTGTCACCTCCTCCGTTTTTACTAACAAGGGCCAAAAAGTTTTTGTACCTAGATCGATTTTGGGGTCGCGAGGACCGCAGGCTTTTCCATACGCCGGAAGGACCCGTGGGCCATGCGCCCGCACAATCAAAAAGGACGGCCGCTCGGCTGTCCTTTACCATTGTATGCCGCACGCGGCAGGCGCCAGCACATGACGCCCGCCGTGGTGGCGGCCTATGCAGTTGTGTGTGATGGGTGTCTCGTAAGCTCCTCTGCTTTATTGAACCTCTCACAATGCCATTATAGCACATCGGAGTCTGCACTTTTGTGCACTCTTTGCTTTAGCGCTACTTTATTATCCACATATTCACAGACTTTTCCACACGCAAAACGCCAGTCACTCGATACTCTGAATGACTGGCGTTTTTTATTCCTTGCAATTCCGCGCGATGGCAGCGACGGCTTGATTATAGATATTGTACGGCTGGCGCTCCGCATAGTGGTATTCCTTTTGGATTTCTGCCTGCGACTTTCGGTTGACGAATCTCTCGACGAATAGTGCGGCCTGCGTATCATTATCGCAATATCGAGACATGCGCAGCGCTTTTGTTTCCCAAGCATAGATCCCCGCTTCCTGCTCGGCGATCTCTGCTTTGATGCGGCTCTTTTCTTCCTCCTTCTGGATCAGCTTGTCCGATACGTCAGAAAGCATACCGCCGGAAACCCTCGGCTTCTCGTAGTCTATCGCCTTGATACTATATGCGTCCTTCTCGATCTTGTCTTTCTTGGCTTCCAGTGCCTTCAGCCGCCTTCTCTTCCCTTCCCCTTCTTTGAGGAAATTCCACACGTCCTGCTCCGTCATCCGCCCGTCTCCTACTGAAATCACTGAAATCATTGAAATCCTCTGCCCTTATTATACTCTCTTCGGCCTCTGTTTTCTCATCTCCGCGTGCAGCTGCCACGTACAAGGCGGCGATCATCAGCCCTGCTGAGCCGCCCACGATGATACCAATACCGAATCCTAAGGCAATAGCTCCCGCGATGCTCATAGTCGTACCCCGCTTCCCCTTTTACAAAATCAGCTGGCTCGGCGTAAATTTGATCTTCTTGTGTGCCTCGATCCGAATAGCCGCATGCGTTCTCGGATTACGCCCTTCTCTTGCCGGCACATCCACCACGCGAAGCGCCCCGAAGCCGACCAGCCTGACCTCTTCGCCTTTCCTTAAGGCATCCGCCATCGCGTCAAGCATAGCACTCTCCCATTTCTCCGCTTCCTGTATGGTCTTCCCGCGTCTGGCTGCCATGACCCTTGCCAATTCTTTTCTGTTCATTTCCTTTGTCTCCCTTCTTTGCGCCTTCTCGCCGCTGCCGCCGCCCGCCGGTCTTCTTCGTATGCCTTGGCGCATTTCCGGCATCTCCTTGTACGAATGCTGCCCTTTCTGAATACTTCTCCGCAATCGATACACCTGCCATAAGCCTCCGGGAACCATTTTACCCTGTATTCGGCGCTTTTGGCTGCTTCCAGACATTCCCATGAATCGTACGGAGATATCCTGGGCAGTTTCCCCTTCACGTGTTCCTTCCCGCAATGCGGACATACTTCATAATTTTCCTTGCGCCATTTGTCGAACATCGTTTTCGTCATCAGCTGGCTGAAATGGAAGAACCGCGTATCCCTTCCCTCTTCCCCGCTTCCGTTCGCCGCCTTCATGGTACGTGTCATGGTCGCACCGCAGGAAATCACCGATACGATTTTCCACTCGCTATAAACCGTCGGTCCTGTAGCTTCATTCGGTGCGTACAGCTTTATTCCCGGCGATTTGTCGAGCCGTTTCCATTCCCTCTCTAACATTTGCGACCGCTCTCCCTTTCTGCGAGCTCATGCGGTTCCTGACATTTCGCCGCCGCCTTTTCGTCGTACGCTCGCAAAGCATCCCACTTCTTCTGTACCAAGGTCTCTATGATCTCCTGCACTGACGTCGTTATCGCTTCGATAGCCTCCGTATCGAACCTCGCGATATCCGAGAGCAGCTCCCTCGTGCTCCTTTCTTTTTCTACCTGGTTCCGGAGCTCTTCATTCTTCCATGCCAGCTGCTGCGCTCTTCCTTCACTCACCTTGAGTGCAAGACACAGCCTGCGGTTCTCGTCCATCAGTTGACGACTGCGATCTCTGAGCTCCGCCAACTCATTGAATTTCTTCCCCATCGTTTTCCTCCTTTGTCCATGCCGCGACAGTGACCTCTACGCGCGGCGTAGTGCTGTATACTTTCTCGATGTCTGCCTTTACGATCTGGCTGTCATCATGGTAGGCGACGCCGTTCAGCGCGTCGCAGATGATCTTCTGAATGTTATCAAAATCCGGCTTCTTGGTTGGCACGATACCCCCGGCCATCATCACCGCCCGCCTTTTCTTTGATGCGCTTTTCGGGATACCAAAGTAGGCGGTGATCTTGACGCGTACCGGCACGCCTTTAGGAAATATCATCCCGCACCCGCCATACGCCAGCCTGACCAGCGATTCATAGCTTTCCGTCTTGCCTGGCGTGTAAGGATGACCAGTGCGCGTGAAGCGTGGCCGCCCCTTCCCTACTGGCTCTCCCGGCGCGGAAAATGAAATGCTGCGCGCCTCACCATCCGCGCCTCGCCGGATCTCCGGCCTTGCGATGCGCATGCCGCCGGATAAAAGCCCCAATCCCATCAGATGCCGCCCTCTTTACTCGTCTTCATCCTCTCACTCCTTCCCGAAACCCTCGAGCCATCTTTCTTTTCCGTCCTTCCCGTACCGAAGCACGGCGCGCCGGTAGGATTCTTCCTGCCCCGGGATCTGCCTGCGTCTTTCGCAGCACCGCCTCATCCACTTGCACTTCCTGACGCGCTGTCCATCCTCGTCGTACATCCAGTGAAATTGCCATGGCTGATAAAGTGCCGTGCCGCAGTAGGAGCAGTAGCCGATGGGCTCCGGAGCCTTCGGGTTCTTTCCCGCCGGATGCCGAGCACCTTTTCTTCTCATACCCCTTCTCAAAATGGAATGTCCTCCTCGCACTGGGACGGATGCGCGGCTCGTCCTACAGCTTCCTGCCGATCCGTCGGAAACATGCTCGTTTCTTCCATCTTCTGCTTTTCAGCTTGCGGCGTGCCGAACTGCCCGAAGCCTCTTTGCGTGGGCCCCTCGCTATAGACGGAGCGCCCTCCGGCTGCCGGCGCTCCCTGGTTTCCCCATCCCGCCTGCATCTGGCCGCCCCCTTGCTGGCTTTCATTTCCCTGCATGCCGATAGGCAGCGCAATGAAGTTGGCCGTCACCTCTGAAATCCACCGCTTCTGTCCATCCGTCGTGTCATAGCTTCTTGTGGTGAACCGCCCCTCGACGAAGACGCGCGTCCCCTTTCTGAGCTGGTTTCCCGCTGCCTCTGCCAAATTTCCCCACGCGGTGACATTCACCCAGTCGGTGATTTCTCTCTGCTCTCCCTGCAGCGACGTAAAGGTTCTATTCACCGCCACGGAAAGCGATGCAACCGCTCTCCCTGTTTTTGTTGCGCGGAGCACTGGGTCTTTCCCCAGATTTCCTAGTATCTGTACTGAATTCATGCAATTCCTCCCATGTCTCTAATTCCCTCGAAATCATTTCCAGCTCTTTCACGGCACTTCCCACATGATCCACTGGCAAAACGCGAAAACGCATGACTGCCTCCCCGCTTAAAATCTACCTGATTGCAGTTTTATGCATGCTACTTTCTACTTTTGCGGAGTTCTATGATAGTTTTATGCAAAAAATCGAAAAATTTTATCATTCTTCGTTTGCCCGCTCATTGCTTGACTCCTGCCCACCATCCCGGCTCGCTTGAAAGAGGTTTTGCTCTCTCCGCTCGCCGCTGATGTAAAGCGCCGCTTCATCATAGATTTTCTTCATGATGCGGAGCACTTTATCGGTCGGAGTGATGTCTTCGATCGTGCTGAACCGCTGCGTGGCAGCGCTATCCTTGATGTGGAACCTCCCGCTCAGCTGAACCCCTTTCAGCGCCCCGGATTTCTTATCCCGCTTCGGTACTACTTTGTCCACCGCGAAAATGGCCTGTACCGGTTTCTCGGGTCTATAGTCCCCTGCCATGTCGGTATAGTAAAGGCTCATCGCCGCCATAGCGGTTCTAAATTCTTCTCTCGGCTGCTCTTCACACGTGAACGTTTTCACACCATCCGCATCGACATAACTGATGGAAACACTGCTGTTATTCAGCTGGATACTTTGGAACTGGATTTCTCCCGCCCACAAATCCCTACCCTCTTTGCTTTCCAGCAGGATTTGAACTTGCTGCCTCAGCTTCCGGTCCAGCTCTTGTAGCTCCTTTTCTCTTTCTTCCGTTGTCATTTGCTTTCTTCCTTTCCTTCCTCAGGTGCTTTCGATCCCCCTTCGTGAGATCGATACCGATTTTCACTTGGCAATAACTCTGAAACGGGAATCCGATATCACTGATGCCGGCTCTCATGTTTTCATAGTCCACCCAGTAGCCAGCCTTTGCTCGTGGCTTCTCCACCCAGTCGCCCGCGACCACGACCGTGGTCTTTTTTGTTGGCTTTCTGAGATTTCTTGTGCATCCATACCTGGCATGTAGAATGGGATCATCGCTGCGAAAGGTTTCCAGCCCATTCTTCACGATGTAGGCAGCGAGATCCGGCCAGTACCCTTCATCGCTCAAATGCGTGGTGTTGCAGGAAGGGCAGGGGCATTTCTCCGTCCCCACTGTCTTCTGCCACGCCCTCTCGATGATGCGGCTATCAATATCCCCGTTGATGACAGCGTGAAAGTGGACGCTTCCCCTCTTCCCTCTGCCGATGACATAGATCGATTTGAAAACTTTCCCTGCTTTCTTGTAAAGCAGGGAAAGTTTTCTCTTGAAGCGACTAAGGTCTCCCCTGATTTCCGAAGACGTCTTGCTAAACGTCTTCGGCGGATATGAAAACCGCATCCAGTAATCACCCGGCTTGAAATTCTCCTCAAGGAGAAGCAGGCACTGCTGCTCTGCGCGCTTATCCTGCCATCGTCTCACCTTCTCCTCAGTCGGCTTTTCGCGGATGCGTTTTTGATCCCTTTTCCCGTACCTGCCAGAGATAGATTTCTGCACGATGACAATCTTCCCGCTGGGGATACTCCACTCGGTGCGGATGTAAGCTCCCTTGCCCTTCCGGCGAGCAGTCATTCTTCTTTTCCTTGACCGTTGCCTTTTAAGTAGCTTTCTCTCGCTCGACATGGATACACCTCCTGGAAATGGTTCAAACTTGGATACTCTTAGCCAGCCCGCAAAGTGCGACGCCGCCGACTCTTCCTTCTGGGATCGCTCCGCACGATAGCTCTCCCGCGGCTCATGAAAGCCTTGCCCTATGGCGGCCTTTCTCTGCACTGGCAGCCGTAGGGCTTCTTATAGAAATGGCAATGCGCGCAATGCGCGTCACATATGGCCATGTGACCATACTTCGGACATGCACTGGTATGGTGCGCCGACTTCCCACAGATGGGGCACGTTGCATTCATGGGCTCCTCATCCTCCCACTCGATGCGGAAGAAAATTTTCTGCCTTTTATATGTATATAAATAAGGAGTCTCTTTCCTGCTCTTTTCCAGCACCACCTTCGCGGTCTTATGGAAGCCCTGATAGTACGTGCTGCTCTCATCCTTCATCAGACAGCCGTCCGGATCCATCCATCGAGGATCTGCCTTCTCGCTTATGATGACGTGCCCGATTTCTTTCAGCTCGCCATGCGCTGCCGTGAGAAACGGCACTTCGACCTTCGTCTTCCCGTAGATGCTGTTATCCACGTTTTCTCCCACGTGCTTCACGGCTCTCACTTCCTTTCTTGCGGAAAACGATCGTGAACGCAACACCGAATATGAAATCTGTCCTCTGGATGCGATATCCCTCGAAATCGCACTCCCGGTGTACGGGCACATACCTGCCGCCCCGCCGGATCCACATCGCGCGATCCTTCGGTATCGGCCGCCCGCATACCCAGCAGGTATAACCATCTTTTCTGTTTATATCCATCTTGCTACCTCGCGCAGAGGAAGGCCGCTGCCACCAGCGGCGCTATAGAATAAAAAAGAAAATCAACGAAATACTTGAACATGGAGCGGCCCTCTCCTTCGCCCCGCCGGAAAGCGGCGTATGTGAGTGCAACATAGAGATAAGCACTCATCCCTAATACCATGTTCAAGTCCTTCATTCGTTCTCCTTTTTGCTATAATCTCCTTTAGAAGGGAAGTGAATACCATGCGTCTAAACTTTGACTGCGTAAGGGACATTATGTTTTGGGCCGAAGACTTAACAACGCCGACCCACCCTGCCGTTTACGTAAATCTTGATTCTCTTTCGAAAACTAGCGACCTCTATCTTGATAGCTCTGAATTGCCTGTACCAGATGACCACCAGCAGGCTCTATTGTCTAACTATTCCAATGAAATCCTCGTCTATCATCTGGCATACTGTATACGAGCGAACTTGCTTGTCCCTGAAGTCTGCCTCGATGCAAACCTGATATCCATCAAAGACCTGACTCCTGAAGGGCATGCGTTCTTGGAAAACATCAGAAGTGATGCCGTGTACAACAAAGTAAAAAAGATTTGTAAGAAACTAGGCATTGAATCACTGTCTGGCATCGTCCATATTTCCGAATCCGTCGTGACTGAAATCATCAAGGCATATCTCGCCAATCCGTTTTGACGCCCAGCCTCTTTTTCAAAATCCATATTTTCGCCTTATCCAGCTCCTCCTTCGTCGGCATCCGATAGTTGTGCCAGAGCATGTAAGCGATCAAACCCTCAGCTCCCATCCTCGCCGCGAAGTAGCGAAGCGACACGTACACAAGAGCCACCAGCAGCGCGCAGAATACCCAAAACGGTATATCCATATTTATCCCTCCTCTCCGTCGACCTTGCTCATCTGCAGACACCGGGCGAGTTTGCGATGTTTCCATCTGCGCCCGCAGGTTTTTCGCTTAACACGTCCAGTGATGATGCAGATCCGCCAGCGAATATCGTGATCGCGGTTATATGTCTGTTTTCTCATTGTTTCTCCTTTTTACCCGTTGTAATTGAAATGCTATCCTCGGAAGCCCCATGTTTGTGCCCCAGCACGAGCAGGGGGCTTTCTTCGTAATGCCCGAAGTAAAGATCCCCGATTTCCTTCTCAATGCGCCCTGCTGCTTCTAGCATGGCGGGACTAATCCCCTTCGCCGCGAGCAGTGCTCCGTCACATCCAAGCACCGTCGCATATCCGTAATTCTTTTTGACGTTAATAATGAGCAGAAATCCTGTTTTTCTCTCCTGCTCTGCACGCATGAGTAGCTCTCCGAGATTCTTCTGCCATTTGATCCACTTTTTGTAACTATCGCTGGTCAGTTTGACCTTGATCGTAGAACCCTTCATTCTTCCTCTCCTTCGTAGTGGTACATTTTCGACAGAAAACGCGCCGTCTCCTTCTGTGCTTTTCTGAACCCGGCTTGCTTTCCCCTCTGAATCCTTTTCCTCCGGTCTCTCTTTCCTACCTCTTCGACAATGCTTCTCGCCAGTTCTGTCTCGATGAAGCGCTGCACTTTATCGGCAGCGAATCCTGCGCGGATCGTGCTGGCGACTACGCCGAGCGCATCTCGCATCCCGCACAGATAGTCCCCGACTTCATCGATGCCCGCTTTCTCTTCGTCCTCCTCAAGATCCTTGACGAGGATATCCAGCTGACTGACCAGTCCGGCCATTTCCGTCTCCATCATTTGAAATCCTCCTTCTGCCTGACTTGCAGGATATGTCTTGCCATCTGCTGCGGCTCAGCCGCATCCGGCCACTCACGGCCTTTGTACTTTCTCTTTATCTTCTTCTCCATCGCCCGCACCCACACGCCATCGATGGCAGCGATCGCAGCCATCGATGGCGCGTCCAATACTGCTGCCTGATACTATAAGGGCTCTTTTTAGCTTCTGCGTTTTTCATTTCTCGGACTCACTTCCATCTCGATGACGGGGATCTCTCCGCTCCCATCTTTCAGATTCTCTGTGTTGCAATAAAGCCCCGTGAGTACCAAGTCCGGCACCGGCTCTTCTTCATTGATCGAGTCTTTGTATCCGCAGAAATAGTCATTTCCCTCCTGATCGTAGATGTGAATCGCGTGGCCTTCTTCCGGCACCAGCGCCAGCACCTGCTCGAGAGTTACTTCCCCGCTCATATTGCGCCATCCTTTCTTTTATCCACGAACGGTCGGTACTTCCTGCCCGTGGCTTTTTTCTCTTGCTCTGCGTTCTGCTTCTTGTAAATTCGCGCCATACGTTTATGTTCAGCGCAGCAGTACATGGTCGTCCTCGACTGCGTGCCAAATGCCTTGCCGCACCACTTGCAGCATCGCTCGAAGTGGCCGCCTCCGAAGCCTCTGCCCGCCGGAGCTTTCGCAGCCCCTGCAGCCTTCGGCTTATTCCGCTTCCAAAATGCCTTTTCGCATTTGGCGCTGCAAAACCGGAAGCGCTTGTCATTCTTACTCATGACGCGGACCCAGTGTCCGCAGTACTCACATTGGAACTCGCGGAGCGGAATGCCTTCTTCCGCTTCTTCTCTGGCGTGGTCCTTATCGCGGCGCCCTTCGTAGTAAGAGCGCCGCTCGCACTCTGCGGAGCAGAAGCGTTTCCGCGGGGCGGCATCCGCGGAAAGCGGCTTCCCGCAATATTCGCAGCGCCTCACTGCGCCACCGCCATTAGCAGGGTGTATGCCGCGGCGCACACCAGCGTCAGCGGATAGATCGCCACTTCCTTCCAGAAGGCGCGGCGTGCGGTGCTAGGATCGTATTTCTTCGTGGCTACTTGAGAGACGAGCGCCGCTGCGCTCGCCTCTTCGCGTTCGCGGGCGGCCATCATGCCGTGAACCACCTCCACGGCTTCTGCATCAGTCATTGGTCTCCACCTCCTCTCTGCAGGCATTCAACCCACCTCTTCACCTTTCGGCTTTTCGGCCATTCCTCGGGCCGTCTTATCCAACCACTCTCTGATCTGCCAGCCACAATACATGCGCTGGCCATTTAACTTCACAAAAGGGATGGCATCGGTTCTCGCCAGTTTGTTGACGAAGTCCTCTCTCACCATGAGTACTCTAGCGATTTCCCCGGCGGTATAAAGCTTATTGACCCGCAGCACATGCCGGTCGCGTTCTGGTCTATTCATGATTGCCTCCTTCCTATATGAATCTTCGCTATACCTTGCGGAATTACCACTATCTGATTGACTGCACAGCTATGACGCCGGAAGGTGCGAGAAAGGTTTATGACCAACTGCATGCATCCTACGATTTCGTTGACATCGTTCTTCAGCAACCTCGCACCTATGCACTACTCGTCACCAATGGTGAACCCGAACTTTCCACAGTGTTCAGTCCGCCGGTTGGGTGTCAAGTGACACCGCTTCAACCTCGATAGAGTCCTTGGAAACCCAAACCCCAGTATCCTGTGCCAGCAGAATGCTGGGGTTTTCATTTCTTCGTTGTGCCACCAGGGTGAACCTTGCGGCATGGTGCAGCACTTTGGCTGCTATGTCCAGCGGTTCCCTTCTGATGTGCGTCTCTTTCAGCTTCTTGTCACCCTTTACGAGTTGCATTGTCAGGCCATCGCCTTCTTTGTAGTCCATGGTGATTTGAAAATCTCCTCCGCCGGAAAGGCCTTGCTGCAGGTATTCAGAAAGAAATAGATCCCACCCTGCCAGCTTTCCCATGCTGCGCGGCTTCAGTGCTATGATCATGCGCTTGTTTTTCATGCTTTCCTCCTAACCGCCGGAGCCTCGACCTTGTCGGGGCTCTTTTCTTATCTCTTCAGTGCCTTCTTCTCTTCCAGGCTTGCCCCGTCCCACGGGATGTTAAGCTCCATTGCTTTCCCCCTTTTCTCAGCAATCCATCCCGCCGGAGAGCTCAATGCCCCTGGCGTAGACCAGGACTGTCTTCAGCCCCATGACCCAAGCCATATTGATTACCTCCGGGTCACTCACCGCGTCTTCTGCGAGGATGTTTTTCCTGCGAGAAATGGCATTCACGATCTCCTTCTCCCATTCTTCCGTAGTTTCTGCCTCCTTCAGCAGCTCGACGGCTTCGCGGACGCCAAAGCTCATCCCCATCCCGTAGTCATACGGGACCTCGGGGATGTCCGCGTCGATTTCGGACATGTGAATCAGGGTGCAAAGCCAGGCTCTTGAAACTGTCTTCATTTCCTTCGTGAATTTCATTCGTTGTGTGCCTCCTGTAGCCTTCATAAACTTGCATAGCATGCAAGTTTCACTTTAAAAAAATATCAATTGATTCCTTGTCTGACAATGGAAGCCAATTTTTAATAATGCATGCTTCAGCGCAATCAAATTCTGTTTTCCCATTCATCTTGTTATTTACCGCAGTTACGGAGATTCCAAGCGCTTCTGCCATGTCTCTGTATGTTTTCTGCTTCTCGTAAAGCTTCCCTTTTAACATTTGGATATTCAAATTCTATCGCCTCCTTTTCTTGCACGTTATGCAAGTTTCTATATATAGAATACCTTACCCTGCTACATATGTCAAGCATACCGTGCAAGTTTTCGCATATCTTATTTTCGTTTTCTTGTATACCATGCAATGATATGATATCATCTGTATTAGGAGGATAAGACTATGGAAAAAGATCATATCAACAAATTTATAGGCGTCAGACTGAAAAGTTTCAGAAAAGACAGTCATCTAACGCTTGCAGAACTTGCTGAGAAAGTTGATTTAAGCGAAGGAACCGTTCAGCGCTATGAAGCAGGTGTCATCGCAAACGTTTCCATTTCTGTCATTATTAAATTTTCTCAAGCTCTAAATATTGAACCTGCTCATTTGCTTGGTTGGGATAAGGACGAATCCTTGACCTCTCTTGAGAAGAAGCATATAGAGAAATACCGCCAGCTTCCGCCGCCAGGAAAAGCTGCTGTTGATAATATGCTTGATATTCAATATGAATTTGTTAAGCCTAAGTTATCAGAAGATATGGAAACATCTTAGTGGTTCGTTTCACCAAGCAGTAGAGAAGTACCGTAAGTTATCTCCCGCCGGAAAGAAAGAGGTGGATCACTACCTCGACTTCCGCCTCTCCGCTGAAGCTCCCCGGGTTGAAAAAGATGCGGAAATATCATCTTCGTAAATTTCAGAAGATTCTAGTTCTCTTCTTCCATCGCCTCCTCCGCCTCGGCAAATGATCGGCAAATTAAAAAAGAGCGGTTTTGCCGCACTTTCCCTCAGATCATCGGGCTGGCGGTGGCGAAGTATTCAGTGATCAAACAGTGAGAAAGGGTATTTGACATGACAAAAGATATTGAATCTATCGATGAATCCTTATTTGAATCCATTAAGCATATCAATGAGTATGGCATGGAATATTGGACTGCGAGAGAATTATTAAAAGTTCTTCAGTATGGCGAATACAGATTTTTCTCTAAAGTAATAGATAAGGCAATAGATGCATGTATTGCTAGTAAAAACGATGTTCGTGACCATTTCGTGCACGTGCACGAAATGGTTAACATTGGCAGTTCTGCTAAACGACGATTAGATGATTATCATCTTTCCCGTTATGCCTGCTATCTTATTGCTATGAATGGCGATCCAAGAAAAGAGGCTGTTGCATTGGCACAGACTTATTTCGCTGTGAAAACTCGCCAGCAGGAACTTTCAGAGAATTTCGAAAGGCTATCAGAAGAGCAGAAGCGACTGGCTATTCGTGGTGAGCTGAAGCATCACAACAAATCTCTCGCTGATGCTGCTCACGATGCAGGGGTAGAGACCTCTCGTGACTATGCTATATTTCAAAACTATGGATATATGGGGCTGTATGGTGGTCTCAAGGCGCAGGATATCGCTAAGCGTAAAGGGTTGAAGAAAGGGCAGGCTATCCTTGACCATATGGGCAGTACGGAATTGGCGGCTAACCTCTTCCGTGCCACGCAGACCGACGAGAAGCTGCGCCGTGACCATGTGAAAGGGAAAGCTGCAGCTAATACAACTCACTTTGCTGTCGGCAAGAAGGTTCGCGAAACAATCAAAGAACTCGGCGGTACTATGCCAGAGGATTTACCGACTCCTGATAAAAGTATCAAGCAGATCGAAAGTGAGCAGAAAAAACTTTTGAATAAGCCAAATCAATAATAAGATGAAAAAAGCAATATTCATTTTGTGAATATTGCAAACTCGGATAAACCTGTCGCCCTGTATAGTCTTGATATCGTTCTGGCAATAGAAAAACGGCGCCCATGCTGCGAACATGAAGCGCCGTGTGGCTAAGAAGTATTACCAGTACCTCTTAGCCATGTAATTTCTCGACTTTTCAAACGAGGTCATTACTGTATTATTATAACAGATGGCCTCTATTGTCTCAAAGAAAGAGAGGCTTTTTATGTTACAGAAAAAAGGAAATATCTGGTATGTGGTTCTGAATTACAAGAAAGGCGGCCGGTGGTGTAAAAAGTGGGTATCCACCCGTACCCAAAGCCTGCGAGAGGCAAGGGCCGTGGAGAAAGATTTGGAATACAAAGCGTCTGTAGGGCTTATCAAGGTGTGTGCCGCTCGCGACATCCCCACTCTTCGCCAGCATTTGGATAAGTGGTTGGAAGTATGCATCAAGCCGCCGAGCCGGAAGCCTGCCACTTACGAGAATTATGTCACGGTATCGAAACGGGTCTGCCGCATGCTTGGAGATAGGAAAATCACGCAGATCATGACGCAGGATATTGATGAGTATATCAAAAGTGAGTTGGAGCATCATATTTCTCACACCTTTATCCGCACCCAGTGCCGCATCCTGAAGAGCGCCTTCAAAACAGCCATTAGCTGGCGGATCTTATCTGTAAACCCCATGGACGCCGTCACGCCTCCGGCAGCGACGAAGTCCCCGTCCAAAGCAGCATCCGTAGAGGACGTGCACGCATTGCTTCAAACTGCCATGGAGAGCGATCGCCCTATCGACTATGTCATTATAGCCCTCGGCGCCCTCTGCGGCCTCAGGCGTGGTGAAATATGCGGGCTCGAATGGAATGACGTGGACTTGGAGCGGCATACGCTCCATATCCGCCACAGCATGAGCCGCCGAGAGAACAGTACCATCGAAGATGGGACTTTCTATCGGATATTCCCCGGCAAAGTATCCTCTCTGGTTCTGGATAAGGTAAAGACGGACGATTCTGAAGCCATCATCTGTATTCCCGACTTGGCAGTAGAAGCTCTCCGCCGGATGCGTACATGGCAGCAAAGAAACCGCATGCTCATGGGCCCCTGTTATCGCGACCGCGGGCTGGTATGCTGTTTTGAAGACGGAAGGCCCTGCGAGCCGAATTGGATTTATCATGCCTTGCAGCGCTTGTTAAAGAGCGCCGGGCTCCCCCATATGCGCGTGCATGATCTGCGACATACGGCCGCCACGCTCCTGCTCCTTCAGGGCGTAGATATCAAGTTAGTCAGTCACCAGCTTCGCCATGCCAACGTGGCCACTACCCAGAACATCTACCAGCACGTCACGGATCAGCTGGCCCGGCGAAGCGCCGACGCCATGGACCAGTTATTTTCCAAAGAGGAGAAAGATGTCAAACATATCCTATAAAAGGAAACGCCATCCCGGCATGCGCTGCGGGATGGCATTTTCTTGATTTGGTAGAAGTTTTGGTAGAAGCGGTGAATTTTACAGAACTTTGGTAGAAAATAAAAAGCCCGAAGTCTTCGATAACTTCGGGCGAAATGTCTGGTGGATCATCAGGGGTTCGAACCCCGGACACCCTGATTAAGAGTCAGGTGCTCTACCAACTGAGCTAATGATCCGTTTCAACGAGATTTATTATACTCGTTTTTCTTGCTTTTGTCAAGCTCTTTTTTCAAATCTTTTCATTTGACTTGGTTTCAAGAGGTCTTGTCTCAAGCGATGTTAAGAGTATATCATGTAACTTCATTTTTTGCAAGAGGTAAAATAAAGTTTTTTTGAAAAAGAGCAGTTGCCTTTCAATAGTGGATCCCATACTTATGCTTCAGCCCATCAATATCTTTTCGCATGTCGCGGTCACATTCTTCCAGTGCCATTTTCAGATTTGGAAGCTTCTGTCTCACCATGAAAGACTTCTTCGCGCTGGACATTTTATAAATGCGGGCAAGCTCTTTCTTGTAGGATGCCATGAATTCCGCCAGCTCTTCAGGGGAAAGCTCCTGTTCTTCATTCAGATCGACTTCTTTCTGATCCATTCTATGTTCTCCTCCCTTGTTTTCTTTTATTGTACCATGAATCCGCCCTCTCTGCCTGTAAGAAATAGCGGCCATTTCTTTTTTTGAAAATAATTCTTAAAATACAGTGGAAATATAAAGTACCATTCAGTATAATAAAGGAAGGCAATCATATAGCTTTTATTCACCGATCAGCTTATATATTGTATACACTATATCAATGTTACATTGAAAGGAAGGTATCATTATGCCGCTCGTAGGAACTACTGAAATGTTTAAAAAGGCATATCAGGGGCATTATGCCATTGGTGCATTCAATGTGAATAACATGGAAATCATCCAAGGGATCATGGAAGCTGCCAAGGAAGAGGAGTCTCCGGTCATTCTTCAGGCTTCGGAAGGCGCCCGCAATTATGCCGGTCAGGAATATATCGTCGGCCTGGTCAAGACTGCCCTTCAGGATTATCCGGAGATCCCGACCGCACTCCATCTGGACCACGGCTCTTCTTATGAGATCTGCAAGGCCTGCATTGACGGTGGCTTTACTTCCGTCATGTATGATGGCTCGAAGCACTCCTTCGAGGAAAATGTCAAAGTCACAAAACAGATCGTCGAATATGCACATGACAAAGGTGTCGTGGTGGAAGCCGAGCTCGGACGTCTGGCCGGCGTAGAAGATCTGGTCAGTGTCGATGCAAAGGATGCGATCTTTACGGATCCGGAAGAAGCGGCTGAGTTCGTAGAGCTTACCGGCTGCGACTCTCTCGCTATTGCGATCGGCACCAGCCACGGAGCTTACAAATTCAAAGGCGACCCCTATCTTGACTATGAACGTCTGGAAAAGGTCGGCAAGCTCCTGCCGGACTACCCGATCGTCCTCCATGGCGCTTCTACCGTCATTCCGGAATTTGTGGAAAAGTGCAATGCCTATGGCGGCAAAGTCCTCGGCGCGAAAGGCGTCCCGGAAGACATGCTCCGCAAGGCTGCCACGATGGCTGTCTGCAAGATCAATATCGACACCGATATCCGTCTGGCTATGACAAGTGCCATCCGTGAAGCGCTCTGCAAGGATCCGTCGAATTTCGACCCGAGAAGCTATCTGAAGCCAGCCAGAGAGGCTGTGAAGCAGATGGTCATGCACAAGATCGAAGCTGTCGTCGGCTCCGCGCATACCATCTGATCTCATAAGGATTTTATATACTGTTTTCGTGATCCTCAATGAACGCAATCAAAAAAGCAGCCCGTCAAGGGCTGCTTTTTTGATTGTCTATGATTCACTGGTTGATCAGATTTTTTGCCGTCTTTTTCAGCTTCGAAAGCGCTTTCCCTTCGATCTGACGGATGCGTTCGCGGGTCACATCGAAGTATTTTCCCACTTCTTCGAGAGTCCTTGTCTTGCCGTCTTTCAGCCCGAAGCGCAGCTCGAGCACCTGTCGTTCTCTTTCCGTCAGCCCAGTCAAAAGTTCTTCGATCTGCTCGCGGAGAAGGATGCTGCCGGCGGCATCATCCGGCGCGATGGCTTCATGGTCTTCGATGAAATCTCCCAGATGGGAATCTTCCTTTTCACCGATCGGCGTTTCCAAAGAAATCGGATCTTGCGCGATCTTTTTGACCTCGCGTACCTTGGCGAGTGATACGCCCATGGCTTTGGCAAGCTCTTCATTGGTTGCCTCACGCCCATTCTCCTGCAGCAGCTGGCGGGAAATGCGATTCAGCTTATTGATCGTCTCTACCATATGTACCGGCACACGAATGGTGCGTGCCTGATCCGCAATGGCGCGCGTGATAGCCTGCCGGATCCACCATGTAGCATAGGTGGAGAATTTATAGCCCTTGGTATAGTCGAATTTATCGACCGCCTTTAAGAGACCCAGATTTCCTTCCTGAATGAGATCCAGAAACTGAAGCCCGCGGCCCAGATATTTCTTTGCGATGGAGACCACGAGGCGGAGATTCCGATCAGCCAGCTCTCTCTTCGCTTCCAGCGCCGCTTCCTTTTCTTCAGGAAGCGCATCCGCACGCATACCCGCCTCGACTGTCTTGGCAAGCACGATCTCTTCTTCACTGGTCAAAAGGGGCAGCGCACCGATTTCCTTCAGATACATTTTCACGGGATCATCGATCGAGATGGCATTATCCAGATCAGGCACCGGCGTGTCTTCTTCGGCTTCCGCCTCGGACTCTTCTGCTTCTTTGACAAGCTCAGCCGACTCCTCTTCCTCGATAAAGTCGAAGGAATCATCCACTTCTTCATTAAAGTCGACTTCCAGCTGGTGGATATGAAGTGCTTCATAAAGTGCAGACAGATCTTCTTCTCCCAGATTGTGCGTGGAAATGAACTCCATGATATCCTTATTCGCTACCAGCCCGTCATGGGATTTTTTCTTCAGCTCCTGAATCCATTTTTCAAGTTGAGTCATTCGTTCAGCCATTTTTATATCCCCCGATACTGGTAATCCATTCCGGCGATCATGTCCATCTCTGCTGCGGAAATGTGGTATATGCAAAACAAACAATATTCTTACTGATCAGTCGATAGTGATGGGCGGCAGATGCCGACGTCCCCTCGCTATCACGCCCTTCCCAGTGTCATGATCTCTTTGCTGAGGCGGATACAGATCATCTGCTCTTTTCTGGCCTCTTCCGGATCTGAAGTCATGAGAGACTGGACTTTTTCTGTATGAAGACGATACTCCTTCTGGAGATACATCTTCATCAAAGGCCATATATATTCCTCCTGAGGGACAGAGCCGGGCGGATCTCCCTCCATCGCAAGCTCTGCCAGGAGCGGTATATCCTCGCGAAGGAGCTTCCCCTCCACCGCCTGTTCCGTGATCTCTCCCTCCATCGATTTCATCGCATCAAAGAGTCTCTGACGGAAAGGCGAGGTGAAAGGATAATTGTTGAGTAACTCCCAGCCCTCAGGAAGCATATGATAGCGGAGGCAGTACTTGAGAAGCCCTTCTTCCAGAAGCTTCTGCTTCTTTGCCTGCGGCCCATTGTCTGTCGCCGGTGCTTCCAGCGGTGTTTTCTGGGAAATATATAGGGTCGAATGATTCTTTTTCGCAAAGGAGAGTGCTTCACTTCGGATCATTCCTTCATCCATGTGGAGCGTCATCGCCATCTTGCGGATGAACGAATTGAACTGAAACGTATCCTGTTGCGCGAGAAGTACAGCGAACATCTCATCCAGAATGTGATGCTGCCCGTCAAGTGTCGACGCATCATACTGCCGCTGTAGCGCGCCAAAGAGATAGTCCAATGCAGGCTGCGCTTGCGCTACCGCTTCTAAATAAGCCTCCCCGCCATGAAGATTGACAAATTCATCCGGATCCTTGCCCTCACCCACGAGTGCCACACGCAGCTTCAGTCCCACAGCACCAGCGATCTCCAATGCCCGCCGCGTCGCATTCTGACCGGCAGCATCCATATCATAAGAGAAAACGATCTCGTCGGCATATTTTTTGAGAAGCCTTGCCTGCTCTACAGTGAAGGCAGTCCCGAGGGAAGCTACTACATTCGTGACACCATGGGCATGCAGGGAAATCGCATCCATGTAGCCCTCGACCATGATCGCCTGCCGCTTTTTGCGGATCTCCGGCAGTGCCTGATAGATAGCAAAAAGGAGACGGCGCTTATTGAAAATGGGGCTTTCCGGCGAATTCAGATACTTCGGCTTACTGTCATCCATGACACGACCGCCGAACGCCACCACGCGCCCCTTCAGATCCAGAATGGGAAACATGCAGCGATTGCGGAACATATCAAAATAGTTTCCATTCTTGTACCCGCAAAGCCCGCAGGCTGTGAGTATCTTCGGATCTATCTGCTTTTTCGTCGTGAAGTCATGGTATAGACGATGCCAATCCGCCGGTGCAAAGCCCAGCTTGAATCTTTCTATGGTTTCCATCGAAAGGTGGCGCTTCTCGAAGTACGCCATTCCCGCCTGCCCCATCTGCGTCCGTGTGAGGCAATTGTGGAAATAAGAGCCTGCAAGCTCCGTGACCTCCACCATTTTCTTCATCATGGCTGCCTTTTGCCGTTCTTCCGGAGAGATCTCCTCCGTCGGCATATCGATATGGGCGTAATCAGCTACTCTCTCCACGGCCTCCATGAAAGTGATCCCTTCCATCTTCTGCAGGAAATGGAAGATGTCCCCGCTCTCGTGACAGCCAAAGCAATAATAAAATCCTTTTTCCGGAGACACTGAAAAAGAAGGAGTTTTCTCCGGTCCATGAAAAGGACAGGAGGCGAAATAGTATCTTCCTTTTTTCTTTAGATCGACATACGAGCCGATGATGTCATTGATATTGACACTGTCCTTCAGCCGCTGCAGAAAATCATTGCTCAGCCTCACCACAACTCCTCCTTTCTGTAAATTCATTCATTGTTATTGCGTATCCTATCCGTTTCGCAAGAAGCGCATAGGCAGTATGCAAAATGCCTGAAAGTTTTATCTGTTTATAAGCTCCGCGGCGCCTCTTTTTGTGCCGCACCACTGCGGCTCACCTGTCAGCCAAAGGACAGCCAAAGCAGAGGATCCGCTTTGCAGGTAAGAAAAGCACCGACTACTGCAGAAAACACAAAGGTACTACAAGCATCGGTGCCATAGGGACAAAATGATGAGCAGATACGCCAGCTCACACTTTCACATCTTTAGTTAATTCCTGCCAGCGTGCAAGAAGGATCTGCATATAGAGCCTTGATTTCAAGCCAAAGGAAGCGAGCGCATAGCCATCAGATACCTCGACCAGGAGCGTCTTGCCTTCATCCGTGATGCCAAAGTCCAGCGCATAGCCGGCAGGGGCGGAATGATATGCAGCAACGGCTGCTTTGAGGACTCTGGGATCAGGGAAAATATCCCAGCGTCCTTTATATGGACAAAGACCTACGATCTCTCCCTGAAGTACCCAAAGACGCCATTCAGAGATGAAATTCACACGGCTGCTGCACCAGACATCGATATCTTCGAGTCCCCCGCCCAGCTTGATGAGGTCTTCCGACTTATCGAGCACAGTGCCATGGAATCGCTTCACATCCTCCACCGGTTTGACGAAGACATGCCAGTCTTCCGCATGGCTGGTGATGGTGAAGAGCGTCGATTTCCAGATCTTTCGTCCGACGAAGGGCATCAGCTCATCCGGATAATCCAGTGGCAGCAGCTTCACACCGAATCTTTCGAGTGCCACCTTCACATCAGAAAATGTCCCCACCACAGGATCCTTCGGATCATTATCGGTCAGAGAATACACCACTTTATAGGGCTTCACCGGGATATCCAGCTCATTTGCTCCCGCATAGGCTGCATAGCAGCTGCGGTCATATAATTCTCCAGTATGTCTGATACGGATATAAGCCTTCATGTACTCCCCTCCTTCTCTCTCTTTTCAGGCAGAAATAGAAACTATTCCTACTACTACAAATTTAATCATACCATGAATGTATTCTTTTTGCCAGTAGGGAACAATGATTTGCATGCCAATCCCCCATCGGCCAATCTCACGGGCTGCACCATCGCCGAAAGCGGCTTCTGCGGAGATCCGGCAGGTGGAGGGCTTTGGGGAGGAGCAGCAAGAGGGATGGCTATGATGAAACGATGTATAAAGGTCTTATGGGACTTGATTTTTAGGCGGCAAGAAACGATTTCACGCCGCTAAAAAAGCCCCCGCCGAAGCGGGAGCCTTTTTTCACCAGAAGTAAATGAGTGCAACGAGCGCGACAACGAAACGATAAATGGCAAAGCCAGTCAGCGTCGAAGTATTCAGGAATTTCAGGAACCAAAGAATGGATGCATACGCCACGAAGAAAGCGGTCACAAATCCGACGGCCAGAATGCCAAAGTCACCCATTTCAAGGTACTTGATTGTTTTCAGAAGATCATAGATGCAGGCAAGGAACATCAGCGGAACCGCCATGATGAAGGTGAAGTCTGCTGCCGCTTTTCTGGAGATCCCCAAGAGCAGACTGCCAGCGATGGTGCTGCCGCTTCGAGAAAACCCCGGCCAAAGAGAGAGGCACTGGAAGAGTCCGATCTTCAGCGCCTGCTTCCATGTGATGTGATCTACATCTGTCACAGAGAAATGCTTATGCATTTTTTCAGCCACGATCATGAAGATACCGCCCAGCACCAGACCGATGATGACTGTCATGGGGCCAAAGAGCGTATTCTTGATAAATCCATGAAAAACAAGCCCCAGAAGGCAGGCCGGAAACATGGCGATGGCCAGATTCAGAAGAGAAGGCCCCTTTGTGCGAAACCAGTGATGGGTATTTAGGATAAAGGTAAATTTTTCTCTGTACACCACGAGAACGGAAAGGATCGCACCGAGCTGGATGAAGACATCGAAGAGATCGGCAAGCGTCCCCTCGAAGCCCAGCATATGCCCGACGATGATCATATGGCCTGTCGATGAAACTGGAATATACTCTGTCAGCCCTTCCACTACGCCGACAATAAATGCGCAAAAATAATCGTACACGATAACACCTCAGATTGCTTGACTACTAAAAATGAGTGCCTGGGGACAGGTCACTTTCTCCGCTGTGGATTCCCGGCGCACACGATGCCATCCACTTTTTTATTCTTGAAATAGAGGATGAGTACCTCCTTCTGCCCTTGGGAGAAGTACACATAGGCTGTGCGCGGACTGCCTGTAGAGGTATCCATCTCCAGCTTTTGTGGCGCGCCATAGAGCATTTCCGCGGTCGACTGATCATCTCCCATGGCAAGGCCTCGAGGAGTCAGCATCCGATCATCTGTCAGGAAGAACGCCATGATCCAGTGTTCCTTCTTTGTCATGCGGACGCCATAGCCCTCGTAGTACCAGATTTCCTCTCCGGGATTCATCATCTTCCGTTCCCACTCTATAAAAGAGTAGTCTTTGAAGCGCTGCCCCAAGGAAAGGCCCGCCAAAGAGAAGTCCCCTTTCGGCAAAAAATCATGCCTTTCTTGCGTTTCTGTCTTCTTCTTTTTCTTTTCAGACAAGTAAGACACATGCAATGATTTTACCACGTTCTTATGAATGGTGAAAGAAATTTCTTGATCCCCGGATTCATAAGTCAGAAGGAAATCCCTCTTTTCCCCATCCCAAAGAAGGCGAAGAGGGCGACCATAGGCACGCAGGACAGCTTCACGTGAGCTTCCCGCGTGAATGCCGCGCAGCGTTTCCAGATCCTTTCTTTCGCTTCGATACTCGGTAAGGCCTGTGGGCGGTGCCTTTTTCCCCATGACCTTCCATGCGCTCTCTTCCGTAACAGCATGGTTCACCCGCGCAGTGAAGTCCTTCCATGTATAGGTATCACTTACACTACCACGCGAGATAGCATCCGGCACGCCCATATTCCGGATCAGAGAATCCGCACGATCTCCCAAGGCCATACCATGCAATATAAAATCATCACTGGCAAGCGGAGAGGCATCGATCGGAAGAAGCGGGGTCTCGGCTGTCTCCTCCTTCGCTGCTTTCCCATGAGACTCCGCTATGGTCTTCTCCGCCGGAGCCTCGGCCGATGCAGGAAGAGCCGTTTCACGCATGTTCTGTTCTGCCGCTTCGCATCCTGCAAAGCCGAGAACTCCGAGCAGGAGTGTCAGTAGATATATGCGTAGCTTCATCATTTTCTCCTTTTATCGAAAAGCCATGATCCATGACCGGTCATTCATGGCTGAAACTGCCAACAATCATATTATGCTTGCCCCGCCTCTCATCTGTCAAGCAAAAGAGAGCCTCCACGACGTGGAAGACCCTCTTTTCAAACGAGCTATGTAAGGAAGGCTATGACGAAGCTATGTATAAAAATTCTTGTAGAAGCTGATTCAATCGTTATCGGATTTCGTTCTTGGATTTTTTTTACAGAGCGAGGAGACAGGGGGCGCGAATAGCAAGCTATTTAAGGAGGATGTCGACGACGCCATGTATAAAAATCCATATGAAATCTGATTCTGTGATTGAATCAGCGTTTCCCTATATTTACGCCTTTTTATATTTCTTTACAAAGCGGGCCATGCGTTTGAGTGCTTCGGCGATATTCTCACGGCTGGCTGCGTAGGAAATGCGAATGTGATTCTTCCCCTGCGGTCCAAAGCAGGTGCCGGGTACGACACCGACTTTTTCTTCCGTAAGAAGCCTGTCGCAGAATTCTTCCTCATTCATCCCTGTACAGCTGATATCCGGGAAAATATAGAAAGCGCCCTTCGGTTTGAAGACTGTCAGACCGATATCCACCAGCCCCTGATAGATCATTTCACGGCGGGCCGCATATTCCTCAAACATAGCTTTTACATCATCATCACAATTTCTGAGTGCTTCGATCGCGCCATACTGGCTGGTCGTGGAAGCGCAGAGGATCTCATACTGATGTACCTTGTAGATCTCCTCGAGTGCTTCCCGCGGAGCACAAACGTAGCCGATACGAAGGCCCGTCATCGCATAAGACTTGGAGAAACCATTCAAGACGATCGTGCGTTCCTGCATGTCAGGCAGCGAAGCGAAGCAGGTATGCTGCCCTTCATACGTCAGATCGCAGTAGATTTCATCCGCGATGACGATGAGGTCATGGGCTTTGGCAAAAGCAGCGACCTTTTCCAGAGACGCTCTGTCCATGATCGTTCCGGTCGGATTATTCGGATATCCGATCAGGATGGCCTTCGTCTTTGGCGTGACTTTCTTTTCAAGTTCTTCTACCGTGAGGCGGAATTCATCCTTCGCATAGGTCGGTACCAGGACCGGTACGCCGTGCGCAATAGAAACGCAGGCCGGATACGCCAGGTAGGCAGGATCAGGGATCAGCACTTCATCTCCCGGATTCAAGAAAGTCGTCATGACAAGGCCGATGGCTTCTGAAACACCGACGGTCACCATGATCTCATCCTTCGGATCATAGGTCAGCCCATAGCGCTTTGCAAAAAGCTTGGCGATCTCTTCACGGAGCTCAAGAAGTCCCCAGTTCGACGTATAAGACGTTTCTTTTCTCTTCAGGCTGTCAATGCAGGCATGGATGACCTTATCAGGAGCCGCATAATCCGGCTCACCGACACCCAAAGAGATCACATCTTTCATAGAGCTGGCCAGATCGAAAAATTTACGGATACCGGAAAATGGTACCGCTTTCACATCGCTGGCAAATTTATTGTCCCAATTCATTGATAAATTCCTTTCATTTATTGAGGATGGCTGCTGTCAAAAAATAATGATAAATATCCGTTTGGAGGAAACACCGATCCTAAAGAGCATATCCGGGGATTAGCCACTAAGGAAACACTGATTCAATCGTTGTCAGATTTTACTCTTGAATTTTTATGCATAGCGAGGAATAACCTGACGCAAATAGCAAGCTATTTAAGGAAGGCTATGACGAAGCTATGTATAAAAATTCTTGTGGAAGCTGACTCTGCGATTGAATCAGCGTTTCCTTAAGTGTCAGTCATTCATCTTCTGCCTCTGCTACTGCTTTTCCGAGCTCTTCGCAATTTTTGAGCGCTGTCTCATCTGGGTAGCCATACGCAAGGAGCGGATGCGCTGGGAATCTGGCTCCGGCAAAGTGCAGCTCATTGTACCAGGAATTCAGCCATGCGCCGCGGCTCCAGCCACACGAGCCGAAGATGCCCATGATCTTTCCCTTGAGATAGGGCTTCAGCTTATCACAGAAGGGCTTCATCTGTGCCTCTTCGATAACCTCTACCCCCCAGGCCGAGCAGCCCAAAATGATCCGATGGCAGGTGTTGCCGATCTCCACCGGATCCACATCAGATACCGGCGCCAGCAGCACATCAGCTCCTGCCTTTTTAGCGCCGACTGCGACAGCCTCCGCCATAGCTTCCGTATTCCCTGTCGCAGAATAAAAAATGATCGCTACTTTCTGTCCCATCTTGACCTCCTCACCGGGGAATGACTGCATCCATCATCCCCACGTCTCATGAGATTTTGCGAAAATGTAAGGAAACGCTGATCCAAATAGAAATGTGAAGGGAGAGCCTGTCGCCATTCGCAAGAATCTCTCATTTCCCTTCTTCTACAAAAAAAGAGCGCTCCTCGGAACGCCCTTTTTTATATAGTCATTACGCTTTAGCAACGGTTTCGCCAAGAGCTTTGCAAGCTGCCAGTGCATCATCGTCCGGATAGCTGTAAGCTTTGACCGGTTCAGCAGCGAGTTCGATGCCTTCATCGGTAAAACGCTGTTTCCAAGTTTCGATCCAGTCGCCCTGATTCCAAGCGTAGGAGCCGAAAATGCCGACAACTTTACCTTTCAGCTGTGGAAGCAGTTCTGCGAAGAATGGTTCGAATTCATATTCTTCCAGTTCTTCATTACCCATAGCCGGGCAGCCAAGGATGATGTGATCGAAAGCTGCTACATCGGAAGCCGTGGTGTCAGAAACGAAAGAAAGGGTCGTTTCTGCGCCAGCTGCCTTGGCACCTTCTTCTACAGCCTGAGCCATAGCTTCTGTGTTGCCGGAACCGGACCAGTATACGATTGCTACTTTTGCCATTTGGAATTCCTCCTATTACATACCAGTACATCTGAGAAATCTGATGCCGCAATGACATCCATGTTTCCCTGAATTTACTACACTTACATATTAAATGTTTGAAGTCACCTTGTCAATGGTGATTGCCGCTTTGATTCACTCCCACTCTGTCAGGGATGTCCCTCGTTTTGCCAGATCGAGCAGCTTCACCTTTTCAGGGAGTTTTCTCTTCTGCACCATTGTCTTCACCGCCGCGGTAAGATCTTTCTGATCCGCATCTGTATTGATGATACCGAGCGTTGTGAAATAACCATCACAGGCAAGGACGATCTGATACGCCTCATGGTATGTGACATCTTTTTCCTTCGTCGTGATGACGACAGAGCCCTCATAGCGAAGATGCTTCTTATCCTTGCTTTTTACCAGAGGTGCTTCGCCATCAAAAGATGCTCCGGATTCTATCAGCCTTTCATTGAGATCAGCTGCAATGAGATCCAGCTGTGCTTCCGCCGGATCATCCTTATGACTCACCGCTCCGATGCCGAGAAGATAAGACACCCCGAGCTTATGCGATATCGCCCAGCCATAGCTGAAATCCGGAGGATCCGCATAGGTCATCGTGTAATATACACTGCCTGTCATGCCGCGCCGCAAAAAGAATCGCTCTGTCCCACCTGCAGACAGGAAGGGCAGTGCATCCTGCGCCCCTTTTTCAAAGGTCACATTCTTTGGCACCGTCATCCGCCCGATGCCTTTGAGATCCAGCGTCTCCGCTGCCAGAGAGGAGATCGGCAGCAGGGCAGCCACGAGAAGCCCGGCGCAAACACGTTTCCACATCTTCATATCAGCCGTTCTTCTTAGCAAGCTTTGCCCAAGTATCACGCAGACCTACGATGCGGTTGCAGACCAGATGATCCTCGCTGCTGTCCTTGTCGATGATGAAGTAGCCTTTTCGGAGGAACTGGAAGCGATCTCCGACCTTGTACTTTTTGATTTCCGGCTCTGCCTTGCTGTGCTTGATTTCCAGCGAGTGGGTATTCACCTTCTCCATGAAATCGCGGCCATCATCCGTATCATCCGGCGGGATCAGGTAGTCATAGAGGCGGGATTCCACATCGACCGCTGTATCAGCGGCTACCCAGTGGAGCGTCCCCTTCACCTTGCGATCCGCTCCCGGCGTACCGCTTCTTGTGTCAAAGTCGACCGTGCAGTGGATCTCCTCGATATCGCCATGGGCATCCTTGACGACATCCTCACACTTCACGATATAAGCCCCCTTCAGGCGGACTTCCTTGCCTGGTGTCATACGGAAGAATTTCTTCACTGGTGTTTCCATAAAGTCTTCCCGTTCGATATAGAGAGTTCTGCCAAACGGTACCTGACGTTCTCCGGCCGAAGCATCCTCCGGATTGTTCTCCATCGTCATTTCTTCGATCTGTCCTTCCGGATAGTTGGTGAGGACGACCTTCACCGGATCGACGACCACCATGAGGCGCGGAGCTTTCGCCTTCAGGTCTTCACGAATGCAGTATTCCAGCTGTGCGATATCGACGAGATTATCTGCTTTGGCGACCCCTACCAGCTCACAGAAATGACGCAGCGACTCCGGCGTGTAGCCGCGGCGGCGGATCCCGCTGATGGTCGGCATACGCGGATCATCCCAGCCGGAAACGAGGCCGGCTTCTACCATCTTGCGGAGCTTTCTCTTGCTCGTGATCATCGTCGTCACGTTGAGGCGGGCAAATTCGATCTGGCGCGGCTTTTCCGGCCCGTCGAATGCCTGCAGGCACCAGTTGTAAAGCGGGCGGCGTTCTTCAAACTCCAGCGTACAGATGGAGTGCGTGATCCCTTCGATGGCATCAGAGAGCGGATGTGCAAAGTCATAGAGCGGATAAATGCACCAGGTATCCCCCGTTCTATGATGGGTCGCATGCAGCACACGATAAATGACCGGATCTCTCATGACCATATTCGGCGAAGCCATATCGATCTTGGCGCGAAGCACCTTTTCCCCATCCTTGTACTTTCCTTCCTTCATTTCCTGGAAAAGCTTCAGGTTCTCTTCGACGCTTCTGTTTCTATAGGGACTTTCCTTGCCCGGATGCTTCAGATCGCCGCGAGTATCATGGATTTCCTCACTCGTCTGGTCATCGACATACGCAAGACCCATGCGGATCAGCTTGCAGGCGAATTCATACAGCTGCGGAAAATAGTCAGATGCATAATGGACAGGTTCCTTCCAATGGAAGCCGAGCCACTTCACATCCTCCAGAATGGAATTCACGTACTCGACCTCTTCCTTTGCCGGGTTCGTATCATCGAAGCGGACATTCGTCTCCCCGTGATACTTCTGTCCAATGCCAAAATTGAGACAGATGCTCTTCACATGCCCGATGTGAAGGTATCCATTCGGTTCCGGCGGGAAACGCGTCAGCACCCGATCATTCGCATAGACATGATTTGCAATATCTTTATTGATTTCTGCTTCGATAAAATTCGCAGCTTTTCTTTCTTCTTCCATTCTTCTCCTCCGTTCTGTCATTATACCTTCAAGGTATTTTCACTTTATTTTAGCACAATCCAAGAGTGATAGGAAAGATGGAAATGGGAATTTTGTTGAGACGGCAGGAGGACTTGACCAGTTCTCTAAGCTCTGCGGTCTGAGCAGCTTCAACAGGCATGGTGCAGCGCGAAAAAAACAGTAAAACGCAGTCATTTTTATCCCACACTGTACGCCGCTTAGCATCTAACCGACAACAGGGAAAGCCAAGTATGATAAAATATAAGGAAACGCTGATTCAATCGCAGAGTCGGATTTCACATGGATTTTTATACATGGCTTCGTCATCATCTTCCTTAAATAGCTTGCTATTCGCGTCAGATGATTCCTCGCTCTGTATAAAAATCCAAGAATGAAATCTGACAACGATTGAATCAGTGTTTCCATAAAAGCAGCAGGCATGAATCTCTGCCTAGCCCGCTGAACCTTTTGAATCCGTTGATCCCATTTCTAAAGGAGCCCCCATGACAGACACGGAATACATGCAGATCGCACTTGACGAAGCACAAAAAGCCTATGACGAAGGAGAAATCCCCATCGGTGCCGTCCTCGTCTATAAAGACATCATACTCGCTGCTGACCACAACCGCTGCGAAGCCACCTTCGACCCCACCAGCCACGCAGAAGTCAATGTCATCCGCGCCGCCTCCCATTTTCTTTCCAAATGGCGTTTGACGGACACGCGGCTTTATGTTACCATAGAGCCATGCCCAATGTGCGCAGGCGCCATTATGAATGCCCGCATCCCGCATCTGATCTACGGTGCAGCCAATCCCCTCTATGGCGGCATTGACTCGTGCTTCCACATCGGAGAGGGTATGGCAAATCACACCTTGGACATCACTTCCGGGATTCTGAAAGAGAAGTGTCAGACACTCATGGACGATTTCTTTATCCATCGCCGGAAATCATCTCATCATGGAGCAGTATCGAAGTGGTCATAACGAGGCGGACTCGAAATCCGTTAGCCTTTCGAGGCCCGTGGGTTCGAATCCCACCTGCTCCGCCAAGCAAAAAGCTCTTTGCCTTTTTCGGCAAAGAGCTTTTTGCTTGGAAGGATCTCTTCTCCGTTGTTTTCCCTACATACGCCCCATCGCCATGCCTCTTCTGCTCCGGCGGGCGATATCCTCCGGCAGGCACACCATATCCGCTTACTTCATCATATCGCAGCATCAGCTGATGATCGCGCTCTCCGGTCCCGTAAAACGCTCTTAGCCATTTCTGTTCCAACATGGTTCATGACACATGATCCCCCACGTAAAAAGTCCCACTGATCACATCAGTAGGACTTTTCTTATTCATGGATCAATTCATACCATGCATCTGCCATGCGGCCATACTCTTCCATGGAGAAGGTCTCTCCGCGACGGGAGCCGTCGATATCCGCTTTTTCGAGGATCGCCTTCACCATATCGGCAGAGATGCCGCCTGCTTTCATGGCATTTGTGAAGACTTTACGGCGCTGCCCGAAGCCCATCTTGACGAGGCTGAAGAAGAGCTTTCTATCCTTCACCTCGACTGCCGGTCTCTCGCGGCGGCGGATCTTGAGCACCGTCGACGTGACCTGCGGGCGTGGGATGAAGGCGGTCGGCGGGATGTCGATGACACGCTCTGCCGTGCAGTCAAACTGTACCGCAAGTGTCAAAGCACCGTAGTCCTTCGAGCCGGGCGCAGCCAGGATGCGGTCTGCCACTTCCTTCTGCATCATGAATACGAAGAGAGAAATGGGAAGTCCTGACTGAATGAGCGTCAGAAGGATCGGCGTGGTCACATAGTACGGCAGGTTCGCCGCGCAGTGCCAGTCCCTTTCTCCCAGAATGGTCTTGAGGTCGGCTTTCAGAACGTCCTCATAGATGATATGAATATTTTTATAATGTTCCAGTGTATGGTCGAGGACGCGCTTCAAGCTCTGATCCAGCTCGAAGGCTGTCACATCCGCGCCGGTCTCCGCAAGTGCCTGCGTCAGAGTGCCGATACCGGCCCCGATCTCCATGACGGGCGTCCCATCGCTGAGTTCAGCAGCTTCTGCGATGGCAGCAACGACATCGGGTCGGATGAGAAAGTTCTGCCCCAGGCGGTGCTTCGCGTGGATACCGAAGCGGTTCATCACATACTGGACGACTTTACGATCTGCTAAATTGGCGTCTAACATGTCGGCTCCTTCTGGCATGCTTCCAATGCCTTTTCCCACTCGCTGCGAGTAATGCCGAAATGATTCAGCCGTTTCAAAAACTGTTTCCCATTCCCATAGCCGGTACCAAGGAGCGCACCGACTCGGGCTCTTTTTTCAGAAGAATCCGGCCTGCCTGTAAGACCTGCCGCAAAAATATCTCCCATGGAAAACTCCTCCGAGTCTTCCTGATATTGGACACGGAGACAGGACAGCGCCTTTCGGATGGACTCGGGCGAAGCGTCTTCTATCCCGACATCATTTTCTGTGGAGGCTTCTGACTTCGGTACGAAGGCGTGAAGCGCCTTCGGGAAAAGACGGGTCAGTCGCTGACGGATGCGTTCTCCCGGACCATCGGGATCCGTCAGGATGATGATGCCCCGCTTTTCATAAGCGAGGCGGATCTGTTCTAATGTTTCGCGGCGGATGCCGAAGCCTTCCGTGGCGATCATATCAGCTTCTACGGCATGGCTCACACGAGCGATATCCGATTTACCTTCTACGACAATGACTTGACGGATCATATCAGTCTCTAGCTACGTAGCCGATGCCACGAACGGTATGGATGTATTTCTTGCCGACTTTTTCATCGATCTTGCTGCGCAGATAGCGGACATAAACGTCCACGATATTCGTCTTTCCTGCATAGCCATAGCCCCAGACCTTTTCCAGGATCTCTTCTCTTTTCAGTACGCGGTTTTTATTCTTGGCCAGGAAAAGGAGCAGATCGAATTCTTTCTTTGTGAGATCGACAACTTCATCACTGGCACGTACTTCATGACGTTCCGGATAGATGGAGAGATCACCGATCGTGAAGGCCGGATCCACGATAATTTTCGGTTCTTCGTGGCGGCGCAGCGCAGAATGGATGCGAGCGATCAGTTCCTTGGTAGCATATGGCTTTGTCATATAATCATCGGCACCGGCATTCAGAGCTTCGACCTTCGCATCGACAGAGGTATCGGAAGACAGGTAGATGATCGGCAGAGAGCTGATCTCTCTCACCTTTCCCAGAATCTCATGGCCGCCCTTCAGTGGTTCATCCGGATCCAGGAGGATCAGGTCCACCTGACGCTGACCTGCCAGATCAACAGCCGCCTCTCCCGTATTATCAATGAGGCAGCTGAAGCCTTCTTCTTCCAGCTTGAGCTGCATGAAACGGCTGACACTCGGATCATGTTCGATGATTAATACACAGTTTCTCATTATGAAGTTCCTCCCATAGCAAGTAAAAAGAAAAAGGAAATCCAATCGCACAGCTTTGTTATTATTTTTAGTGGGGTATTGTTATTATTATTGAACCCGCAGCTATGCAAAAGTAAATAGTCATTTTATTTTCCTTATATGAGTATAATACCATAGCTTTCTAGGATTTCAAGTCCTTTCTTTCAAAAAAACGATAAAATTATTAGTTTTTAAGTACTTTTGAAATTTTCAATTCTCTGATATTCTTCCATTTTATTTGAGAATAGATCCTAACTATAGCGTATTTTACTTGATTTTACTGATATTCATGAATTTTTCAGATTCTCATTTACCGCATTAATCCTCTATGAGAAAATCGAGTTTTCTATACGTTCACCTATACCCCCTATATG
>ERZ1034871.69-NODE-69-length-52406-cov-63.032970_pt1 | contig 52406 bp, 95 predicted proteins | sample MGYA00520631_ERZ1034871 | MGnify/ENA primary metagenome ERZ1034871 (study PRJEB33766, sample SAMN09781721) | gut metagenome | biome: gut microbiome | host: Homo sapiens | place: Madagascar | study: EMG produced TPA metagenomics assembly of the PRJNA485056 data set...
GGGAAGAGGGGGAAGAAGGGGGGGAAGATTGGATGCAAATGCATCATGTGTATCCATTTGGATGCAAACGCATCACGCTAATAGTCGTAGTCATACCAGCCCAAACGCTACTCGATCGAGACGGCTCCTGCTCAAAATTAGACTTTGCCGTTTTCTCTTGATAAATAACAAGAGAAAAAAGCATGGAATAGTCGCAGAGGGTAGTTTTACCACCTGATACCATTCCATGCTTTTCATTCCGTTTGTTAATTGGCGATTATAGCGGAGATTTGAATTCTGCTGTCTGCTTGCATCTTGCGCATACGCTCCGCAGCCGCTTCTTTCTGTTCGTCCGTCATAATTCTTGTGGTTGCAAACCGAACCAGTCGCTTGGGCATCTCATACCACTTACCGTCCTTGTCCTGTTTGACCAGCTTGTACGACACAGGCTCCCGCTCGCACAGCTTGTCAAGCTTGCGCATATACACCGGGTCAGCGGTATAAACCGATGCAGTATCTTCCGCTGCATTGAAGTTGACGATGGTCTCTTGTTCCAGTCGAGTGATGTTCATAATCGTTTTCCTCCGTTTGTTGATTGACGAAAAATATTTATTGGGTTCAGACGGTAACTTTATCGCCTAGACCCTGTTATCTGTTTTTCTTGCCTATTCTACTGTAACGATACGAGCACAGAAGCGATGCTAGGCCACTATCACTCAATCGCTTCGTATGTTTTCTCGAAAATGTCAGGTTTGCATGGGTAGATTTCACCATTTACGCCACGAATGATATAATCGCCAGTCCTCGCAATCATAGTCCCTTCAAGCGTTTTAATCTCGCACCACGCAGGGCCATCGTGAAACTTTCCGAAGTCATGCGTGATAATATCATTGCTACTTACTGCATTCCAGAACCAATCTTCGCCAACAAGACCTCGTGCATTAAGCTTGAATGCCTCGATAACAACTGGCTTCTTGCGGTATTTCATGTTTATTCTCCTCTCGTTACATCCACACGCATTCTTTGAACTGCTGTGTTTCCATCTGGAACGTGATGTCCAACGACCCCACGTTGCCTTCTTTGTTCTTTTCAAGCGCAAAGTGATAATGCTGCTCTGGTCGCTTTTTCGTGGTCACGTTCTGCGCCAGCAGGATGATTGCATCTGCGTCCTGCTCAATTTGCCCGGATTCTCGCAGGTCTGCGGCAGTCGGTGGAATACCTGCTCTTGCGGTCTCTCGATTGAGCTGTGCAAGTGCTACCACCAGCGTTCCTGTGGACTGTGCGAACTCATGCAATGCCATGCTAATCTCCGTGACGGCACTGTATCGGTCTTTCGCTCCGGCTTGATGAATAAGCTGCAAATAGTCGATGAACACCACTTTTGCTTGCATCCTGATGGACTGTGTTCTAATCCACCCAACGCTCTTGCCCGCAGCGGAGCGGACGAACAGCGGATATTTCTTGATGGCTGCCAGTCGGTCAAGTTCGTCAACGCTTACGGTCTTGTTTTTTACCGTGTGCAGCGGCACACCTAGCTGGTTTGCGATGATACGAGCATAGAGCGTGTCTGGGTCGGTCTCTAGGCTGAAATACGCCACTTTGCGTCCGTTCTTGGCTATTTCACAGGCAAGTTGCAGGGACAGAGCGGTCTTTCCAGCAGACGGTCTGCCGCCGATCACAACGAAGTTTCCCGGCACAAGATGCAAGTTGTTATCCAGCACTTTAAGTCCTGTGCTAATATACTCTGGCTTATCATCCAGCTTGCGGATGTAGTTGTCTATGCCGTCACACATCGGGATGAAATCGCTTCTCTCGTTGTGCAGGTTGATAGCTTCGCCTAGCTGCTCATAGATGCCTGTCAGGTCTGCATATCTGGTCGAGCTATCAACGATTTTGAATGCAATCTCTCTGGCTCTTGACAACGCTGCCTGTTCCTTGACGATTCCAGCCCATCCAAGCATCATGTCATGGGTGACGTTGCGAATGAATTCTGCGCCAAAGGCATCCAGGCATTCACCCATTGCTTTCTTGCAGTTATCGTACCGCCCCATGACTTCTACCGGGTTCCACTTGTCGTTGTGTTCCCAATATCCACGAATGGCAGCGAATGTATCACGCAGTTCTGGGCAGAAATCGTCGATTTTAAGGTCTTGCAACACATCGGCATACTCAGAAAATGTGAGGACTGCCCCCAGCAGGATGTATTGGGTCTGATTTTCAATATTCACCGCAGAAAGTCTCCCTCGTCAGGTAATTCAGCCATTGTCTGCTGATAGCCACCGTTCCAGTCCTTCACGTTTCGCATCCAGTTCCGTGCAGCAGCTTTCCAGTCCTTCATGGGCGATTTTCCGACCTTCCAGCCATTTGCCGTGAAGTGGTCAACAAACCGCTCTGCTTCCAGCTCCGTATAGCCTTTTTCGGCAAAGTAGGCTTTGGCTTGCTCGATAGTTGGTGCTTTGAAGCGTTTGACTTCGTTGGTATTTTTCTTTTCACATTTTTCTTTTTTATCAGATTCAGATACAGAATCAGATACAGATAAGGCATCGTTTGCATTCATTTGCATATTTTGCATACCAGTGTATGCGTTTGCATCATTGGTATGCGTTTGTATGCACTTGCATTTTTCATCGTTCCAACGCTTATTTGCGCTCCGCCTGTTTTTCTCAATTCGCTCCTGTCTTTTCTGTGTATTCATATCATCGAACGCCTTAACAACTTTCCAGAGCATTCGCATAGCACGGTCGTTATCGTATGCTGGCTCAAGTCCAGTCTCAACATACTGCGCATAGTTGCGGATGAATGCTCCAAATTCCTCGTCTGTCAGCTCGTCCATCGCATGAACATGTTCCAGCAGAAGAACCATTGATGTTCTCGGCTTGTGTTCCTGCTCCATATTCAATCCTCTTTGTAGCGTTTGTTCCATGCTTCGATAGCATCCTCTGCCGTGTCAAACAGTGCGCCACCCATGCTTTGATTGTCTCCATCAGTGCAAAGGATACATTTGCCCCATCCTTCGTGATGCAAGTCATAAGAAAGCCCACTCCACGGGTCTTGTTCGTACTCGCATCCCAAACGACCATGAAAGTTGCCTTCATCATCGCACACTCCAATGTAAACTGCGTTCTTGCCGCAGAATGGACATCTCTTGAGTTTTGTCATTTTCTAAATCCCTCTCTTGTTCTCATAATTCGTTTGTAACCATCATGTAGCTTTGCGCCTTTACGGTATACAGGTCGGTTGTGCTTCTGCTTGATGTAACCGCACTGCGTTTCGGACTGCCTGATCGCATTTGCAAGCTGTTCAAGTGATGTAGCACATCGGTTCATCGCTTCTGTTAACGCTTCAAATCCATCCATATTTATTCCTCCGTAGGCGGTTTTGGCATATATGCCCAATAAATAACTTTTGTGACGTTGGATTCTATTTCTTCTCCGTAGTCAATTTCCCACCTTTCTCCATCCCAATAACCAACTATCACATCTGTACAGTCATCGCTTTTTATAACAAGAAGACAGGTTTTATAATTTTCTGGTCTATCTTCTTTTTTTGCGTATTGCCAAACAATCTTGCTTTCCATGCTATCACCTCATACCATCGGAAACGCCATCCAATGCGTCACCGTCACATCTTTCGGCAGTCTCTCGCCTATCTCATCCCAGAACTGACCATCTGCGTAACAGCCAAGAAAGTACGCTGTCGGTGAGATTCCTTGCAACATTTTTCCATCTTTATCACGCCACGTTGTCTTAGCTGCAAGCAACAAAGGCTGTGTCCGCTCTCGTGGCGGTTCGCTTGCTGGATGCCAAAGTATGTTACTCATAGGTTTCATCCTCGCTCATTTCTGCTTTCTTGTTGGCTTTTAATATTTCTTTTCGTTCATCGTAAAGTTCAAGCAGATCTTCAGCAACGATAGAAATCGGTTGGCGCATCTTCATAAGCAGGTGCATATCAGATCGTGCAAGCTCAATATCGCGGTCTACTTGCTCCAGCGTTCTCATTCGGTTAATCCTTTCTCCTTTCAATCTCCGTCCCACACATCGTCAGGACGCATCTTTGCAAACGCCAGCAGACCGTACAAGGCGCGTTTGGAGTTGCCCTCTGTGGCGTTCCAGTAGTCACTATCGTCTATATCGTCACCTAGTGCAGAAATAGCTTTTTCAAGCATCGGGATGCTCTCTGCGCCTGTTTTGCCATAGATTGAGCGAATGCCGCCGTCACCAAACACTTCCGGGCGATAATAGAAGTGACCGTAATTATAGGTGACGTTGATCCACAGTTCTTTTGTGCCGCCCATAGCGCGCTTACCACCTGCGATAAAATGCGCACTATCCGCTTTGAGCGGTTCATGCGTCACTGGGTCGCACAGCGAAATATCATAGCTCATTTTTCTTCTCCCATTCCCTGCATCCGCGTTCGTCCCACACAAAGTCTGCAACGTGTTCTGATTGGTCGTTCACGCACACGCCCTCCGGCTCTGCGTACCATTTGCAAAAGCCACAGGACGGCTCGGATTTGTTCTTGCAGGATTCTGCTGTGCATCGGACAGCCTTGCCATCAGAAAACTGCTTGATGCCCATGCAAGAGCAATGTTCGGTGGTGCAGTAGAAATTCATCCGATTTTCCTCCAACCAATTAACTCGCAGACACCAATCGTTACAGGGTCGCATCTGTGAATAACTATGTCCCCTGTTCTATATGCGTTGATAGGCGGTCTGTAGACAAATCCTTTTTCTTTTGATTCAAAAACTCCGTCGAGAATGTTCTCCGGCAAAATTAAAAATCCATCAGAATCTAAAATGGCATCGCATTGCTTGCATTTATAAACGCAAACTTTTTTCATCTTCTCTGTCCTCTCTTTCCCTTGTTGAACCGCCCGATCAATCGCTTATACTCTGCATAGCACTCCGGGCACAGGTCGCCTGTGTCCCTGCGCCACGCCCAGTCCTTGAAGTATTCGTCAGGGTTCATCATCCTGCCGCCCAGAACCGCTCCGCAGCGGTCACATACTCGCTTGTGGTAGATTCCTCTGTCAGTCTGCATTAGTTGTCCTCCCCAACATCCTTAAACAGGATTTCTTTGTCGGCTTTCCAGTCTTTGATTTTGCACGGAATGTCCGTGCCGGGAACTGTCTTTTTCAGACCGTCCATCTGCCAAACATTCCATGATATGATGTCTGCGATGCAGTCAAGAAAAATTGGCATGAAGCCGATTTCCAACCTTTCAGCATCAAACCGATACCTAAAATTCTCGATCAGTGTCAAGAACAGGTTGCACCTTGCCAGCAAGAGGTTGTCTCCTTGCCACTCATAGCCGTATGTAGATGCGTAGGCATTGATTGCCCAGCACATCCACATATCGTAGTCATGGAACTGCTCTGCCAGAACATTCAGTTTTCTATCCAGCAGACCGATTCTGTCCGGCACGGCAATCATCTGCCCTGTTGTGGTATCATATCGGCTTGTCAGGAACGGTGCTTCTCCACAGGTTACTTCAAGACAAGTCTTGTTGATGTACTCCTTCCAGTCCTCGCCCTTCAGGTCGTTTTCGGCAACGTCTGTCATCTTCTTGCAAACCCAAGTCGGCGTGAACACCTCTGCTTTATTGCTGGTGCGCTTCTTCTGGTCTGCAAGCCGTTTCTGCACACGAGGAACAAGCTGAACCTTGTCCAACTGTTCCAGCGTGATTTCATCTGCAAAGCCCAGGCCAAGTTCAGGCGGCGGGTCTGTCGCCCAGATGATGTTCTTCCCTGTCGTGTGGTCTTGCAAGAGGACAGGCAGGAACGTGCGTAGGCAGTGGTCGGAGAAGTCAATCAGTTTTTCCATTTGTCAGCCCTCACCATGATTGTGTTCTTCTCTTTCAGCCAGTCCTTGACGCAGTGGAAACAATGCTCACGGTTCTGGCAGCGTTCCGGGTCACGGTGCTTGATAAGTTCGCAGATGCCCGGCGTGAAATTTTCTGTAATGTCCTCGTCTGTCATGGAGCGGATAAAATCACCATTAGTCATTCTCGACCACCTCCGTTTGAACCTCTTTGAACTCTACGTCAATTCCCTTCGGCAAAGCCGTCTGGTATTTCTGTGCCAACTGTTCTGCGCTCTGAGCATCGCCCAACGGTTGCTCAGGCGGTGCAACGGTGACTTCCACGTTGTCTTTCATGCCGAAATAGTTTTTAGCTCGGAAAATCCACTCGGCAGGGTTCTCTTGGCCATACATACCGTTGTATGCCCACATGGACTGCATTTGCAGAATCAGTTTGAGGATGTATTTCTGCTGCAAGCTGTCATCACGGCGTTTACCAGCCATAATCTGTTTCAGGCTCACCCATTCGATTCCCAGTACCAGCGCAATCCACTCCACCACAGGGGAGATTCTGGCTTCGATGCAAGCGTCAAAGAAGAAGTCAAGACGTTGCTGCACTTCAATCGGGTTGTTCATGTCCACATTCGGAAGGTCGCCAAAATACTTAGCTGCAATCATGCCGATGACCTTCTTGTCCTCTTCATCACCGATTCTCGACTGCAAATCGCCCGTGTTCAGCATCTTAGACCTCGTGATCGCTAACTCCTGTTGTTCTTTTACCTTTTTACTCACCTGTGATCGGATAGATTTCCGCTTGTTAAGCATCTGTTGTTTCTTTTTCTCTCGCTCTTTCTCACGCTTTGCAGCGGCTTCTTCTTTCGCCTTTTGCGCCCGCTTCTCACGCTTTTTCTTTTCAGCTTCGGTCAGCGGCGGTCTGCCACGACCACGCTTCGGGGGTGTTGCCATGTATCAGGCCTCCTTTGGCGGTTCGGGAAGATACGCCCAATGAGTTACATCTCAAAGTACACTGCACTCGTCGTCTTGCCATAATCCGTCATAAGATAAAAATGCAATTTCAATGCCGAACTTTTCTCTTTTTACGAGAACTTCTTTGTCTTTTTCGGGTAAAACTTTCTTGGCATCAAACCATATATTGGCGGGCTCAGATTTTTCCAATACGTTGGCTAAATCTAAAAACACATCTCCAATGCTGTTTCTAATTTGTCCTTGTATGTATACGATGAAGTTTTTGCTATCCAAAAACGACTTCGCTTCATTCTTTTTGCTAACACCAACAGTTTTCCACGCCGCAATGATTGGATCAACATCAACCAGTTTCACACTCTCACCTCTTCATCTTATTTTCGATGTCGTCCAGCGCCCGTGCAATCCACCAGACGGAACAACAGTTGTTCAACTGTCGCCACCATGCGCACTTTTCTTTCTCGCACACGCACCTCCCAAGTGGATTGCTGGTCATTTTCATCGGGCAGTAAAGTTCGTTATCCATTGGTTATTCCCCGTTCATCTCATAACATTTGCTGTAGTTCTCGTTGAATCCCAAACACCAAGCTAAATCGGAAGCAATTTTCTGATAAATGCCTTTGGTATTAAGCTCAGTTTCGGATTCCGCACAGCCGCTATAAAGACCATACAGAAAAGCCAGTCTTTCGCGCCCTACCATGTTGATTTCCTGAATCATCACTTCCACCCCATCACAACAGCCGTACAAACGGCCAGACACACGTTAATGAACAGCCAGACGAGCATTGCCTGACGCTCTTCAAACAGGTTGTCTACCGTGTCTTTGATTGTCCGTTCGGACTGAACTACTACCGCCAGCAGGACTAGGCAGACCAGCCAGCGAGTTGCAAATTCAAACATACTAATCCCTCACTGTTACATCGTAACTTATGCATCTCATTGTTTCGCCACAAATCGGGCATTTTGGACTTTCTGGATTCTTTTTCATCACTTCCGCTGCGAATCGAGGGTCTGTAATCTGCATTTCGGTCCAACACGAATCGCACTTAAACTTTACATTTGTCACGCACCGTTTCTGCGGTCGCATCCGGAAAGCGCCTTGAATTTCCTTTTGTGTCAAAAACGCAATCGTTTCTTCATGGTTCAACAGTGCCATTGTTATCCTCCATCAAATCGTCCATGCTTAACTGACCGCTGATGTTGTCATCTTCCATCCACCAGCGAAAAACGTCCATGCCGGTTTGCCAGTCGCACGGTAAACCTTTTGATTTTCTGACATCAAGCATTCGTTCAAATGCACGGATGTACATTTTTTCGTAGGCAGGCCAGCGCATAAACTCACGCTGTCTGCCCCCCTACCGGCCACAGGACAGCCAATGCAGCCAACACGCTTCTGCCCTTCGCAATACAACGGATTGATAGGCAAGTGTTCGCTGTGCGTGTAGTCCCACACATCATCGTCAGACCAGTCCACAATCGGATTGACGGTCATCTTACCTTTAAGGTTGCAAGTCTCGAACAGCTGTCGTTTCTCGTCATTGTCACCCATGAGGATGATGCGCTTCTCTTTGTCCTTGTGCATCAGCTCCATCACGCCACGACTGTTTTTGCGCCGTGCAGATTCTGCCCACCGAACGCCTGTGGCAATAAACCGATTTTTCCCCGTGTTTTCCTTCAGAACATCACAGCAATAGCGCACAAGTCTTGTCGGTGGCATCAGCTTTTGCGGAATCAGTGTCCACATGGACACAGGTTTGTCCTTGTATCGTGGCATGACGATGGAGCATTGGATTCCACGTTCTTCCATCGCCTTGAACTGCTCACGGATGAAATAGACCGTCTCCGGCGCATCTGCTGTGGTATGGCTGTTGACCACCTCGAAGTTGATTCCTGCACGTTCGGCCAGAGCTACAAGCACCTGTGAATCCTTACCGCCAGAATATGTGACCATGAGCGGTTTCTTGTACCGATGCTCGGATAGCCGCGCAGCGTCCTGCAACCGTGAGATAGCAAGCTGTTCCTTGTCCATCAGCTCCACCTTTCTCTCAGCTCTTTTTCGACCTGCTCTGACTTTGCGGTGATGTAATCTGCAAACTCGTCAGGGGTCATGTCCTCTTCTTTGAACTTGCCGACCATCTCCCAATACCTGTCACCAATACGGATGATTTTCTGCACCTGTTCATCGGTCAGGTCTGCATCGCACCGAAGGTTCTGAATCAGTGCGCCCCATGTGGCGGCGATACCATCCAAAGCCATGCGGAAGCCGTACAACTGGTTCTGTCGTGCGATTTTGCGGAGGTTGGCTGACATTGCCTGTTTGCCAGACGAGGGACGGTTTCTGCGCTTATTCATCTGACTGCTCCTTGTCTTGAAGGCGATGGAGCCAACGGTAGTATTTTTCGCTTGCAATAATTCCAATTCGCTCATACGCTTTTCTGTCATCCGAAAAACCAAGAGCGGCCATGCACACCATAACGTCTGCGTATTCCTCTTCAAACGCCTTTCTGCATTCCTCTACGCTCTTCGGTGTCGGGTTCGTGCCATCCAGAGCCCGGCGCAGCTTTAACGCAGCTTGAGCCATCTCGGATGCTTCTTCTGCCAACTGCGCCAAGATTTCCGTCTTAGGCAGAATGTCTGAAACTTTCTTACTCACTTCTGTTCTCCTTTCAGCCAGTCGTTGAGTGCAGCCATACAAGAGGGGCAAAGAACGAACGACCTGTCTGGCGAGCATTCATAGCCGCGTTTTTTGATTTTCACTTTTCGGATTCCGTCCGCTTCGCCGTGCCACGAAAAGCACTCACCGCATCGGTCGCAAATCTCAACCTCAATATCATCGAACTCCATTCTCTTTCTCCAATCTCTTTAGCAGCCCGTCCACGTCATACCGCCAATGGACACGCAGCCTTTTTGATTTGACCTCTATCCCCTCTTGTTCTGCCCACTGCCAAGGGATGCTCTTCCGGCTCTCGTTGTAGCGAAACGCTAGAACCTTGCTGGCAGGAATTGCAAAGGTGCGGTTGACTGCCCGGTAATTGACTATCACATGGGCGGTCTGACCGCTGTATCCCATTGCATCCACCATGTCAGTGATGTGCTTTTCCTTGCGGTATTTGCACTTTGCCTTGTCGTACTTGCCGAACACCTTTTCCAGAGGGATAGAGGGCGTTTCGATAGTTTTCAGCTCAAACAGGTGGTTCATCGGGTATCGGTACACAAGGAAATCGCAGATGTTGTCGATGGAAAAGCTCAGGTTCTCGTTGCCGCCGTAGTAGGTGGCAGCGCTGTCTTTCAGGCGGTAGCACCACGCATCGGATGGGACGGATGCTTTGAAGTCTGCTTCAAACTGCTTGCCGGTGTTCATTCGTTGTCCTCGATTTTTTTGGCTTCTCTGATACGCAGTCGGGCAAGTTCGCTATTTGCATATCGCAGTTGCCAGCTACCAAACCAGCCTTTGTGAACAAGTTTTCCGGCGCAGTAAACAAACTCCTGCTTCATTAAGTCATCAAGTGAAATGATGTAACTGCCCGGCTTATACTTTCTTTTACTCATCCTCGTTCACCTCTAAATTCGCTTCCGAGAAACCGTTTTTTGCCACGTTCCCGGTGCTTGTCCTCGTAGTCACGGTGATACACGCTCTGGCCGTGATTCAGCTCATACACGAATGCCTTGCGTTCCTCAAAGTCTTGCTTCTCTGCCTTGTACTTATCGCAAGTGTCGTGACAGGCTGTGTGGCGTAATGTGCAGTTGTGACAACAGGTAATCATTCTTCGCCAAATCTCCTTTTTGTTACAGCCATCGGGAACTCCTCGATTTCGCTTGCCCACCGTGCAGTTCCTTCTCCGTAGGCTCTTTGCCATACCAGAGGAAAACCACCCAGACCATCGAACAGGCTACCAAGCGTAGGCTTTTCTTTCAGGTAGGGGCGCATCTTCTGCACTAGCCAAAACCATTGTGGCAAAGCGATTGAGTTGCCCAGAGCCTTGTACCGTGGGCTGTCAGCGTATTTGTGCTTTTTTCCTTTGCTATCCGTCCAGTCCCCAATGTTGGTGTAATCGTCAGGGTAGCCTTGTAACCGTTCACACTCAACAGGGGTCAGGCGGCGAACAATCCAACGGATTGTTTTTTCTGCAATCAGGCATTCGCTGCCATTGCCGATGTTCCCTGCTTTCGCTTTCAAGGTTGAGCATTTGTTGCTTTCCTTGTAGTGGCTGAAAGACTGTTCGTTGAAGGTCTTGCGTTCGATTGCGATAGCCGTGTAGTCTGTGATTCTGTTTTCGTGGTCGCCCGTAATTGTTGGCGCGATTTTGCCATCGCCGTTTCCCCTTGCGTCATAGACGACTCTTTCGCCTGTTCGATCACATCCAGAAGGGCTTGCCTGAGAACTTCCGGGAGTGGCTTTCCACGCCTTGATGCTCTCGTCAGGATGCCTTGACACGCCCGTGCGCTCAAATAGTATTTCTGCGGCACGTTGTCCTCCAAAATCTGCGACAAGAGCGATTCTCTTTCGGCATTGGGGAACTCCCCAATATTTAGCGTCAAGCTGTCGCCATGCCAAAGACCATCCGTTTCCGGCGATTGCTCCAGCTTTGCTCCATCTGCCCCCCCTACCCGAAGGTCGAGGAATTGAAGCGTCTGGTTGTTCCACGCGGGCAAGTTCTTCCAGCACGGCTCTAAAATCTTCTCCTCCATTGGAGCTGAATGCTCCGGGCACGTTTTCCCAAACAGCGAAAGTTGGATACAGTCCATTTGTGCTTGACCTCATTTCTTTTATGATTCGAACCGCTTCCATGAACAACCCGGAGCGTTCTCCCGCAAGTCCTGCCCTGCGCCCAGCAATGGACAAATCCTGGCACGGGCTACCGAACGTGATGCAATCCACCGGCTCGATTTTGTCACCGTGAATCTTTGTGATATCGCCCAAGTGTTTCATCTTTCCAAACGCCCGTCCAGCCAGATAGCGCAGCTCTTATATAAGGTAGGCGGTCAAGACGAAGGAACTTCTTCGCATATAGTTTCGAGTTCTTCAACATCTGCTGGCTCAAAAACAAGAGATGCGCCTTCGCATTCATATTCCTTTGCTTCCCAGACCGCTTTGAACTTTTCAAAATCGTTCTTGTATCGAGGGAACGGATGCGTTTGCTCTGCGTAATAAACGCCCATCATAACCTTTTCATCATCTTCTGGCTTCCAGCTTTCGAGATGATAGCTTTCGTGATTGTCGTACTCCCAAAGTGACAGTTCAACAATCAATCCAGAAAAAGTATCGTACATCTGTTGGAGACTTTCAAAATCCCGATAAACAAGCCCTTGCCCCTTGTGAGATTCTTTGATTTGTTCGATGCTTTTCCCGCCAGTTTTCAGGCGGCATCGAACTACTTTCGGACGGTAAAACATAGTGTTCCTTTCTCGCCTTTTGTCCCGGTAGCGTAACCGTTAGTTAAAAGGGAGATCAGAGCTGTCGTCAATCACAGAGAAGTCATCCGTGTTGCCCTGAGAGTAGTTCTGCGGTGCATCCTGCGCCCGATCAGCAGGCTTGCTGTCAGACTTGCCACCGCAGAAGTCAACCTTGTTCGCCATGATTTCCGTTGCGGTGCGGTTGTTCCCCTGCTTGTCGGTATACTTCTGGGTCTGGATGCTACCAGTCACCAGAATCAGACTGCCCTTCTGGAACCACTTGGAAACGAACAGTGCCGTATTCCCAAATGCGGTGCAGTTAAAGAAGTCGGTTTCCTTCTGACCGCCGCTCTGGCGGTCGCAAGCAATGCTGAACGTACAAACATCCTTGCCGGACTTCGTGACCTTAGCTTCGGGCGTGTAAACCAAACGCCCCTGAATTGCGATAGAGTTAAGCATTGTTTAGCCCTCCTTCGGCTGTTTCTGGGCACAGTCCCAACACAGAACGCGCCCAAAGCGCTTCTTTGTGCTTCTTGCAGTTTCCAGCGGAGTGACGGTGCGGTTGTTGTACTGAATAGGCTGCAACTGCTTTCCGCAGCAAGCGCATAGGGGGATGGTTTCCGCTTCCGTTTGCTTCTGCGCAGGCTTGTTCGCCTTGCTTGCAGTCTGTTTTTGATACTCGTCCGTGTCAGCATCCTTCGTATCGTCAATGCAGAACAGACCGTTCAGAGCGTACTTTCTAGCGTAGCTGCTTGCAGTGCCGGTAATCTGCGAATCGTCCATGCCCTTCTTAAACTCAGGCTCACGAGCGTATGCAGTCACCGTGTAGGTGGCGCCATCCTGCGATTCAACTGTTGCAGTGGCTTCGATGTAGTGCCAGCTATCAACGATAACAGGCTTGTCAGAAAGCCGCAGCACAAGGCTATGCGCTTTCAAGATGGGCTTGACCGCTTCTAGGATGTCCTCACACGAGCGGTACTTGTAGCCGCCAAATTTGTTCATCTGTCCCTTTGGGGCTTTCAACTCTGACTGAACAGCCATCAGAGCTTCATGGATTTTGCTGTTGTCCATACGTTTCCTTTCTTCGGCTTCATTAGGCATCATTATTCTTACTTTGGCTTAATATGGCTGTACAGAGATCAACCAGCCATCAGCTCTGCCAACTGTGCGCGGAGGTCTTTCAACTCCGCTTCCTTGTCCTCGATTTCATACTGCAAATCCGCAATCTCAGCCAGACGGTCAGCTTCTTTAGCTTCTGCTTCCTGCTCGCGGGTTAGGAAGTACACGCCGTCCTCCGGCTCTGTCACGCCACCGAATCTGTCAAGGTTAATCATCTTTTGGTCTCCCTCTCTTACGTTCCTCTTTGATTTGCAACGCACTGTACCACTGGTCTTTGTCAATTTCGATGGTAGACCACCGGTGGTTACAGGCAATGCACTTCTTGCGGCGAACAATGCTGTCGTGGTCAGACCGGCTGTCAATCGTTGTAATGTTGTCGCTACCACACACCGGGCATTTCATTGCGCATCCCTCCACTTGTTGGTGTGAGTGGAAATGCGGTTCAACTTCCTCATCCGTTCGGTATCTTCATGCTCTTTTTCCGCGCTCACTCCAAGCGCGCACAAAACCAGAGCGGTAGCTAGTAACATCAGCGAAACAAATGCCCATCCAAGCATCTGTATTGTACTCTCACAGCTATTTATTGTATCGCCACAGCTAACGGCTATGATTGCGGCGACGATACCAAGTATAGTAAGCACGTTTCCTTTTACGGTTTTCATTTTGTCCCTTCTTTCAGAATGATATCGAATAAAAATGGTTTGCTTGCATCGATCACGACTATTGCATTTAGCACTTTGGCTATTTTTGCGAGCGTATCAGCCTTAACGCCCGTTTTGTACGGCGCTTTATTCGGACTTGTTATGTTGTATATCGTTGGGGCTGACACTCCGCTTCTGCGGATAAGCTCCGACGCCTTCATATCGCGTTCTTCAAGAGCGGCTTCCAGCGTCATGCCTTTTCCTCTGTGTCCTTTGGTTCTCTGCGTCTAAAAATCCAACCGGTTGTCATCAAAGCGCCAACGCCTATGATGTACCATGTCGCCTTAGCTCCGACCAGAAGCTCGATCTGATGCACCAACCAGAAGTTCAGCAGAAACACTGCGAGAATAAACGCTAAGACAATGCCCCAGATCAGGGCGATTTCCACGAGTACCTTCATCTTTATCCTTTCTTCGAATGCGTTCCAGCCGTTCCTTCTCACGGCTGTGCCAGCGGATTTCTCGCTGACCGTAGTATTTACCATTCATAAGTCAGTTCTCCTGTCGCGAGCATCCTCGACACTTCGCCGTAATGCTTGCCCAGCTTATCTGCAAGAGCTTGAACCTGCCCTATGGATGGAATCTTTTTTTCTTCCAGTGCTTTCTCGTTTAAGGCTCGTTCTCTTCGTATGCTCTGATGTTCCGCAATACTTGCAAAGGCTGCATCTTTCGCGCAATCTTTGTGGTACTTTTGTGCCGCAGACATTTTAATCATTGGCTTACCGCACCATTGGCACACGGTTTTTACTGGAGTGAACCCACGTCCTGAACTCAATGCTTTACGTCTCGCGCGCTTTTGCTCACACGAGACATCTCTTTTACATTGTGTGCAATATTTTTTGCGTGGGTTTACCCTACCCAAAAAAACTCCGCAGCGCTCGCAATATTTAATCTCCATCTTCATTCGGTTTACCTGCCTTTTTGGCTTCCCGATTGTGCCGTTCAAAGCACTGGTTGATTGATTTTTCCATCCACAGCACCTTGTTGGCATCGTTTCGGGACGCGCCAGCAGCCATTGCAAGCTTCAGCCTGCGCTTGCGGCTTGGTGCTTTGTAAAAGTACGTCACCAGCACTCACCAGCCTTATCTGTGATAAACTTCGGGACTTCCCGGCCTGTGGCAATGCACAGCGCAACTAGCTTTTCGACCCAGATGTCAAACAGGCTTTCTTTTGGCATATAGCACTGGCCAACAGAAGGCTCCTTAAAACTTTTCCAGATCGTCAGGCCGACAGCGCCATCCGTGACCGTCCATATCATACTGTAGCCTTCATTGCACAGGTTGTACAAAATGTCCCGTGCTCTGCTTTTGGCTTCGTTGATTTCAAAGGCATCCCAGCGCTTTTTGCTTTCCTCATAGGCCTTTGTCGCCTCGTCAATGGCGTGGTGCGCTTCTTTCGGGTATTCAAGGTCTACTTTTAAGGTGATGATCTGTTCCATACCACTCATTTCCCCTTTCTTTCCTTCAGCAGCTCTTCCAGAGCTTCTTTCACCTTAGCTTCCGCATTTTTAGGCTCACGCTTACCGTTCAGGATTTTTCCCAAGTATTCCGGTGCGCATCCCATTTTTGCAGCAAGCTCTCTGATTTCGATGCTGTTAACGTGAAGCGTTCCTACAACATCGCCTGTCCACTTAGGAAGCAAATTTTTTCTCCTTTCTTGTTCTAGTACTTGAACTTTTTGAAAGAATATGATAATATTATGGTGTCAAGCAAAAACATTATCGAACGTTCTTCTATTTGTTCAAAGTCTTTAATTTGTTCTACCGATTGAACCCGGTAGCCTTATTAAAGCACAAGTAGTAGAACTTTTCAAGTGTTTTTGTTCAAGTGGTAGAACTTTGTCATCTTGTACAAACGCTGGAGGTATGTTTTGTGTTTTTTGACAATTTCGTAAGGCTATGTGAGCAAAAGGGAGTAAAGCCGTCTCGTGCTTTGACTGAAGCTGGCGTTCCGAAATCTGCTTATAGCTATTGGAGAACCGAAGCAAATGCAGGGAACGATGCAAAGCCGACCAATCAAAATGCCGTTAAGCTGGCACAGTATTTCAATGTTACGGTTGACTATCTTCTCACTGGCAACCAAAAAGAAAACCCGCCCCAGCAGCCGCAAAGTGAAGTCGATGCGGCAGTGGAGCGGATTAGAAAGAAACTTGAATCTATGTCGAAGGAGCAGCGTGAAGCTCTGATGAACCTGATCGAGAAGATGTGACGTTCATGCCCGGTAAAATAAAAGAATCCCTTGTGCCGGGCTGGTGTAGCTCTGCGCAAGGGATTTTCTATTATTCCAAGTCTAGTGCTTGTTCCGCTGCCGGAATCTTTTCAGGATGTTCCAGCAGCCATGCAATAAATCGGTCAATCTTAGCTCTTTCCTGTTCACTCATTGTGGCATATCCTCCCGATCAGTAAGTGCAGATGTTCATTTGATGCGATTATACATCTTCTAGTTGTCAAATCAATGTATTTTCAACAACTTCGTAAAAATTGAACGTTTTCTTCGCATCCATTACTTCACATCAGGGAAGCCAAAAATTGCGATGACAATGATTAAGAGCCACATTAAGTTTAAGTCACCCTTTGCTTTGTAACATTCCGTTAAGCATGGAACGAAAGGGATTTTCGGGCAGCTTGTCCAGCACATCTGCTTTGACGAGTGCATTTGTGCTGATGCTGTGCGAAACATTGTTTAGCTGCACAATGGCATCGTCTAAGTCTTTTACGGTTGCTCCACGCCGTTCCATTGACTGGAGGAAAGTTTTCACTTCTTCAAGAACGACAGGGTTCTCGGCTTTATAGAATCCATTCGTAAAGTCCATCTTCTTCTCCTTTCACAGTTCCACAAGTTGACCGTCAATGCGTTCGATGTTGTCTGCCGGGTCGCGCCCATCGTCCAAGGCGGCTACGGCGCGTTCTAAGATGCCTTTCGCTTCGAGGTAAGCATCTTTATCAGCTTCGTACCCAGAAAGGCTCAGGACAAGTTCCAGCGTCCGTCTGCGGGCGTATGGAATAATCAGAGTATCTACGGTTCGTTTCATTAGCTTTCCTCCCATGGTTCAGGTGTGTGCGGTTGCCCATCGGGAACGCTGGCAGGCATTCCGTCTATGATCGGCATACGTTCATGGTTCCAGATTACAGTTTCTCTCATTTTTGTTCCACTCCTCTTTGGAATTTTTTGACAATACAGTTATATCATAGGCTGCTGTTGGTTCTCCATAGCAGCTTTTTCCATTTTTTGGCTTGTCGAACCCGGCAGTTTTGCCGGATTTTGTTGAAAGGGTAAGAATTTATGGATGAATATTTGGTAAGAACATCCAAAGCATTGGAGATAGCTCGAATGCGTTCCGGCTTGAGCCAGCAGAAGTTAGCGGCAAAAATGGGCGTGAATCGTGGAACGATAGCAAATTGGGAGCAAGGTCTGGCAGCCATTTCCCTTCCTATGGCTATGCGCTGGTTCACCTGTTGCGGCGTATCGGTGGCTCGATACATGGACGCTTGCATTCATCCAGGGCTGCTGGAACACCTTGAGGGCGACCTTTCCGATCTGGAGAAACGGCGGATTCTCATAGATGCTATGATGGAGTGCTCCTCCTATGAGATAGATGCCTTGTTGTACATCCGGTACGGAGATCACGGCTCAGACCATATCGGCGTGCTGACAGAGATTTTGGCAAACCTCCACACACCGCTGAAGGACAGGGTCGCTGTCTGCCGGATGGTGTCTGGTAGCTATGAGATGGCACAGGCTACCAGAACAGACCCAGACCCAAACGGAACCGCCCCAAAGATGGAGATTCTTTATCAGGCGCAGGACGCTGGAACGGAAGCTGCTATGAAGTCCAACGATTCCTATACCGTGAATCCAAATAATATAATTGGCTGATTGTCGAATTATCGAAGTTTTTACGGTATACAGGGGGACGTGCTCCACTTTTTGTACACAATAGGCTTGTTATAAATATGGTTTTGGGTTGTCATTTTGTCCCCCATAGAATCGTAAATGGCGGATTTTTGCGGATGCAATTAACGAGTTTGCGTGAAATTTTCGTTCATCAAAGCGTGACCTGTCAATTCGTCCCCTATTGGTGTGATTGCACTCCATTTTCTGTACACGATACAACCGTCAGGTAGATTATAGGGCTTGATGGACGTTTCTTATTCAGCAAAAGAAGTTGTCGTTTTCCACAATCTGCCTGTTGAAGAGAAGAAATTGTTGAAAATGTATCGTCGTCACTATTTGATGATGATTATTTATCTCTTGTTTATCTCTTGTTTATATATATAGTAAGAACGTGTACAAAAAGTGGAGCATTGTGTACATAAAGTGGAGGAACGTGTACAAGAAGTGGAGGGTATCGTGTACAAAAAATGGAGTATCGTGTACAGAATGTGGAAGACGATTGTTGAAAAATAATTGTGTACAGAATCGTTGACGTGTACACGATACAGTGGTATAATAGGGTAGAAGAAATGAGGTGATGCAATGCCAGAATTGACAGGAAACAACCTTGTCGAAAAGAGCAAGGCATTGGTTTGGGCGAAGTTTACGGACTACACAGCAGGCGAGCTTCGGCTGCTTGAGGTCTATCTGAGCCGTATCAATCCGAGAGACCCCGAAAGCTCTAACGTGTCGTTTACGCTGGCTGAATATTGCAAGTTGCTGGATTTGAAGCTCAATTCAAAGAACTTGAAGTCGCAGGTTAAGCACTTTTTGGGAAACGTGGTTTCAGTGCCACTGAATGCAGATGGAACAGAATATGTGATGTATCCGCTGTTCACAAAGGCAGAGGTCAAGTTCAATCGAGAATCCTTGTCCTATGACGTTTCAATCAACTGTAATCCTGACTTGCGGCCTGTGTTTTTCGACATTGCAAGAAGCGGCTACGTCAAATACCGTCTGCGCTATACGATCGGGATGAAGCAGCAAGCATCTATTCTGATGTACAGCATGATTCGAGATTGGATGAATCGCTCTCTAACATCGAACAAGATTGGTTTGAAGCAGTTGCGTGACCACTTGGGGGCAAACGATGCAAGTTATGACGACTTCCGAGCTTTACGCCGCAGAGTTCTTGAACCAGCAGTGGAAGAGATCAGCAATGTTTCAGACATTGTCGTTGACTTTGAAAAGATTTGCACAGGGCGAAAGGTAGTAGCAGTTGAGTTCCGATTCGGGTACAAATCCAAGCAGCCCGTCATAGATGCCGATTCTAGCGAGGTTGATTGTGAGACGGCTAATTCCAAGCCGGAAATCAAAAAAGCTGCCAGAAAGCCCCGCACAAGCGGATACGAAGGGTACGATTGGTCTGTGTGCGATGCGCTGTCGGTTCAAGAGTGTATCGAGGTCGCAAAGGTAGTTGAGGTAAAGATGATGGAAGAGCATCCATCTATTAAGCTACCAAAGCGGAGAGATGCAGTCTACGACATTGTAAAGGCCGCGTGTGCAGATATTCTTTCAATTAACCGTGACCCTTGGCCTGACCATCCGAAGCGGTATCTGATTGGTAGCTTGAAGAAAGACGGCGCGATTGAAGAGTATCTTCCGGCATTTTATGAGATTGACGCACTGCAAAAGTAATCAGACATAGAAAATAAAAGAAAGAGTGATAAAATGGCAAAAATTATAGCTGTTGCCAACCAGAAGGGCGGCACAGGAAAGACAACCACAAGCACCTGTCTGGCTGGTGCATTGCAGTTGCTTGGCAAGAAAGTCCTGTTGGTGGACTGCGATGCCCAGTGCAACGCAACGGACACCTACGGCGCACAGACAGAGGACGTATGCACTCTGTTTGATGTGATGACCCGGCAAGGCACGGTCGAAGAAGGAATCCAGCACTGTGAAGCTGGTGACATTCTGCCGTCCGACAACGCATTGAAGGACATCGACGAGCAGCTTGTCCGGGACATTGGCAAGAACTTCCGGCTGCGAGAAGCCCTAGAGAGCGTGTCTGAGCAGTACGATTACATTGTGTTGGACACTCCCCCGCAGCTTGGTCTTGCGCTTGTGAACGCGCTGATCGCCGCCAACAGCATCATCGTGCCCATCACAGCAGACCGATACGCACTGGCTGGTTTGAGCCAGCTTTCGCAGACTATCAGCGATGTTCGCAGATACTTCAATCCGACTTTGAAGATTGAAGGCCTGCTTCTGAACCAGTACAAGAGCCGTGAGAACCTGTCCAAAGAGGTTGTGGAGCAGCTCCCTGTGATTGCACAGAGCATGGGTACAGCCCTGCTGGACGTGAAGATTAGACCGTCTATGGGCGTTCGTAAGGCACAGGCAGAGCGGCACAGCCTGTTTAGTGGAGACACGGCAAAGAGCACCAGCGCAGAGGATTTCAAGGCGTTGGCGAAGATGATTGTGGAGGATGATAACAATGAGAATGATTGATAAAGAAGAACTGCTAGAAAGGCTTGATTTGTTTATTTGCGAATATGACAGAATGGATCAAGAAGAAGCGATAGAAGCAATAAGAACCGTGATTAAAGCCGTCAAAATGATGCCAGAAACTCGGCACTCAAAGTGGGTTAGAACAAAAAACTTGATTATATCTTACAAATGTTCTATTTGCGGATATGAAACAGAAGTTGCACAAATGAGATATTGCCCGAACTGTGGCGCACGGATGGAGAATGTAAAATGAAATCAACCAGCAAAAAGTCTTCGGGTCTACTTGGCGGGTTTGATTTTCAGCCTATTTTTTCGGAGCAGACATTAAGCCGAAGTGAGCCAAAGGAAGAAGAAGTAAGCCAAACAAAGTCGAACGAAGCCGAACAAGCACAGATTAAGCCCAGTGAAGACACAGACAGCCGTACACAGCCTAATGAAGCACAGTTAAGAAGTATTAAGCCGAAGCAAGCCAAAGACAGTGAAACACAGCCGAACAATGCCGTAGTAAGCGAAAGTAAGCCAAAGAAGCTGAAACAGGCGAAGGAAGTTCAACGTCTTATCGAACAGGGCGATGTTCCCGGCGCACTAGCAGAAGCTGGTTTGACAAAGAAAAAAATCCCGATGCCGGAATCGCATCAGGGCGTTGCAAGCGGCGATGGCAAGCGTTCAAAGCGCATTACCATCCTTATGAGCGAGGAAGAACGCAAGTACATCAACCGTGAAGCCAGACGGCACGGAATGACGATTGGGCAGTTCGTTTACGCTTTGGCGGTTGCGGCGGCAGATGGAAAGATTGAATTAGAAGATTTCTTGGAGGATTGACGTATGGAAGAACGCGAATTGAAACCATGTCCGTTTTGCGGAGAAAATGTTAGAATAAGCCATGATGGATTGCGTAAAAGCGATAGCGGAATGTCTTATAAAACTGTTTGGACTATTTTTTGCCAGAAATGTAAATGCAATATGATGAAAGAAGAAGCATATTACAGTTTTAATTACGATGGCGTTCTTGAAGTTTTAGATGATGGACGAGCAACGCTTGTAAAGCGATGGAACACGAGGTATTAAAATTTAAGCAATGAAACGCTAGAGAATAGAACAGGCAGCTATCGCCCATCGTTAGGAGATGTGGGAATCACCCCACCTAGCTTTTTCAATAGTAAACCCCTGTGTAGCCGTTAAAAACTACACAGGGGTTCTGTTTTACTTATCAGCAATGCAATCCCAGTAGAGATACGCCTTGCCGTCTGCGGCATCTGCGTCCTCAAGGAACGCCTTTGCCATATCAGCGTAGAAGCCCGGAGTGTCAACGGACTGACGCTTTGCGACCTGACAGTAATCTGAGTACATCATGTTCATGACAGCCCAGAAATCGTTCGGGTCACAGGTAATGTTACGCTGTTTGGCAACGTCCTGCGTCTGCTCCAGCGTCCAGTGACAGCCCTTTGTGCCGTCAGAGTTCACCATGTTGTCACACCATTCCTCCGCTTCATCGTGGGTGAGGTGCTGGCGTGGCATCTTGATCGAGCGGCTGTCTGCACCGCCACGTTCGTACTGCCCAGACCGTTTATTCCAGTCACCGTTCTGCGAGAAGCCGATTTGCGGCATCTTGCGCCCATACTCTACGTCAGGGTAGCGGGGGATAGGATAGGGGTCGATGTAGCGGTTCTCCTCCTGCGGATAATAGGGATAGCGGTCGTTGCCGCCTTCCAGCTTACGCAGACGGCGTTCCATCTCACGCTCCCTACGGTCACGCTCTTCCTCAAGGCGGTCACGTTCCGGCTCACGGTTTTTGTCGTGGTCACGGAGCATCATCATGCGGCGAAAATTGTTCTTGCCCATAATCTATACCTCCTCAAGAAATGGACGCGGGCGCATCAGCGCGGGAACGGCAGAAGCAGCCAAGATATTTGAACGTGCCGGTGCCGGTCGCAGACGTTGCAACGCGGGTAGCATAGCGGGTGCGAGTGTGGATGCTCTCGGCGGTTGCCTGAGCGCAGTTGCAGTCGGTCAGAGGGTATGCGGTCGTACCTGCGCCGATGGTAATGACCACAGGGGCGTTGATGGTGGTCGTGTCCGGGATGCTCTGGGCAACTACGATGCAATACTTCTCTCCGTTCTGGTATGCGCCAGCAGGGATGTTGATGGTCAGCGTGTCATTGGCGAACGTCACCGCATCCGAGATGACGAGGTGCGGGCACAGACGGCAGCTTGTTTTGCAAGCCATAATGTTTTCCTCCTATAAAAATCAGGGGCAGAGGTGTCTTGCCCCTGCCCCGATGGTTCACCCGGTGTTATCGGGGAGTGTGTTGGTTAGCAGCAGCCGCAGCAGTTCACGCCCACGTTGGGGTTTGCCACCTGATAAGCGGGAATCGGACGAGGATTGACCCGATTCAGGATGGTATCAGTCTGAGCGCTCATCGCGGTGGTCAGAAGCGCATTCTGACGATCCTGAGAAGCGGCGAACTTCAGGCTCTGGTTCTCAGCGGTCAGAGTAGCAATCTTATCCTGCGTGAAGTAGTCCATCATGCTGCGGAAGTTGGCGTTGCAGTTGTCGATAACTGCACGGGTGTTGTCTGCGATGGCCTGCCGGGTAGCGCAGTCTTCCGTTGCGATGGTGTACTTCAGGTCGCCGATCAGCTGCTTGTTCTCGCAGCAGCAAGATGCCAGCTGCGTTGCAAGTGCGGTCTGACCCGCCTGCCGTGCGTTGCCTTCCTGCATGATAGCAAGGCTGATGGCATTGTCGCCGTTGGACACGCTGCGTTCCAGGCCGTTCACCAGCTGTGCGTTCTGGTAGCCAAGCTGACAGATGGCACTGTTCACGCCTGCAAAGCCGTTCGCGATGTTGGTGTTGACGCCGTTGATCTGCGCCAGCTGGTCATACCCCAGAGAGCAGATACCGCTCTGGATGCCCGCCAGAGAGCGGGAGGTATCCTGCTGATAAAAGCCCTCAGACAGAGCCGCGCGGGTGTCGTTGCCGCCCTGCCCGGTTGCGCCAGTGCCGACCAGATAGGGGATGTAGCTCGCCATACCGTTGTCGCTGCCGTTGCGCCCGTTGCCGTAGTTGCCCCAGCCGAAGATGATAGCGAGGATAATAACAGCCCAAAGACCCTCGTTGCCGAAGAATCCGCCGTTGTTATTGCCGCCGTCCTGCCCAGCCAGATAGCCAGTTGCAAAATCGTCCATAACAAAACTCCTTTCAGTTTTGCGTATGCTATCCCACCGCCGTATGCGATGGGCGAAGCCAAACAAATGCGGTTTTTGTCAAGTCCGCAAAACTGAGAAGCGTTTCGCTTAGAGAGATGCTTATTTTAGGGTTGTTAAGTCAGCTCGGAGGGTTGCCTTTTTTATCTTTTGAGTCATCCCAATTTTTGCTGGCAGCACCGAAAATGAAGTCAAGCATTAAAGGAACCCATATTTTGTCATCGCCACACAGATTGTTGATGTCAAAATCTTTTTCGGAATGGCTGTTTTCAAAATCATCCATTGCAAAGTCTCCTCACTTCGGAAGCGTCAAATTCAGGACGCTTGCCAGCTGGTTCAGGTCGATGCCACGCTCTTTGGCGAGGTTCTGCGCCATCGTTCGGAGTTGCGCTTCGTTTTTGCCCTGAATCAGGTTCAAGCCCTGCATGATGGGGGCATTCTGCCCGCTCAACTGCTGGATAAGCCCCATCGGGTTTTGCCCGGCACGAGCCAGATTTGCAAGCTGCATGATAGGGCTGTGAGTAATCATGTCAAACGGAGAGGACATTTTTATTCTCCTTTCTTCGCTGCGGCAGTGGGCTTAGAAAAGCTTTTTTGCCACTTTTCCAGTTCATCCAACCGATGCACAAGGGTGTTGTACTGTTCAAAAGGCACATACTGCTGTGTCTGTGCAGCGGTCTGCTGTGCCCGTTGTGCCTGCATCTGCCGCCATGCTTCCGGGCTGTAAAACTCCTGCACATAGGATTCGCAGGTGTCCGGGTTGAGCCGCTTGCAGTAGATCACACCGCTGCGCAAGTCTGGACAGTAGGTCGGTCTGCCGTACAGGTCTGACGGTATTGCCAAAAACTCCTCCCTGCTGGACACAGGTCTGCCAAGCAGCCAACCGCCATCTTGTGCCGACTGCTGAACGGGCTGCTGCCCATTCATCGGCTGCGGACGCTGCGGCTGTACCTGCTGCATCTGAGTGTTTGGCAGGGGAGTGGCAAGTCCCACTGTGCCCATGCCGCCATAAGGATTAACAGGCTGCTGCGGAACGTAGGGCGCTCCGGGTGCCGGATAATAGCTCATAATACATCCCTCCTTGTGCTTCCAGTGTACCGCATCGGCAAAAAGCGAAGGACAACAAACGCACAACGAAGGACAAAAAAGAAAAGCGCCCACACGGCACAGGACTGTGTGGGCGCTCAATTGTTTGCACGCGATGCGTATAAAACTTTCAAAAAGCCTTGACATTTACACGCATTGCGTGTATAATGAGGACAGTGAAAGACACAAGCAAACAACAACATGGAGGCAATTATGAGAAACGCTATTGAAATCGCTGCTGATATCCGCAAGTCCGATGTCTGGGATTACGAGCTGTGCACCGAGCTGTGCAAGGCAGCTGACATGGAAGAAGAGTGGGAAGCTGCATCCGCTGGCGATTACGACTGGAACGACCCGAATCACGGCCCCTCGTTTGAAGAAGTCGTTGAAGCCGCCGCCGAAAAGCTGGGCGTTGAGATCTACTAAATAAAAAAATCCCCCGCCCGATGCTTGCCACACCGAACGGGGGATTTTGTGAAAGATACCTCACACGGAGGTGTGCAACTATCCTATCACACGAAAGAAAGGAAGTCAATCATGTATACCAAAGCAGAGCTTTTTTCAATGGCCGCAGAGCAGCCGAAGGAAATCTTTGTCAATAACATTACTCTGAGCGTACCGGATGACACTTCTGACTGCGTTGATCTGGACGCTGAGAAGGGCAGGCTGTCTTCCATCTGGGATCTGGCGCACTTGTCCATGCGGGAGCTGGTCTCACGCGCCGGAATGTCGCAGACAGCTTTTGCGAAGGGCGCAGGCATCCCACTGCGAACCGTGCAAGACTGGTGCTGTGAAAAGCGTGCGTGTCCGGCATACGTCCGCTTCCTGCTGGCCGAGCACTATGGACTGATCTGAGGGGGATTCCAGTATGGCAACAAAAGATTTGACGGGTCATACTTTTGGGAGCTGGATCGTGATAGGTGCATCCGAAAAGAGCGGCTATGTAAAGTGCCGCTGCGAGTGCGGCACCGTGAAAGATGTCTACATACAGTCTCTTAAAAACGGAAAAAGTACAAGCTGTCAGGCTTGTGCAAATCGCCGCATGGCAGGACAGCGCAGTCAAGAATTTTTGAAAAAAAGAAAGGAGCAGTACATCGGCCAGGTCATCAATGGATGGAAAATTATTGATGTTTATAAAAATCCGTCTGTCAAAGGGAATGACCTCTTTTGTACCGCATTGTGCCCTGTTTGCGGCAGAAAGTCCGATATGCGTCTGTTTCAAGTGAAAAAAATTTCAAAGTGTAAGAAGTGTACCAATAACGTTAGGCCCTTCTCTGACGCGATTCATCGTGAAGCGGATGTGGACGGATCGAGCCTTGTATCTGTAAAGTTGCGTCTTAGTGGGAAAGTCAATCAAAACTCAACCACAGGGCACAGTGGCGTTTTCAAAGACAGAAATCGTTACCGTGCTGTGATCTGCTTCAAAAGACACAAGACGTACCTTGGAACCTATGAGACAATCGAGGAGGCTATCGCGGCCCGCAAAGCAGCTGAGGAGCTGATATACGCCCCATTTCTAAAAGAACATGAGGGATGGGAGGAAGAACTTGCAAGCCGTCTCGAAGAACTCAAAAAAGAGAAAAAATAAAAACCCCCGATGCTCCAAGTGGAACACCGGGGGTTTGCTGCGTCTCCCGCATGGTACGCACTGCGAGTAGGCGGGTGGGAGACTGTATCAAATATCCACCCTAATGCGCTTCTTCGAGAGGCCGGGAGGATTTCGTTGGTGCTATTATACCACAATTCGTGCAAAAAGAAAAGCGGCAAGCTCTGGAATAGCCTGCCGCTTTGTTGTGTTTGTAGAATCAGCTTCAAATATGCGTCCTACATACACTCAGCTCGTAAAAATATTATATCACATATTTAGCATTTTATCAATGCCTTTCAGCCGGTAGCCTACCGCCGTCCGGCTGTAGTGTGTCTGTGCTGCAATGTCCGGCAGCGGGAGCCGCTCAACGTACCGCAAAAGAGCTATCTTTCGGTCTACCCTCCCAAGCGGTGCGCTTTTGATGGCGGCGGTCATCTGCTGTCGGTCAAGTCCTTGCAGCGCAGCAGGCAGCACCACACGAGCCGCCGCCACAGGCAGCACCGAGCCAGAAAGGCTGCGGCAGCTGTCCCGCGTTGCGCACCATTACGATGACGTTACCGAAATGGTCGATTTTGTTGACCTTAACAAAATCGCAGACCATTTTCGTGAGGTGACGAAATTGCTCTCGTGCGGCGTACATCGTGGTGACGTTACCGGGATGCTCGTATGTAGTGTCCATGATATCCTCCTTACAGTGTGATTTCCTCAGCGTTCACCTTGTCCTCCGCGTCCAGTGCATCGTAGTACGCCTGCGCAAGGGATTCCACCTCTGCGATGTCGTCCTCCGTCAGCAGGCCGCTGTCCAAATGGACGTATGCTCTGTCCAGCCAGTATGCCACGTCGCGTCCTGCGGCAAGCTCCCGTTTGATGGAGCGCAGGGTCAGGTCATGCCGGGCTTTGGATTTAAGTGCCATGTGTACCTCCTTATGTGGTAGTCATGGACGCAATGGCGTCCTCCAGCTTTTTGATTGCGATGTTCACGTCCCTCTGATACCCCAGCTTCAGCCCTGCACCGTCACCAGCCTGCACCACCGTGTCAGGGCCGTACGCTGTGAGGGCTTTGTAGGCGGCGAGTTCGGCAGGGGTGAGCGGGGTTTCGATTGGGGTGGCGAGAGCGTACGAGTAAGTGGCTCCCATCAGTGCAGCGCTAAATTCTTCGCTCGTGGCATATAATGCGGTGGGTGCGTTAAACCGAATTTGGACGCTTTTTTTGTGCCCGTAGGTACAAATAGTAACAAAATCTGGATTATATTCTTCCGATTGATTTACATTTAATGCTCGATTACAAAATGCAGTCGGTGCATTTGCGCCCATTCCAACACCGAGCGCGATACTACCTAACCAAATCGAAAGTTGCACGAACCCCTTTTTCGCCGTAGGGCTTTTTGCTATAGAGCTAATAACACCGGTTTTAATCCTCTGCACTTTCACCCCTCTCTCCAAGTCCACCTCGTCGCACACCCACTGCTGGCCTGTGCTGTCAGTGTAGCTGCCGCCAGAGGTGACAGGGATGCCGGATAAACCGTTAGGCGTGGGGAGCGTGAGAAGCTGCTCGTGGTAGGGGGAGTAGGCGGTAGCGGTTGTGCCTAGTTCGAGCTGCGGGGCAACTAGAAAATCATATCTTTCATTGACAACGTATTGCTGATCATACACAATCCCAGTTATCCTAAAGGGTTCCAATAGCGTAAATGCGTTTTTTTTACTCGTTCTGGTTTTTCCATCATAATAAAAAATCCAAACGTTTGAATAGTAACTTCCCGGTGGAATTGTAAAAAGGGGGACGGTGTTATCCCAATTACCACCAAGCCATAGGGGAATAGTGTCATTGGCTAGGGATGTTCCGCTTACTGTATAACTCCCATCTGAATTTTGTTTGGCAGATATCCCTTTGGCACTAAATGTCGGGTTCATAAAAGCCGGGTTCAGCAGATTCTTCCTCGTCACCTTCACCGCCACGCTCCCGCCATCACCTGCGCTCACGATAGGCACAGGTGCATCCGGCGTGGGTGTACCGTCCTGCGTGCTCCGACCGTACACGGTCAGGCCGCACAAGGGCGCAGGGAAAGCGTCGTCAACGGAGATAGGGTTGCCGGTTTCAGTGCCCACAAGGATGTTCTGCCGCACCCTTACTGCGCTGATCGCGTCACCTGTGGCTTTTGCGTCAGCGGCTTCGCCCTCGTGGGTGAGGGTGGTGTCCAGCGCTACGGCAGGGCCAGTCTCGCCTTTAGGGCCTTGCGGGCCTTGCTCACCCTGCGGGCCGACCGGGCCGATGGGGCCAGTGTCGCCCTTGTCACCTTTCTCGCCTTTGAAGTCACCAGCGGCAATGTCGTCCTTCAGCTCCTGCAAGCTGTCAGCGGCTTCCTGAGCGCTCTTGCTGGCATTGCCTGCACTGGTGGCGGCTTCACTGGCGGCGGTCTGGGCGGCTTCTGTAGAGGCTTTCACCTGCTTGAGGGCCTTGTCCCGGGCCGCGTCTACAGCCTGCGTGGCGGCGGTCTGCTTGTCACCGATGGCTTTCAGAGCGTCCTCTTTGGCGGTGATGGTGTCAGAGAGAGCCTGCCCGGCCTTTTTGGCAGATGCCCCAGCCTGCTGTGCGGCCGCCTGTGCGTCGGTTTTGGCCTGCTCTGCGGCGGCGGCATCGGTGTGCACGGCCCCAACCAGCTCCTGCCATGCAGGTGTGCCGGGCTCCGGCAGGCTGCCGTCCTCCGTGCCGGAGTTGGCAGCCACACGGTACCGCAGGTCTGCGCTGGTGACGGTCTTGGCACCGTCGCTGCCCTCAAAGGTGACGCACCCACTGCCGGGCTGTGCGGTGACGCTGGCGGGCACGGCCACATAGCCGTCCACCACCAGCGAGGATGCCGGGTCTTTGCCGTCCGGGACGTGCCAGAAAGCCCGGATGGTCAGCCCTTCCCACTCGCCGGAAGCGGTGACGGCAAGGCGGTACACGCCCCGGTTTTTGGTGTAGCCGAAGCGCACCAGGTGCTCATATCCTGGCACTTGCACGCTGCCGTTGGATGCGAGAGATACGCTCTGCTCAATCATGCTTTACTCCTTTTCCAGCGCCGCTTTCATGCGGTCAAAGAAAAACTGGATCACGATGCCGATGGTCTCATCGGTGATGGCCCACGAGATGAATTTGCCCCACTTGCTGGCGCTGAGGGCCGTGCGGAGCATCTGTGCCACCCACGCCTTGCGTTCTGCGCCGCGCTTGGTGCCCTGAATCTCACGCTCCGCTTGGTCGATGAGGTCAAGCACAAGTGTCTTGACCGCTGCGCCGTAGCCCAGACGGATGCCTCCGAGAACGTAGAAAATGAACCCGCCCAACATCAGCAGCAGCGCCGCCCATGCGGGGAGAACAGACAAAAGCTTAGTTACCAGTGTTTCCATGCTTGGTTACTCCTTCCATTAAATAGTTGTCGATTTTCGCCTTGCTGGCTTGCATGGCTGCCACGTTGTTTCCGGTCAGCTGCGATTCCAGCAAAGCGCGGACGGCTTCAAGCGTCAGGCGGTTCACCTCGTCGATTTCGGTAAATCGCTCAAGGTCGCGGGTCAGAGCAGCACCATGCTGCAGCTGTCCCTGCTCCAGCGCACCGATGCGCCTTTCCATCTCGTCAAGACGCTTGTCCTGTGCTGCGTCCGGCGCTTGCGCCTTTTTGATGTACTTGTGGATGATGTCAAGCACCTTGTCCAGCGTGATCGCTGCCGCGCACACGCTGCCAAGGATGCCCAGCACCCACAGCAAAGCTTCTTTTTCGGTCATTTGCCCTCCCGAAGACGGGTCAGACCCTTCTTGCGGATGATACGGGGGTAGTTGAGGGTGGTCACGTTGAGGTCTACGTTGCCGGAGATGCCCGGTACAGTACCCTTGCTGGTGTGTTGGTGGACGTTGTAGTTAAACGTCACGTTGGGCGTTTTGCCGGTGTAGTCCGCAAGCCAGACGTCCCACCGAGAGGACAGCCGAGCCATGTCCAGCTCGTACTTGTAACCGGTGTAGGTGTACAGCTGGGCGTAAAAGCCCATTTTCTCAATCTGTTCCAGCGCGTAGGCGGTGAGGTTTGTGAGGTCAATAGTGCTCATGGGCTTGAGCTTGTTGTCCTCCACGTCCACTGCCACCGGAAGGGTTAGCTCCTTGCCGTACACCGCCTGCCGCAGCAGGGCAAGCTCTGCATCGGCCATTGCTACGCTGGTGGCGTAGGTGTAGTAGTAGACGCCCACGTCCAGCCCTGCCGCTTTGGCGTTTTTGTAGTTATCCTCAAAGGTCGGGTCGATGTACAGGCCGTCTGCCCGCTTGGAAAGCTTGCGGTTGGTGCTCACCGTCTTGAGCATCGCTCCCTTGTAGCCTGCCGCTGCCACCTGCGCCCAGTCGATCGCACCTTGATAGCGGCTCACGTCGATGTACCGGTATGGCGGGTCGCCCTCCCAGCCGGTGACGGTCTCCTCAACGGGAGTCTCTCTGGGGGGTTCCGGCGCAGGACTTTCGCTGTCCCTGCCAAAGAGCGCCTTCACCAGCCAAGCCAGAAATTCCAAAAGTTTTTCCATCGCTTACTTCTCCTGTACGATCTCCTCAAAGCCGCTCTTGATAAGAATCGCCTTGACCTTCTCCTTCAGCAGGCGGGGGCAACGCTCGTACAGAGCCTTTGCGTCCTCCATAGTCTCAGCGAACATAATTTCCTGTGCCCACAACTTAGCCATCATACGTACCAACCTTTCTAATTTTTGTGTGATTTTATGCATAAACAATCTCGCTCATTTCAAGCAAGCATTGCTTGAGCATCTCGTTTTCTTTTTGCAGTGCCGCCACCGTCTCCGGCAGCTTATCCTTTGCTTCCTGTTTTTTGCGCTCTTCTTCCTGCGCGGCCAGCTCTTCGGCGGTGTAGCGGATGTATCTCTGCACCGGCACCTGTTCCACCCATTCTTCCTGCGCCTTTACGCCGGGGCGGTCAACGACCTTCCGCACATCTTTGCCGCCATTGGGGTACTCTGCAACCGTCTCATAGTGAAAAAGTTCCTCTACGCCCTCTACGGCGGGGTGGGTGATCTCTTCGGTGCTGGCGGTCAGGTAGCCAAGGGTCAGGTCGGGGTTTTCCACGACCGCGCCGGTCTCGTCAAGGATCTTCATTGTGTCACCTCCATGGGGGTCACATATTTGCCGATTCGCGAGTAAGATACTTTTCCGTCAGGACTTTCAGCCGACAGCATCCACTGTCCGCCGGTGCTTCCGGTCAGGCGGCGGTCCACTTTTACGCACCCATTTTCGTCCAGCTGCATCGGGGGCACAAAGCTACCGTCGCTGCGCCGCAGGTGGAGTCTGATTTTGCAGGTTTTCCACTCTTCCGGGATGGCAAAGTGCAGACTGGTCGGGTGACCCTCACTGCCAAACTGCAATGTTGCCACAGTATCAAATGTCACAGGGATCATCGATCAAAACCTCCTTTCTCATGCCACGCGCCGCCAGATGTGCACATAGTAGGCGGCGGGCTGCACGGTATAGCTGCGACCGTAGATGGCATTGGACTTGGACGCATCCAGACTGAACTTATACACATTAGCATCGCCGTTGTTTGCGCCCGTCGATGTGATCCGGTCGCCGGTAGTGAATGCGCCGGACACCTCATTACTCCTATAGTGTACATTCGCAACAAAAGAGCCTGTGATGTTCGGCAGACCGGCCTTCACGGTGGTGCCCGCTGCGTGGCTTCTGCTGGCACCCATCAGCACGCGGTCGGATGCGATCTCTTCCCATGTGCCGCCAAACAGGGCGGCAGGGCTGGTGGGGTCGGTGCTCTGGTAGATGCTGCCCACGGGGTAAGGGTCCGGGGCAGTACCGCCCGCCAGATGCAGCGTGCCGTCTGCATCTGCCGTGAAGTCGTCACTCAGCTTGACACCGCCCAGCGTGGTTGCGGTGGCAATAGGGAGCTTGATGCCTTTCAGCGCATCGCCAACAGCCTTTGCGTCAGCCGGAGCGCCCTCGATGCTTAGCGTCTTGTCGGTGCTCACGATGGCCGCAGCCCTGTCCGCTTCAGCTTTGGCAGAAGCGGCAGAGTTTCCCGCGCTCTTTGCGTCTGCGGACGCTGACTGTGCGCTTTGGGTGGCGCTGGCGGCGGCGGAGTTTGCGATAGATGCAGCCGAAACGGCTTCTTCTTTTGCGTTAATTGCGCCCGCAACGGTACTAAGCTCGTTTAAAGTGGATGCATTGATTGGCGTTCCTTCTTTTGTTGGCTCGTCATTTCGGATAAGAGTGACAATTTCGGATGTTCCATCCGACTTTACCATTGTCCATCGACCCGGATATTTCGCCACACGGTCTTCAAAAACCATATTGTCCATCTCCTGTCATGTATTCACCGGAAAACGTAACGTATGTTTTAGCAAGCGTTTCAATGTCGAACAAAATTTGCTCGATTTGATTCATCGTTGAAAAATCGAGTTTGTTCATGCTTTCTGGCGTATCTGCAATACCAGATGGGCCAGAGCATTTAGCGCGAATGGAGTTAATGTTAGAAAGCCAACGTGTTGCATCGGAGACTTTCATATATCCATCGACTGTCCAATCAGTCCGAACATAAACAGAAGCGCCAACAATGGAGCCAAGCTCTTGAATACCAGATTCTATACGGTTAAAATCTGTATAGCTTAAAGCTCCTTTCATACCAGCAAGCCATTCCGATTGTTCGGCTTTTGTCCACGTGCCTGTTCTCGCCTTTGCGGTGATTTTTTTCACACGATCAACATCTGATTGCGTTCGGTCTGTAATCCATCGAGCCATAAATTATTCTTCCTCAACTCTGTTTTGATACCCAATAGGCAAATTGCTCGGAACGGTAAACATGTAATGATAGCACTTATGGCCTTCGTTGCCAGAACCGATACAGTCATAAAAAAATAATTCTTCTTCGTCATTAGAATTACCAAGATGCGCTTTGTCCCAATACCCTGAAACAACAATAGAACGATAATAAATATTTCCAACAGAAGGGCCCATGCCAAAATATTCAAGATGAGTAACGGGAGTTCTCGTCCACTGCTGATACGGGCTGTAATCGTCTCCGAGGGTAAAAAAAGGATTTCTCAAAAGTTCTTTTGCTGTAGGAAGCGGGCTTCCTTCTACGTTGCATCCATAACCCCAAATTTCGTTAATAGAACTGCTGTTATCAGGAAATCCGTAGTATATTTCTTTTGCGGAAGGTAAAAATATACTGCGAGATAGAGTAGACACAGCAGAAGGTACGTACTCGTTAGAATTATTTTTTTTGAACGCGGGAGTATAATAAAAAGTAGTTTTGCCGATTTTTTTCTGCATAAAATCAGAAAAAGAATTTTTTACGTTTCCGTTTAATAAGGCATCAATACTACTGGTCGAATACTCTGCGGGAGTTGTCATTTTACTATCCCACGCAACGTTTTCTGTTTTCGCATCTTTAAGAGCAAGAAGAGTTCTCCCTTTGCCATTTAATTCCGGTTCGTAATTATGTTTTGAGACAAGAAAAGCGGTATAAACGCCAGCGACGGAGATGTATACAGTATCGCCTTCTTTGAGGTTAGAAATCTCGTCCGCAATCGTAGTAGCGTTGCAAGAAGCAGAAAGGCTCGCAACTGTAGCTGTAATCGTTGCATTTCCGCTGTGTAAATACGTAACATTGCAGACGGATACGCCGCGTTCGTTCTTGATGACATTCAGCTCAACGATACCAGCGGGAGATGCATTCCAAACAATAACAGGGGAATCGGCAGATGCGGGGGTAAGCGTCGCAGTGAGCGTAATCGTGTCGGAAGGATGTAAGTAAATCTCAGAAGCGTCGATTTGTAACGAATCAACATCTTCAATCATATACCCGGTAACGGAGCCCTTGAAGCTGCCATTAAACGTGTAAGAAACGTCCGTGATCAACAAGTTAGAAGAATATCCAAATTGATGATTGAGCTTGACAAAATCAAGAGCGTCGTTGTGTGGGCTGGCACGATAAGACAGGGTGGCTTTTCGACGGTTAGAAAGTACTTTATAACTTTCAGTTAGAACATTCTTTGGCTGGGAGACGATGGAAGAAGAGATAAGTGCATTATTTACACTTTGCGTAACGCCATCGCCAGTAGCACCATTCGGATACAATGACGAAACTCCATTTAGAGAGTAAGAGATGTTTTTTAACTTATTAGAAAAAGTGATTTCCGGATACTGATAATCATTGATTTCAGTGATTTCATAAATGTCGGACTTGTTTTCAGGAAGGTACGGAACCCGGTCAATCCGAATCTCACCGTTTCTTGTCTGATACAAAGCCATACCGGCTGCGTTAGCAGAAAGCTGTAGCACATCAGCGTTTTTATAAGAAGAATTTCCGTTGTTAAAATCAGCTGTATAATCCTTCAAAGATTCATTGATGTAATAGCTGATACCGGAAACATCAAGAAGTTCCAAAGCGTCATAACACATTTCGTATAAAGTTCCGCTTTTCCTTCCGGTATATAGTGAATCGATTAAAAACACCAAAGCATCTCGAGCTTCAAAGGAAGCGGTAATGCCATTAGAAGGAATGTTCCAACTAGAAAGGTAAAACTTACCTCCGTTAATCCATTCAGTCTGTCCGTCCAAGTCCATGCCATACTTTACAAAAACAGCTTGGCGTTCATACAGATACTTGTAGAGACCGTCTGGGTTGATAGGATTCCATTTTTGATCGCTGTTATCAACGGAAAAAGAAATTGAATCCTTGGAAAGTTGACCGGAAATTGGGTCTCGCTTTGATTTATGGGAATACGACAGAAGGTCTGTTTTGCTAAATTTCACACGTTGTCCAAATTCCACTTGCGAGATACGAGCTCTTCGGTTTGGAATACACCATTCAAGAATTTCAATAATAACCAAATCATAATTGGAAATCTCAAATTCAATTGAAGTTTCGGTGGAATCGTTGTTGTCAATTTGCTTTTCCAAAAGAAGAGCGGTTCCTTTGTAAGCGGAAACTTTAAATGATTTTGCCCATTCATTTAAAATTTCAGACCAAATGATTGTCAGACCCGGTATTTTTTCTTCGTGGCTTTTACTAAAAGAAAATGTGATGGTTGGATGATTGGAGCTTGATACGCATTCACCACTTACATAGCCGCATTCTTGATACGGTTCAGAATCCGGAACGATACCAAGACTTCCATCCAAAACCCAAAAATTAGTTTCAGCAGTCGCATAATTTCCGGAAACGGAAATGTCCAGATCAGTGATGGATGCAACGTTACTAAACACGGTTTGCGAACCTGAACTTGCAATAGCGTCCGTTTGCGCCGCATCATCAGCTGCATGATAAGTAATCTGAATAAAAGTTTCGGGTACAAGCGTATTATTATATTGTGAAAGCCACTTATCGGACGGCTTTACAGACATATAAAATCACCACCTTTAGACCTCAACCAGGCTCAAAGAACAATCCGTCCAGCCCATCACATTTCCGGTGTTTGGACCCCTTCGCCACATTCCGGCTGTTCGATCGGAAACATACATCTGACGTGTGGAATAAGAAGCTGTTGCTTGATTGTAAAATCGTACCGTGCAATAAAAGTTTGTAGTGAATGGGCCGATGACGGAAGCCCATTGTTTTGCGGTAAGGTATTTCCACTTAAGAGCCACTTTTGCAACATCGTGTCGAACCACAGAGCCAACAACCTTGCCTTGCACGTTTCGGCCAGAATCAACGATGGTTGAAGTCGTTGCGCTATAAGAGGAAGGCTCTGGCAAATCTACGCCGTTCACTGATACAAGAGCTTGCATAATTCACCGTTCCTTCCTTAATAGCTATACACTTCCGTCCCCATAATTTGCACGCCACGGTCAGCCTGCTGTTTTTCAACCGAAGCGGTAATCTGCTTTCCGTCAATGAACAGCCTGACTTCCTTGCCACCGGTAATTTCGTCACCATAGCGCTGGAAAATATCAAGAAACGCATTATAGCAGCCGTTGTAAACCGCGCCTTGCAGGTCAGAAGAACTTGTTGCTCCGGATGATGTATTGCTGTAGTATCCATTTGCAGAAGTGGTGGAACCTGTAGAAGCATCGTATTCAGGGGTCCCGACGTAAGAAGAATTGTCAGTTGAATATTTTCCACCAAGATTGCTCACAATGCCAACAATCGCAGCGCCTAAGGCAATTGCGGCCGCACCCACAATAAGTGCTACAGGAATGCCGAAAACTGTAGACGAAAGCGCGCCAGCAATAGAAGTAAGAAGGCCAACAAACGCAGAGCCAACAGTTCCAATCAAGCTACCCATTGCGGCAAAAATTTCAGGGAAAGAGCTTACAAGACCACCGAAAAGGCCTTGACTGATTGCAGTGCCAGTAGTGGCTAAAGGCACCTTCAATGCGCTAATTGATGCAGAAATCGTAGTTCCAAGATTGGAAACGCTCTTTACGATTTTTCCAAAATTGCTTGTGATGCCGCTCCAAATGACCTTGCCAACTTTTAACGCTTCGTTAAACAGGGTTTTAGATGCGTCCTTTAAAACGCCGGAAATATTGGAAATAAAGCTTTGTGCATATGCTTTTACCTGATTTCGGTTTTCCTCTCCCATCGCCTGCCAGATAATAGCAGCAGTAGTCGTACCAATTGTTTTTAGGTCGCCGTTTTGCACAGCATTCCAAAGATTTTGTACCGTGCCGAAGAAGTCATTCTGCAAGCCGGAGTCAAGCTCCTGCCACTTACTGTCCAGACCGTTGAAGAAGCCATTAACAAAATTCGTTGCGGTGGTCGTGCCATAGTCAATCATCTCGTTGCCCTTCTGCTGAACAACGTTTGCCAGATTAGTCATAGCCTGTTCAACGTAAGGAAGTGCTGCAGTGATACCGTTTGCAAGGCCTTGGTCGATGTAGATACCGAACTGTTCAAAGACTTTAGAAGGAGAGTGGATGCCAGTATCTGTCGTGAACTTATCTAGAATAGCCTTTGCAAGTCCACCAACAGTTTTCTTTGCATTCTCAATTCCTTTGTTGATACCATCAATCAAGCCCTGAACGATGTTTTTGCCATAGTCCAAAAATTTTGCAGGGAGATTTTTAATTGTATCAACCAAACTGTTCCAAGCCTTGTCCCAGTTTTCTTTGAATCCGGCCCACTTCTGGTTCCACCACTCGCCAACACCAGCAAACCACTGCTTTAAGCCTGCGCTTGCTTGGTTAAGCGCCTGAATTGGATGCTGAACAAATCCGGGCAAGCTGTCCCATGCAGTCTGAAAATTAGCGCTGAACCCTTGCCACTTTTCATTCCACCACTCGCCAACGCCGACAAACCAGTTTTTTAAGCTCTCGCTTGCCTTGTCGAGAGATTCTGTAATTTTGTCCCAGTTTTGATAAATCGCAATTCCGACATCGGTCAGACCACCAACAATCAAACCAATCAGCGTACCGATGCCTGTACCAATCGGGCCACCAAGAGAACCGATAATTGCACCAATGCCTGCGCCAGCCATTGTCGAGCCAAGCGGAATCAAAATTCCGTTTAACGTGTTTAAGCCATTCTTGACAGCATCGTAAACGCCCGTTACAAACATAGGTATGCCGGTTACTACTCCGCCAACTGCTGCTCCAATAATCGCGCCAGCAGTAGAGCCACCAGCCGCTTTAATGGCCGCTCCAACAGCAGTATTGCCAAAGCCGGTCACGATAAACTGAGCAATTCCTTTACCGAGAATGGCTGCGCCTGTAGTTCCAATCAAAGCACCAAGAACAATTTCGGCGAAATTTTTCCCATTTACGCCATTTTCAATCGCGTCTTTAATGCCTGTAATTTCAAGAACGACACCTACTGTAAAAACGCCAAGACCCAAAACAATGGATTTCAATGCGTTCATTTTGGAAATAGCATCCACAATATCCGTAATAAGATTTGTGAGCTTCCAAGCAGCAAGGGCGGTTGCTACAGTCGCTATAAGAGGAAGCATAGCCTTGATTTTCTGCTTGATAGCATCAATCTGCTTTGCAAACTCTTCGTTGTACTGCTTGAACATATCGTAGCCGGACAGGTCTACATCACCCAAGATGTTGCCAGCGGATGCGCCGCTGCCAGAACCAGAACTTCCTTGTGTGGGGTCAATGATGTTCAATTCATCAAAGCCCATCGTGTAGTCCTTGAGGGCTTTGGAGGCTTTCTTTGTCGAATCGGCTGTGTTATCCATTGCGTCACCGATTCCACCAACGCTGTCAGCGCTCTTAGTGAAATCGGTGAACACAACCTTCACGCCCATCAGCTTTGCCACCCACTCAACGAACTCTCGAATGAGCTGCACAGCGGCAATCAGCGGGGGAAGAATGGATTTCAGGGCAGGGTAGAGCAGAGAGCCAACGGACTTCGCCAGCATATCCAGCTGCGCTTTCAGAATTTTGATCTGGTTCGCAGGGCTTTGGATGGTCTGTGCAAGGTTGCCCTGCACGTTGGCAGTCTGCTTCATAATGGCAATGTAACGCAGAACAGCCTTGTCGGCCTGAGACAGGCTAGAAACCTGTTTATTAAAGCCCAAAGCAAGAAGTTCCTGCTGCAACCGCGCCTGAGACAGGTCAACGCCCAAACGGCGAATAGGCTCAATCTCGCCAGAGATGGCAGACGACATTGCAGTAAAGGTTTCGGCAACATCTTTGTTCCAATAAGAACCTTCATCATAGGCAAGCTGGGTCAGGTTCTTAGACAGAACGTATGCCTTGTCGCTGGCCAGACCAAACGAAGTGCCTAAGCTCTGAATGGTAGCCATGTAGGTCATTGCTTTGGTTGGGTCAACGCCAAGCAGGCCCTGCATTTTGCTAATGAGCGTATCAGCTTTACCGCTCAAATTGCCCATAGCATTATGAAACAGGTCTGTTGCTTCGTAGAAATCATTGAACTTCGCAACAGCGTTACCGAGATAATCAGCAATGGCTTTCAGCGAGACCAACTTCGCCATGTTCCGCATAAAGCCGTTCATCTGATTGGACAGGCTGAGATAGCTCTTGCGCTGCTTTTCATTGGCAGCAGTCACACGGTTCGCCTGTGTGACCACCTTGCTCAGCTGCGGGGGGAGCTTTGCAAAAGCGTTGCCCACCTTGTCAAGCTGAGATGCAAGGGGAGTAAGAGCAGTAGAAATCTTCTGGCAAGAGCTTGCAAAAGAATCAAGGTCAGTCGCTTTCAGCTTGTCGGTTAGGTCAGGAACTTTCCCAATCGCATTAAAAGCACTGCCAAGAGCTTTAAGGTTCGATGCGTCCAGAATGGACAGCGGAGCCAAAGCGTTAGTGAGCTGAGTAATGCTTCCAGACATGGAGTAAAAGTCCACGCCATTCAAGCCAGACACAGCCGCAGGAATCTTCTTGATTGCGTTCACGACCGTGCTGATGCTCTTTGCGATTGCAGTCGTGTTGACGTTGGAAAGCCCATTAAGAAAGCTTGTAATTTTGTCCAGCCCGGACATTCCAGCGGATGCCTGTTTCAGCGTTGCGATGGAACCAGCCAGCCTGTCAAGGCTGTTCACAACCTTTGTGACGTTTCCTTTTGTCCGCAAATTAGAAATGGCGGTAGCGAGCTTGTCGATATTAAGCTCTGCGCCCTGCGATTCCGCAGAAATCTCTACGGATAAGCTCGTAATATCAACATCAGCCATCACTACCACCATCACTTTCCATCATAGAGAACATCGTTCTCTTGATTCGCTCCTGCGCCTCAACTGCGCGTTGGTATTCATACTCGTCTTTCTCCTTTTGAGTAAGGGGAAGTGGTCTATCCATGTACTTGATCGGCTTAGACCCTTTCTTTCGGAACATATTGCCAACCGTAGAGGAAAGCGCAGATGCTGTGTAGAAACCATTTCTCCACGCTTCAACATTGGCTCTGCGTTCCCGCAGCTCCTCTGCGTCACGGTAGACCTTTGCCAGCCAGACATCGCCGTACCAGAACTGGTCGTAGGTCATACCGATGGAGATGTAATAGGCTTCTACATCGTGGAACAGCTTGGAGAAGGAGAATGGTTCTCCCTCTCCGTCTATTTCTTGAGATTGTGCAGTTACACAATCTCCCACGTTGCGTTTTTTGCGGTCTTGTCCTCAGTGTCAGTTGCCAGCAGAGACTTGGAAGCGTCCATGAACATCTCAAGCAGAATGCCCATCAGGTCTTCCTTCTCCTCGATGTGCTGAAACATCTCGTCAACAACCTTGCGCTTGATGCCCTTGTTCCGGGCGATGAAAGCGCCGTAGAACAGGGCACGGGAATTGGACAGCAGATTGGTCATCTGGGTGTACTGGCCAATCTGAAAACCTGCACGCTCGGTGGCTTCCACGCTGTCACGGGTGAAGGTCAGCTCGTAAGTGTTCTTGCCATCGGGGGAATGAAAGTTGATAACCTTAGCAGCCATAATAAATGCTCTCCTTTATAAATAGTGGCAGAACCAAATCCGTTGTTCAGTTCTGCCCGGTTTGATTGATTCGATTTTTGCGGTTTAGCCGCCGTTGACAGTCAAGGCCTCGCTGAACTCAGGCTTCTTGGTGAAGATGCAGTTGATGGTCATTTCAACAACCTCGTCCACACCGAAGCCGGACAGACCAACCTGATGCATACCCTGCCAAGTGAAGCCGGAGCCGTCCTGCATTTTCAGGGCGTAGTACTTTACGGCGTTGCTCTCGGAAGTCTCATCATAGCCAGCCTCCTTGACCTTCTTGTAGTCAGTCTTGTTGTAGTTGGCAGTAAAGGACTTGGTGTCGCTCTGGATAATGCCGAAGATGTTGACCTGCATGGGGTCGGACAGGGTAGTTGCATCCAGAAGGTTCGGCTCAGAGATCAGGTCGGGTACATCCTTGATGTCGCACAGCTTCGTCAGAGCGGTTGCGCTGTCGCCACAATACAGGGTGGTATTCAGACCGGAGATAGCAGTACTCATAGAATGTTTACCTCCTTAGTTTCGGTAAATCATTCCGTCCTCTCCGATTGTTGCCCCGTAGCTGCAATCAATCCGATAGACGGAATTGTTGTACAGCCCATTCAACGGGGCAAACGATTTGCGATAAAATTTAAGCGGTTCAAGAACAGAATCCACGATGTCAACAATGGAACGTGCTTCTGCAATGCGTCCCGTGTCTTTGTTAGAGTAGACCCGCACACGCAGGGAAACGGCAGCATACTTGCTGTGACCAGCAGAATCAATGTGTACAGGAAGATTGCTGTTTTCCTCTATCTGCACACACGGAAACTTTTTGACGTTGCTGTCATTGATTTCACCAGTAACGAAAATGCCGGGCACTTGCTTTCGCAGTTCCTTAGCAACAGCCGTGAAGATAGAATTGAAATAATCGATCAACTATTCCAAACCTCCCTCCACGTTGCTTCAACTTGAGAAGCCATTTCCTCAACAGCTCCCCACATAGCCATAGCTGCATCGTTGCCGCTGGTGTAATTCAACTGGCCTTTACCATCCACCTGTTTGACAGGCGTGCCAGCATTGCCGGATTCTCCGTAGTAGTACCATCTGCGGTTTGCGCCTTGCCCTTTGCCGTAGGAGCCATGCGCACCAACACCGGGCGGCAGCTCACCGCCATATCCATTGTGATGTATGCCGGTGCCAAACTCGATAAAGGCAACTGCTTTGCCCTCTGCAATGATGGTGCAGGTGCTTCCGTTCTGCTCAACACGGCAAGAGACATCGTTGTTACCGGCATATTCTGCATTGGCAAAGCGAACTTTCGCCACATCAAGCCCTTTGTCAGCCAACGCCTTTGCAAACTCCTGCGCCTTTTTATTCAGGGTGGCCTTGTACTCCTGTATCTGACGTTCCGCATCACGAAGTCCGGCATCGCTCAACCTCACTTTAATTTTCACTTGCAGCCACCTCTTTCAGCGCATACTTCGTGTCTGTAATATGCTCTGCGACCTTGACCACAATGTAATTGAAGGGCTTTGAAACGTCCGTCTGAAACCAGACGTGCGTGCCTTCATAAAGCGGTGTGTTGTGCTTTTTGCTGAACGAACTGACAACGTAGCTGTAATCCGTGAACGCGCCGAAAGGGTTTGCTTCCGCAGCGCCAGTAGGCGGGCTGACATTCAACATCAGCTTTGCGGGGTCACTCCACGATTCGTATGCGGATTCGCCAGTCTCATTTCCCCACTCGTCCACAACGGGCGTTTTTTTGCCGACCGGGTTTGAATACCACAACGGGCGTTTATCCAGCGGGCTTCCATTGAACATCAGCCGATAACACCTACTCTCGGGACTACTTCATTCAGTAGGGACTGCGCCACATCGGAACTTTCCCACACACGAGTAATGCCGTTGTTGGTATAACTCGTCTGTCCGTTTGCGCCGATGTGGTTATACAGTTCCGCTGCAATGCGTATCTGCAACGACTGATACTGCAAGGGTAACTCGTCCGGTCTGTTGCCGAAAGGGTAGCCCTGCGCAAATATCTTGTCTTTGGCGAAATTAAGCAGCAGGTCGAAGAGTGGGTAGTCCTCGTCCGTGACTTCACGATCAAGTGCTGGGGCGATGTACTGCCCCAGCTTGACTGCCGCTTCGGAATACTGGTCTCCCATGCTGCTTTTCTCCTTTCGCCTTAGTAAGCCTTGATGCAGTACACAGCGTCCATGCGCTCAAAGGACGGCAGGACGATTTCGGAAGCATAGACGTTGGCGTTGACCGGGTGAACGGTCAGCTCAGTGGTGATGGCAACGCCAGTGTTCACGATGGACACGGATGCGCCAGACTGACCAGACAACAGGTCGGCTTCCTCAGGAGTAGTGCCATACCAAGTCGTGCCGAGTTTGCCATCAGGAGCCAGAACGACATAACCGTCAGGAAGATACTTTGCGGTGTCACCGCCGCCTTCAGGACGATACTTCTTGTTGTAGGTGAAAATCTCAAGGCCGGTTGCCTGACGAACAACTTCCTTTGCTTCATTCGCGGTGAGAACGGAAGTGGTTCGATTGTTGATGGTAAGGAATCGGTTCTTTACCTCATCGGTGGCAATCATCTTCGCGAGCGTGGCCTTGTTCATAAAGACACGAGTGACTTCTTCACCAGTTGCATCATTGACAGCATCGGCCGCAGCAATCAGGTCAGCAATAGGAGTGGCAGAAGCAGGGGTGTCCCACTTTGCGGAAGTGGTCAGTGCCTTGTAATTGCTCTTTTTCCACGTTCCATCAGGGTCGTAATTGTAAGTGTAGTTCACACCGTTTGCCTTGATGGTGATGCCGGGAGTGCCATTTGCAGGAGCCAGCAGCTGCCAAATCATACGTTCAGGCACGATGCGTGCGCCAGTGACGAGATCGCTTACGTCATCATAAATGCGCTTCACAACGTCACGGGCGTAGGGGTCGTTGCTGTCCAGAACGCGCAGAATTTCTTGGCGGTCTTTCTCACCCAGATGGTAGCCCTCGCGGAAAAACGGCATCTCGGTCTCATCGAACTTGAAGCCCTCACGGGTACGGAACGTAGCCTTTGCGTCAAATGCGCTGGGCATCAGAGACACGCCAACGCCCTTGTGGCCGCGAATCCACTTCAGGTCAAGACCAGCCTTTTTCTGAGCGGGGAACAGTGCGTCAGATGCAAAGGGCATCGCATTGGTAGGGTCATTCGTCCAATAGGCGGCAATCGCAGCCGGGGCAAAGACTTCCTTAAGATTCAGTGCCATGTTGTTTTACCTCCTATTAAGCGTTCACGCCGATGTTGTCACGGCAGAAGATGCCGGGAACGGCGGTCTTGAGTGCCTTGATTGCGTCAGCGTCAAAGGTGAAGCTGGAACTTGCCGCTGCCTTCTTGGTGTCGATAACGCCACGAATCAGCAGGGAAGCATTGGGGTTCTCTGCCGGGTCAACGTCATACAGCAGGATGCCGTCAGCGTTGATGGCTTTTGCGCCAGTATCGCCGGTAACGGTAGCCTTCTTGCCAACCAGCGTCATGGGGTAGCCAGCCTTAACCGCAGCAGTTTCGGTCACGGTAAAGGGGATGGCGGTGTAGTCATTGGAAGCAAGGATGGTATCGTTGATTCCGTTGACCGTGTTTCGGGTAAACTTCATGTTTTCCTCCTTGTTAATGGAAAGCACTCATTGCGTCACTCGATGCCTTGGAAGTATTTGCGTTCTGCTGTGCAAGGCTCTTAGCAAACGCCACGCCCTCACTGTCAGAGCCGCCCTTGCCATCCGCACCCGGAGGTGTGGGCATATCCTTCAGCAGGGAAGCCTTGTATGCGGTGTCGTGGGCGGTCATAAACTCCGACTGGAACTTAAACACCTTGTCCATGTCACCGTCAGCCAGTGCAGATGCAGCCTTGCCAGCGAGTTCAGCGTCATAACCCTGCGCAACGAACTTCTCGCGGTAAGATGCAAGGGTCTTTTCCTTGACGAGGTTCTCCTTGTCGGCAGTCAGGGCTTCAATCTGCTTCTGCATCTCTGCCAGCTTGTCAGCCTGTTCCTGTGCGGCATTTTCGTCATCGGTGCGTTTTGCTTTAAGCTGCTTCTTGTACTCGGCAGCTTCGCCGTTGGCTTTCGTCACAGCGTTGCGCAGCTTCTCAACCTCTGCGTTAGGGTCTGCAACCTTTTCAAGCGCAGAAATAATTTCATCGGCGGTCATGCCCTCTTTGTAGGCATCACCAAGCAACACATTGAGTTTCATATCGTTAATTTCCTCCTGCGTTTTTTTACCGTTGCTTCCCTGCAACGCTGCGAAATTTGTATCCCGGCTTCCCTGCCGGAATATGCAAAGGGTTATTCGCCCTCTGTTTCATTGTCGATTTTGCTTAAAATCTTTTTGAAAAGTTCAAGATGTTCTTTAGAAGGCTCTTTTGGCTCTGTTTGAGCAATCGCTACATTGGCATAAAGAGCGGCTTCTTCAAGGTGAGTAAGCGCAATGCTTCTTTCTCGATTTGGCTCAATTTGCAAAATCAGCTTCTCTGCATATGAAAGTGAATCGTAAATATGCTGAAATAAAGCCATCTCTGCTCTTGAAAGTGCTCTGCCCTTATACATTGTTGCTTTCCTTTCCATCAGCCTGATTGCCAACCATTTTGTTGGTGTCAACAATATGGTCTGTCGGCTGTTCCTGTGGCTTCGGTGCTTTCCCATCCTCGTCCAGCTTGCCAGCGGCAATTAGGAACGGCTTGCTCATCTCATAAGCAGCTTGCGGGTCAGGGAACAGACCGGGCGTAGTGAACGCCAGCTGCGGGTCGATTGGCTGACCGAGCATCTGTGCAAAAATCTGAACCTTGCTCTGCTGGTTGTCGTACTGACGGCGGGGCAGCTTGATGTTGATATCACTTGCCATCAATTTAGAGCCAGCCGTGTCACGCAAAATTTTCAGCATTACAGACAGGCTCTGGCGTTCAGCGTACTTGAACATATTCTCGTACTGCTGCGCCCTTGCTTCGGTGTGATTCCAACCATTACGAACGATGACTGCGCCCACGTTGTCAGACGTTGCGTTCTCGCTGCCAGTGGCACTAGGCATGGCAGTCAGACTGCGGTACACGTTCAACATGGAATCAAGCAAGGTCTGGCTCTGCTGCTGGTCAAGCTCATTTGCAATCTGCGAAACAGAAGCGGGCAGACCAGAAGTGGATTTCAGGCACATTGCGCCAAGCTCTTTGACCTGTTTCAGTGCGTTATCATCCACAAGGCAGTTGGTAAACACCATGATGGACTGGATGAACTGTGCCACACCATCAAGGCGGTTGCTTTCAAGGTCATTGATGGCATCCAACACAGGGATAGCCGGTTCAAATAGACCCATGCGCTCCGGATTCAGCTTGTATTCGACCATCGGCAACATTCCGAGAGAATGGTTTTCCGATTTCGTAACCTTGCCGTTGTCGATTTCAAAGTACTGATTCGGCGTGTACACGCAAATCAAGTCGTTCAGGTCATTCTGATAATTGCGTGGGATGTGCAGCACGTTGGCAATGGGCTTGTGCCCAATGCCGGAGTTGTAAATCACATACGCCATATCCGGGTCGGGAACGTCCACCAGCAAAGGCGTTTCGTCCGGGTAGTTGCCGTTGTACCCCTTGTCAGGAAGAACGATGCGATATCCCTGTCCGCACTCCAACATCCACTGCCAGAGCCGCCGATCAAGCGCATCTTTGCCCTCATACTGCAAAGCATTTGACAGGCGGGCGATTTCCTCACCGTCACCTGTTGCGGTTTCAGACCGCACATAAGAGCAAGGAGTGCCACTCATGTAGCCTGTGTAGAAGCCCACGCATTCATTGGCGTGGTTCTCTACAATACGGTTGGTGATTTCAGCGTGGTATTCCTTAGTGCGGTGGAGGACAGGCTGGCTACCCAAGTAGTAGTTGTGCAGAAAGCGAATCTCGTTCTTGTTCAGCAGATGAATAGGCTCTGCCTTGCCCATGACCACTTTCAGCACGTTTGCCCGATTGATTTCCGTCTCCGGCGTTTCAATCGGTCTACGTCCGGTCAGCGGATTATTCAAAAAGCCGCCAACGACCATTTGATACTCAGCCATGTGTTCCTCCTTTCCGGCAAAATAAAAAGCGCAGCAAGACAAACCTGTTAAGGTCTATCTCACTGCGCCAAAAGTGCGCCTTAAACTTATTTTTGATACATAAAAATCGATTTAGGCTTCCACTGAGAAATTCTTTCAGATATATCTTTTACATGAATATATCCCAAAGAAAGCATTTTATTTTTGCTGTTTTCACCAGCGGTTAAAATTGATGCAAGAGCCAAATCCCCGTGTCCACAACAAGAATTTATTGTATTAACTCCCTTTGATTTCAAACTCAATAATTCATCTTCAAGACACAAATCGCAGCAAAACCCATATCGAGTTCTTACGCAACATTTATATTCTCCAATTTTTGAACTACTACAAAACTTTTTTGCGTTTTCTAGATCAAGAGAACTAATCTTGCCGCTTTCAAAAAGAGCAGTTATATTTTCTTCTAACACACACATAACGTTGTCCTTTTTACCTTTCAGGAGAATGAATTATTTTCATCCATCCTTCCCTTGTGTCTCCTTCGATAACGCCCTTGCATCTGTCACACTTGAAATGGTATCGTCCGTCTACTTCGCCAAGATAGCGGTTACAACGGACGTTTTTATAGATTGGGTTTTGCCTGATACAAGGGCAACAGATTCTAACTAGCATGAGCGCTCCTTTCGTTGGATTTCTGGAAACAGGCTGTTGAGCACAGGCCTGTCAGAAGCTACTGGGAAACTGTTCGCACTTCCAGCCGTGCTATTCTTCGCCCGAAGAAAACCATTGCAGCCTTTACATTCAGTTGTTGGACAGGCGTAAACGGGTCAGCTGCAATTTTGGTGCTACATAATGGATTTGAACCAATGTATGCTCGGATATGAGCCGAGTGCTCTAACCATACTAAGCTAATGTAGCATAAAAACCCGGCTTGATTGGTTAACCGCTGCTCTTTGCAATGTCATGCCTAAACATTACATTGAGAGCCGGGAATAGTGGTGGAGGTTTTGGAGAATAAGTCCATGCAAAGCTAGGTAGTTGGTTGTGCTGCGTAACGGAATCGAACCGTTGCTTGCCAGCCATGGGGGAGACAGACTGGCATTCCCAAAACAATTGGAAACGCAACATATAAAGTCCGGTGAAGGTGAAAGAGTGAGAAAACCTCCACCGGTGAAAGGAGGAATATGCTTGTTGACACGCACGCGAGTAAAAATGACAAAACCCCGCGTGCAAGCTATTCCTTTAAGGGAAGCTGCAAAACTTCCTACGTACATTATAAGCCTTGTCAAGTGGTGAAATCAAATAAATAGACCCAGCGAACACAATATATTGTGTTTTTAATCAAAAAGGCCTCTTGACAGGCTCAATTTTGCTGATTCCGTTGTACAATTCATCGGCAAGCTGAGCCAAGCTATCCGGTGCATCATCGTGCGGGACTTTTCCAAGCTGCGTGAACATCGTGACCTGTTCCATGAATGCCTTGTACTCTTTCGACTGGTGTTTTTCGTCAAGGAAATAGAACCGTTTGATGTCCGGCGCATACTGGATAATTCTGGACAGTTTACTTTGACTACTTGGCGCACGCTGGCTACGGACAGAGCAGTGATAGCCTTGCTGCCGAAGCTGGCTGTCTACCACGTCACAGTATTCATCGCCGCCGTTGTTGGCTTCGCCGCGCACCACGTTGATTTTGTGCTGGATGATTTTGCCCACGACTTCCGGTCTGGTCACGGTCTTATCGCCGTTATTGAACACAAGGTCAGGGATGAACACGGCATCACCGTACACATAGGCGATAGGACAGGCGGTGAAGTCACCGCCGCCCCATGCAATATCCATAACCATGAGCTTGCGATCGGGCTCTCCATCGGGCAGAACGCCGTTGAAATACCGCAGTTCATCAGCAGGGAACAGCAGACCTTCGCGCACATAGGGCTTACCCATGTACTTTGCCCACCATGTCGCATCGTCAATGCTTGCTTTCATATCGGCATAGTAGGCGTCGTCAAAGCCAACGCCATAGTCATAATTGAAGTTGCTGTGTCCGTTTTCGTCCACCGCAGGAATCACCCGGAATCGGTACTTTGGGTTGTCTGCATACTGGTTCTGGATGCGCCCCAGAGGGTCAAGCACGTTCCATCGTGTGCCGACCATCAACTCTAATGCGCCTTGCTTTTTGCGATCTTTCAGCTGGTTCAGATAGGCGTCGTATTTGTTGTTCAGGCGCTCAACATTCAGGCTTTCCTCTAAGTCCTCAATCAAGTCATCGCTGTACAAAACTCCGCCCTCACCGATTTCAACAGCACCAGTCAGCGTGCCGCCGATGGAACGACAGGTCAGGGTTGGGAAACGCTTCTTTCGGTTCAGGTCAATGCTTTCATCCTTTGCGCTTTTATCCACAAGCTGAACGTCAGGGAAGATTTTACACCAGTTGTAGGTTACGGGGTCTGTGATGATAGACAGCACTTCACCATAGAAGCCGTTTGTCAGCTTGTCAGAATGACCGCTCATGACCGATGCAACATCAGTGCGGTTTCCCATAAGCCATGTGATGAAAAAGATGCACAGGCTGGATTTTCCAGAACGCGGCGGCATAGAAACACCTAAAAAGTCGATGTTATGATAAAAAAGGTCTTGCAAGTCGCTTGCGAGCACATGAAGCACACGTCTGCGTGGCTGATAAAACTTCTTCTCCGGCGCACGATTCCATTCAAGGTAGATGCAATAGCTGTCAAACACATCCTTTGCTTCAAACAGGTACGTCCGGCTGATAATGTCATAGACCTTTGCCACGTCCTCGCCTGTTTTCATCTTGCCCATCATGGCTGCACAGACAGAACGCAGCTCACCAGAGTATTTATAGGCGTCGAACCGCTTTTCCTGTGGCAGGGTATCTCTTAGGTTCACCACCGCCTGAAACCAGTCCTCATAGACCTGTGCTTCGGTCGGATTCTGCTTTGCATACGCTTTGATGCTGTCAATGATGGCAATACACTGCTTTGGCTGCATAAAAAATAGGCACCCCCTACCTGAAAATGTAAAGAGTGCCTACAACTGCACAAAAATTAAATATTCGGTTTTATTCTAGGTTGCAAACAACGTCACTTCAATGCTTTCGCACGGTTTGTGTCATAATCTGCAAACATAGACGCTGCAATCTTCATAGCTTCCTCTATCGTATGAGCCTTGATAAACGCCCTGCATCCAAACAGGACTCCGCTTGAGTTTGTTTTATTATCTTCTGGAATGACGTAGATTTTTCCGTTTTCGCGCTTGGCAAGCCATGTCGGCGTAGACCTGTACTCTTCTTCTCGTGCTTTTTGCTCCGCTGCTTCTTTTTCGCTGACTTCTTTGAAGATAACGTCAGCCTTTTGTTCGGCCTCTTCTTTAGACCAAGCATCAACGTATGCAAACCCGTTCTCGAATATAACGCCTTTCTCGATGTCTCCGCAAGTGTACCTATCAAATCTTTCGCAACATTTTGCGGCTCCACGAGCATGGACGAGATAAGTAGCTGGCTTTTTGGTCAGTTCTCCACTATCCTCATATTCTTCAACATCGGCATCGTAAATCTCTGCGATTTTCTCCGCACGTCTACGGCTCTTGGTCAGAGTAATGATATGATAATCCTCGTATCCACCGCTTGTCACTGCGTAAAGTTTTCTAGCCATACTTTCACCTGTTCTGTTCAGCAATCCGATACCATGTCTGGCGGGTCACGCCAAGCTGCTTGGCAGCGTCAGTGACCGTGAGAATGCGCTTCTCCACCTGCTTATGGAGAACGTCAAAAAGGTTACGGTCATACTCGGTGGGTTTGCGGCCTTCCTTGTAATCGGGGCGCTGACTGGCAATTTTCTTGCCCTCTTTGGTACGTTCAACAATCATGTCACGCTCAAACTCGGCAAAGGCAAGCATCACCGTACGAATAACCTTTCCGGTGGGGGAGTTATTCATAACCCCCATGTTCAGGATGTTCACCGAAACGCCCTTATCAATGAACTGGTCTATCAGTTCAAGACCATTCTTAGCAGAACGAGCAATACGGTCAAGCTTCGCCACGATCAGCGTGTCTCCCGGCTGGATTTCAGCCATCAGCTTATCCAGTTCAGGTCGATGCAGCTTCGTGCCGGTGTAAACATCCGAAAAGATTTTCTGTGCGCCGTTAGCTTTCAGAAGTTCCGACTGAGCTTCAAGACTGTTGCCATCAATAGCTTGTCCAGCGGAACTGACACGAGCGTAACCATAAATCATTCTGGTTCACCACTTTCCGATTTGTTGCTTGTTAAGACATATTCGTTCAGCACATATTCACGAGAGCCTTTCGGCACGAGAACCACATCATAATTTAACGCATCGGAAAATTCAATAAGGTTTTCAAGGGAAATATTTTTTCTTCCAAGACGCTGCGAAACCGCATTGGGACTTGCATAGCCAAGCCGCTCATTCAGTTTTTTTACGGTCAGATACGGATTTTTCTTCAAAATGTCTTTCAAGGCAAGAATGGCGTTCATTTTTTGGTACTCCTTCTCTTTCTTAACGCCATTATATCACAGAAGTGTGATTTGCGCAAGACATTTTTGAAAAAATATAGCCAGTGGTTAGAGAATATCTAGCCGCTGGCTTTTTATGTTACATTTGAATCGCTACGATTTCCCACGAAGAATAATTGGAAAATCCAGAATAGGGGTGAATTTCAAAGTTCTTCGTCTCTCCCGGTTGGATGTCCAAGACATAATCAATATCTCCGCACACGGGAACTTCTTCACCGTTTTCATCTTTCATCTTATACAGAACGATGACCTTTGCGTTTGTCTTGTATGCGCTGTTATTAGTCACTTTTCCGGTAAATCTTGTTTCATAACCACTACCATGCTTTGAAGTATTGGCAACAGCCAATTCACCTGCTCTTAAAACTTCTTTTCCTGCACTCGGCTGATAATTATAGTCTTGTGCCGAAACAGACATTTCGATACCAGCCGGGATAGATCCGTCATACTCGTATGTAAAGTATCCAGCATACCAATAAGAATCATTTTCCGCAACCCAGTCCAAATATTCATCGTCTGTTTTGATTACGGAGCCATCCCCTGCAACGACTGCAATTTCAATATGTGGAAACCATGCTGCAAGATTTTTGTTGGTATTCTCGATTTCAAGAGCATAAGAAATATAAATCGTGCTACCATCACGCCACGCATAAGACCCATGATTCTTAATGCCCAACGGTTCATACTGCGTTGCATTTGTCTGCTCAAGTTCAATAAGACCAGACCATTCATCAGGCTTTGCAGTTGCCATTGCGCTAATAGGCATAGCAAGCATCATAGCCACTGCCAGAGCCGCCGCAATGATTCTCTTTCTCATTTTTTGGTTCTTCCTTTCTTTGGCCAGAATTTTATATAACGTTTGAAATACCATGTGCCATAAGATACACACCAAAAACCAAAAGAGCTGCGCCGATAATGATGCCCCATATTGAAGCGGCAATCTTTTCGTTCTTTTCGCGTCTTTCTTTATTTTTGTCATTCTTTTGGTTCATTGCAGATTCCTCCCTTTCAAGGCTTGTAAGGCAAGTATAGCACAGAACACAGACCCTTTGTAGGGGTCTTTTTGTTTTTGCGGAAAATTTTGAGATTGGAAATGGGGTGGGGGTGATTTATGCGGAAAAGAGGGGGCGGGTAAGCAGGGAAAGCGCCTTTTTTGAATTTTTTCTACGCGAGGTGTCGACCACCCCACCCCCGGCTCGCCCCATA
>ERZ1034871.70-NODE-70-length-52362-cov-6.876594_pt1 | contig 52362 bp, 51 predicted proteins | sample MGYA00520631_ERZ1034871 | MGnify/ENA primary metagenome ERZ1034871 (study PRJEB33766, sample SAMN09781721) | gut metagenome | biome: gut microbiome | host: Homo sapiens | place: Madagascar | study: EMG produced TPA metagenomics assembly of the PRJNA485056 data set...
TCCGCTCTAAAAGCACCTGTTTTCAAGTGTTAAATTTTGGCAATAATATTTTACAATTCAATGTGGGTTCATGGTGCCTGTCATGGATTTTCATTCGCGATAATCAAAAAGTCCTATATAGTTCGTGATTTCAATGAAAATAGGATAAATAGTTCTTGGATGGTTGAAAAATATGTGCTAACTTTGTAAAGTGAAATAAATCAAGTAAAAGATGAGTAGCGAAAGCACACTAAATAACACGAATGAGACTTCCGAAAGCAGGCAAAACCCGTTTATGCAGCCCTATGGCACGCCCCACGACACGGTGCCGTTTGACAAGATACGGTTTGAGGATTTCGAGCCCGCGTTTATCGAAGGCATACGTCGCGACGACGAGGCCATAGCAAAAATAGTGGACAACCCGGAGCCTCCGACTTTCGACAACACCATAGCATGGACGGACAAGACAAAAGGCGAGCACTACTACGACTTGCTTGACCGTGTCTCCAACACGTTCTCGTGCTTGATGAGCGCAGAGACAAACCCGAGAATGGAGGCGCTGGCACAGAAGTTGAGCCCCATATTGACGAAGCACGCCAACGACGTGACCCTGAACCCAAAGCTTTTCGCCCGCGTGAAAAATGTTTATGAGAACCATCGTGAACTGACACCCGAGGAAAAGACCTTGCTCGAAAAGGAATACGACTCTTTCGTGCGTAGCGGAGCCCTGCTCGATGAGAATGGCAAGGACAAGCTCAGGAAACTGACAGAGGAGGCATCGATGCTCTCGCTGCAATTCTCCCAAAACTTGCTGAAGGAGAACAAGGCATACACGCTGCACATTACCGACAAGGCGCAACTCGACGGACTGCCAGACACGGCTATAGACATGGCAGCCCAGACGGCAAAAGAGAAAAAGCTTGCGGGATGGGTTTTCACGCTCGACTATCCAAGCTACTCGCCATTCATGACTTACTCCACGCAACGCGACTTGAGAAAGCAGCTCTACATGGCACGCAACACGGAGTGTACACACGATAACGACTCCAACAACTTGGAGATATGCAAGAAGATCGTGAATCTCCGGCGCGAGATAGCGCAATTGCTTGGTTTCGACACTTTTGCCGACTACGTGCTCAAGCACCGCATGGCAAGCAACACCAGGACGGTTTACAAGCTCTTATACGACCTCATAGACGCCTACAAGCCGACCGCGATAGAGGAGGTGAAGGCCATAGAAGAGGAAGCCCACGAGATAGAAGGCGACAACTTCAAGCTGGAGCCATGGGACTTCTCGTTCTACTCTCACAAGTTGCAGATGGAAAGATACAATCTCGACGCGGAGATGTTGAGGCCCTATTTCCAGCTCGACAACGTGATAAAAGGTGTGTTCGGACTCGCTAACCGGCTTTATGGCATAACATTCAAGGAAAACAAGGACATACCCGTCTACAATCCCGACGTGAAAGCCTACGAGGTGTTCGACAAGGACGGCAGCTACCTCGCCGTGTTCTATGCCGACTTCTATCCGCGCGAGGGCAAGCAAGGTGGAGCATGGATGACAGAGTTTCAAGGACAATGGATCACACGGGAAGGCAAGAACGTGAGGCCGCACGTCAGCGTGGTGACCAACTTCACCAAGCCTACCGACTCTAAGCCGGCGTTGCTTACGCTTGGCGAGGTGGAGACGTTCCTTCATGAGTTTGGCCATTCCTTGCACGGCATGTTCGCCAACACGCGCTTCGAGAGCCTGTCGGGCACCAACGTGTGGTGGGACTTCGTGGAGATGCCATCACAGTTCCTGGAGAACTACGCCGTAGAACCGGAATTCCTGCACACGTTCGCCTTCCACTACAAGACGGGCGAGCCCATACCCGACGAACTGATAGAACGCATAACGAAAAGCCGCAACTTCAACGTCGCTTATGCCTGCTTGAGGCAGGTGAGCTTCGGCCTGCTCGACATGGCTTACTATACCATGGCCCATCCGTTTACCGATGACATAGTGCCTTTCGAGAAGCACGCATGGAAAGACGCCATGATAATAGAGCAACTTCCCAACACGTGCATGACCGTGCAGTTCTCGCATATCATGGCCGGGGGCTATGCCGCAGGCTATTACAGCTACAAATGGGCGGAGGTGCTCGATGCCGACGCCTTCTCGGTGTTCAAGAAAGAGGGCATTTTCAACCAGCAAACGGCACAACGCTTCCGCGACTGCATACTCTCACGGGGCGGGACGGAACACCCCATGACGCTATACAAGCGCTTCCGCGGGCAAGAGCCTACCATCGAGGCGCTGCTTGAGCGCAACGGGATAAAAAAATGACCCATACATAGAATATACACATTATTATATATAGAGAGCAAGATGGAAGAAGAGGAGAAGAAGCGTCTGTTGGATTGTCGCTACTTGCGTATGGCTCATATATGGGCCGAGAACTCTTACTGCAAACGCCGCAAGGTGGGCGCGCTCGTGGTGAAAGACAAAACCATCATCAGCGATGGCTACAACGGCACGCCAAGTGGCTTCGAGAACGTGTGCGAAGACGACAACAACGTCACCAAGCCATACGTGCTGCATGCCGAGGCCAACGCCATCACAAAGCTTGCCCGAAGCACCAACAGTGGCGAGGGCGCCACGCTCTATGTCACGGCTTCTCCTTGCATAGAATGTTCGAAGCTGATTATCCAGGCCGGCATACGACGCGTGGTCTACGGTGAGAAATACAGGCTCGACGATGGCATTAAACTGCTGAACAGGGCTGGCGTGGAGACAGAATTTATAGGAGACATACTCCCCGGGAAAGAAAATGAAGAAAGAGAATAAATACCGTTTCATGCCCTTGCTCATGGCGTTATGCGTGGTATTGGGCATCATGATTGGATCGTTCTACGCCAATCACTTTTCAGGTAACAGACTGACTATTGTCAACAATGGCTCGAGCAGGCTCAACAACTTGCTTAGGATTATTGACGACCAATACGTGGACAAGGTGAACATAGACTCACTTGTCGACAAGGCCATACCAACCATACTCTCAGAGCTTGACCCACATTCAGTGTACATCTCAGCCAAGGACGCCCAGGCGGCAGCCGACGACCTCAACGGAAGTTTCTCGGGGGTGGGCATAGAGTTCGTCATCAGGCAAGACACCATTCGGGTGCAAAACGTGATAAAGAACGGCCCTGCGGAGAAGGCAGGCATCATAGCCGGAGACAAGATCGTGTATGTTGACGGAAAGAAGTTCGTGGGCAAGCAAGTGACCAACGAGGAAGCCATGCGTCGCCTCAAGGGGCCGTCTGGCTCAAAGGTCAAGATTGGCGTTCAACGCTATGGCAAAAAAGGCATCGTGAGCTTCACCGTCACTCGTGCGGAGATCCCAACCAAGACCATCACGGCGACATATATGCTCGACGATAACACGGGATATATCAAGGTCAAGAACTTTGGCGAGAAGACGTATCCTGAGCTTCTCGTGGCCTTGGCCAACCTTCAGCAGCAAGGCTTCAAGAACCTCGTTATCGACCTGCGCGACAATCCAGGCGGCTACTTGCAGAGCGCTGTGCAGATGGCAAACGAGTTCTTGCCTGCCAAGAGGCTCATTGTCTACACCCAGGGACGCAAGTCGCCAAGGCAAGATTACAAGTCGGATGGACACGGGGCTTACCAGAACATTCCGCTTGTGGTGCTCATCAATGAGGGGTCGGCATCGGCATCGGAAATATTCACCGGGGCAATGCAAGATAATGACCGTGCCACCGTGATAGGCCGACGCTCATTTGGCAAGGGGCTCGTGCAGCAGCAGATTCCGTTCTCCGACGGTTCGCTCATCCGCTTGACCATCGCGCGCTACTACACGCCATCGGGCAGGTGCATACAGAAGCCTTATGTCGACGGCGACGACCAAGACTACGCTCAAGACCTCTTGGAGCGTTACCAGCACGGTGAATATTTCTCACGCGACAGCATCAAGCATTCCGGCCCGGCTTATCATACGAGGATTGGCAGGGTAGTGTATGGCGGTGGCGGAATCACTCCCGACATCTTCGTGCCTGAAGACACCACTGGCATGACATCATATTACAAGGAGGCTGCCATGAGCGGACTCATCTTGCAGTTTGCCTTCACGTATACCGACAATAACCGGCAAAAGATGAAAGACTTCAAGCAGATGTTGCAACTTGCCAGTTATCTCGATAAGCAAAACACGGTGGGACAGTTTGTCAACTATGCCGACAAGAACGGTCTTCAGCGCCGCAACCTGCTCATCAAGAAGAGCCACGCCTTGCTGGAAAAGTATATCAATGGACGAATAATCTACAACATGCTTGACGAGCAAGCCCTTGACGAGTATCTCAACGACGGCGACCCCGTGATAAAAACGGCTATGAGAGTATTCGCTCGCAACGAGGCGTTCCCCAAGAAACCCGTGAAGAAAGCTGGACAAAGATAGAAGGCATGGACAAGCATACACTTAGACAAATCATAAAAGAGCGAAAGAAAAAGTTCAGTGCCGACGAGCTTATCATGCAATCAATGGATATTACCATCCAACTTGAGAAGCATCGTCTCTACCAAACGGCGGATACGATTCTTCTCTATCACAGCATGCCCGACGAGGTAAATACACATGGACTAATAGCGGCGCTCCACAAGCAGGGGCGGCGCGTGCTCCTGCCACGCATTAAAAACGAGGAAGAGTTGGAGCTGGTGAGATACAGTGGAAAGCTGAGCTTGCGAATGTCGGAGAGATATGGCATACTTGAGCCTGATGGAGAGCCATTCACCGAATACGAGTCGATAGACCTCGCCATCATCCCAGGCATGGCATTCGCGTTGAATGGAAAGCGACTTGGCAGGGGTAGGGGATACTACGACCGGTTGTTGGCTAAGATTCCAACAACGTATAAGTTGGGGCTTTGTTTTCCTTTCCAGATATTGGATGCCATTCCCACCGACGACCATGACGTGCCGATGGATGAAGTCTTTGTTTGAATACCCGATAAACACCTATTGGAATAACACCTTTAATACATCATTATGAATTTGGATCTGCTGTCAGTTGATGACATAACACTTCTGCAAGAAAAGATAACCAACGCCAACAACATTGTGCTATTATGCCACACTCGACCCGATGGAGATGCCATAGGTGCATGCCTGGCCATGAACGCTTATCTCTCAGGACATTTCGGCAAGGAGTCGGCCATCGTGGTTCCCAATGCCTTCCCCGATTTTCTAAATTGGCTTCCGGGCAGAGAGAGAATCGTTCGTTTTGATAAGCATCCAGAGGATGTCAAGCGAATGTTCAACCAAGCTGACCTCGTTGTCTGTCTCGACTTCAACATGTATTCTAGGATTGACGACATGGGTGAAGTGCTGAAGACTTCAAAGGCAGACGTGATTATGATAGACCACCATTTGGGCAGTGATGTGGATTGCTCGCTAAAAGTGTCTTTCCCAGAGGCCAGCTCCACTTGCGAACTGCTTTTCCGCGTGGTGTGGCAGATGGGCGGATTCGACGAGATGGCACAGAGGTTCGCCATACCATGCTATTGTGGCATGATGACAGACACGGGAGGCTTCACCTTCAACTCCTCACGCCCTGAGATTTTCTTCATCATCTGCCAGTTGCTCACAAAGGGCATAGACAAGGATAAGATTTACCGGAACGTGTATAACAACTATTCCTCATGGGCAATACGTCTGCGCGGCTTTTTGATGTCACAGAAACTCAATGTCCTTGATGACCTCCACGCGAGCTACTATACTATGACACGCAAGGACATGAAAGATTTTCACTACGTGCGTGGAGACAGTGAGGGGCTTGTAAATGTTCCATTGCAAATAAAAGGCATGAAGTGCAGCATATCCCTTCGCGAGGATGACCGCATAGACAATCGCATATGGGTCAGTCTGCGTTCTGTTGACGACTTTTCCGTGGAAGAGATGGCAAAGCGTTTCTTCAACGGTGGCGGACATCTAAACGCAAGTGGCGGCAAGCTCGATTGCACCATGGACGAGGCCGTGAAAATAACAAAAGAGGCAATAAACTATTACTCAGAGCAATTGTGTAAGTAATTGTTTATTGCCACATCGGGCAAAATCATTTTGCCCTCATCGTAATCAATGGCACGAGCATCTCCTCCATGGAGATGCCGCCATGCTGGAACGTGTCTTTATAGTAAGACACGTAGTAGTTGTAGTTGTTGGGATAAGCGAAGAAGCTGTTGCCACAAGCAAAGGCATAAGACGTGCTGATGTTGGGCGACGGCAGGAAAGCCTTGTGAGGTTCCTTTATGGCAAACACGTCCTTGGAATTGTAAGCAAGGTTCTTGCCAAGCTTGTATCTAAGGTTGGTGTTAGTATTCCTGTCTCCGATTATCTTCAACGGCTTCGAGCATCTTATGGAGCCATGATCAGTTGTCAACACTACGGTGTAGTCGGTGTCGGCCAGCATCTTGAACAGGTCCGCGATGACCGAGTGCCGAAGCCATGAAAGCGTGATAGACCGGTAAGCGCTCTCGTTGTTTGCCAACTCACGCACCATTTTCGACTCGGTGCGGGCATGGGAGAGCATGTCTATGAAATTGATGACTACCACGTTGAGGTCGTTTTCCTTCAGCGCATTGAATTGTTGCAACAATTTAGACGCGGCATCAGAGTCGTTAATCTTATTATAACTGAACTTGTCGTGTCTGCGGAATCGCTCTATCTGCGTGCGTATCAGCGGCTCCTCGTTGAGGTTCTTTCCCTCTTCCTCATCCTCGTCTACCCAAAGCTCCGGGAACATCTGGGCTATCTTGTTTGGCATCAAGCCAGAGAATATGGCATTGCGCGCATACTGTGTAGCCGTGGGCAAGATGCTCATGTACATGTCCTCATGTATGTCAAAGTATCCACCAATATCCTTTGACAACATGATCCATTGGTCCCACCTGAAATTGTCTATTACTATCATGAAGACTTTTTCACCCTTGTCTATCAACGGGAATACCTTTCCCTTGAATACATCCTGACTCATGAACGGGCAAGACACATCTGTGTGTTTTCCTCTAAGCCTGGCGGAAATGGCATCCATCCATTCCATGTAATGAGACTTGACATATTTGGCAAAGCCCAAGTCGGCCTCTTCTTTTTGCATGGCAAGCATCTCTGCCATTCCATTGTCTCCTGCGCTTAAATCCACCTCCCACCTGGTAAGTGTGCGGTAGACGTTCATCCAGCCATTAAAATCATCACAACTGTCTATCATCATGGCTATCTTCTGATAGTCGCTTCGATAGGTCATCTGCGTTACCTCACTCTCTATTTCCTTCCTGTGGATGTTCTTCTTCAGTGCCAACAAGATTTGGTGAGGATTGACAGGCTTTATGAGATAATCGGCTATCTTAGAACCTATTGCCTGATCCATAAGGTCTTCTTCCTCACTTTTCGTGACCATTATCACGGGCGTCTGCGGTTGAATCTCCTTTATTTTCTGCAACGTCTCAAGACCGGTAAGACCAGGCATCATCTCGTCGAGCATGATAAGGTCGAAAGATTGTTTGCCACATTCTTCCAAGGCGTCCATGCCATTAGACACTGGTGTCACGTCATAGCCTTTGTTCTTCAAGAAAATCAAATGGCCCTTCAGAAGGTCTATCTCGTCATCAGCCCAAAGTATCTTTCCGTTGTTCATGATATTATCTCCTTAATCTCTATACATTAATTATTACATATTATCAGAAACCTTCGAGTTCATAATCCTCACTCTCTATGTCGAATGTCTCTTTCTTCTTTACTTGCCGTGGTTCCTTCTTGTCCTGTTTTACTTGTGGCTTCTCGGATGTAGCCACTTTCTTTTCGGTCGTGGCAGGCGTCTCTGCGGGCAGAATGGTTTCAGTCTGCTGATTTACAGGTTGCGCGTTTGAATTTTGTCGCTCAATATCCTGCGCAACGGTGACACCTTGAGGTTGACCGTCTGTATTCTCTTCTGTTTTCTCCTCGCCAGCCACTGGTTCGGTGACAACATCTTCAGGTTCCGTGAGAAGTTGAAGCGTTGATGGCTTTATCGGCGCGAAATGGACGTCATAAAACTTCTTGTAGTCGTCAAAGCTATATGCCACGCCAAGCAAGGGCAGGTTCTCCACGCTGATAATGAAAGGCCGAGCCTTGCCCATAAGCTTCCTCACTTGTGGTTGCGACAACAAACCCCGAGAATACTGCATAGCCTCATCATAATTGCGGAAGCCTGACACGCGCATACGGTGAAGGATGTCATCATTGTCGATGGCGATGTCGAAATCACGGACGAGAAAACTCGTGAAGTTGTATTTCGCCACTTGGTATAACAGCTTGTTCTCGTTGACAGAGTCTGGTTGGTAGACCAACATGAATACGAACTGCGTATTTCGCTCGGCGCTCAACGGCTTTGCCTTCAATTGCTCACTTTCGCTCAAAGTCTCACTGCGCATGGCCCACACATTGCCAATGTCGAACTTGGCCCCACGCAACCGTCTGCCACTCTTCACGCCATTGATAATCATGCCGGCAATCTTTGCCACATCGCTCTCCGGGAACTTCTCCACAAGGCTGTCAAGACCTTTCAGGCATGCCTCGTCATCGCCTTCGTTCAGCTTATTCAGAGAGCCTATGAACATAAACTTGTCCCTGTTGGCACCTTGAGGGAAACGCGTCTCGGAAATACTCACGTTGGCATCAACCACATTATGATTGTCCGCCTTGAAAGCATCGTAGGTCGCCGCATAGAGAGAGTCCTCGATATGCACGCCATAGCGAGTGTTGACAACATAGTTGGGGTCGGAAAGCAAGGTCGTCCACTCGCTCTTGGGAAATTCCGCTTTAAGACTGTCGACAAAAGACTCAGCCTTGGCTTTTTGCCCTTTCCTTGAATATAGCAGGAAGAGATGGTAGAAAGCGTCATCCTTGTGCGCATAGTCTGGGTATTGACTAATGAGTCGGCTCAACGCCTTCTCACTCAGCGTGAGGTTGTCGAGCTTGTCCTTGAATATTACTCCACTGTTGTAAAGTCCATCAGCGATAATATCATCGCTCGCCTTCACTTGCTCTTTGGTGAAAGGAATCTGCGCAAGGTAATATTCACGTTTGTGAGGGTCGTTCAAGGCTTCGTCGTTAACCTTCTCGACGGAGTCCAATGCCTCTTGCGCGTTAAGAATGGAGTCGCGTTGCTCGTCGGAAATATCGGCAAGGTCGTATCCTTGCTGCTTCACCACGGTCTTGTTTATTCGTTGCCAGTTGTCCACGTTCTCTCGTTTGCCCCAAAGCATTTGGAATTGTTGTTTTCCTTTTGCCACGACCATGGGGTTATAGAAATACCATTCACTTGACTGTTGGCCAATGTTCAGATTGTTGGTATTGCCTCGGTTACCTTTCTTTTGCGCTTCGTCGCCAAAGGCGTCATCGTTGTTTTGTTGCCTGTTTGCCACTTCATTCTCAACCTGTTTTCTCTTTTCCTCGGCCTCCTTTTTCTTCAACGCCACTATTACCCTGTCTATAGCCATGTTGCGCTGCTCCTCGTCCATGCGCGCGAGGTTTTGCAATGAGTCTTGCAGATGAACGGCATCCGTGTAAGGTACAAGTTCATCAAGCACTTTCGAGCGGTTTGTCAGACGCTCGTATGCCTTGTTGTCCTTGTCGGTCATGCCCAATGCCAAGTTGTAACAGCGGCGGGCGTCAGCATATTGCTCACGCGTCCAGTATAAGTCACCAAGTTTTATAAGCAACGCCCCACGTTCAACGCCGGACCGTGTCGCCTTTTCGTTGCCGTTCTCGTATGCCGAGATTGCCTTGAGCGTGTCTTTCTTTAGAAGATATATATTTCCAATGGCGAAGTACACTTGGTCAAGGTATTCCTTGTTCTTGTCCGATTTGGCCATACGCTTCAACTTGGCAATCATTCCATCCGATTTCTTGCTTGCCATCACCTCAGTCCTGGCTATTCGAGCGTTGAACTCCAACTGATAAGGTGGATTCATGGCAATAACCTTGCTATAAGCCTTGTATGCTTCAACATTTTTTCCTGCGGCTTGGCAAATCTGCCCCATGATAAACCATTCACGGGCCTTCTGTTTCCGCCTCTTCTCACGTCTTATAACGTTTCTAAGATATGGAATGGCAGATTTGTAATCATGGGTGAGAAGATAGTAGTCGGCAAGGGCAAGGTCCCAATCCTTGCGGGCTTGCCATGGAATGGAATCGCGCCTGCTGTTCCTGATCACATCCTCCGCGTCGTATGCGAGGTCATTCTCTATGTAGCACTTCGCCAACCATGCTTGTGCCCTTGAGTAGATGGCAGGTTGCGTGCGATAGAGCATGCTCATATAGGCGAAAGTGGATATGGCATTGTCAAGATTTCCTTCATGAAACTGCGAACGGCCCAAGAGCATCCAGGCTTTCCACATGAACGGGTTGTATTCTTTCCTTGATAGCCACTCCCTGTCACGGTCGGTCTTGCGCCTGTTCGATTTCCATTGTGGGCGTTGCTTTATGCTATGCCTGTCTATCACTTTCTCAGCTTTCAAGATGGCGCGGTCGAAGTTTGCCTTGCCAAGCTCCTTGCTGTTCTTGTTTCTTACGGTATAGAGTGGAATGAAATCGGTGTAATTATCTTGATTCCCGTTTTCCTTCTCCAACGAACCGTCCACATAAGCCACAGCACCATTATAATATGTGTTGTAGCGTGAGTTGAACGCCTGCCACCAACGCGTGGCGGCAGTGTTTCTCGCCGTGGAACAGCTCTCTATCACAAGAATGATGAAGACAGCCGTCAAGCCAATGACTGATATATGACGAATCTTGTTCAATGCTGGTAATATGTGTATTACATTGTTAAGTGGCGAGCGTCACGTACTCATCCTTGATGCCATCTGGCATATTGATACCCCTTAGAATCAAGCTGCGATTCCACGCCTTTACCTCATCATGGCGAAGGGTTTCCAACACTTCGGCAAACAATGTTGTCTCGTCCTCCGTGTAACTGTCAGATGGTCTGCCCTTGAAGGCGTCAAGTTCCTCATCATCAAAGTATTCCACAGGCTCTGTTGCCGCCTTCAACATGCATTCTTGCTCGCACATCACGTTTTCAGGAGAGCAATGGGTACAGTCGCCATGCCCTATTACCACTCTTTGGTCTTCACCACGTTTGCGGGATACATAGCCAAGCACGGCGCAGAACAGCCCCAAGGCAACGAGCGAAAGCAGAAGATACCACATAATCCTATTCAGACTTGATTGTGAATCCTGCCAAACGTAGGTCATCCCAATAAGACGGATACGACTTTGACACAACCTCCGTATTGTTAATCCTCAGTCCTGGGAACTTGATTGCCAAGGGCGCGAAAGCCATTGCCATGCGATGATCCTCATAGGTGTTGATGGCTTCCATCGTTGCATCGCACTTCGTTCCGTCCCATGTCATCTCCGAATCGTTTGCGACATGGATGACAAATCCAAGCTTGCCAAGTTCTTTTCGCATGGCCTCTAAGCGGTCTGTTTCCTTAATGCGAAGACTTGCCAAGCCCGTGAAATGGAATGGAATGTCAAGCGCACAGCAAGTCGCGATGATGGTTTGAGCCAAATCGGGACAATTGATAAAGTCGTAGGTCAATGTTGCCACGTGATCAAGATGGCGCGAGAGGGTCACTGACGTTGGTTTACCAGAGTGCACTTCTTTAAACGAAGTCTTGATTCCGAGCAACGAGAATATGTATTTAACAACTGAGTCGCCTTGCCGCGAACTGTCCTCAAGACCGTTCAAGACGACGTTGACAGAACCTGATGGATAAAGCGATGCCATCTCATACCAATAAGAGCTTGCGCTCCAGTCGTTTTCTATAAGATACCGCGAATCTTCGTAAGGCTTTGGCTTGACCTCAATGGTGTCTGTGCTTGCCCATTCCACGCTTGCGCCAAAGCCATGCATGACATGGATTGTAAGGTCGATATATGGACGCGAGACAATCTCGCCCGTCAAATGCAATGTCAACCCTTGCTTGGTAACAGGGCCAATAAGCAACAATGCCGAGATGAATTGTGAGCTTACATTTCCCGGTATCTCCAGTTTCCCGCCTAATAATGAATGACCGGAGATGTGGAGTGGGGGGAAGCCTTCCTTGCCCTCGTAGCTTATCGAAGCTCCGAGCATGCGGAGAGCGTCCACGAGAACTCCAATGGGCCTATGGCACATACGTTCCGACCCCGTTATCGTATGGTCGCCTGGTGTCACGGAGAGGTAAGCGGTCAGAAAACGCATGGCCGTGCCTGCGGCTCCAATATTGATAGTTTCTGGCATGTCATTGAGAGCATTGACAACGGCGTGGGTGTCGTCGCAGTCAGACAAGTTGTTTGGCAACTGCCCGCCACACAAGGCATGGACAATAAGAGCACGGTTGCTTATGCTCTTTGATGCGGGAAGGTTTATTGTAGCTTCAAGATTCTTTGGGGCGATAATCTCGTATGTTGACATATCGTTTTAATTATTATTTTATTGTAGTTATCTTTATGTCCATAAGACCATTAAACGTCGCGGCTCTCGTAGTGCGGTATTTCTTCGGGCCAGGAATCAGCGGAGAATAGTAGAGCACATGCCTAATGCGCTGCTTTTGTTGCGGTGTTATCTTGAAACCTAATCCAACGCTGTAATCCATGATGTTGTCAGAGTCATATTCCAACCCCTCACAAGAATGACGCTTTAGCAATGGGTCAAGATACTTTTCATCCTTTCCCTCATACTCTAAATATTGAGTATACTCATATCGGTTGTACGAGTGGGTGTCTTCACAATAGTCGGTATCGGCACAAGAGTCCACTGGAGCCACACTGCCGTCGTCGTTAGCGTCACGCCTTTCCGTAAACACATGGTAAAGCCCGAGGTAATGGCCAAGCTCATGGGCTAACGTCATCACCACATCTGCAGAAGTGTAAGTCGTCAACTTATGATTGGGGTTTGTGTATCGGTCGCTTTGGTAATAGCCACCATTTGGCGACGTATTGGCATACAGGCTGTTAATGGCCGAGCAATAGGCAAAGCTCAGATTGTCTTTCTTAACATTTGGTGTCGTCACGGTCCCCAAGCCTTCAAGCTCGTTGTCACCCTTGACGGAAAAAGGCATATGAGATATGCCGAGCGTTATTTCATTGCTGCTGGTGTTCTTGAAGTTGAACATCATCACGTTTATATACTTGTTTGGCTCCCAAATATATTTCACGTTAGCCCCGGTCTGGTCTTCCATGAATTTCCCCTCGTCTATGGGATATTCACCGGTGTATTTCACGTATTCCACACCTGGATGCGAGAGCTTCTTGCCATTTTCATCAGTCGTGGCAAGCACAAACTTTATGTTTACGTTCTCGCTGTTTCCGTAGACTCCACCTTGGTAAATCTCATTTACATATTGCAAGAGATTGCCAAGACGCTGATAAGGAATATATTGTGTTGGATTGTCACCATTGGCGTAGAGCACATGGAAAATCACAGGCAATTCATAAGTATAGCCATCGTTTATCGCCAATGTGTCTAGATTCTCATTGCCTCTGCCTGTTGTGGTCTCATCATCAGCAATGGAAGAACTGCTGCAAGCTTGAAGCAAAACAGCGACAAACGTCAGCATTATGCTACATTTCCACATAAATATCGATAGTTCTAATTATCTGTTTTATTTTCTTGCAAATTTACTAAATTTGCTCTACACTAACGACTTGTGATGTCTATAATATGTTTAATTATATCAAACGAATAAAAAAGTTGGACGATTGTTTGGTGAATTGAAATAATCGCCGTAACTTTGCACTCGCAAAACGGAACGGGATTTAGCGCAGTTGGTAGCGCACACGTCTGGGGGGCGCGAGGTCGCTGGTTCGAGTCCAGTAATCCCGACTTTAAGCAAGATAAGCGGTTGATTTTCAACCGCTTATTTGCGTTTATGGCACAATCGGTCGGACAAAAGTCGGACACGAATATCATGGGTTGGTTATTAAGATAGGCCGTTTCCGCAAAAAGGAAATGGTTAAAAAAAATAATTTTTCAAAAAATGACGCAATCGCGGAAATAAAGAAATGGACACCACCTCGGCTTCATCTCAGCAAGGAGAGTTATGTCGATTTCATGGCCTATGACCCTCTATCACGAAAGATGAAGCGAAAGAAAATCATGGTAGGCCGCATAAAGGGTAGGAGAGCGCAGCGGGAATATGCCGACGGCATTATCCAACGTCTGACGGAAAAGCTGCTTGGAGGATGGAATCCTTGGATGGATTCGAATAAAACTGCCGAATATACCAAATTTGATGTAGTCTGCCAGGATTATAAGACCTATGTTGCAAGACTTGCCAAGGAGGGAAGTCTGAGGGAGGAGTCTTTTGTCTCATACTGCTCTTACATGAAGATTTTCGAAGAGTGGACCGCGAAGAGTGTCAAGTATGTCTTTCAACTTGACAAACAGCTGATTTCTAAGTTTCTTGATTATGTCTTCATCGACAGAGGAAATTCCATACAGACCAGAAACAACTACCTTGCCTGGCTCAGAACCTTTTGCTCATGGCTGTTGCAGCGAGGGTTCGTCAATGAGAATCCGACCGCTGGTCTGGTGCTTGTCAACAAAAGGAACCGAGACAAGAACAGGACAACCATTGATGACAACGACCTGAAGCGGGTTCACTCCTATCTCGAGAGCAACAACAAACACTTTCTGTTGGCCTGTTATTTTCTGCATTACCTTTTTGTCCGTCCCAGGGAGATGTCTTTCCTGCGCGTGGGCGATATCAGTGCCAAGAGCAGTTCGCTGACCTTGCATGGCAACAGCACTAAGAACCGTAAGGGTGCCGTACTGACTGTTCCAAAGAAAGTGATGGCCCTTATGATTGAGCTTAGGGTGCTCTCTGAACCGTCCTCCTATTATCTCTTTTCCAATGATTTCAAACCAGGTGAGGAGAGGTGCAGCGAGAAACAGTTCAGAGATTACTGGAACAGACATGTGAGAAAAGACCTTGGTTTGCCTGCCGAGCTCAAATTCTACAGTCTGAAGGATACTGGTATAACAAACATGCTGAAGAGTAATATGGACGTACTGTCTGTCAGAGATCAGGCAAGGCATTCGTCGATATCCATCACCGATATGTACACTCCCACCAATGTAAACAAGGTCAATAAAGCCATTCTCGATTACGAGGATGAGCTTTAGAGTGTCCAAAAACTTTTAAGGGGAGCTATGAATCACTCACCGCTCCCCTTGAAAAAACAAAATTGAAAAATATATATTATGAAAGGAGATCAAAGTATTTCGTAGAAGTAGCCAGTCATCTCCTTGTCTATGCCGTCATCAGTGACGTTCATCTCTATCTTCTGACAGATATACCGCTTATTGTGGAAAATGAAGATTTTCGACGGGTCAGGTATATCGTCGGCGACGAACTTGAAAGTGATGAGGTCGTGTGCATCTACAGGGGTTGCCTTAAAGCGGCTGTTGTTGCCATCCATGCCTAAGTTCCCAAACGTCCGGTTGCCGTTACCGAACGTCCGGCCGGTATTGGCAGGCGTGTATTCGAGGGACAGCGACCCTCTTTCTTTTGACACGACGTAATACGGATAAAACCTATAGTCGGTGTAGAGCACAGGTGCACGGTAATCCGTATCTTCGTTGGTCAGCCGATCACTATAGACTACGGCGGCATGGCTCACCCTGTTGACGACGCAGTTGGCCTGAAACGCCACTGGCATTCGTGTGTCGTCACTGTCCTCTGATGTGGCGCTTTCATTGGATGTCCCTTCCATCGCATCCTGTACGGTGATGTAATAGTTGCCGTCATCATCCACTTCCATATCTTCCACCGAAGCCTCCTTCTCATTGGTAACGGACGGTACGACGATCCAACGGTCACCCATTCTGTCGATCAAAGATTCAAAGAACTTCTTTTGCTTATCATCGCCGTCGAGGTTTCGTCGCTGATACATGGCTGCCGGACAGATATTCAGCTGCTGCGAGCTGTCGCTGTTGATGTCCCGGATGATAGCGTTGAAGTAGCCGCATGCCGTCCGTCGCCATTCCGTCTCCTCGTTCTCCGGGTTGCCGTCTTTAGGAAGCTCTGCCCAGATATAATAGATGTGGCCAACCTTGAATATGGTGGTCCGGCGCTCCCGGTCGGTCATCTTCTCTGCCGCCGTGTTTAGCTCTGCTACTGTAGCATATTCCTTTGTCTTGTACTGTTTGAATACTGATTGCGAGATATACTCGCGCCAGTCGCGGTTGGCGGCACTGTCGAAGTTATACTCTATGTTCGACGTGACGAGGTTGTCCAGTCCGTCGTCATCATGCTCCACAGAGAAGTCATCCTCGCACTCATAAGATACCGTGTCGTTGGTCAGCAGTTCGTTGGTGGCAGAGATGCGCACGGTCTTCGCCACTTCATCGAAGACGAAAGAGGCATTGAAGAACTTGCGCAGCTCATCGATGAACTTATACACCGTCCAGTGTGGCAGAGCGTCCTTTATCTTCCCCGACTTGCAAGCAGAGACGATGACGAGACGGTTCCACGGATCCTTATCGAAGTCATTTTTCACGATGGCATAACCCTCATATTCCATCACCTTCCTGAGAACATAGAAAAGATATGGCTGAAGGGCAAGATTTATCATTAGGCGGAAGTCGCCCTTTAGTTTATGGCCATTCGTTTTCAACGTCGTCTCTTTCATGACTATCACGCGGTTGGCCTGTACGCGGTTGGTCTCATCGTTGACAGGCGCAAGCACCGCTACGCCTTTCTGACCGACAAAATTGGATTTAGTGAGATCGATGGGAAGATAGACAATCTTGTTATCCATCGAGAAAGGTACCGAGTAACCGAACTTCGGCAGAGTGGCCGTGTCAACACCACTGTCGAGGATGACCGTGGGGTACTTGATTTCATCGATGAAGTGCTTCTCGAATTTCGAGTTGTACTTGATACGGCTCTTGCCGCCCACTATCTGTACCTTCACTTTCTCCGGAGTGATGGAAGTGACGGTGCCCTTGCCCGACATAACGAGACGGTTGCCGGCATACAGTCGGCACGTCTCGAAGTCGGCAATAGTCTTTTTCACGTCGATGCGCTGTACATTGCCAAAGATCTTACGGTTGGCCGCGATATCCATCGGGAACGTGATATCGTAGGTATATGAGCCGGAGTCCTTGACATACTGGTTCTCGTACGTTACCTTTATTTTGTCCGAAGACGACGGGTAGGCCATCTTGCCGTTGAGTGTGCATACTATCATCTCTATTTGTTGTTTTGAATGTTATCCCAGTGCTTCTCCTGTTTCTTGAAGTCTTCCATCGATACGTTGGCCGTGATGCCACCGTCAAGGAGAGAGCCGATTTTCTCAAAAGTGTCCCGTGCCTGCTGCAAGGTAGCAGCCAGCTCGCTGTTGTCGGTCTGTACGTTGACGGTTGGAGCCGACACCACTGTAGCTCCGCTGGTGCCCATTGCCCGGGACACATCAGCTGCTGTAATCCGTCCGACGGTATTGTTGCGCTGTGCCACGTCGATGAGCCGTAGAGCAGGAAGCAGCTGCGGGTTGTTGACGGCGTTGTGGTTGGCCACGAACTCACCTTCGTGCACCACTCCGGCCTCTCGGCGGTAGCTGCTGCCACCTGTGAAGCCTCCCTCGTAGTAGCCAGCCTCCTCGGCTTGGTGTTGCTTCTTTATAGTGGCCACTTGCATTGCGCCGTAGGCCAAAGCCGCAGCTGCGGCGATGGGCGCAAGAATGTGACCCACCATAGGTATGGCAGCCGCCGATTTATAGGCACTGATAGCAGCCTCGGCAGTCTGCACTGTTGCCTGTGCTATCTCTATACGCATGGCCTTCTTGTTGGCCTTGTTTTTCTCTGCGGCTATCTTCTTGTCTCGCTCTTTCTCCAATTTCTGCACCTTCGCCGAATTGTTTCCGGCCTTGCTGATTCTCTGGTCGTATTCCTTTGATATCATGGTCACCTTATAGTCGCAGTTGGCTTGCGTATAGGCGACATCGGCTTGACCGAAGGTCTGTATGGTGTCCCACGCTGCTTTGGCCATGTCTGGAAGATTATCCCAGAGATTTTTCCAAAGCTGTTTCTTTGCGTCAGCCCATTCCTGGTCGTTTATGAGGTCCTTATCTTTTGCCTCCTTGAGCTTGGCATAAGCTCCCAGATAGGTGCCGATGGTTCCTGCTGCGCCTATCATGCCCTGGATTCCGGAGAAACCGTTCGGTGAAACCACGGGATTCTCTGACAGCCCAGCTTTGTCAAAGCCACGTGCAGCAGCGTCGCTCATCTGATTGTCGTCCTGCGCCTGCTTGGAGCGGTCTTCGTTTCGCTTACGGGCATATTCGGTTTCAGTGTCGGCCATCCACTGCTCGTACTCGGCCTTAAGAGCCTCCAACTCAGCTTCCAGTCGCTTGTACTCAGCCGAATCCTTATCGAGGTTCTTCATCTTTTGCTCATAGACTGAGACGATGTAGTCGAGTCCTGCCTTGATGGTGGCTTTCTGTTCTGCCTCCTGCTCATCGAACGACTGCTTACGGAACTGACCTTTGAAACGGTTATAGGACTCCAGCCACTTTTGTTGCCGCTTCTGTCGGTGATCTTCGTCCTTGGCATCACGTTCGGCCAGAATACGCTCATACTCCTTAGTGCCTTCTTTATATAGGGTCAGCCGCTGCTCGTAGTAGTGCATCTCATTCTTAAAGAGAGCCTCGTCGAGCTGTTCCTGGTTCTGAAAGGCTTCTGCTGTGGGATCGTAAAAGGCAGCCTTGAGCTTGGCGGCCACGGTCTGACGTTCTTGCTCATAACCTTCCTCGGTGTCTTTGCGTATCTCACCCATGGTATCTGCAAGCGTCTTAGCTTGCTCATCACACACCTTGTTGTATTCGTCGCAGCCTTTCTTATATAATGCTTTGAGCTTCTCATAATAGGCTGTTTGAAGTGCCTCTTTGTCTGCCAGATAGGTCTTGTAGGTGATATTGCCCTGCTGATAGCTTTGCTCCTCCAACGCAAGCTCATGGTCAAATTGCTTTTTGAGTTTTGCTGCCGGATCTTCCGTATGGTTAATTACGCGAGTTGTACCGGTTCTTGTATTCCTGCCTGTTCCGCCGCTCCCAGACCCTCCACCGCTGCCATTATCAGACTCACCATCGATGCCGGCTCCGAAGTCACTGTCTTTCAAGGCAGCTAACTGGGCTTTTGTCGATACATTCTTGTTCATGTAATCATGAAGCCATTTGTTCTCTTCCTGCAAGGCCTTGTTGATGTTCTGATGGACTTTCAGTCTGGCTTGATCGTATTTGAGTTGCGACTTGCTTTTGTCGACGTTGGACTGGTTGAGGGTGAGTTCTCCACGGGATGCCATACCGTTGTCCCAAGTGTCGTACCAGTGCGTCTCCGATGCAGCCTTTTTCATTTCCTCTTTCTGGGCCTTGATGATCTTGTTCCGCTTTGCTATACCTTTTTCCCACGCATCTATAGCCCTCGCCTCGTCTATCTGTTTGGCGGCGTTTTCCTCTAACTTCTTGTTGATGGCGCGCGCCAATGCCACTTGGTCGAGCATGGCAATGTAGTCTTTGATTGCTTTGGTGTTGCTCCGATACTTTGCGCCTTCAGTGTTGAGTGTGGCAAAGTAACCGGGTACGATATTCTGCAGCTGCTTGGCAGCGTCCATGCGGTCTTTCATCTTCTTGGTGTTGTCCTCCACAATTTTCGTGAGCTGCTGCACCTTCTCTTTCTGCGTCACGGCACTCTTCGCCGCATCGTTCTGCATACTTGACAAGTCACGGGCTTTCATTGATGCAAGCACCGAGGCCGATGATTGTACCTTTAAGGCTTCCGTGCTTTCTTTCGAGGCTTTTACAAGACCATAGATAGCCACACCAACCACCGACAGCACGGTAGCAAGGGCAGTCCATGGGTTGGTCATGTTGGCTATCTTGGCGGCTCGCATGACGGCGACATAGCCTTTCACCCCATTGGTGATGAGAGCATATAAGGCCTGGAATGGAACGAGGGCCGAACGGAGCAGAAGCAGCGAGGCCGTCTTGGCTTTGGTCAGCGTTAGCTCTGTTTTGTCGAGAGCGACCTTGATGCGTTGCCAGATGATGTTGATTTTAAGTTCGGCGGTCAACAATTTGTCGGCCAGCCGTGCCCCGCCTATGGCGATGGCCACAACTCCTATCACTCTGGCCAGAGAAAGCAGCGTGTCCCGGTTTTTGAGTATCCAGGTGATAGTTTCTATCATTCCGAGTTTCACCTGACCAAAGACACCAGCCATTTGAGCACGTATAGGAGAGAGCTGCTTACCGAGCTCCATCTGGGCATTAACCATTCTTGCGTTGGCCTTGGCAGCACGGTCGGCAGCCGTCTCTGCATAGTCTCCCGTCTTCTCCATTCTCTCCTGGATGATGCTGATAACACCTTGCACAAAGTCGCCAGCCTCGGCGGTCTTCTCCTTAATCTTTTGAGCGGAGAGTCCGAGGTTGTCGAGAATCTTTGGGCTTTGGCGGGTCATACCGTCCACAAGGCTGTTCACCATGTAGTCGAGGCTCTCGCCGGTGTCCTTGGCTTGCTGTTGTGCAAAGGCAAGGAGCTTGCCGAGCTGCTCCACGGGCAGATCAAAGTTGGCGAACTTCACGGCCTGCTGCATCAGTTGCATATCGTTGACGGTGTTGTGGGTCTCCTTGCGGAGGTTCTCTAACAGTCCCGGCTTGTTAATGCGTCGGAAAGCTATCTCTATACCCTCGGCCTGCTTCGCCACTTCCATGGACTCTTGGGCCAGGCTGGTCACCTTGGAGATAACGCCGGAAACACCTTGCTCGAGGCCAAAGAAGTTGGTGATGGCAAAACCAATTTCATTAAACTTATGAAGCCAATCCCACTTATCAGATTTATTAACAGCCTCATTAGCCTGATAAACATTCTGTAGTTCTTTTTTAGCTTTACCAAGTTGTTCTGTGAGGAACTTCCATTCCTGCGAGTTCCTGGCAACGGTTCCGCTGGCCAGTTCCTTGTTGATAGCGCTGATGGTTCGCTTGATTTCCTTGACAGAAGAAGTGCCTAAGTGCTGAAGAACATGGTCGATACTCTGTGCTGTAGTGCGCATCGACCCGAGTTCCTTAGTAGACTGATTGAGGTCCTTTTTCAACGTATTGAACTTACTCCAGTCGCCAGCGTCGGCAGCCTTGGCCATGTCGGAGCGGATGGTGGTAATGCGTTTCTCCAGTTCGTTAATCTTACTCTTCGCCTGTTCGTCATTGAGGAAAATTCGAGTGGTAAAAGTTGAAGTCTTATCTGCCATAAAAAATGCTATTCTTGTGATTATGATGTCACAAAAATAGCATTTATCAATAGATAGGGAAAATACGGATTAAACCATGATTAGATGTCGATTAAGGGTTCTTCTTTATCTGGAACCCAATGTGAGGACTTAGAGCCTTCGTCTCGTTCCCAGTGTCCTTTGGGCTTGCGGGCTAATTTCTCAAGTCTCTTTTCCTCTTTCTTCCTCAAATACTCTTCCCACGCAGCCTTTTTCTGTGCCTCATTCGGATGGTAGTTGCCGAACACGAAGGCTACAAAAAGGACTACGCAAATCAGTAAGAAGAATGCCGCCAATATCTCGAAATAGATAATCAGTCCGTCCATACTCTCATCTTTTATCTCTGCCACAAATATACGAAGAATATTTGGATAACACAAGTTTTTACTACATTAATTGCAGTCAATATTAAGTCTTTTTCCTGATCTTCTCCAGTTCCTCCGCCTCACGTGCTTTTGCGTCGAGTTCGGTGAGCGCACGCCAGCAATTAAGCGACAGCACTTCCTTTTCCTTGGTCGGGTCGCCACCCGTCAAGGCCCGGAGCTGCACATTGTACAGCTCTATGAAGTTGACATGCTCTGGTTCTCCGTCTTCTACGGTGGTTTTCTTGAAGAAATGGGGAAAGGCACCGGCCATCACGTGCTTAATATGGGCATACCAAAGCATTGTGCCAATACGCTCTCCGGGAGTGAGAACGACCTCATCAACCTTTCTGCCGGCATCGTCAACGGCATCACCATGACCGGCTGCCCTGCCTTTCCTGTCATGGTAGAGCCACATGGCCACATTGTCCAACCACTCCATATTCTTATCAGCTATGAAGTTCTGGTAATATTTCTCGGCATAGAGATATTCTTCGAAGCTGACTCCATCCTGCAAAAGGGCATCGGCCGCATGGAGGCCACAGACTGCATCCAACCTACAGTCCATGTCCTCCAATTGGTCGATGAAATCAAACTGGTGTATGAAGCTTTGCATCTCTGATGTCTTGATATAGATGACGCGCTTCTTGCCGTCCACCATCGTCCAGAACTTCCAGCCGAAGCGGGTGTGCCGGATGACGTGAAGACCGCAGAAATAAATCAGCATGTACGTCTTGATGGCCGTCGATTCCTGCTCGATGGCCATGAGGTCAAAGACGATGCGCAGCTGCTCCTGGCTCATCTCCCGCCACGACGTGGGAGCGGTGAGGTTGATGGTCACCGTGCGGCTCTTCTTATCCGTTGAAGACGTAGCCTGCGCTGTCCTTGCTGTTCTGGTATGGCTCATAGTGGTTGGCTTTATAGGCGATGCTCTCGCGGTAGAGCTTGAACGTTTCTTTGTTGTCTTCGCTGTCGAGGATGCGCATCATCCGGCGATAGACGGGCTGTTTGAGCGTGGCCGCGCCTTTCACCGCCCAGGTGTCGGTAAACCGGATGATGCAGGCGATGACCTCGCGGTAGGGCTCCAGCCTATTGGGGTCGGCGCGGCGGAAGGCATCGAGGATGTCGTCCATCTGGCGGTCGCCCATCTTCGTGCGCAGCATCTCATCGGCTTCCTCGATGGTGGTCTTGTAGTTGTTCCATTCGGTATAGGTGCCGTTGCGGTGGGTCTCGAAGAAATAGGTGTATTCATCATAGACATGGTCGATGAAGTGGCGGGCCTGATCCGTGGCTCCCCAGTTCTCGCTCCGCAGCCCGTTGAGTGTCATAGCCAGTGTCTTCCAGTACTGGGTGCGCAGCTGTCCCTCCAGGGCATCTACGCGCTGCTTGCTTGCCGGAGCGAGGTTGTCGTTGCTCACCACGCCGAAACCGGTGGGGGTGAGCACCAGGTCGAGCTGACGAAGCATGCTGAGGAAGGCCGACAGGCACACGAGCTGCTTGAACCAATTAACGAGCGAAGAACCTTCGCCGAGGTCTTCCATGCGCTGCATGCCAGCCACGCCGAGCAGGACATCCTTACTGAAGGAAAGTTGCCGTTCTATGGATGGCTTCACGCTCTCATATACGCTGTCATTGGCAGCCGCTCCAACGGGCAGGGCCTGTTCGAAATCACTCTTGGTTATTGTTATCTCCATTGTCGTCTGAGTTTGAGTTTCCACTAACTTTCTTGGCATCCTTGTTTTCGTCGAGGGTGGTGAGCATGAGCATCGGCACATCGACGGTACACCGCTCTGACCATCCGTTGTAATGCAGGATGACGTGGTAGGGCTTGGCCATCACATCGTGGTAGGGTTTCTCCAATGCCTGTTTGAGGGTGAAGAGCTCGCGCTTATCAGAGCCTGAGTTGTTCATCTGGCTCTTGCCGGGCGTGGCTCCTACGAGGTTGGGATGCACGCCGTAGGCAAAGCAGAGGGCGTTGGCAGCCTCCTGCATGTCGTCACTCCAGTTGCCGCCCTCCTTCTTCGACGGGTCGTTGAGATTGACGATGCGCACCATGCGGTTCTCCTTGCCGTTGGGGTCGATATAGTAGCCGGTGATGAGGGCCTTGCCGGCGTTCTCCACGCCACACACGAAGTCGACGATGTTCTGCCGCTCCTGCTTCTTGCGCTCCTCACGCTTGACCGGGTCCTCGATGTTCTCGTTGTCGCACACGTTGTCCCAGTATTCCTCGTGTACCTCAATCTGCACACGCGGCGCACTGGTGTTCTTGATCATGAACCGCTTGCCGATGCCTATCAGGCGGTAGATGTCGTACCACGAGTCGCGGAAGATGCTCGAATAATAGGGCACGGGATAGTACTGATAGCCCGGTGTGGCCATGCGTGAGAGGATGGCGAACTTGCGGTCCTTGGTGGGCTTGTTATGGATGAGTCCCGTGGCGGGGTCGGGACGCTTGCCCATGCGCACCTCAAGGTCGCCGAGAGGGTCCCAGTAGTCAAGCAGGGGGATGGCCTCGATGCGCTTCTCGTTGAAGTGGCCGACGCGGAAGTCGCCGAAGAAGACGTGCTCTATCTTTCCCGACACGGTGGAGGGGGCGTACTCAAAACGGCAGTAGCACGCTTCCTTGTGGCGCACCTGGGCTATCTGCGAGCCGTCACGGGTGAGGATGATGCAGGTCACGGAGAAGTTGTACATCTGCATGTCGGTGCACTGCTCGGCGAAGCACTCCTGCAGGGAGTTCCTGAGGCAGAAGTCGCGGATGTCGGGGTCATCGACATCTTTCTTCTCCTTCCTGTCGACGAAGCGCAGCCCCTGACCGTAGCAGCAGATGGTGTTGAACTGCTGGCACTGGGCGGTAATCATGTTTTCCAACACGGCCTTGCGCAGCTGATGGGGCAGCATGTCGTCAACACCAAAGGGCACATACTGATAGCCACGCCCGTTGATGGTCAGCGGACGGACGTTCACCGTACCGTCGTCCTCGTCAAACACGTCGCTGCTGTCGCCTCCGTACTCCTCGGTGATGGAGTTGAAGGCTCTCGCACTGGCCACGCCCTGGGGGATGATGCGGAAGTGCTGTACGCTGCCGCTTTGGCCGGTCTTCACAAGTTCTAAGTCGTTATTGCTCATAGATATACTTTCATTCCGTTAACTTCATAGATGAATATTTCGGGCAGCAGACGCATCTGGTGGCTCATGGGATTGATGATGCGCATGTAGCCGCCCTTCCAATACTGATGGTGGACGAGCCATCCGCGGTACTCCACCCGGTGGCCGTCGCTGCGGAAGGCTTTGATGTTCACCGTCTGCTTGCGCTGGTAGGCGAGGTCGAGGTATCGCTGCATCTCGCTGAAATGGATGCTTCTCTGCTTCTCTTTCATACCGCAAAGATAACGACGAATAGACTGCAATAAAAATACAGTAGAAAAGAGATGAAAAAAGCCACCGGCACTTACATACCGGTGGCTTCTATTTCATGCAGGATTCAAAAATCAATCGTCTTCGCTGTCTTGATTTTCATCTTTCTGTTTTTTTAAGAGGAAAACACTTGCAAGTCCTACGACGATAGCTGTAATCGTCCCCGCAAGCCAGTCATGCCCCGTATATCCAAGGAAACAAATAACACCCATGCTTACGAGGGCTATTACAAATGCCATAATTTGACCTATCCGACTCTCGCGAATCCTGAAATCTATAATCTTTTTCTCACAGTCAATGCGATGAGCTATCTGATGCTCCGCCATGGTAAGAATACGTTCTGGAGCGTCATGCATGACTTCTTGGTAAGCCTTGAAATCCTCTGGGGCAGGAAGAGGACCGCTAAAGGTCTTTCTCTGTACCATGGCAGAGAAAGCGTGGGCTACAACGGCACGCTGTTCGGGGTCTCTGATATTCTTGAGAACCTCGTCAAAATCCACAGGGGAAGGATGACTTTCGTTGGTTTCTTTTGGCTTTTCCTTTGTTTCTTCTTTCATAACGCTTATAGGGGATATTTTCTCATCGCTTTCCTTAAATCGTAACCTATTGCCCTCCAGTCCTCACGTAAGTCTGACAAGTCGTTGCCGCGCATATATCTTCTGAATGGGTCAGAAGACTTTATGATAGAGATGGATTCTACACCAGTTCTAAAGTTGGGCAGACTGTGCCTCAGACTTGTGGTGAAACAAGTGGTGGCTTTATTCTTGCTTTTCTTCATACGGCTTACTTCTTTTTCCTTATGATTTCGTTGCAAATTTACGAATATTCCATCGTAACTGCAAATTTTAATAGCTAATTTTATGTCAACCACTAATATGTGTATTAAAACAGGAAAAGGGGCACCGGCCTCACGGTCAGTCCCCCCCCCTAAGGATTATGGTTAAAAAAATGTCTCCTAAACTCGGAAGTCCATGTCGCGCCAAATGGCCCATTTCACCGTACCGTCCTCGACGGTGGTGGTGCCGAACTCGTGCATGAACATGTAGTTGGCGATGACGCGTATGTCCATATAATACATCGGCTGCAGGTCATCGGCAATCTCGTCCGACGACTTCGGATCGAAGACGAGCTCTGTGCCCGTCATGCCCTTGCCGGGCAGGTTGTCGCGCGTCTTCATGTACTCATCGAGCAGCTTGCACTGCATCTTCTCTTCCTCGGTGCGGTCATTCTCTTTCAGCCAGTCGAGGAACTGCTTCAAGTCTTTGTTCATTGTTGTGCCCTCCTTATCTTTTTTAGGTCCTCTTTCATGTCCGACAGGCTGATCATCCAGTCGGTGAGCGTCTTGCGCTCTTCGTCGTTCTCGCTGTCGCCGAGCTCCATGAGAAGACGGTCCTTAACGTCGTCCATTAACTCTATGCGGTTCTGCAGAGTGTCCACGTCGCAGAAGTCGCCAAGCAAGGCAACGGCCTTGCCGTCCAACAGCAGCTTACTCATGCCTCGCCTCCTTCCTTCTCGTCAGGTATGGGAGGCATCTTGACGCAGTCAACGTCAATGTGGAAGCTGGCATAGCCGGCTAATTGGATGATATGCTTCAAATCCTTGTTCGTCGACATGGCGATGAGCAGCGTCTTCGTAAGAGACGCAAGACTTCCTTTAACCTCAGTGCGGAATCCTATAAGACTGTCTCCCAACACCTTTCCAACCTCCACGTGGAGCAAAGTTCCCTTTTTAAGTTCCGCGTTTATCACCTTTTCCAGGATCTCTTTCAATTCCTCGTTCATGCCTCGCCTCCTTTCTCGCTCTTGTTCAACCGGTACACAATCCATCCGCTCACGCCCATGGCAGTGATGCTCACCAGTGGATTCTGCTCCACGCACACTGCCGCCACTACCAGGGACAGCGGGAACACAACGCCGATGCGGATTGCCACACGCCGCGTCACCTCGAACTCGGCGATACGGCTGTAGAACGCGCTCCTGGCGTCCAGCCAACGGTTGACACTGCGGTACAGTCCTCTCACCTTGTCTGCAAGGCTCACACGCGCCCGTACCTGTTGCGCGGTGAAGTTGATTGTTGCTTGCTGCATATTGCATCGTCTTATTAGCACTCCCGGATAGCCGGGCCTTTGTCTTGGCAGAATAGAAAAGCGGCTGCCGATTCCGCTGCTAATAAGACGATGACTTCACCCGATGGGCTGATCAAAATCTACGGAATGGCAACCGCCAATATGTTGTCTGCGAGTAGTTACCCGCGTTTTGCCGGGCATAAAAAAAGCCCGACCTTGATGTCCGAGCAATAACCGCTGCTCACCGGGATGGACTACCATCGTCTTATTAGCGATGGCAAAGATAGGGAGAAAAAGCGGAACGGCAAAGGAAAAAGGTGGAGAAAATGAGTTTCACCACCATTTTTAACATTTGGAGGTGGTGGATATGCCGAAAATTGCCTATCTTTGCAAGTGAAGAAAAGCCATATCGTATGAAGACCATTGCCAATATCATCGCTTTTGCCAGCACTTACACTGTGGCAGCTATGGTGTTCCTCATCATAGCTCAGAACCTTGTGAAATGGCTCCATCATACTTCAGTCCTGACCTTGGAGCAGGAGCGCACAACGGTAATCTTATGCCTCATTGTCGCAGCCGCCCTGATTCCTTTCTTCCACTATCCCTATTAGTATTTCTTGCGGTTCTCATTTTGAGTCTGATAGAGTTCAATCATAGCCTTTTGGAAGTCGGCAGGTGTGTCTATCGTTCGTAAAACTCATTTAATCCCTCAGTCCCAAGCTCTTTTTCTTTCGGTCGAGAATCTTTTTCTTAAACATGGCCATCTTTTGCAATATCGTCACGCTGTCATCTTTCCGGGAGATGAATATATTCCTGTCAAAGATAAACTTCAAAATTGTATCTCCACTCACCTGTTCAAATGAAAGATTACCCATGGTGATAATGTCAAGGCCGATGACAAATTCAGCTGCCCCTATGGCATCCGGCAGTATTGCGGCTTCCACGTATGCCATATAATCCCTGTCTCCTGGCAGAGCGAAGCAGAGTGTTGTCATCCGCCTCATGTTTCCATTTGCTGTCGCAGAATGCATTTCACTTGCCTCTTCCAATCCCAGCTCGTTGACAATTCTTTCTGACACGAGCGATTGCGAAGCCCCAGTGTCCCATAGCGCATTGACCACCATTGAACTCTTTGTGAGGTTGTTATACACTCTCAAAGGTGTCACTATGCTCAACGGCTCCTTGCCTATATTATAGATGAACACATTGTCGGGGATATACTTATTTACCATATGCTTTGACCCTTTATTTGTTCCCTTCAAACTTCCTTATCAGGTTGTAGATGGTCTGGTAGGACCTCCACTTGCTGTTGGTGTCATCACCCGTATGGATGAAGTAGTCGTGGTTGAACACGAATTCCATCAGTGTGCCTTCCTTTGTGCGCGTGAGTGAGAAGTCGCCCATGGTAATGATGTCAAGGCCGATGATGAACTCTACGCCAACGGAGATCTTCGGCACGATCCGGGGATGGATATAGGTGTACCACTCATTGTTGCCCGGAAAGGCGATGGCACAGCCCATCTCGCTCGGCATCGTCTGGCCAACGCCGTCCATCAGTCCGGCAGGACGGCGCGACACGCCAAGGCTGTCGGCAAGCCGTTCTGACATTACCGAGAACTGGGCGCCGGTGTCCCACATGGCATCGAGTACTATGCCTTTCTCATGATACTGGTTCTCTATTTTCGCAGGGGTCTTCAGCAGCCCGCTGCCATCAGGGAAGAAAAACTTCAGCCTGTCTTTCTCACTCGTTAAGTCTGTCATACCTTATATTGTTATTATTGATGCTGCAAATATAACCATTCCTTTCTAATTTTCCAACGTTGGGAAGAAATGAATCGAAAAAGCCTCCCACGCATCACGCGCAGGAGGCTCCAAGAGTTCATTTATTTATTTCATCTGCGCATGACGCACAGCTAAAATCTTACAAGGGAAATATCAGACAACGTCTTGCCCAAATCCCGTATGCCTTTCTGTATTTCCTCGATCCTTTTCTCACTCGGTTTCTTACTGCCTGAAATATACTGGCGCATAAGAGAAGGGTTAATACCAATCTGTTTGGCTACCAAGCTTGCATTGAGGGGAAACTTATCGAAGAATGCCCAAATGTCATATTTGAATGCCATTTCCAGCTCGGGCATATCAACACCATCTATGTCAATGTATTCCTGCCGAGCATCAAGCAAGTCTTTGACAGCTGCATCTACGGTAGGACCATATCCGGAAAGACCATGCTTTTCATCAACATCTTTCTCCAGAAAGCAAGAACAATTTCTCACTCCCGGCTGCTTCTCTGCAATAACTGTCACCTTCATATCTTTTCTGTTTTATGTTCTATATAAAAAGAGTTCTCGCAATCATTCCATTCATTACTGAAAGGTTGCCAGCACTTTCGCGCTGGCATCCTTTTAATCAGTACCAAAAAGTTGCATCATGATCTTTTTACGAAGACCTGTACTAACTTCCTGTGCGTCATGTCTCGGTACCATTGCGGTGTGTCCGTTATCCGGATTCAACCACATGTCGTGCCGAGAACCGTGTCTTTGCAGGCAGCATCCCTTTTTAAGGAGTAGCCTTTTAAATTCACTGGTTTTCATACACAATTGAAATGAAATAAAATAAAGAACTCTTTGTCTTAATGACACTGCAAAGGTAGCGAAAAAGTTACATTCCGCCAAATTTTGAAGTAACTTTTTTGCTACCCAATTAAGATTTAACATTTCACCAATGACAAAGGCCGGCAGCCTCACGGATACCAGCCTTCTGAGAATGTTTAATTAATCTTATTGTATGAATTTCACTTTGCTGCAAAAGTAATAGGGGCGGCGAGATTAAAAGTGGCCGCCCCTAAAGCCAAGTACCTCTGAATGTAAGTTGGTGAGCGCTTGAACTTCTGTTGCAAAGGTAAGCAAATAATAGGATATTTCCAACGTTGGCAGGAAAATAGTTACAGATTTCCCAACGACATGGCGGCATTGGTATTACCACCGTTATGTCTGGCCAGTGCTGTGGTATCACCGAACATGGCAGCGAGGGCATCGGAGATCAAACCCTGGTAGGCATCGCCGTAGAACTGAGCCTCGAAGTCGTTCAGGCGATGGATGCTATAGAGGTACTTCTTCATGAACCAGTCGCGCCGCTGGCGGTGCCCCTTACCTTTGTTCCACTTCTTGCCACGCAGGAACTGCAGGCCGTTCTCATCATCCTTGCCGCTGTTGCCTCGACGGTAGCCATTGCCGGTACCAGCGGCCACATAGATGCCATACTCCAAGAAGTGATGCTCTATGGTGGTCGGTGTACCGGGATGAAGCACGCCTGTCAACGACTGATACAAAGCGCCCGTGTCATAGACGGGTGGCGAGAACTTCATCATCTTCTCCTGCCAGATCTTCACCATGAAGTCGGTCCACCGCTGCTCGTACTGCTCGCGGTCCTGCTCCGTGAGGCTACCCCTCAGTCCATTGTCTGCTGTCATAAGTCAGGTCGATTGGTTCGTCGTTCTCCACCATGAAGTAGAGTCCCGTAACGCCAGACATGAGGTATTCCGGGAACTCGTTGCTGTAGATGCGCTCCACCTGCATGTATTCCAGCGCGTCGCCGCAGGTCATCTCCTCGCGGTCGTGGATAAGACGGGAGTGCATCTGCCGGAAGATGGCGCGGCAGAGGTTCAGCTGCTGCTCGCGGTCGGCCATGTCGTCGATGCGGTAGGGGGCGACGATGAAGACGGTATAGACGCTCTTGCGGAAATAGCCCACTCCGTTGGAGTAGGTATTCTGCGAGGTAGTGTCGTCAACGAGGATATACTTGGCTGTCTTACGAAAGTCGCTCATCATGTCCTGCATGCCGCCGAGACCGGAGCACCGCCCCACCTTGAAGCCCTGCTCTGTGGCCAGCCTGTTCTGCCTTGCCATCGTCTCGAAATAGTCGAAGGCATTGAATATCGTTTCCTGAGCCATATCACTCTACCTTGATATACTGGTTGTACCTGATGGTGGCGTGGGGGTTGAAGTTCACAACTTTCACCTTGTAACCTTTCGTTCCCCATCGCCACCAGAGGAACTTATGCTTATATTCCCTATATACGATGGTCGCCACTGAGTCGCTGACCGTATAGACGATCGTCGTGTCGGGCGGTTTCATACTTAGTGTGAAGCGGGCCCAGCGGTCGGCATACTCATAGCGGCTGTTGGCCTTTGCCTCCAGCCTGACGGTGTCGTGGATGGCGGTGCCACTCAGCTGCTGTGCCTCTATCTGCCCGAGCCTTAGCCGTAGCTCCTTGATGAGCTGCTTGTCGGCCAGCTCTGTCTTATAGGTACTCCGCTCCACGGGGATGGCCGCAGAGGTGGCCACAGGGATGGTGTCGCGGATGGTATCGTATTGGATGAGCGGTTCTATCTGTGCATGGGCGAGCTGTATTTTCAGCTCTTCCACCTTCTGCTTGCTCTTTTGCGAATCATTCCATGCAAGGACAACACCAACGATGGCCATGATGAAAGCGAGCAGGGATAATAGTGTGTTCTTATAGTTTTGCATACTCTTCCTCCGCATTAAAGCAAGGGCAGGCCTTCACCCACTCCGCAGGTTCTATTTTCCCGTCATGGTTCAAATCGGGCGATAGGTCGCGGTGACCGCAGATGCGGGCACCGGGAAACTGCTTCTTTAGCTTCCGCAGCAGGTCGGCGAGGGCTCTGCGCTGGGCCGGCGTGCGTGTGTCCTTAGGGGTCTTGCCGTCAGCGGACACGCCGCCTACATACACCACACCGATGGAGTTGGCGTTATGGCCATACACGTGAGCACCAACCTCGGCCATGGGACGGCCTTCATGGACGCTGCCGTCACGATACACCACATAGTGGTAGCCTATCTTCTTCCAGCCACGGGCGCGGTGCATCCTGTCAATGTCGGCCACGGTCACGTCACGCCCCTCGGGCGTGGCGGTGCAATGTACTACAATCAGATTAATGTTTCTCATTGTTATGTTTGTTTAGTTTGTTATCCACATACTGCTTCACGTCGTTCTTCACCTGTCCCATCTTGGTGTTGATGGCGAGCGAGATGCCGAAGATGCTGGCGGCATATACAAGTGCCTGGGCGATGTACCATAGTACGGAGTCCTCAATCTTGTAATGGTTCAGGAAGAAGCATATAAAGGCGAGGACGACGGCGGAGACAATCATCATCACTGCCGTGGAGTACTGTATCTTTTCTTTTGTGTCCGGTGTCATAACTGCTGTTTTTTTTTGATTACACGGCAAAGATAAATCAATATTACGCGACAGGAAAATACATGTGTCCCGCCCTTTAGGGCGAGGATCAGCGGCTGGGTTCCGTAGGCCGCCGCTGTGCGGCGGCAAAGGCCAGCTTTACCGCCTACGACGTCCTTGTTATCGTATCTCCAGAAAGCGTCCAAGTATGGTCATAATTTATCCCATCATTTTCCTTCAGCGCTTCAAGTACGGCACTCTTAGTAGCATAGTTGCAACCTGTAAGTTTGACAACGGCACCTACAACCCCGATATTATCAAAACAATATTCGAATCCGTCTGAAGGAATATGGCTTAGGTCTGCTCCTGACAGATCCAGTAATTGTAGATTAGGAATGTCCCGAAAGCATTCAAACAAAAGACTTATTTTACCCCAGGGAAAATTCCCGGCCTTAATAGTCTCAAGACGTGGACAATCATTAAACATATAATTATCACCAACAGTCCCCAATTCGTTCCCACTATATAGAACAATCTTCGCACGATTTATGTCGGCATAAGTAATATGATCCGAAGCCCAAAATAGCCCTGATACATTTGTATATGAGTTAGGCTGTACAAGAGTAACATTCATACTTGTAACCGTAGCAAAAAAATCCGTAGATTGAAACAGTAATGGTTGAAAATCCAGTCTCCCGTTATAATCCGGACCTGTAAAGTCAAAATCAAATTTCTTATCCGCATCCGATTTCATTAGGAATTCATTGCGGATATTTCTTCCGTTAATAATATGCGTAGTTTTTTCTTTGTTCGCCCAAAAACCCGTCCCGATAATATGCCCTTCGGGGTACCCCTCCCACACGAGTTTCTCCCCAAGGTATATCTTGCTGAGTTTCTTGTCTCCTAAGTAGATACTTCCCACTTTCTTCTCGCCTAAGTATATCATGTCCACCCTCCTTTCTCTATTCTGGAATACAATACAGCGTGCTACTGTCCTTCGCCGCCAGTGCCGCGTAGTCACTCTCCGTCGTCAGCACCACTTTCGGGAGCTTGGTAACCGTAGCATGTAAATCGCTAAGACCCTTTTCAAGGCTTCGGATCGAATCAGTATTGTTTTTGACCCCCGAAGTATTACTCTCGACCTTCGGGGCAAGCTTTGAGATAGCATCGCTCAAGGTATCATGCCCGTGATTGTAGGAATCTCTGTCTACATAGTCACCCAACTTCGTATTCAAGTCCGTCTGTGTCACATACTGCCCGTGCGTGTGCGTCGTGATGTCGCCCGTCAGAACAGCCTCCACAGCTGCCTTGGTGACCTCACCCGGATCGCCCTGGTCACCCTTCGGCCCTTGGATGCCCATATTGCCTTGCGGACCTTGCGGACCTTGTTCGCCCGTGTCGCCCTTGGGTCCCTGAATACCCTGCGCTCCCGTGTCACCTTTCTCGCCCTTCTCACCCTTCAGATAGTCAAAGGTAAAAGTCGCCCCGTTGATCGTCACCGCAGGTGTTCCAGGCGTGTTGATATGCGCACCTGCCGCGACCTTGATCGACGGAATGCCTCCAGTCTCGCCCTTCGGACCCTGCGCTCCCGTGTCACCTTTCGGGCCCTGAGGCCCAGTGTCACCCTTCGGTCCCTGCGATCCAGTGTCACCCTTGACATAGACTTCCGTCTTCGCATAAGCCTTCTTTGCCCGGTCGTATCGGTACACGTAGTTGTCCGGCCCCACATACGTCGGGTTGTCCGCCACCTCGCTGGCACTCTTAGCCGCATTGCTGGCAGCCGTAGCCGCGTTGTTGGCGTTGTCGATCACAGTCCCCACGCCGTTTACCCGCGTCTCCATAGCGCTCACGTCACCGCTGAGCTTGTCAGCCTTCGCCACCGCGCTGTCAAGCGATGCCGCCTTACTGTTTGCGTTGTCCGCCGCAGCCTGAGCGTTACCCGCCGCACGGTTCGCTGACTGCACCGCAGCATCCACCTTAGCCGTGGCAGCGTCCACCTTAGCGTTAGCCGCACTGATAGCGTCCGCCGTCGTCGTGGCCACATAGTCGCTCCACGTCTTTGTCGTCACAACCTTATAGGCTGGTGTCCCGCCGCTCATCACGATGACAGGAAGCGATATACCCGCCGCTGTCTCTTCGGCCGTCGCCGTTTCCAAGTCCGTTATCGGGAAGCCGTAAAGCTCCGATTGGTTAAGTTTCTCTATTGCCATATCTGTCTGTTTTTATTTGTTTATCTCCGTTCTGTCTCCGTCCCTTCCTTCCCGCAGTCTCCGGCCGCTCCGTCCGCCTTTCTCCGCTCCCGTTCGTGCCGGGTTCTGTAGACCGCCGCTGTGCGGCGGCAAAAGCTTTACCATGGTCTCCATCCCTGGATAAAGTTGCATTCCCAGTTATTCCCGTCAAAAAAGAAGAAGTTCCATTGCCCCTCCTTGCTCGAATTGGCGGTGCTGTTCGTGCTGCTCCCGTATCTGAATTTATGGCCGTTCCCGTTGAAATAAATCGTGCCGCTCACCTGCTGGATCACGGCAAGGAAGGCACCCTTCTGAGGCTCGTCAGGCATGGTTACCGTCATTCCGCTCTTCTGAGCTATGTAGATACCCTCCGTCTGAATCTTCACACTGCTGCTACCCATGCCCGTCAGTACCGTCATCCGGTGCGTAGCCAGCATGCCGATGTTCACGATACCGTAACCGTAGCCTGTATTGCTGTCACCGCAGCGTATGCCCAATGCGCACTCGTTGTCACCTTCGTAGACCGTAGCGTCGCCCGTTTCAATCTGGCCACTGCCTCTCAGCTTCAAAGTATTGCTGCTACCCTTGGTCTTTCGGACAACCTCCATGGCTCCATTTAAGCCATGGTTAGCATAGCCTATGCTCCTGGCCGTTATCGAGCCGTCAGGGTTAGTTGCGCTGGGCCAGCCAAGTGCGATATGAAAGGTCGAGGCATTGTTGGTCGACGCACGGAAACCTCTTAGATACATCGAGTCATTCGAGTAGTAGGAATACCGCATCGTGTTTCCCGTCCCCTGATACAGACCGTCGTCGGCGAGCTTCAGCCCTCCAATCGTTCCCCCCGTCGCCTCCACGTACCCTTTCACGTGCAGCGTCCACGTCCCGTTATCTTGAGCCATGTACATCACCGCATTGCCCGTGTTTCCGGCCTTGGCATCCTTCTCGTTGGCGTACCACGCAAACAGGTTTCCCCACGTGTTCACGCTCCACGTTGAGCTGTCCATCCTGAACCCCACGCTCGCAAGGCCGTTTCTGATGCCAGCCTCCAGACTGTCAGCACGCTGGTCAACATAGCTCTCTATGCTCAGCGTCTTCCCGTTCTCGGATCCTAAAGCGTCAGCGTTCCAGTGAACCGCGTGCCCGCATTTCGCCAAGCTCAGCCGCGACACCACCACGTCGCCGTTCCTCGTCAAAAACACTCTCACTTCCAGCCAGTGGATCTCCTGAGACTCGCCGCTCGCCGCGTTCGTTGCAGTCATGCCGAAGTGAAACGTTCTGCTTGCACGGGAATACCCCGTCTCGTCCGTTCGCCTGAAAAGACCAATGCCGAAGCCGTAGCATATTCGTCTTTGGTTCACATCCGCAGGATGTACCTCTATAAAGGCCGCATCGTCGAGAGTAACTCCGTTCAGATCCTTGATGAAAGCCTGTGCAGCGTAGTCACCCTCCCCTCGGAAAGGTATATAGTATATTAGCCCGTCGCTATTGCCATACTTTCCCGTATATCCCGAACGGGTCATCCTGACACCACGGAAGCCATAGTCCTCGTAATCGTCCGTATACCGCGACATGAAGCTCACGTCGCCCTCTGTTCCGCGCGAGCTCGCGCCATCCGTCGTCTCCCATGAACTCACCTCGAAGTTGGGATCCGGAATCAGGTTCCGTGCCTCCACGTCCCCTGACGATGGTGTCCACTTTATAATCTGCTTTTCGCCTGTCCTGTCGCCCATGTCAAGTCTCACCCAGTCTACAGACACTCCACCATATTCCTTCGGATCCGGACCCTCGGAGTTCTGCTCATAGATACTCACCAGCACGTCGATGTCGCTCTCCGGAGTAAAGCTGAAGCTGTCCACTACCGTTCCCGATTTCGTATAGGTATACCTGTGAGACCACTCGGATTCCCAGTCTTCCGTGAAAACATACATCGTCATAAAGTGTCCGTCCATCTTCGGCAGTGTGGGATAGTCATCCTTTGCCTCCAGCCACATCCGCGCCGTCACCGTGTATGTGATTCCCTTCTTTAGATGCGTTGTCGTCGGGCTCACATACGCTTGGTAGCGTTTCGCCCGGCTTCCTCTCACGTCGCCGCCAGTGAGCAGGTTACCCTCCTTATACAGGCTCTGCACCGTCGTCCTGATACCCGAGGCCGTAGCCTCGATGCTGGTCTTGAGTTCCAGTTCAGCGTTTCCCCGGTCCGTCTTCTCCTGATCCACCTGCTCAAGCACGCGCTCATATTTTTCTGCTGTTTCCGTGATCTTCTGCGTATTATCCTTTATACCCCCCTCTGCGTTTTTCATACGGGACGTCAGATCCGTGTAGTTTCCCTCCATCGTCGAGATCCGCTTGTTAGTGTACTGCGTCCCACCGGTCCCGTCCGTACCGTAGTAGATATAAGCCAGGAAGTCCCGGTTCGCCTCAAACACACCGTTCGTGTTGAGCTTCATGCGCACCTCGCGACGATCAACCATGTCGCCCTTGTCGTTATAGAGGATAACCCGGACATAAGCCACGTCCGATGCAGAAGTGTCTTGGAACCAAAGGTTGTCGTGCAAGTTAGCGGCACCGACATCGGGGCCGTTACTGCGGCAGCTATATTTAATGCCGTCGTTTGAATAAAATTCCGTAACCACGATCTCGTAACCTTCTGGCATGCTCTTCATGTTTGAGAACACCTTAGGCCCGTCATCGCCTTGCTGGTGCACGATCTGATACCGAAGGTTTACCGTTCCCTTCTTCACGAACACCTTGGCCGCCGCGTCGCTGGGTTCGGTAGGCTGCTGCTGTGCAGCAGCAAAGGCCTCGTATTTCGTCTTGTCTATGCTATAGTCAATCTCCGCCTTCTCCGTCACAGGCACCAGCTGCCACACGCTCGTCGTCTCGCTCTCCACCACCGGCAGGAGCGTCTTCCCGTCGTTACCCTTGAAGTACAGGTCACCCTTGAACACGTTCCCAGCCTTCTTGCTCACCCGGAAGTCCAAACGGCTGTCATCCTTCCCAGTCGGTACCGAGTACTGCTCTTCGATACCCGCGTAGGCCTGGTAAACACCATCGGCATCAGGTGTACCGGCAATGTCCCCGGTCCTCTTCCGGCCGATTCCACTGTAGGAGATAACCGACGGGGCGCTCTGCTCACCGTCCTTGCTCGCGATGATGATAGCGTTGCAGCGGTCAGCGTCCTGCCACGGGTCAGCGCAGCCGAAGCCCACCATGTCGTCACCAGCCACGGGGAACGTGCAGCCGCTCTGCTCCATGCCGTAGCACGTGAACGTATGCTTGCTCACCTCACTCGTCAGCGTGAGCAGCTTCGTCGTGTGCGCAAAGACCCCATATACGCATTTCGTCGCCTTGCCCCCGATCATCACGTTGTCCTCCACGCCGTGCTTCACGCACACACCCCAGTAGTACGTGTTCGTGAAGTTATGAGTCACGCGCTCCTTCACGTTAAACTCCTGGCACTGGCCCATCGCGCCCACCACAAGGTCGTCCTCGATAGAGGTCGTGCCGTCGCTCTCGCAGAAATACACCTTGAACGCGTTCGCCGTCGTCTCCAGCTCCTGATTCAGTACGCCCTTGCCGTCACCGAGAAGCTCAACTCGCGTCTCCGTGTCGCTTATCGCACGGCCCACGAACGCCACAGGACGCTCCGCGCCGTCAACCGTCACAGGAAGCGTGAAGAGCGTCAACCCGGAAACAGAAGATACCTCCCCCGTCTCCGTGTCGTAAGCCATCGGGTCCACCCGCAGGATCTTATGACCCCAGTCGCTCGCGATCATCTGAGCACCCACATACGTCTTCCTGTGGATCTCCAGCTCAGCTGCCTCCAACTTCTTCCTCACAACGATGTTGTCAACGGCCAAAACTGAGTAGCTGCCAGTCTCATCATGCACGTTCCTCAGCGTCCAGCCTTTTCCCGTCATCGACGTGTTGCCGTCCGAGTCCGATGAATGGATGTCGTTCGTCACGACCTTCCCGTTAATGGTTGCGTCCCCGCGCACCGTAGCCTCGCCCATGGTGAGCTTGTGCGTCGTCTCATCATCTTTCGTTTTTGAGAGATACAACCCCGCCACGCCGTTGGCGCAGTAGTCAAGCAGCATGATGAATGCCCTGCCGATACGTGAGGCAGTATTGGCGGCGGTGTTGCGCTCATCGCGGATGCCTTCGAAAAATGAAAGCATCTTCTTGAATTTACTTGTAGTGTCGTCAGCCATCTGTATTAGCTCCTATCTGTTATCTCCGACTAATTGAAAGTATAGTCAAACGTATTGTCAAATATCCTGCCCGCACGTGCCGTCTGTATGACGTTGTGATTTTTCTGGGCATACTGCACGGTGAAGGTGATGCGTGGCAGTTCGTCGATATTGTTGCCATATTCCACCTTCGGGTCGGAGACAATCATCTCCTTTCCGAGTGTCACCGTACCGCCATAGACGTTCACAATTCGCACATAGTCGGAACGGAACAATTCTCTGCACCAGTCCGCCATGGGAAACGAAAGCGGGCCTGTGTCAGCCTTGAAACTCGTCGTCTCCGTCACCTTGTAGTTAGTGTTCTTACCCTCTATGTATGCGGTGTCGTACTTATATGCCGCAGAGATCGTCTCTTTACCGATACAGTACAGCAGTTCCTCACATCCGAACGAGTTGTTAAATACGAGGATAGGCGCACAGTCTGGGTTGGAGAAGTCAATGTCAAACTGCTGCGAGCGACTGCCAGCCTTGACAACATACGACGTGAGCGTCTTACCCTGGGCTGTGTAGCGTGCTGGGGAGCAGTCGATGGTCGTGTACTTTGTATTACCTCCGATAACGGTGGCTGCGAACGACCCGGTGCTGCCATCCGAATAATATGCGGTGACGGTAGCGGAATCCGTGCCGATATAATGCAGGTATTCGAGACGGCCGAGAGAAGTGACGCGTGCTCCCATCAAAATGGTCAAAAAATGGGTCTCGCACCACTTCTCAGCAGCCATGTCGATGTCTGCTTCGCAATAGACGATGGTACATGACAATGAAGTAGAGCTGAGATCGCTTTCGTTCGCGTCCCGCTCGGTGATATTAACCGTCATCTCTGTCACAAGACGCGCCTTAGCGTACGGACGCACCAGATCTCCAACGTCGCGTATGGAGATACTGCCGCCCACGGGGAACAGTCTCTCAGAGTATACTTCATCCCCGTCGAGCCTTAACACGACGACGGCATCCGTTCCGCCGATTTCGAAAATCAGGTCAGGTACGGTGGCGGAGAAATACTTACCAGAAAGTCCTTGTGATACCGTTATACTCATATTGCAAATCTTAATTTTGTCACAAAGATAAGAAGTATCACCAGCTTTGGAAAATACCATGTCTGACACCTGCCGGCAATATGAAAGGGTTAAGTTACGTGTTAAGAATTCAGAGAATCAAAAAAACGCACGTTCCCCTGGCAAAGGGAGAACGCTTCTTTGACCGCTCTGCCCACTAAAACGATGTCAACACCTCGGCAAGTGGGCGTTTTTCGCGCAAAAGGGGTCCCAAGTTACCGTTTTCAGACGGCAATTTGGGTGATTTTGCGCGAATATTCCACTACCCCAAAACGCAAACCGCGCAATATCAACGATTTGGCGGTTTGCGAGCGGCGAAAGCCGCCGAAGCCTGCCTTAGCAGCCCCCACCGCCCTAAGCCGCCTTGGCAATTGCCTCCCTTTGATATAGCGGAATATGTAAAGACCTTTCAACTCTGCAACGTCGGCAATTAACTCTTTTGTCGCTGCAAGAGGTATGGCAATTGCCATCCGCGGTATGCGCCGGACGGATGAGCATCATCGGTTTTAATCTGACAAAGGACGAAATTAATAAACATTTGTTGAAAATATCAGCCCAAATATTTGCATAATCAACAAAAGTTTATTATCTTTGCAGTGTGATTAAAAAAGAAAGGACATAATGAAGAAGAAACGAAAATCAAAGGAACTTAAGGAAAAAGAAGATGACTGTTCTATTTAGAGTATTGGAAAAAGTTCCCCAATCACTTTCAGAAGATAGCACAAAAGGAAATTGACGAACTTGAAGACAAGATTAAAAACGATTAAGGCGAGCCTCCTGCAAAGGAGGCAAACCTTCTAAACAAATAGAATGAAGATGAAAGAACAAATAAAGCTGCTCGCAGAAAGAAACCGGATGGCCAAGACCAAAGAGGAGCAAGAAGCCGTGGCCAAAGAGATGGAGGCTTTGAAGAACCAGGATCCCCAGGCATTCACAGAGGCTCTTGAAAGTCTTATCCATACAACGGCAAAGGAAGTTGAAGACCTCACCATCGCAGAGAAGATGGGAGAGGTGACCAAAATGATTTCAATGGCTTACATTGCCAAGACTTATTTCGGCAAGTCGCGTTCATGGCTTGCGCACAAGATTAATGGCAATGTCGTAAATGGCAAGGTTGCCACATTCACTGATGAAGAGCGTGGCACGTTCAAGCACGCCCTTGCTGACATGTCGCAGAAATTAGGCTCATTGGGCGTTTCACTTTAGCCCTTTCTTTTAATCACACCATGCCCCGACACTGAGCCGTGCCGGGGCTTTTCTATGCAATAAAAAGCCCCGGAGCGTGTATCTCCAGGGCTGTGCGTCCGTAGGCCGCCGGACGGCTTGTTGTCAAACGAGGCAGTGTTAACGAGCCCCGGCCTAAATCTCTATGGAATCAGCTGCACGGCGTATGCGTTCGCTCAGGTCGGTAAGCGCGCCCTTCAGCTGGGCACGCTCCTCGGCGTTGAACTCAGTGGGCTTATTGTTTCCATCGCGACCGTCCATCTTGTGGTAGAACCACGATGCCGACTTGGTGAAGTAAGTCCTTGCAAGGTTTCCCCACGATATAGCAAGCAGGATATCATCCATCTGCTGCTTCATTGTCTGCTGCTTGGTTGTCTGCATTGTCTCCATACTTTTTCCTTTCTTTATCCTTTAAGAAAGCCCTGCCTGCTTAGAGCAGGGCTTTTCTTTATCCGTAAATCATTTCTTCAAATAGCATTACCGCATAGTGGAGAAGTTCTTTCTGCCCATTGGGATAAGCTCTCTTGTAGTTTCTGATGGCCTCAATGAGGTCGTTTTCTTCGTTTGTGATTTCTTTCTTCATATTGTTAACTCTTTATGTTTGACAATGCAAAGATAATACAAATTGTTGTACTAACCAAATAATCAGTACAATAATTTATACTACGGGGGGGAAGATTTAACAATTCACAGATTGTCGACGATGGCTTGCTCCCGGTCGCTGAGCGTTATAGGTATTGCCTTCGCTGCTGCCGCCTTCGCTGCTGCCGCCTTCGCTGCTGCCGCCTTCACTGCTGCTGCCTCTGATATTAGCAGGTGGTTTCCAAACAAACTACCTTTCTTCGGATGGTTGTCGAGATTACTAACAATTACTGCCTCGTTTCTGTTGACAGAGAATGGTAAAGTTCCCTTTGCCATCGTTTGAAGGTCAGAGGCAGAAAGAAGTTCCTTGGGGTATTTATACTTTGGCAGGTTCACTTTCTGGTTCTGCGATGGGCATGCCGCTATTGCCTCTGAAAGCTCGGGCGATATGGTCACAAGGGTATCACCTATCAGGTTCGTGGCAAAGTTGCATTTCACTTTCGCCCCATTGCTGAATTCTATTGACGTTGCTACAACGACAACGGAACAGTATTTGAGGCAAGAGAAGATGGTGAGTCCCGGGCCGAAAATGAAAAAAGGGATTCTGCTCTCACTGTAGAACTTGCATATCTTTGTAAACATCGAGAACGGCGGATTGTCTATCACCACGCCATCCTTCGGGTATTCCGCATGTTCGTAGTCTCCGCCGGGGTAGAACGGTCGGAGTACCTCTTTCCCTTCCATCGGATAGATGCTTCGAACATAATCCAATACGGCATCATAAATATCTGGGGGGGTATAGGTGTCATCTGTCGTTTTCTCTTTGTTCTGAAACTTGGCGATATAACTCTCATAATCATGGAAGACTATAGGATTTTGAGATCCGCCTTTTAACCGTTTTTTTATCATTTCCATAGCTACTTCGAATATCCATTGGTGGACACACTGCGATACTGCATGACTGGGAACCGCTCTACCCCGATGCACAGCGTGTCAAACGCGTCGGAGCCGTCGGTACGGCTCTCCAGCTTGTCCTCTTCGGTCTCCGCAAGTTTTTCACCGCTCTTATCTTTCTGGCCATTCTTGACACCGGCCGAGGTGATGGAGATGAGCAGATCCGGATTGTTGTCCCTGTTGATGAGCACCAAGTGGTGGGCATGGCCACGGAACATGCGGTTGATAAGGTCATTCTTCAAGATGTGGTTCATCGGCTTACCGATATACTTGGACTTCACGTTCCATCCCTTGCGACGCAGGCCCGTGATGATCATGCGATAGAAGGCCTCGGAGTGCGTACCATAGCTGTTACCCACGAAGGTGGCATCATAATAGAAGACAACCTGCCGACGACGGTGATAGCGGTAATAGTCGTTGAAATCATCAAGCAGTTCCGGGATCTTCCGCTCGTACTTCACGAAGAAGGACTTCAGTACACGGAGCTTGCCATCCTTGCCCACCTGGCCACAGACCAGCCAGTTGATGTTCGCGTTGGCATCAAAGGCGATGATGAGCGGCAATTGAGCGTCGAGGTCGCTATCCTGACGGCAGTCGTTGGGGATGGCACCGTCATTGAGCGCTTCGAGATTAAGCACATTCTCATTCGGCGCAGTGTAGAGGTTGACATCCTCCCTCATGCCGCCGTAGAAGCCGTCCGTACTTATCTCAATGCGCTTGCACATGATGGACGTGGCGAAGGTCAGCGGCGGCAGGTCGCGCTTGGCACGGCGGATAAACTCCTCACCCAAGAGGGCAAGGTTCTGGATACTGGTGTACTCCTTATAGAGAAGGCACTTTGACCGCAGGAAGCTCAGCTTCGCGTCGATGCGATCTATCTTCTTCTGGATGGCATCCGCCTGCGATGGCATCGCCTTCAGCTGGCGCTTGGCCCGCCACTTGGCATAGACCAGTCCCTCGATGGCTTCCACAAGTTCCTTATCCATGTCATCCTTGTAGGAGAGGAACCAGCTGCCCTTTTTCGTCACCGGCATATCAGAGGTGATGGTCATGCCGTGGTGCAGCGGAAAGTTGTGGAAGTACTGTTCGTTGCCTCGGTTGGCCTGAAATGTCTCATCCTTCAGCTGCTCAAAGTTGATGAACTTCGCCTCGTCGATGATGATGTAGTCGAGCGACATCGAGTTGCTGGTGCCGGCACGGTCCTGACTGATGATGTTACACACCGAGCCGTTATAAAACGAGATGGTATTCTCCCAGTTGGCCGGTGTGAAGATGGGCGATTTCCAGTGCAAGGCCTTCCAAGGGCGTTTGCCGATGACATAGTGGAGGTCGCGCTTGAATCCCCATCGCTCCAAGTGTATGAGCATCGAGGGCAGGATGTTGGTCAGGCACCGCTTGACTGACGGTGAGACGAAGCCGCCCATCGACCCCGGCATGCCCTGGAAATTCGTCATCAGACGGCCCGCCTGTATGGCTCCCTTACCCATACCACGCCCAGCGACAATCACTTCGTCGCGTGTGTTCATGGCAAGGGAGTAGAGCTGCGGGTCGTTGAAATATTCCTTATGAACCTGTTCCGTTTCCATCGTGCTCTTCCTTTATCTCCTCATAGTCTGCATCCTCAATCTTCGTGTCGCCGTATTTCTTCTCCAACTTCCGGATGCGGTCGCGCAGACCGGGAACCTTTTGTATGCCGATGACCGTCGGATCATCGGTCATCTCGAACTGTTGCGGCACAATCTTATCAAACTCCAACTCCGGCTCATCGTCCTTGTCAGTGCGGTTGTTCATGATGCGGTTCTTCTCTATCGAGGCCGCGGCGCGCAGATCGCCTCGCTGCCTGGCCAGCCGAAGATCTTCTTCAAGGTCGCGATTGATTTTCCAACGCATGAACTCCTTGGATGCCTGTTGCAGATTACCCATGAGAATCTGAGTCAGATGCAAGTCGTCGTATGCCTGAGCCCTGCCGACCTTGAACTTCTTCATGTCGTAATCCACAATCTCCTTATCGAACTTCGACGGGAACTGCAGCCAGTAGGCGTAGATGCCACGAAGCCGCTGCAGCCGTTCCCGGACGGAAACGGCCACATTCTGCGCCTGAAGTTCGTTATCGTCGAGGACGACCAAACGCGAGTATTCATCTATGTTGACAGGTAAGCTCATATTTATATCATTGTCACTGAGGAGAGTTGTCTTTCTATCATACTGAGGCATTCTGATACCGAGAACGGCGAGCCGGCACGTGCCGCGTCCCGGATTTCTCCAGGTTGTCGGTGTCGAGCACGCAATTGGAGAATTACAAGAGGTGTTTTGTCTTGTCTATCACTACAAGTGCCGTATTAACCATTGTGCCAGCCTCCTTGAACGACTTGTCCGGAAGTTTACGCATATAGCCTCCGTAGTGTGCGACGGCGTCGCGCAGCATTTTGTACGGGCCGTCAGTACGCCACATCACAGCCTGAGAAGCGATAGCTACGACTCTGCGGTTTGCCATTGAGATCGCCTTGAGGATGTGCAAAGCGTCTTGTCGCTTACAAAACGGTGGGTTCATTACTATAACATCGTACGATGCCGACGACGTGAATTTTAGAAAGTCCTCGCCGACGACGCGGAAGCCTCGCTCCTCAAGTACGGCTCGATTCTTTGGGTCGAGTTCTATACAGTCGGGTGTAGGCATGAACTGAGCAATGTTACCCTGGCCAGCAGAGGGCTCAAGAGTGCGTTCGCCTTGACGTATATCCGCTATCTCCACAATCTCGCGAGCGAGAGACTCGGGGGTAGGGAAGAACTGAAGTGCTTGTCGCTCCGGAATGTATTCGCCAGAGTCGGCGATGGATGTAATGAGGTCGCCTACATCCTCCTTGAATACAAAAGCCTTCCTCGCACTCGACCACTTGCCGCCGATACTCTTCAGTACCTTGGCCACACGTTCGTATAGCTTGCGTTCCAGCTGCCCAGGCAGACGTAAAAGACTGCCGTCAAACTCGGAGGCCTTCAATACCTCCACAACAGAAAAGTCTATCTTCATACGTTATAATATTTATTGAATTTTAAGAAGTCGTGAGTATGCACTACGTGCATCATCAATCATTTTCAGAGTGTCGCTATCCGGTGGCAAATTGCCAAGCATGTCTGCTATCTTGCCGAGTTTTTCCGATAGTTTTCTCATGTGTGCCCGCTGCTCCTTACGTTCCTGCTCTATAACAGAAATGATACCTTCGCATGATAGAAAGTCATCCTTCTTACCTTTGTATGCGAGAATCATGGTGGCTATAGATGTTAGGCGAGATACCAACCACTCCTGGATGAATAGTGCAGGGAGTGTGAAGCGTATCTTCTTCAGCACGGCAATATCTGCTTTGTTTTGAAAACCGAGCACTACCTCATCAGCAGTGTCGGGTATCGCATCGAGTAGTAGACGTGACACTACTGCCATAAGATATTGCCTTGACACGCCCTCTTGGGGACGTAAGGCGCAGACGTGTTTCGACAGAATTGCCGTGCCGTCTGTGTTTACGGCCATTTTCCCTATTGTACCAACTACCGATACAAGTATATCTCCTTTTTCTGTGAGCGTTGGCAGGTTGAGCTTCTCGTAGCACCATCGAGAAGGCACGAAGCGTCCTTGTATCAGGTCTGAAGCTCCGACCACAACAGGCAGTCCGTGTTTTTTCTCGTTGGTTTTCTTCTTGTCTACATTCTTACCTTGTAGCACCTTGCAGATGTCCGCGAGTGCTACAACGTTATCTATATTTTCATTCATAATTACATGTTAAGTGTTTATCTTTCGTAAGTGCACATCAGTCCGAGCGTCATTAGGAGCGTGATGGCCCCGTCGATTTTTCGGAACTGCGAGACCTTGATGGGCTTCTTGTTCTCGAGGCGGTCCTCGTCTATGACGCAGTTGCAGAGGCAATAGGCGTTTATGGGATTGTTGTTGAGCACGATGCCAACGGGGTTGCCCCATGCAAGCAGCTCGAAGGCCTCCACTGGTAGGTTGAAGGAGCCGTAGGTCTGCGAATAAGGCATGAGCACGTCCTCTCGTATCTCCCTTGCTGTGATGGCCACACCGTGGAAGAAGGCCCACCGCGCAGGATGGCCGAGTGTATTGATATCATCGGTCAGTTCCGTCTCATCAATACCCAAAAGGGCGGAAATCTCCGCCGGAGTCATCATGCGCCTCGCCTCTTCTTCTATCTTTTGAAGCAACTCTTTCGAATAATCCATTGAGGTCAACTGATTTCTTAATGATATTGTCAAGTCCCGTATAGAGATCCAGGAAAGCCTGCTGTGATGTTGTTACCATGGTACACTCAGCACGGTCGCCATAAGTCTGGTTCTGCGAAGATATGACGGATACCGTCCAACGTTCATTTTGTACGAGAACTATCTTCGAGTGATTCTGCGCAAGATAGACATTATCGAAGCAGCTGCTCATCAGCTTGGCCAGTTGCGTTGTCTTTCTCGAAGCTTTCAGGTCAGCCACAAGTGACGCTTTCCCAATGAGACCTTTCTTCCTCAGATTGAGGAAGCCGGAGCAGAAAGCATCCGACGTAGAGAAAGTGCTGACCCAGACATCAGCACGTCCGGTCTGCGACAGGATCCATCCGAGCAGTCCGAGCGTGTGAAGTCCGTTGCCGAGGAGGTATTGGTTCGACTGGCGTGTGAGCGGCTGCAAGATGTCGTCAATTCTCCTGCCCCTGCTCATTGTCTATATCCTTATCATCGGTGGAATCGGCATTTTCTGACGGTTCAACCGTCTCAGACGGTTTTTCCTCAGGGAAAACGACACCGGCATCGGCAAGCTTCGCTCGTAAATCATCGCCGATGACCTCACCCTTATCGAGTAGCAGCTGCACACGATCCTGCGTGTTCTGCAGGCTGCTACGATAAGCCTCGATAGCCTTTTCTCCAGCATTCTCTACGAGAGAAGCTTTTTTCATGTTGAACAGCTTGTCGTCCTTCAACATCTTACTCAGGTAGCTGCGCGCATTGGTAACGGCCTTGGCCGATTCTGCCGGATCCTCGCCATTTTCTACGGTTTCATCGTTGTTTTCCACGATGAAATCGTCATATCTGGCAAATTCAGACTTGTATTTATACCAAGTCTCTTTGAGCGTATTGAGAGACTCCGCAAGATCACACGGCTCAGTTATGCCGAGACATGTATTATAGAGACTTTTAATTTTCTTCCATCTCTCAGCGTTCTGCGGCCATATAGCCTTAATGTTTTCAGGGAGGCTGTCATGATCCGGGCGTTTCCCTCCGTGCATGGGAAGGTCCATTTCACTGTCATCCTTGCTGTCATTTTCTGCCGGCTCCTTGTTTACGGCAGTCTTCAGCTCGCCGAGCAGCTGCCTGGCATCGTTTTGCACATCCTCGAGTGTCTGGCCACGCTGACGGATAGGAACGAATTTCTTCAACTCATAGACGACCGTTGACTCAAAATGCTTAGGATTGGTCATTACCGTTTGAAACAGTTGTCTGTTGCGGTTGAGCTGTAAGAGGAGCGTGGCTCCGCTTATGACTTCCTCGGAAGTCCGGTCCGTCTTCGCCAGAAATTCATTCAGTCTCTTAGTGATGGAGTTGTCTATTGGCATATTGTCATGTTTTTGATGTTATCGAAAAGGGGCGGTCTCACGATCACACGTGAGGACCGCCCCCGTACCTATATATTATATGAGAAGAAATGTTTTATTGTTATCCTGATTCAATCTTCTCCTTAGCTGTTAAGTGTTTTACTTCTCAGCAGCAGCTGTCGCGAGCTTACAAGTCGAGCCGTCGATGTCTCCATCAGCAGTGTGGATCTTACCCGTATAGAACGGAGCCGGATGGAAGTCGGTGGCAGATGCCTCTACCGTTGTCGTGTTAGAGTCTGTTGCCGCAGCTCCCGTGTCCTGTTTCAGCGATAACTCAGGAGAGAAGTCCTCCGAACCGATGATGCGGCATTTACCGTTGCGCTGAGGAACGAGGATGATAAGCTCGTCGTTGTTTGCCTGATCGATGAAGCCGGAAGCCTCTTCCTCTGTACCGGGAATGGCAAAGGTCGTCTTATTGAGGAACGTCTTACATCCGTCCGTACCCTGATTCTCCACTTCAATCTTACCATTATCCTTGACAATACCTATCTTATAAAAGTACTTGTCTGCAGCCAGCGTGAAGTCTCCCGTAGTCTGCACGGCCTCCTTAAGTGTCTTCGGACTGTCAGGAACCGAAGGATATGCAAGAATATCTCGCTTTGACGCGGCGTACACATAATCACGAATGCCAGGCAGCTTTTTCTGACCCGGACATTTCTCCAAATCCTCATATATCGAGGCATTTTTTGTGCATTTAGACATATTGCAATCTTATTTTATCATTAACTAATGAGATGACCGCCGCTAATGGGCGACAGTCATCATGAATATTTAGGCTCCGACCTTCTTCTCAGCCACTGCGAAGACCTCAGGTGACACACTCTCGAACTGAGTGCCGAAGAACATGTTGGCGATGAAGTCCATGTCGTAGTGGTTCGACAGCGACTTTTCCACGACATAGTTCTCGTCTGCTGTCTTCTGGTTATAGAGCAGCAGGATGTTTGTCTTCGGCGTAATCAACATGAAGTCAGCCGGAACACACGACAGCGGGACGAGCTCCACATTCGAAGCGCCTTCCAGCGTACGCTTGTCGTAGCTCTGGTTATACGGCAGTGCTCCGTGGCGAGTCTGATAAGCCTCCGTGTAATAGTGATAGGTCATATCACTGATGAACATCTTGAGGTTGGGCTGACTGCGAAGCTTCGGACTGATCTTAGGACCCCAGTAGAAGTCTTTCAGCGCATCCTCGGCATTGTCCTTGGTGATAGACTCTGTAAGATAGAAGAGGTTTCCAAGCGCCTCGGCAATGTACACCTCCTTGTTCTCGTTGGTACCGGCGATATCGTTGTCGATGATGGTCTTGAAACCATTGAAGAAGGCAGCGGTCTCATCGAAATTCGTGCCGTCATGCTTAGCAGTGAAGGCATTCATATACAGACGCTCGCCGAGCTTCTTCAATATGTACGCGCAAATCTGCACTACGATTGGTACGTTCTTCAAACCTTCGCCTTTGGTGATATCGCTGCCCCAGATAGTCTGGTAGATTGCATTTGGATCGATGCCCTCGATGCAGTTGCCGAAGAAGGTCTCGAGCACGCGCCCAGTGAACTTCACATCAGCGTCATGATGCTTGTCTTTCTTATAATTGCCGATTTCAAACTTACCGCTCATCTCCGTCACCGTCTCGCGGTAACGTATGCCGGTTCGAGCGGAACAATGCTTCAGCAAGGCATCCATTGCCAGCATCGGCTGTATAATGAGCTGTTCACGGTATGTCTGATAAGTCTTGGTAAGCAGTTCCGGCGTGAACTTGATGTTGCCTACCTGTACAGTATTACTCTCTGCTCCCATAATTAAATGTCTTTAATAGATTCTGCGATGTCAAAGGCAGTTACCTGCGGATGCTCATCAGCTGGATTGTCATTCGTTTTGTCCTCTGGCGCTGGATTCTTCTGGAGATTCTTGATCTGCTCATCTTTTGTGGCGAGATCGTTTTTCACCTTTGCCAGCTCATTGCGCAGCTGGGCCACCTCATCGAGCGGCTCTGTCTTGACGACTCCTTCGGCCTTCGGTGCCGTTTTCTCTTTCCTATTATCCTCGGCAGGTTCGGTAATAAGCTCATTGAGCTTCTTAGCCTGTTCTGCTGTCAGGACAACCTGCCCCTTATCGTCGGTTGGCAGAGAGTCAACGGCAAGCGCGGCGGTGATAGCCGCAAGTGCTAATGTTGGTTTACTCATTTCTATATGTGTTTCCTCGACGTTAGATTTGTGGAGCAGGTTCTTGATTCCCTGCAACGTCTTCTGCAGGAAGGTCGGAGTTGGATTGCCCTCGCTGTCTGCCACTGCAGCTACTGGCTGCTGTTGCTTCGGCAATGGCGGTATGCCTGCCTCCTTGTTGTTCTTATAGTTATTCATGAAAAGGTTGGTGATCTCGACCGTCGCCTTTTCGTCCTTGTCATCTTCGTATATGGAATCCACAAGACCGAAGTCAACGGCTTCCTGAGCCGACATCCAATTACCTTTGTTCATCTGAGCTGCACACTCTTCTTTCGTCTTTCCGGTCTTGTCAGCGTACATCTGTGCCAGTACGTCGTCGAAGGTGGCAAGGTCATCTTTCTGCTTGGTGAGATTCTTGATATAGGCATCAAGATCATCCTTATTCTTCTGCGAGTAGGTGTCAATCATCGTGCTCGTATTATGAATAAGGAAGAAAGAACCTTTGACGATGTCGATGGTCTTGCAGCCCAACATGGCAATGGTAGAAATGGAAGCGTTCATGCCAAAGGCATGGGCGTGGACATTGCCATGGTTTTTGAACGCCTGGTAGAGTTCCAATCCGTCCTTGACATAGCCGCCATAGGAGCTGAAGCCGACATGTACCTCCTTGCCTTTGTTCTGGTTAAGGACATATTGCACATAGTCGAAGGAAGCAGAGTTCCACCAACAGCCTATAGTGCCCGTTATCGTTATCTGATATTCCATTATCTGTTCTTTTTCCGCAAAGTTAATATATAAAAGATGTGAGTAAAAACACTTTGCATTAGCCTATTTGCGGTATAGGCAATGGCGTTGTGATGGTAATTGTGGCCTCAGTCCATGAATTGTCGGTTGGTTTCTCAGGCATAGACTCTGCTGTCGTCAAAATTGGAAACGGTCTTTTATTTGAACCAATGAGCAATTGCCTACCGCCAATGAGAGTCAGTCGGTAAGCATAGTTTTTCCTAAGTCCGAGTTCCTGACAGGTATAGAATTTAATAGTTGCCGTTCTCATTAACACCTTATCATCCACTTTTTCAGCAATTGATAATGTTGGATAAGGTCTGACGGCAATTTCTTCCCATTGAATACCGTCGGGAAGTTTAACGGTGTCGAACGAGGTTCTTTGCATCCCGTTGAGATCCGAGCATGAAGCTCGTTCAACCTTGCGGATAATTTTCAGCGTGTTCATATCTTGTTTATGTTTAGTTTGGCAATCGCACGTTGGCGAACAAATCGGGGATTATAGTAGACGCGATTTTTTGAAAAAAATCTCAGATTTTCTTGTTCGTTCCCTTCACCCTCTTCCGAAGATCAACACCATGTTCGAGATGAGCGTCGCGCATACGCTGGTAGCGCATCTTCAGCGTATAGTCATAGTCGGTCGATATGCCGTTGTTCTCACACCACGACCTGACGCAGTTGAGCAGCGTGCATCCGCAGCGCGTCATTTCATTCATCTCGTTCCAGAACTGTATCTTGAAGGTGTCCTCGATGATTTCATCCAGGGCACGGCAGGCTGACTTCGACATATAGTTATAGTAAAGCCAGTTCTTCTTTTTGTCATAGGGTATGGCGACGGGCACCGTGTCTTCCTCCGGCTTCTGAGGCAGCCAGTCCTTGGGACGCAGGCCGACGAAGCGGCGGATGCAGGCATTCTCTGCACTGCGCGATGGAAAGGTGACCGGATTGCCATAGTGATGGGTCAGCCATTGCTTGATGAACGGCTTGACCTTTAGGTAGAAGACGAATTTGCTCATATACTCTTTGGCTTTTTATAAATTTCTCACAAAGGTAGGAAATTAGCGGGATATTTTCAAGTATTAGGTTGAAAATAGGACGATATTTCTGCATAATGTAAATATAATATCAAAG